>Ga0306920_100008978_pt1 | contig 13320 bp, 17 predicted proteins | sample flu12Cox44000170_FD_204666 | JGI IMG/M metagenome (GOLD analysis project Ga0306920, IMG submission 204666) | Lab enrichment of tropical soil microbial communities from Luquillo Experimental Forest, Puerto Rico - flux4day.12C.oxic.44.000.170 (v2)... | ecosystem: Environmental > Terrestrial >... | reverse complement strand
GAAGTAATCATGGTCGAAGTTTGATCGAAGAGATGTCTGGGTCGGACTGAAACCGATCGGAAGATTACGAACGAGCCGTGGTCGTCGAAGCAGAATTTAACGGAACAAAGAAGACCACTCTTGGAGTGAATGGGGTAGTGCGCGCAAAAAACAAAAGAAAAATGAAAAAAAGGAGCAGAAAAACTCAAAAACACTCAAAAAGGACTTGACGGAGCCGATACTGTTAGAGATGCCGGTTTATCCCGGCGCTCTCCTGTTTGCCGACCATCCGCCAGCAAGCGGCTGGAACCGCCAGAAAGCTGAGTACGGGTGCGTTCATCGGGCAGGCTGGAACAGACGCGAAACCAACGGCTTCAGATTGGCTTCGCTGAAAGGCATGCGGCCGCGATCAAACACACTGTAATCAGGGTGGAGAAAACGATGGGGATAGTGAAGGCAAATCTCCAACTCAAGGCCGTGACCGCGACGAAGCAAATGGCGAGGGCCCACGCAATGCCGCGGATGCGTGCCAGAGTCTCTGCCGGAAGGCTGCTCAGTTGCCACGCTAGTACTCCCGCGAACACAAGAAACACCGAGAAGAAAAAGCCGAACGCGCTAAAGAAGTCCCAATAGGTCCGGTTGAAACCGAGCGCGTCAAAGTGAACGGACCGCATTAAACCAAGAACCGCGTTCGCTCCCCAGTCCGGATTGTTCTGGCGAAAGCCAAATGTATGTCCGACGGCAAAAAGCACGAGAAGAAGCGAAGCGATTCGATAAAACAGAGGGGCCTTCATGTCTTGCCTCTAGAAATAACGGCGGCAGTGTACAACTATTATTCATTGACGGTCGATGAGTGCAACGGCGATGTTTCGCCAACAACGAGCAGGATTGCAGTTTCCGAGTTGCGGACTATTCGACCAGTTCGCCGCTGGCGATTGCCTCCGGGATTGCCGACTACCAGTCCCGAATAACCGTGGGCCGAAACCAACCCTGCTGGCATGTCGTTGCGTTCATGCATCAGCGTTTCACCATCTCTCCCGTGGTCGCATCCAGCATCGCTATGCTTTGCTGGCGAGCGTGTAAGAAGTGCGCGAGTTTTATTCTCAGCTTCCGCGCCCGGTGCTTGTCGGCATCGAAGCCACCGGATCGATGCAATGGTTTCTGAATCTGATGGACTAGTTGGGAAAATCCAACGAAATCACATCCTATAATTCGCATTCGACCTCCTTCGGTCCGAGCGCTGTTAGGGCGAACACCGAACAGTCTACTCGGCTCGTTGCGAGGCCGACCTCGTTATGACATCAACCGAAAAGGCGGGTATTCTTCCAATGTCGGCTGGCTGGCCAGCACCGTTTAGCTGGTCAGTATCTAAGCTACTATTTGAGTGCGATGCAGCGAGGCGTCGTTAAGTTATGGGTGTTCAGTGAGTTTGGAAGCAGCTCACGGCGTGAGGTCCCAGCGGTGATATACTCTCGCCGCAAATCATGGAAAAGTACGATCTCATCGTAATCGGCTCCGGACCTGCGGGACAGCGCGCCACCATCCAAGCGTCTAAGTTCGGGAAGCGAGCTGCGCTGATTGAAAAGCTCGAAGTGATCGGTGGAACCGCCATTAACACCGGCACAATACCGAGCAAGACGATTCGCGAGGCGGTTCTGCATCTCTCCGGCTATCAATACCAGAGCATTTACGGCCCCAACTATCGTGTGAAAGAACGGATCACCATCGCCGATCTTTCTTTTAGGGCTCTCAACGTCATTAAGACGGAAATTGATGTGGTTCACGCACAACTCTCCCGAAACGGCATCGAAGTTGTCACTGGAACCGCCAGTTTTGTCGATCCCCATAACATTCACGTGACGAACTCCCGCGGTCAATCCAACTACGAAACGGACTACATCATTATCGCCACCGGCACGAAACCCACTGAGTCGCCCCTGGTGCCATTCAATAATCGCACGATCATCAATAGCGACCAGATCCTGCACATTCCTGAAATCCCCAAAACGATGATCGTGGTGGGTGGCGGAGTCATCGGCGTGGAGTACACCTGCATGTTTGCCACCCTCGGCACGCGCGTGACCCTCATCGAGAAACGCCCGCGATTGCTCGAATTTGCCGACGCAGAGATGGTGGAGGCGCTTTGCTACCATTTGCGAGACCGTCGGGTCACGCTTCGTCTGAACGAGGAAGTCGAAAGCGTCGAAGAAACTCCCGATCATGTAGTGGTGGCGAATTTGAAGAGCAAAAAGAAAGTTAGCGGGGACACTTTGCTCTATGCCGTTGGCAGGCAGGGTAACATCGACGAGCTGAATCTCGCAGCAGGCGGCCTGGAAGCCGATGCCAGGGGAAGAATCTCCGTGGATGGCGACTACAGGACCAAGCAGCCGCATATCTTCGCCGTCGGAGACGTCATCGGCTTTCCCAGCTTGGGTTCCGTCTCCATGGAACAGGGGCGGATCGCCACCGCCAAAGCCTTTGGTATCCCCATCAATTCCAACCGTGCGAATTATCCTTATGGCATTTACACCATTCCTGAAATTTCGTTCATCGGCAAGACTGAAGAACAATTGACGGATGAGGGCGTGCCTTACGAAGTCGGAATGGCTTATTTTCGCGAAATTGCGCGCGGTCAGATTCGTGGAGACACGACTGGTCGCTTGAAGCTGATTTTCGATCCAAGCACTAAGCAATTACTCGGTGTGCATATTATTGGAGAGGGCGCTTCCGAGTTGCTCCACATCGGGCAGGCGGTTTTTGCGTTGGGGGGCACGGTGGAGTATTTCGTTGATACCGTCTTCAATTACCCCACCCTGGCAGAATGTTATAAGGCAGCAGCATTCAATGGTCTTAACAGGCTGGTCAGGTCGTAATCTCATTCAAGCAAGGAGTGGATCGCGGGAATCTCTAAACGCTTGAGATCGGCAGGATCGCGATGCGAAAGACAATTGGTGTTTTGGTGATGGAGCATATCGCGGGCGGCCTTGTGGAAGGCAACAAGGTCCATGGCATGCTCGGCCTCTATCCGGAGGGGGCACAATCGCCGGATCCATTGCAGTCGATGCCGGCCGAGAGCATTGCCGAATGCATTCGGAAGCAGATTGAAAAAGTCGCCGACGGAGAAAAAATCGAAGCCATCGGAATAGGTTTCCCTGGGATTATTCGCGGTGGGGTTGTGGAGGAGTCCCCCAACCTGCAACAAGTGAAGGGCTTCGCATTGCAGGCGAAATTGTCTTCCACACTGACGGGTAACGCCGCCGGGGTGCCGGTGCATGTCTTTAACGACGCGGATGTCATGGCCGCGGGAATCGCCGCCACCCAGGGTAAACTGCACAAACTCACCAGGGTGTGGACCCTGGGAAACGGCGTCGGCTTCGGACGGTATCCGTCGAGTACAGGCATCTGGGAAGGCGGCCATTCGGTTGTCACTTTGGACCCGAAGGAGAATTATTGTGGCTGCGGAGGGCGCGGTCACCTGGAAGGCATTCTAGGGTTGCGGGCAATGCGCCTACGTTTTCTGGACCTGGAACCGGAAGAAGTTTTCGAGAATGCTCGCGCCGGTGAGGTGCGGTGCGTGGAGTTTGTAATGTTGTGTCACCGAGCGCTGGCGGCTGCTACAGCCACCAGCATCCACATGGAAGGCCCAGGGATGTTTTTCATCACGGGCCCAGATGTAAAATTTGTCGACACAACACTGTTGGACCGACTTCTGAACGAAATGGTCCAGATGAGCCCGCTGCAAGGCAGCCGCTTCGAGGTTATACCCACTACAGATGAGATGGGGATCGTGGGCGCTGCCGTCAATGCAGAGCACACTCTGCAGAGTTAAGCGAGCTGTGACTCACAAGAATTCAAGGTTTGTCTGAGATATCGCAGTGGTCTGACTGATAAAACGCGCTGACCAGAAAAATTGGTTCCAGTACGACTGCGCCGAGATAAACCGGAGTGGAGGTGCGGATGAAAGAGCCGTACGGTGAAGGCCTAGCGAGCCACACCGGCTCCGAGTCATGCGCTGTGGAAGAGTCGCAAGGCTGCACGCGAAGAATTGACAGCAGCACAGACGGGCAGTGTATTGAGCCGCGAAATGGACGGAAATCAGAGTCCCGACGCCGTTCGTACAAGCGGAAGGCCACATGGGTGGATGCGAGAATGCGAGCAAGACACCCGAAACCATCCAGAATCCGTCTTGGGTCGACTGTACAAATAATGGTCCTCTCCCACAGCCCGCGTCGGCAACCCGCGCACCTGCCTCCAGCTTCTCCTTCACATCCCGGAGAGAAGGAATCCGGGAGCTAACGAGATCATAAGCTGGACGGAAGAATTTTTCGCATCCGTGAAAGACGCCATCGTCATGTTCATGCCAACCATTCCGGCACCCGTGCGGCAAGGCTCGGCTATCCTGGGAACCGCAGCCAGCGATCCCAAGGCGAGTTCAAATGCTCCGGGAAGATAAGCCGGGCCATCTTCAGGCAGGACGGCCACCGTGGGGGTGACCTCTCGGCTCACCGTCAAGGCGGCTCGATCCAGGTGTCTGGCTATTTCCCGAATCGACGAACCGGAAGCGATCCTGCGCGAGATATCCTCTCGCTCAGGCAGTTTCAGAGCTAGCCGCGAGCGCCGACGGGCGGCGGGAGCAATCCCTCCGCGAGGCAACAACAAACAGCGAATCGAGCTATGCGGCTTGCCAAAGGCCCGCCCGATCTCATGCAACGACTGCCCGGACTTCCAACGGGGCCAGATCTCGGATCTCTGGGCGAGAGAAAGTCTCTTTCCTTTTCCTTCACTCATAAACACCACGCTTAAACAGCAGGTCTATCAGATGGTGTTGCTTCGACCTATTGAATGCACCGCGTTACCAGGCATTTGGCAGTGCTTGAAGGTATTTTCCGTCTGCGTCAGCAGGGGGTGGAACTTCTTATTGTTTTGCTGGGGGTTTGAGGACGATAGGATTGACCTTCACATACTCGGAATCCCAGATAATTTCCCAAGTTTTCTGGCCATCGGTGGATTGCTCCGCCAACTGGCGTACTTTGCCTGGGCCCAACTGATACCACGTCCACCGAAAGACGGGTGTCTGCTTTTCATTGGTGATAAGCACCATTTTCCCGTCAATGAAATTTCCCGCCATGGCAGGGAAATTTCCTGCGTTGCCGGAATTATCGATATAGAGCTGATGCCATTTCTTGTCCCGCAAATCGAAATAGTTAAAGCTCGAGCCTGTACTTTCGCCGCTCAATGAAGTCCAGTGTTCGACGATGAGGCAGCCGTCCTGCTCCAAGGTCACGAGGTTGTGGCCTACCGATGGGCCATGGGGTGAATGAACGTCCCAATCGCCAACCCAGAAATCGAACTGCCGATATTCTGGAGCGCGGCACGGAACCGGCTTTTGAAGCCGCTTTTGAGTTGTGGCATTATTCGCAGGCTGTTGTGCGCGTATGGCACATGCGACTGACAACGACAGAATGGCCAAGGGAAAGAGATGCCAGTTCGTCAATTTCTTAGTGCGCGAGCATAAAACTCCGAATTTGGTGGGCATGAACCTTTAGACGTCGTCACACAATTGTTCGTAAGTCGCGATTAGTTCCGTGGTCGTTGGCTCTATATCAAACGGTTGCTCGCTTCTCCAGGCCCTAATCGCATACTTGAGATCAAATTGACCTCCTGGTTGTATCTCTTGGCGGAAAGCAAGAAGCACAAGGCGTGGAAACTGTTCCGCCGGTGGCCCACCTTGCATTTCAAGCATACTCGTGTATTGCGGACACCGTAATAACTAATAGTCGTTGGCGGCGAAAATACGTACAGAGTGCGGATCGAGAGGCCAGTCGCGCACGCCAAGACGACAGAGCACACCCAAACAGGACACTTCCATACTTACTACGCATCAATCTCTCAATATGTTTCGTCCGGAGAATGCTTCCCCTGCGTAGAGCTGGTAGACGTACTCACGAACATTGGAACGGCGGCATCTGGTTTCCTTAGTGAATACTGAGATTGTGCGCAAAGTCCCAGTGATTTTGCACTATGCAGGGTAGGGGCAAACGAGGCAACGAAATATTGCCGCCTCCTCGAAAAAGGCAATTTTACTTCTTCGGTTCGAGAATGATTTCTCGGGCAAGCCGGGTACCCAGTACCTCGCGGATGTCGGAGCGCTCTTTGTATCCCTGCATAACCTTTTCGTCGCCACCGAACATCTTTTGAAGCAAGGCGTCGGCCTTGTCCTGATTGGCTTCCAGGGAGGCAAGGTCCTTGTATTCCACCATGAGCATGAGGTCCCAGTCGTTGGGGCTGTGTGCTTCGGTGGCGATAACTTTGTAGGATAGAGTTATTCGCGCCTCTTTGAGGGCTTCCTGCTCTTTCTTCCAATCGCTCGCCAGATACTTATCATATGCAATACCCATGCCGGGCTTCACATGAATGAAGGACAGGGTCCATACCGTACCGTCATGAGTGGGACGGACCATCTGGGCATAGAGTGAGATTCCTAAGAGCAAAAGGCACACACCGAGACAAATTCCAAGGATATGCTGCTTTCGCATCGATTTTTCCTTTCCTTGAATGACGTTGGATGGACGAAACTGCTCGGGCCCATTGAAACTTGACCGACTCTACCGGACCACCTCTACGAAGTCAACAAGGGAGTCTAACTATCGTGCATGCGCTGCTCGGTGGTCACGCCGACCTCTATCTTCTACGCCAGAAAGATACTGCTCGATAAGTCCTAGGGTTGTATCGGAAGCGTGAAAAGGCAAGGCGCGCGCACGAGCACGGTGTGTCCGCGCGCTTTCGATACATAACCAGAAAAATGGCAGCTAGTACCCAGATGACTTGCTTTCGTGTCAACTGGAAGAGGGAACAAAACAGGGGCCTACACCGATCGAGATGCTTTCCAGTTCAATGGAGGAAGTTCAGAGCTGGCTACGCGCCGCAAATATGTGGTGGCGTATGCTTCCGCTCGATCTTTGCCCTGGTCGATGTCATCAACCGGCTCGGATGGAGCGATCCAAGTTTTCGCGTTTACGTTGTAGACAGAGGCCTGCACTCCTAGCGGAGTCCGCTCCGAAAATAGTCGCAGATGTTCCTTGCCAACAATCACCTCTGCCCAGACCCCTTGTTCTAACATTGGAAAACTCCATGAAGCGAGAGCATGAGGAACCGAGTGTATCTTGAATGCGTTGTGCTTTCGAGCGCGTCGCGAACTGGCCGACTACAGATAGTTACGGGATCCACATCTTCGAAGCCATAACGACGCCGGCCTCACGACGGGACGAGTGGACTTTTCGATGTCCCCCTCAGAACTAGTTGACTGTAACAACCGTCTCTGGACGCGGTAAATCACAGGTTCACTGAACTGGGACATGTCGCGTCACGATCTGGCTCAGATCGAACTGCGGTCCCTGATGCTGCGGCGCATCTTCCTCGGTGACTTCGGTCGCGGGGCGATCTCATGTCGTATGGGCCAACATTTTACGGGGCACGGGAGCGCTCCCGCACTCTTCGCTCTCGAAGGTGCAAACATTGGCTTCCAATTTGGGCGGAGAGGTTACCGATTTTGTCCTGTTGGTCATGAATCCCAAAGGGGCGAACTCAATCCTGAGCAGCAAAACAAAGCTTGGTGGTGACGCCTTTGCTGCCGCCGGGCCCAAGGGGGGTACGGCAGCAGCGGATACAGACATTGTAATGAGGGCGGAGGTCCTCAGCTATTCCCTGGCACGGAGCTTATTCGCCGGCATTTCTCTCGAGGGTTCGACGTTTCGGTCTGACGGCAGTGCGAACAAGAAACTCTATGGCCGAAGCCTCAGCGCCAAAGAGATAGTTCGAGAAGGCAAGGTTGGCGTACCGACCTCGGGTCGCGAATTAATCGCCCTGTTGGACAAGACGTCCGCGAAGAACGAGTTTGATCCCGTATCGCTCAAGGAATAGGAATCCCCGTGACAAGCCTGATGTGTCGCGTAGCCGCATCAGAGGAAGCTAGTAACCCACATGTCTCCGGCCGCCTGGGTTTTTGACGATCATGGACAGGTAAAACGCTAAAGGCGCGGCGGATAATTATTTTCAATTGTTTGTTTTTTTACCTTATTTGCCTCTTAGTAGTCTTAGTACGTCAAATTTCCATAGGCTTTGCATTTCTTTCTTTCTCTCCCTCATGAAAGAAGAAATTAACCTAATTGGAATCATAGAATTAGTAGAAATCTACCCCGGCACCTCGGTTGCCGTTTTTCCTTGGGAATGGAGGTGCCATGCTCTTGATGCAGAAGCGTTACCTCATGTTTGGTGGAGTCTTACTCTTGTTGGCTGGAATTATTGCGGGCACGGCTGCGATCTCTAGTCGACCTGATCCGATCACTGTTCCCGAACGGACCGCGATTCACGTCACTTTGGATCAGGGATTGGCGAGTGACCAAAGCCGCCCTGGTGATCACTTCAAGGCTACGATTTCTGAACCCATCATTATCGATGAACATACGGTCATACCTCAGGGTGCGCGCGCCGAAGGACTGGTGGTGGATGCGCGTCCATCTGGTAGGCTGATGGGGCGAGCGCGTCTGCAACTCGCTCTCGAATCTATCGAAGTTGACGGCAAGTTTTATCAACTCCGTACGGCCACCTCGCAGAGAATCGGCGGCAATCACAAGAAGCGCAACTGGGCTTGGATCGCCGGGGGTGGCGGTGGCGGGGCCTTGATTGGTGCTCTCGCCGCTGGCGGTAAGGGCGCGCTGATTGGAGGACCCGTCGGAGCAGGAGCCGGCACTGCGGTTGCCTTCATGACCGGGAAGAAAGATATACATCTCGGCGCGGAGACTCCGTTGACGTTCCGTCTTGTGCAGTCGGTGACTATTGACGTACGAGGTTGAGGGTTAGGAAACACATGCGATATCGGCTGAAAGATCGGGACGGGAACCCATTACGGCTTCGAATGAAGCGTTAATAAAGGAAGGAGGCGGAATGCGCAACGCAACGTCCTATGAGACTGCTGTATGTGCGCAATATGAAATACTGCTCAATGAGTGTGAGGCCACACTGGGGCGCTGGGATGACCGGCGCGAAGAGATCAATTGGTTACGCTTGAGCGGAAAGGAGATTGGCGACGAGCTGTTTCGCCTGCAAGCGAACTATGCGAAGGCATATGCAGACTTGCGGAAGCATGCGCAAGATTGCGAGATTTGCCAGTTCCTCGGAAAGTTTGTAGGCCACAACTCCGACTATACGGTCAATCTTGAGTCGCGAAAAAAGATGGGAGTTTAGGGACTGCCGCAACCAGTCAAGTGGGACCAGCCCGAACGCTCCCCTGGCTAGGTTTTGACCGAGTAGAGTGTCCGGATCTTTCTACGACTTGCGGGGCCGCAATGGCTCTTGCGATCGTTTCCACCTGCCACTTCTCGATGACTTCTGGTGATTTGGTTTGCGCGTATTGGCGGCCTCGCCGCACAGCTCCCATTCCGGAAACGATTGCAGAGTCCCAAAACCTGGCATTTATAGTGAGCCGGTCCACGATTAGCAATCTGGCTCTGGGTTTCCTCATGGCCGGCGTGACGGTGGGTTTATTGTTTGCCTTGAAGATGCAGGGAGCTCTCCTCATCGGTGCCGTGAGCGGTTTTTTGAACCTTATCCCCTTCCTGGGCTTCCTTTGCCATCGCCCTGGTTGTGATCTCTCTCGATATCGTGCTATCGAGCTTTCGCACTCCCCGCCTCGTCGCCTCTCGGATGAATATCGGGCCAGTCGCCGCGACGGCAGGAATCCTTTTCGAGGGGTGGCTGTGGGGCTTCATGGGTGTGCTTCTGGCGATTCCTTTGACGGGAGTTGTGAAGCTTATCGCTGACTGCCATCCATCCCTTAGGCATCTTTCGAATATCCTGGGCGAATCTCCCGAGCCGGTGGAGAGACCGATTGGATCCAAGGAATCCAAGGAAAACGTTGATCTGGCCCCGATAGCCGCGCCGAACGTTTCAGAGTAAGAAAAACTCAAGGGATTCCACCCAACTATTAGGTTGGTACGAGAAGCAATCTCATAAATACTACGGGGAAGCCACGGTTTCTGCAGTCCCAGGCGGCCGCAAAGAGACCGCGAGTTTTCAAGGACTCTAGACCCTGAGGGCCTTCCGGAATTGCGCGGAGCCCCGACCAATATTTCGTCTATGGTCCGTGAAAAAGCGGGGCAATTTGCCCCGCCCGTTGGAATAAAAGTGAAGCCCGCTTACGCCTTAGTTGCAGGCTGGCTTTCTGCAAGCGCGCCACCAGAGGTTTCCAGCGGCTGGCGAATCGATCTTGGATTCGGTGATGATCTTTGCTGCGGAAGCATCATTGCCGTAGAGCCGGTGATTGGCATCGTTATCCTGGTCCGCGTCATCCAGGGCCGCCGGCCAATCCCTTAAACCGCGTTTCGCAAGCACTGCTGCTGACAACATATGCAGAGCTGCTCCCGGCTCGTGCTTGCTCACTTGTAAGCTATTCCGTCCACCTGTAGCGCGGGCGCCTGTTCTCTGCGAGACTTTTTCACATGCCCCTAACCAGCCGCGTTGCCAAAAAGTGGTGGCTCTTTCTAACGGGCATTTTCGTTTGCCTGCTGCTTCTCTTGGTCGCTTTGCTTCATTTCCGGGCGAGAGCGATTGAGGACAGCCTCCGCCAATCCGCGACGCAGGCCCTTGGGGAGCGCTTCCGCAGCGAGGTTCAACTCGACGCGCTCCACGTTCAAATCTTCCCCCGCGTAAATGTAACAGGCGAAGGCCTTACCCTTCGACACCACAGCCGTAAGGACATTCCTCCTCTGATTCGCATCGAAAAATTCTCCTTCACCGCAGACATTCTGGGGCTTCTAAGACCGGTCAAACATATTCCCGTGCTTCGCGTCGAAAACATGGTTATCAACATACCTCCGCGCGAATCGAAAAAAGACCAACCATCGCCGAATCCACCGCGAGACTCCGTGCCCAACCTGATTGTGGACGAGGTCATCTGCAATGACGCCGATATCGTTATTCTTCCCAAGATGGCGGGCAAAGAACCTCTTGACTGGGATATTCACAATCTGATTCTTTACACCGCTGGCGTAGACAAGCCCCTCGCCTTTCAAGGCAACCTCACCAACGGAAAACCAAAAGGCGAAATCCTTACTCAGGGTCAATTTGGGCCTTGGGATGCCCAGGACCCGGGCGGTACTCCGGTATCGGGCGAATACAAGTTCACCGACGCGGATCTTGGGCCATTCCCCGGAATCGCGGGCATCTTATCATCGAATGGAAATTACAATGGAGTGCTCTCGGAGCTCCAGGTGCAAGGACAGACGGATACACCGGATTTTTCGCTGGCTAAGGTGGGTCGCCCGGTTCCGCTGCACACACAGTTTTCCGCAACCGTGGATGGTACCAATGGCGACACCTATCTTCACCCAGTCAACGCCACTCTGGTCCGTTCCTTTATTATCGCCGAGGGAAGTATCACGGACGTGCCGGAGAAAAAGGGCCATTTGATCACAATAGATGCGACGGTGCCGAGCGGCCGCATCCAGGATTTTCTGAGCCTGGCGATCAATTCCGATAAACCTTTGATGACGGGCCCGGTCAAGATCAAAGCAAAACTCATCATTCCCCCAGGAAAAGAAAGAGCTCTCGAAAAAGTTATCCTGGATGGCCAATTCGGCGTAGACGACGCTAAGTGGAGCAGCCCTGCCCTTCGGGAAAAACTGGAATCTTTGAGCCGTCACGGTCAGGGCAAACCCGAGGACCAGGACGTTGGCAGTTCTGTCTCCGACCTGAGAGGCAATTTTCACCTTGAAAAAGGCGTCATCCACTTCCTCCGCCTGACGTTCAGCGTGCCAGGAGCCGCGGTCGACCTTACCGGCACGTATGCCCTCCGCGGCGGCGAGCTCGATCTGAACGGTCATCTTCGCCTGCAGGCCAAGCTCTCTCAGACCGTGACGGGCACAAAATCATTCCTCCTGAAGGCGTTCGATCCATTCTTCGCAAAGAACGGCGCCGGCGCCGGCGCAGTCCTCCCGATCCGCATCAATGGCACTCGCGACAAACCTACTTTTGGTATTACCTTCTTCCATAAAACCATCAACAAACAACTCGGCGGCGAAAAACAAGAGAACAAACCTTCTCCACCGTAAAAACCGAGGCCTCTCATCCCTACGGCATTCCTTTTTTATTTCTACATTTGTGACTCTATGGGCAGGATTTCTGCAAAATCACAAAATGTCAAATGGCGTAGACAGGACGTTCCTCGCGTATCGCCCGGAAATCGTGCCACTCAAGCTACAGTAGCCCGCATGAGCGCAAGACCAGCAAAAAGGAGATTCTGCTGAGCAAGGGAGTCCAGCCAAACTGTCGGCGGGTCACACTTGGCACCAATTTGGAGCAAGACTGGGCACATCTTCTTGTGCATTCAGGGTTCGCTCCTAACAGGCGTTCTATAAAGGGGAACGTCAAGAGAAAAATGTCCCCGGCGACTGGAAGGAGCGGAAATGTTCGCTGTGCGTTCCAGCCCATGTCATGTTGCGAGGCTCTGGGGCCTTTCTCTTTTTCTAGATTCATTTCCTTAGCGTGACGGCGCTTTCGGTTTCTGAAGCAAGACCAGCTGCGTGGTTGAAACGTGTCAACCATGGTTCTATCTGAGGCTCGAGGCCTATAGCTTTTTCTGGTTATCCGAGGGGGCCTATAGTTTACCAAGAGACTGATGGTGCTCGGAGCACACTCTCCGCCTAACGACGTAAGGGAGACTCTCCCTCGAACCAAAGCGTCAGAAGAACCGAAAAGCCATCACCAGAAATAAATCCAGCAAAGGACGGTTCTCGCCAGACGCTCAAGCTGCTTGTTGTTTCAGATGTTCTGCGTCGAAACGTTCTCCTTTCTTCCAAACCAGCAAAGTGATGGCTGCGATCTTGCGTGCCAAGGTGAGACGCGCCAAATGCGGTTTCATCCCTCGAGCAACACAAGCTTGGTAAAAATTCTGAAAGGGTCCCGCAGTAGCAGCCGCTCGCGTTGCAGCGCCTTTGAAGAGGTTTTTCAAATCATGATTGTGGTTGAGGTTCAGCCCTCGGACGGCCAGGACTTTTTTGGATCGTTTGAGTTCACCGCTGACAAAGCGGTATTCCCCACTGGTGTAAGTCCTCAGTGCCAAGCCACCATAGGCCCACAGCTGGCGCTTGGTACGAAAGCGGTTGGGCGTCTGGATCAGTGCGATCAACAGAGCGGCGCGGATGGGACCGATCGAGGGAATCTGCCGCAGTAATCTCGTGGCCGGGTGTTTCCGGCTTTCCGCTAAGAGCTCCCGTCGCACTCCCTGGCGCAATGCCGCCAAGGTGTCAAACTGCAAGTAGTAGAGTTCCGCACGGCGACGTACGC
>Ga0306920_100008976_pt1 | contig 13321 bp, 18 predicted proteins | sample flu12Cox44000170_FD_204666 | JGI IMG/M metagenome (GOLD analysis project Ga0306920, IMG submission 204666) | Lab enrichment of tropical soil microbial communities from Luquillo Experimental Forest, Puerto Rico - flux4day.12C.oxic.44.000.170 (v2)... | ecosystem: Environmental > Terrestrial >... | reverse complement strand
CTGCCCGTCGGCTCGTGGGGCTTCGACCTTCACCGCGATGGCCCAGATGAACCCCAAGAGCTCGCGGCCGATCGCCGTCACAACCTGCTGCTTATGCTTGCCCTTGGCCATCAGCCACCGATACCGGGTGTGTAACCGATGCTGCGCCTTCCACGCGATCTCCTTGATCTCCGGACTCACCGTCGCCTGGCGCTTGTGGAAGGCCGCGCCGAGCCCGGGTCGGTGTCGATAGGCCCACGCGGCTTCCACGACGATCCGTCGGAGATGGGCGTTGCCGGTTTTCGTGATCGCGCCGCGCCGCGTTCGGGTCCCGGAGGAGTCTTCACTCGAGACGATTCCGGTATAGCTCATCAGCTGCCGCGCACTCGCAAACCTGGAGAGCTCCCCGAGTTCAGCGACCATCGTCACCGCCGAGACCTGCGCGACGCCGCGGAGCGCTTGCAGCGCCGCAATGACCGCACGCATCCGTTCGGGAACACTCTTCACCGCCTCGTCAATCGCCTGCTCGAGTCGGGCGATCCGATCTGCGACGTGCTCGATCTCCTGTAAGTAGTCCTGCAACGTGGCCTCTTGGGCTGCGTGGTCGTACTGCACCGTCTTCACCCACCGGAGATGCTGCTGCGTCCAGGCTTTCATGGTCAGCGGGGGACGCCGTCCCGTGCGCAGCAAAAACTTGCCCAGGCGATGACGGGCACGGAGTTGGTCCTTCTTCGCCGCTTCGCGCGCTCGCACCAGATCCCGCAACGCCTCGTGCGTCGCATCCGGCACCCAGACGGGCGTCAAGTCGCCGGCCCGATACGAGCGGGCGAGCTTCATTGCATCGCGGCGATCCGTTTTCACCCGGTCGCCCGCTTTCGTCGGGACCAACGTCGGGGCGATCACGTCAGAGGGCACGCCGAGGCCGGTCAGCTGCCAATACAGGACGTAGCCGGTCGGCCCGGCTTCATAGCACATCCGCAGGCGATCGGGCGGCCCCAGCCGCTTGACCAGCCGTCGAATCGAGTCGGGCCGATTCGGAATCGTGCCGAGCGCCCGTACCTCGCCGTCCGGCTCTGCCACGGCAACCGCGATCGTATCTGCATGGACATCCAACCCCACAAATCGTACCTTGTTCATGACCGGCTCCTTCGCATGTGGCTCTGCGTTGTGCAGTGCTCCAACTCGCAACGTAACCCACGATGCTGCGAATTCGAGCCGGTCGTTCCATTGTGACTAAGTGGGTGATGGCGTGGGTGTTGTGGCAACAACCGCCTGAGCATCATCAGCTTGCAATCGGTTCTGTCGTCTCTCTGCGTCTACTCCAGTCCACGAGAATCAACCTCCGTCGGGGCAACCAGCGGGGCAACCTGGAGACGACGACGGGAGCCAGCTTCCTGCCGATTCCCGTCGTCGCGGGGCGGGATCAAGCGGCGTCCTTGCCCTTCCGCTTAGGCGAGGCCGCAGCGATCACGTTGCTCTACGGCTTGGTCGCGTTCCGCCAGATTGTGTTGCGTCGGATCGATGGCGCCGACCAATTGCCAGCATTTCTCGCGAAGGAAGGGTCCGAGGCCGCGTAAAGATGTAGATTGGATGATGCCGGAGGAACGCTCATGAAGATACAACGGCTTCTCGTCGTGCTCACGCTCGTGAATCTCGTGCTTCTGGTTGTCACGCTCGCGCAGATGCGTCCAGCTGTAGCCGAAGGCGTGGCACCGGTGCTGCGAGGACGGGCGCTTCAGATTGTTGATGAGCGCGGACAGGTGCGGGCGAGCATCGCAGTGCTGCCGGCAAGCACGCAGAAGGACGGGAGCGTCTCTTCTGAGACGGTATTGCTCCGGTTAATAACCGAGAAGGGGCGCCCCTCGGTGAAAATCGCTGCGTCGGAGGAGACCGCTGGGGTTGCGTTTGTGGGGCCGACCGGCACGAAGAACACCTATGTGCAACCGTGGGCCAAGGGCACGACCTCCGCGTTGACGTTAAAGGACGAGGACGGTCGAGAACAGATCATCAAGCCGTAGGGGCTGCCGTTGAAGCCCCGTCGGAACCGAATCACATTCCACGCCTTCCCACCGCCCGAGACATCAAAGCCGGCGACGAGCGGCTCATCAGGCAGCGCGACTTGTGTCCGCTTGCGCGCGAGTTCCACCCGCGCCTTGTCGATAAACTGGAACTCGGACGCCGAGGGCACCTCGAGTGCGCCCGCATAAACATTGAGCGGACTATCGGGCGGAATCAGATCGAGGAGATGCGATTTGGTGTCAGTTTAGTGGAAGAGCGGCGGCTCTCGCGGCGAAACGAGATGGTTTCGATTTCTTCGGTAGAAGCGTATCGTCATGCTCGCCCACCAGCGGCGGCGCGTGGTTCAGGTCGCCTTCACCCGCCTGAACGGGGCAGCAGCTCCGCGAAGCCTGTCCTCGGGACAAGGTCCCAGTTCCTACTCGTCTGGGGACAACTGCACGAACACCAGCCCGTGCGGACCCTTGAGATTGGAAACGATAGGCGTCGCGACGCCGGTCGCTGTGTCCACAGATACGAGGGCGTTCAAGCTGCCAACCGACGCGAACAACGACCCAAATTCCAAATCGTCGACCGCGATCGCTAGGATGCGATTGTTGCTCGTGTCCGCCAGATAGAACACGCCGCGCGGAGCGGTTGCAAATACGGCGTCGTCCAGGCCCGATACCGCCTGGCCAGTCTGCTGGTCGATGAGCGTCAAGAAACTAACCGCTTGGTCATCAGTGCCTGGATTCCGCACGAAAATGAGTTGACCGTCGTCCCCACTCGAGAGTTGGAGATCGCCGAATGGCGTCAATTTGAGCGAGTCGGGATCGTTCTGTGCCGTGACTCGGTTGCGTCTTCCAGTCGCGAGATCCGTCCCTCTGGCACCCTTGGTCAGAATCGTTGTAACCGCGAGTGGGTCCGACCCTGGTACGAGCAGTTGGATAGTTGCGTCGGCCCCCTCGGTTGGGTTCGTGTAGCTCAGAAATGTACGATTGCCCTGAAATACGACGTCGTCGTAACCGCGAGTGGAGGACATCACAGCGTAGAAAAAGAGGGAGGCCGTTCCGGTGACAGGGTTGATCAACGTGAGCGTTGAGTTGCCGTCCTGATTCTGCAACGCCCAGACAAGACCCGTTCGTGGGTCGACCTTTAAGCCGTCGACGGAGCCGCGGACGATGAACGTCTGTAGAACCTTTCCGAGGAAGTCGTATTCAACAACCGTGCTGCTGCCGTTGAGGCCCGTGGAGTCCGCGCCGTTCGCGTAGCTCACCCAAATCGAGTTTTCCGTCACGGCAATCGAGTCCGGCGCGGTGGCGTTGACATCCGTGCCCACTGCGAACACCGTGACGCTGCGAACAGTCGCGGCAGCCGCCACCACGCTGTCGGACAAAACGACGACGGCCACCGCGATAAGACATAACGTAGCAGGTCGATTCATTGCCATGTCGGCTCTCCTGCGTGGACCAATAGCACGAGTGTGTAAAGTTGAAGCGACGAAAGGATTGGAATTGGATTTGCGAATGCCAGCCGGAAAGCGGTGATTACCGATCTGCGCGAGCCGGACCCGACAATTCCTGGCGCGACCGCCGCTGTCTCAACGAGCGGCGATTTCGGCTAGAGATCGACCGGATCCTTTGAGACACGGTGAGACGTTCGTACCGTGATGTAGCCCGCTGAGCTATCTCCAGGGACATTCTGCACTTTCACTTCTTGGGAGCTACCCGATCACCTCGTCCTGCCGCCGGGGGTCAGTGAATCCGCGGCCGGTCGGGAAACTCCACGACCACATAGTTGGCGACCCGGCCAATGCGAATCACCATCGACGTACCGGCGAGATGCCGGGCAATACATTCGATGAGATCCCGGCGATCGGACGAGTCACGTTCGGTGAGCATAATGACCCGCAGCACGAGGAGGACCGCTAGCACGTCAAGGTCTCGCTCGGTTGCGCCCGCCGCCAGCATGGCCGTCCGCCAGGCGGCGCAGTACTCGTCATCGAGGGGGCCAAGCGAGTCCGGCACCTGCGGGTACGCATGCCGCACGACCGCCTGGCACCGTCGGTACTCCTCCACCCGGCGCACGCGGGCGACCTGCAGAAACCAGTAGTCAAAGCCCAAGCCCAAGTCGTCCGTTTCGGGATCGGCGGGCGGCCTCTTAGTGGTCGTCGCCATCTGATTTCCATGACCCGATAATGAGGTCTTTCAGCGTGACTTGGCTTTCCACCTGCACCTGGCTTTGTTGAGTGGCCGACCCACAGAGGCGATCGAAGAGGTTGATCAACGCTCGGACATCCGGATTGCGAGCCGTCAGGCGGTAAAACGACTCGTCGCTGTTGAGGCGCCGGGCCATCACCGCCGGGTCGGTGACTTCTTTCCATGTGCCGTCTTTGTCTTTGGCCATCATGTGCGTTACACCGGTCGCGGCTTGCTTCAGGGCGTCGTAATACGCATCGACGTCGCAAGCAATACGCGCCCGCAGCTGGAGCTCGTATTCCTGCTTCTCGAGCGTGTGAGGATCTTTCGAGCCCTTGGGGCGCCCAGCCCCAGGGCGATGTCCGCCATGTCCATTCATCTTGATTCTCAAATCAAGGTATCAAGGTGTCTTGGCTTCCGCAACGTCCAGCGCGTCCTTTCGGATTGCCGCTGACGCCTTTCAGGAAGGGGTCGGCGGCGTGGTGTGTCGCTCATCGCTTGCTGATCTTCCGCTGTTTTGCAGCGATCGGTTCGGTGCCAGAATACGAGGCCGTATGTCCGAAAATCCTGCTCCTGCCCTTGAACAACACGTTGCGGCGCTGCTGAGACTCATCCTCGAATCACAGGCTGCTTGGTGCGCCTGTCTCGCTTACCTGCGCGCTCAGCCTTCTTACAACGCAGAGCTGATGGCTCGGTTGTATGAGGAGGAGCGGTCAAAAGTGTTGCTGCCGCCAGGTGGTTCATTAGAGATGCTTGAAGCGATGCGACGCTTCCTCGAAGAATTTCCAGGTCGCAAGCAATAGCCCGCAAACAGGCCTGTCTGTCGGTTTCCAGAAATCCATGACTCCCCGTCACGTTGCCATCTCCACTGTTGAGCACAGCCGGCCGGCGGCACCTAGCAGGCTGACCATTCGGCGATGAACCACTAGCGCTACCACTAGTGGGTTGTACTAACGACTTGTAAATCGTATGATGGCGCATGCCATCGCCACGTCTTGTGTTGACCGCTGAACAACGAACCGAACTCGAATCCCGCGTCCGATCCCGTCGTGGGCGGGCCGATGCCGCGCGACGGGCGCGGGTCATTCTTCTGATCGCGGATGGTCACAGTTACCACGCCATCACCACGATGACCGGGTGCAGCTCGCGGACGATCGCGTTGTGGAAGCGGCGCTTCGAAGAGAAGGGGCTGAGCGGATTGGCCGCTCGCCATCATGGGTCGAAGCCGTCGGTGTTGACGCCCACCCTGGAAGCGAAAATTTTGGCGTGGACGAAGCGTTCGCCGCCCCATGGCGCCACCCATTGGTCGACCCGATCGCTGGGCCGTCATTTGGCCGTCCAGCACACGATTGTTGCGCGCGCGTGGCAACGCGCGGGGCTGAAACCGCATCGGCTCGAGCGGTACATGCGCTCGAACGATCCCGACTTTGAGACGAAAGCGGCTGACGTCATCGGGTTGTATGTCGAGCCGCCGCAGCATGCCGCGGTGTTTGGCATCGATGAGAAAACCACGATTCAGGCGTTGGATCGGCTGGACCCGGTCTTGCCGTTGGCACCCGGACGCGCGGAGCGCCATGGGTTTGAGTAGGTCCGGCATGGCACGCTGTCGCTCTATGCGGCGTTGAACACGCGCACGGGCGAGGTGCTGGGCCAGACAGCGCCCCGGCATACGAGCGAGGAATTCGTCGCGTTTCTCCAGAACGTGGTCGACACGCAGCCGCGTGGTCGCAAGATCCACGTCATCGTCGACAACTTGTCCGCACACAAAACGCAAAAGGTCCGGACGTTCCTGGTGGCTCATCCCAACGTTCAGCTCCACTACACGCCGACCTATTCGTCCTGGTTGAACCAAATCGAGCTCTGGTTTGCAAAGATTGAGCGCGACGTGACCGCACGCGGTATTTTCACCTCCGTCACGGACCTGCGCCGCAAGCTGATGCGCTATATCAGGCATTACAACACAGTCGCGAAACCAATCCGTTGGTCCTATACCGATCCATCCCGGAGGATCGCGTGATTACTGTACAAGTCACTCGTACGGTCCACTAGTGCTCTGTGCGCCGGTTCACAAAGGATCGAATTTACTGAGGAAAATTGGAGGCGCCGCCCGGATTTGAACCGGGGGTGGAGGTTTTGCAGTCATCTCTCCCCCACCCGCCGCGCGCCTCCATTTCGCCGAACTTCCACAAATACGGCCACTTCCCCGCTTTCCGGGTGTTACGAGGCGTTGGCTGATTTACGACGATTGTCCCTATCGCAGGGACAATTTCAGGGACAGTCGGCATGGCCGGTTGGCTGAAACACGGCAATCCACCGGGTGACTTTTCGATGGCACGTCGGTGCGGCGCGCGTAGCAAACGCACGGGGCAGCCGTGCCGCGGAGCGGCAATCCGGGGGAAGCGCCGCTGTCGGCTGCACGGCGGCAAGAGCACCGGACCGCGGACGCCTGAAGGACGAGCGCGCAGCCAGCGGGCTCGCTGGAAGCATGGCGGGTATTCGACTGCGGAACGGGAGCGGGTCCGGCGCCTGAACGCCGAATATCAGATCGTCGTCGCCGCCGCGACTGCACGGCGCGCGCGCGCGTTCGCAGCGATGAAACAGCTCCTGCGCACGGAGAGGAAAGACTTGCGAAATCTCAAGCGGCGCCTGCGGCGAAAAGGGCGCCACAGGTGAGAACGGCACAGGGTTTGGGGCACATTCAGGGATGAACCCCAATGCGCCACGACGGCGCCGAAGGGAATGTTCAGTGTTTCCGAACCGCGACTAGTCAGATGCCGGTCTAGAATCAGTCTCTGAAACTCTTGATGAGTGTTCTCCTAGCGCTGGTAGGATTCTCCTCGTACCACACGGAGACCCGCCGTCCTTCGGCGAGCGTGAGCGCCACCTGCTCGGCCTCCTCGTAACTCTCGTTTTCTGTGCCTTGGTCGGGATGTTCCGGATATGTGATGGCGTAGATCTGCTTGACAGCGTGCGTCGAACTACTCTCGCCAAATCGACGCTGAATGACGATGTCATCGTGTCGCTTTTGCATCGATGCCATCGAGCAACCTACCTTTCCAGCGGAGTTAGCCGTTTCGTCTTCCTTCTCGGACTGTGAATGACCTCAAGTAGCTAGCGATTTACCGAGGCGATCAGGACGATGGGCAGGGAACCGGCCACCGGGGAGCGATCCATGATTGCACCGAGTAATTGTCGGGACGGGACCCGGGGCGTCAAACCCGTTCTTGGTGACGAGAGAGCCCGTTCAGACGCTTCGCGCAAGGCGGAATCCAAAGTCATTGTAGCGAAAGGACGGATCGAGCTTGCTGCGCAGTGTGACACGGCAGATTGTGTGCGCGTGGCGCCACGCGCCGCCGCGGGCGGCACGTCGCACGCCGTGGGCGGGGCCGGAAGGATTCCGCTCGGGTGATCGACGGTAGTAGTCCTGGTCGTGCCAGTCGGCGCACCACTCGTGCACATTGGTCGCGATGCCGAGAAGGCCGAAGTCGGTCGGCTCGCCAAGTGTCACCGACCACGGTGCTTGTAACGGACCGCGTCCGCCGTTCGGAATCCACTCCGGCATCACGTCACCCCATGGGAAGAGTGCCTCTTGTCTCCCGTGCGCGGCGAATTCCCACTCGGCTTCGGTCGGCAACCGGACTGAGCGCCCGTCGCGCTCGGATCGCCACGCGCAGTACGCGACCGCATCGATCCAGCTCACGCCCACGACGGGGAGATCCGCATGTGCAAATGGCGGATGCGTCCAGTCGCGGGGCGCCTCGTGCCCTGTGCCGTCCACAAAGCACTCGTACTCCGCGCGTGTGACCGGACAAACGCCAAGTTCGAACCGATCGACGAAGACCCGATGCGGCGGCCGCTCGTCCTCGTGACCGAACTGGGTGCCCATCGTGAACCAGCCGCCTGCGATCGGAGCAAAGGCTGAGGTGGGCACCGGTGAACGCGAATCGACCATCGCTGGATCATAATACGGACCGACGACATCACGATTCAGAATGCAGGCATTCAGACTCCGGCCGATCATGAAGCAGGGGACGGCAGCGGGTCTTCCCGAAACGTGGATTCACTATCCGTCCGTCGAAGAGGCTCGTGCCGGCGCCAAACTGATGTATCAAAACGATCGCGTGTTGCGTGTGATGGTGGTGAACGACAGCGACGGAGCGTTTGTGGAATGGATCGAGCGATGACCTCTGCGCGGAGGCCACAGGTGAGAACGGCACAAGGTTTCGGGCATATTCAGGGATGAACCCCATGCGCCACGACGGCGCTGGGGTAAATGTTCAATGTTGCCGCAACCGCCTCTCTCACGGCCTGATCGGTTAACAACGTCATGAATCAGTGTGGACCCGGTTAACAAGTGCGTTCGCGACGGCATCGGAGATTGGAAATCGTGAAATCGAAATCACCCGGCCGGGGCATTTCCAAGTTATCCGAGCAGGGTCGACGCGTGCTGGAGGCCCTCGCGGCGCGGGATGGGCCCTTGTCCGTTGCCGCGGTGCTCGCGCTCATCCGCCGACCGGACGTGGCGGCACCGGTCGCCCGCGCGAGTCTGTCGCGGACGCTGCGCCGGTTGTGGGCGGCGGGGCTCGTGGAACTCGTCACCGGCCACGCCACACGCCCGACGTTGACTGAGCAGGCCGCGTACTGGCGGTCGCTGTACGTGGCCGCCCAGGCGTCCCCGGACGCTACGTATCAGGACTATTGCCGGCGCTTCGGGGACCATCATGGGTCGGCCGCGGGGTTACTTGAGGCTCTCCGGGCGCAAGTGGCGTGCTACGGGGCCCGGGTGCGCCGCGTCGTGCTCACGCCGAATGGCCGCGCAGCGGTTAAGAAGTCATCGAGTGCGGCCGCGAACGGTTAACAAGGATTTCGATGGCCTTCACCCCGAAACAACGCCGCTTTGTGGCGGAATATCTCGTGGATCTCAACGCCACGCAGACCGCGATCCGCGCCGCCCGGACGGTGACGAGGTTCTGCTCGCCGTCCACGTTGGCCACCCGCACGTACTCGCCGGCCTCCAGTCCGAGTGTTCGGCTGCCTTTTGTGTAACGGACGACATCGCCGGGCCGATATTGTTCGGCCCATTGGCGGTCCGCGCCGGTCACCTCCTGCCGAGCAATCAACACTCGCACGTGGTGCTCGCGATGGTGCACGTGACCTGCGCGCTGCAACGCGCGGTGGATCACCTGGTTCAGCTCCATGCGCGACTGATTGTCCGGGGAGACGACGAGCGTGCGGTCCGGCTGCCGAACGTACTCCCGCGCGATGGCCTCGAGCCGTGCATCACGGTTTGCGATCTCCTGCACACGACCCTGGGTGTCGAGCTGGTGGATGGCGCCACGGACGTCGCCGCGCGCTATCGTCATCAACGTGTCGCCTCGCTTCTGCCGAAGTAAACCCCTGAACGTTACGACTATTCAGTAGGCACAACACTGAAAACTAGGCAAGGAGCAACCCACACGGCTGATTGTGTGGGGCTATCGGTTCGTTCGAGGAGGCTCCTTCGCCTTTGACACATCTTTGACCGAAAAACGCGCGAGCGCAAGCCCGCCAATTACCCCCGGTATAGCCATAACGCTCTCGAGCACGATGTTTATCGGAAAGAGGTTGTGCTCAACATGATAAACGCTGAAATCGTAAATGGCATTTGATATTACGCCTGCGCAGATACCTATAAAGGTTGCGACGCCAAGACTCCAGTACTTGATCGCCATCGCGTAACGTCCAAGAAAATAGCCAACAACGACCATCAAGAGGTTGGGAACAAGAATAAAAACTGCAAGAGGCACATCGGGCCCTCCGCCTGGAGGAGAAATCTCAAGTATCGCAACGGCGAGTGCAACTCCGGTTAGACCAGCTACAGTGTGGGCGACGTACTCACGATCCATAGTCTGACGGTACTTATACCAGCGGGCTTCGCTGACCGGCCTCCGACGCAAGAGGTCCGCATATTAAAGCAACACTCAGAATCGTGAGGTGCGCTCGCGCTTTTTCGGAAGCTCGCCGGAAGACCGAGTGATTGCGCCGCGGTTCGAATTCCTCACCTTCTGAGACCCGTGTCCAGTTCATCTGCTCCCGACAAGGCGAGTCAAGTCCAAATGTGAGTGCCAAGTGAGGTCCCTCCCGCCCGTGAGAATGGCAAGAAAGGTGGCCGGCCCAAAGGGTTGAGCCGGAAGACGCTTGCGCGTCTCGCGGGAGAACAGCGGGCGTTGCAGCAGGCCGAGATCACCGCCGAGCGGACGATGTTAGAGATCGGCCGGGTCGCGTTCGCGGATCGTTCGCTCGTCTGGCAGAATGGCCGAATCTTGCCGTTCGACCAATGGCCGGCGGATGCGTTGGCGCTCTTGGAAGGATTCGAGGTCATCGTGAAGAACGCGGCGGCGGGCGATGGCCATACGGATACCGTCCACAAGGTCCAGCTCGCGAAAAAGATCGGCGCGTTGGAGATCCTCGCCAAACACTTTGCGTTGATGAATGACGTGGTCAAGGTCGATTTTGCGCAGTCGCTGCTGGATCGGCTCGATCGCGCTCGGTTGCGTGTGGCCGAGGCGCGGAAACTCTTGGAGAGCGGGGAGGGTCAACGATGAGACCGCTGGATCGCGTTGGCCTGGTTGAGTCTGGGTGCGTGCTCGACCTCGGTTCTTACCGTACAGCTCCGAGGGATTCGAGGTCATCGTGAAAAACGTTCCGGCGTCATGTGCAGAGCCATTGCGAGATTCGGCGCCCGCTTTATCGTAGGCAATCAGTGCCGGGCAGGCTGCGCTCGCTGAGCAACTCGGATGGCCCCTCGCAGGATTCCAGAAGGCGTGGCGGGAGATCGAGAAAGTCAGGATGGCGCTCGCGGATTGGACGGCGCGCGTGGTGTGGATTCCGAACGCGATCCGTTACAACCCGCCGGCGTCGCCTAACGTCGTGAAAAGCTGGCGCGCCACGATTGCTGAGATTCCTGAATGCGCTTTGAAGAGCGACGCGCTCGCAACGCTCGCGTCCTACTGCAACGGGCTCGGCAAAGCCTTTGCGGAAGCCTTTCACGAAACCTTTCCTGAAGCCTTGCCGGCGATGGAGGGGCATCCTTCCCGGAATCAGGATCAGGAACAGGATCAGGAACAGGAGAATGTAAAAGCAGGGGCTACGCCCCGCGTTCCTGTTCAGAGTGCGTCGGACAACATCAGGGTCATCACGAAACTCGCTCACGAATCGCTAGAGCAGCTTGGTCCTCAATGCGCGTGGTCCGATCTCTCTGAAGCGGTGAAGTGTCGTTGCGCCGAGTTGCACATCCCCTACAACAGCGAGGTGGTTCGGAAGGCTCTCGAATCGGCAGAGGTTCAACGGATACGGCGCGGTGGTCGCCAAGGCGAAGACGTCATGAGCCGTCGAGTCCCGCTCCCGTCGGGCGGAGGCAAGGGCGACGAAACGACGACGCATTCGGCCGGCGGAACCAGTGCTGACAGCGAGTCGTTGCGATGAACGGGATAGAAGCGGACCGTCGCCGTGGCCTCGCCGACCAGGTCAGGGCAACGGCATGAATACCGCTCACAAAGGCCGGCGGGCTGAGCACCGCGCCCGGGCGCTGCTCGAAGCCGCCGGCTTCGCGGTCTGCCGGGCGGCGGGCTCGAAAGGGCCGGCGGACTTGGTCGCGTGGGATACGACGTCGATCAAGTTCATCAGCATCAAGAGTGGTACGAAGTACGCGACCGCGCTTGAGCGCGAAGCGTTGCAGTACCTGCCACGACCGGCGAATGCGAGTATCGAAATCTGGCGGTTTCCGGACCGCTGCCGGGCGCCGCTGATTGAACGGCTGTGAAAAACAACGCGGGCGCGGGTCGTCAGGAGGGGCCGGAGAGTGTGGCGCTACCGCGTCTGCTCTCGGCCCAGGCTGCGGCAAAGTACCTCGGTGTCCCGTACACGTCTTTGCGTGATTGGGCGCTCCGCGGTCACATTCCGATCGTGCGGGTGCCGGACTGTCGGCGCCTCTGGTTCGATCGCCGCGATCTCGATCGAGCTGTTGACTCTTGGAAAGAGCGCATCGCCGGCTGACGGGATAGAATCCCCGCGCGAGGAGGCGCACCGATGGGACAACTGAAGCGGCGCGGGAGCATCTGGTGGGTGCGGTACTACCGCGACGGCCGGCGGTTCGAGGAGAGCACCAGGAGCGACAGGAGGGAAGACGCGGTGCGTCTCCTGAAGGTGCGGGAGGGCGACGTCGCGCGGGGGCTACCGGTGACACCCAAAATCGGCCGGCTTCGGTTCGATGAGGCCGCGGACGACGTGTTGAATGACTATCGCGTCAACGGCAAGCGGTCGCTGGACGACGTGCGGCGCCGATTCGTGTTACATCTGCTGCCCTTTTTTGGCGGCCGGCGCATGTCAACGCTTGCGACGCCCGATGTCCGGGTGTACATCGCGCAGCGACAGGCCGCGGGCGCCTCCAACGCCACGGTGAATCGAGAGCTGACGGCCCTCAAACGGGCGTTCTCGCTGGCGCTCCAATCCGGCAAGCTGCTCGCGAGGCCGCATATTCCGCTGCTGCGCGAAGCGAACGCACGGACGGGCTTTTTCGAGCGTGAGCAGATCGACGCCGTCGTGCCTCGATTGCCGGCTGCGGTGCAGCCCGTGATCCGATTCGCGTACGTGACCGGCTGGCGGATCGACAGCGAAGTTCTCCCGCTGGAGTGGCGACAGGTGGACTTCTCCGCAGCCGAAGTGCGACTCGACGCGGGCACGACGAAGAATGACGACGGGCGCGTCTTTCCATTCACGGCCGAGCTGAGGACCATTCTTGAGGAGCAGCGCGCGACGGCCGACATGTTAGGGCGTACCGGGGTGATTTGTCCGTGGGTGTTTCATCGCAACGGCAAATGGATCCGCCGTTTCGAGAAGTCGTGGAAGCGAGCGTGTCGGGCAGCGGGGTGTCCCGGTCGTATCCCGCACGATCTGCGTCGGCATGCCGGGTCCCGGATTATGCCGGGTCGTCGTGTTGCTTGAAAGAAATCCCGGTGGATCTCGCGAAGGCGATGGTTGCGGACTCGGCATAATCACAGACTCTCCAAGAAGCGCAGCAGGTCGTCCTCGGGTCGATAGCGAGAGAGTGTGGCGCCGAGCGGCTCGACGCGTGAGAGGGCCTGCTCTTTCAAGCGCAAATCCGCGTGCAG
>Ga0306920_100008975_pt1 | contig 13323 bp, 12 predicted proteins | sample flu12Cox44000170_FD_204666 | JGI IMG/M metagenome (GOLD analysis project Ga0306920, IMG submission 204666) | Lab enrichment of tropical soil microbial communities from Luquillo Experimental Forest, Puerto Rico - flux4day.12C.oxic.44.000.170 (v2)... | ecosystem: Environmental > Terrestrial >... | reverse complement strand
GTCCAGGGCCTTTGATCTGCACTGTGGATATCGTAATCCACCGCGGACGCCGCGCCAATTTTGTGCGGAGCGCTCGCTCCTGAGACATGGGCCGAAGTCTGGTCCCGCTCGCGCCGGTCTGCATCGATGCCTGCCAGCCTGGCCAAGGCCCGCTCTTGCGAGCGCTCAAGCTCTTCTTCGCTCGCGGTTCTGTCTCCTTCGGCTGCTTCCGGTGTGGTTAGCCCAGCGGCGACCGACAGACCATACAACTCATATGGGAAAGGAGATTCTGCTTCTGTGCCGAACTTAGCCAGCCATTCTGCGGATAATGAGGGGGCCGGCTCAACCTGCTTTTGCTCCCACTGCCCATTTTCCGTCTGGGAGTTGGCGGATTCCTCCACCTCCGGCAGGACCGCCAGCATCGGTGAAGCCGACAGCGATCGGCTCGACTCCGACTGCGGTGCGACCGCTGTTTGAGTGGTGGTTGCACACACCAGCGCCGTTCCGGAAGTAGCCTGCTCGGGACCCTGGTCGCCCGCCGGGTCACCGGTGCCCATGCCCATCAACTTGGCCAAAACTATGCGTTCCCGCTCTTGTATGCGTTCACGCTCTTCTAGCGGTATTGGCCGGCTTTCTTGTAGGGGCTGCGGCTTTGACCGGATTGGCGCAAAAAACTCATTAGAAGCAAGGTGACTCTCATCGTGCTCTCCCGCAGAGTTCTCCGGACCAGGTGAGTCGAGCTGCGGGCCTGATGAGGCCTGGAGTGATTTTCCCGGCTCATCCGTGTCCCGACGATATTCTCCTGGATGTTCCCCGGCAGCGGTGTGCTTGGATTCCAACTGGCTCGTCGCGCCTGAGGACCCTCTCATCCACATGCTCGGCTCCAGGTTGGCGACGAAATCATCCAGATGGGGAAATCCAGCTCGGATCGTCTGAAGCGATTCGGCATCTTCCGGCTCTTTCAGAGCACACGCCCATGGAATCCATTCCTCGGCTTCAGGCCCCGGCAGGGCAGAAGGTGCGGATTCCAGTGCGGCCTGCGATCGCAGTTCGTTGATGGCGTTACCCCGGAGTTGCTGGAGTTCAGCCAATCGCTGCGCGCGACGGTGCACGATACTGCCGCTTTCCAACGCCGCGGCCAGAGCCAACAGACGGGAGCGCTGCCGCTGCACCGCCGCTCTCTCTTCCGAAATGATCCGAACCCTCTCGAGCAGTGCATCGAGTTCGTCTCGGTTCTGCCACGAAGCATCGGGCAACTCCGACAAGACTGCCTCACGCACGGTGCGAGCCGATTCAGCCGCCGTCTTAAGCTGCTCGACGACTTGGGTGACGTCCAGGAGTGTGCCGGCTCGGAGCTTCTCTGAACTTTGAGAGAGGAGGGTTGAGAGATCGTCGAGTGACCTAAGGGCAGCATCGCATGAGACATTCATCTTTCAGTCTCCTAAGCTGGAGGGTTCCCAATAGGCTTGTAAATGGTGAGCACTATATCACACCGTCGACCCGAAGCAGACCTTGCTTGGATTCTGTGCTTCAGGCGGAGCACGCACGGCGGTGCGGTAGCAGGTGTCAGCGATCGTCGGGCGACAGTTGTCAGTGGTTATAAACCGCGGAGCGGATCACGCCTTCGTTCAACCCCGTGTGCCCCATCCATCTCTCCCTTGGAATGTCGGGAATCGCACTGTGGGTGCCCGATTGTGGCTCGCGCCGACGAGAACACGAGTGATCGTCGGACGAGCTAGGGTGGGGACCTTCTACTTTGGCGTCCGAAAATTTTGGAAACTCCGGCAAAAGGCCCACCCGTGTCCGCTGTATTAGCGGACAGGGTGGGACGAACCATCGCCTACTTTCCTGTTGATGTTTTCCGCCGCCCCACATTCCTTCATTTGGAATGTGTCGTAATCACAGGAGCGCGGATTCACGAGGATGAACACGGACCGGATTCTTGAATCACAATTGATCGGCTCCATCTGACCCGTGTCTATCCGCGGTTAATTCTGTCTCAACCCGGCGTCTGCGCATGGCCTTCGCTGCACCCACGATCCCGCTGCCCAGTAGCAGCATCGTCGCCGGCTCCGGCGTTGCCACCGGAGGGGCCACTGGAGGGGCCATCGGTTTGCCGAATTCATACTTGTCTGCGTTCAGGTTCGCAATTCCGGAAACGGGATCCCAGACAATGGCGGTGTAGGTTCCTGCTGCGCCCGCGCATCCGCTGTCAAAGCACAGGTTCACCAGTTCACCGTTGGCAATCTCCAGAACGATGCCGGCATAGTCCACCACCGGCTCAGGCCAGTAGTAAATATTGTCAAAGACGAAAATATTGCCGCTGTTCGCCGGGTCCCAAACGCCAACGATCGCCGAGCCATTAAACATCCCGCTCGCATCGCCGACCAGCCACTGGCCAGGACTGACCTGGTCGCCGTACAAAACGCCGGAGGCGTCCAGCCCGGCTCCCGACAGCGAAAACGCCATCTCATCTGCGCCTGCCGCACTCACAAACAGCAGTGCAAAAAGCGCCACCGCAAGGCACCACAATCGAGTCTTCACACGCTTCTCCTTCAGAGCTGCAATGGCTCTCGTATACCTCGCCGGTGCTACGTGCAGTCTGATCCCCGAAAACAATGCCGCGCATCCGCATGAAAGGCTGAAGCTTATGAAATGCGTTCCATTTCGGTCCATTGCCAGACGCATTTGCTTGCACTGGATGAGAATGGTTTTTCACCGCGTCGGACACGACACGGGTCGCCTACAGTGGCATTCCGTCCGTCGGCAATTGTGGGATTTCGGAATGCCCGAAGCCTCGTATTGCTCTGCTCCCACATCTCCCAACAGAAGGGAAATGTGGCACCCGACCGTCTTCGAGGAACTAGAATGCCGCCCGACCCACTTCGCTGCGCTTCATGCTGGGCCATCCACGCACGCCCTGCGGGCTTTGTCATTCCTCGCGGGCGCGGATTGCGGTAAAACGAAGCAGGTATACTCGAAGAATCTCGTGCCTACTCGACTGGAAGAGATCATCGCTGCAACTCGCGAGCGCGTCGCGGTCGCCAAGTCTTCAGCCGACCTGCGCCGGCTGGAAGCTCGTGCGGCCGCCCACGAACCGCGCGGGTTTCGAGTGGGCCTGATTGCAGCAGCAAAATCAGGGCCGGCCATCATTGCGGAACTCAAGAAGGCTTCCCCTTCGAAGGGCTTGATTCGACCCGACTTCCCGGTGGCCGACTTGGCATCGGAGTTGGAAAACGCCGGTGCTGCAGCGCTCTCGGTGCTGACGGACGAGCGGTTCTTTCAGGGCTCGCTGAGCAATCTGGAGATCGCCTCCGAAGCGACATCGCTTCCGTGCCTGCGCAAGGATTTCATCGTTGATGAGTTCCAACTGCTTGAAGCGCGTGCACACAGCGCCGATGCCGTGTTATTGATCGTGGCGGCGCTTACGCAACCAGAGCTGATCGCGCTTTCACATCGCGCCCGCGAACTCGACCTCGACGTGCTGTGCGAAGTGCACGATGCCGTCGAATTGGATCGTGCACTTGATGCCGAGTGCACCACCATCGGCGTAAACAATCGCGACCTGCGCACCTTTCAGGTTGACCTGAATACGTCCTTGCGCCTGGCTGAGCTGATGCCTGTCGGTACCGTCAAGGTCGCTGAAAGCGGGATCGAGAGCGGGGAACATATCGCCAAGCTGCGCGCGGCGGGATTCGATGCGTTCCTCGTGGGCGAGTCGCTCATGCGTGCGGCGCGTCCGGGCGCGGCGCTGCGCGGTCTTCTGGCACGAGCGGTAGCCACAGTATGACCTGGATCAAGATCTGCGGCACTACGAACCTGAGCGACGCCAAACACGCCCTTGCTGCGGGCGCCAACGCTTTAGGTTTCATCTTTGCGGCGGGTCCGCGCCGCGTCGATCCGACGACTGCGGCCAGCATTATTGCCGCCCTTCCGGAGAATACCGGGAGAATTGGGGTGTTTATTGACGAAGCGCCCTCCGTGGTTGCGGAAATCGCAGACAATATTGGGTTGACTGGCATTCAATTGCACGGCCAGGAGCCTGCCGAACAGCTTGCCGAATTCCGCTCGGCGCTTGGCTCGCGCATGATCATCAAGGCATTGCAGGCGCGCGAAATCATAGGCAATCGTGGGATCCTGGACACCTACTTGCGCTGCACGGACTGGTTCGACGCGGTCCTGATCGATTCCGGCGGACTCGGCCAGCGCGGGGGCACAGGCGCGCGCTTCGACTGGAATGCTGCCCAGCCGGTGGTTTCACGCATAAAGGAAGTGAAATCCGTGATCCTGGCTGGCGGCCTTACGCCGGAGAATGTAGGCCGCGCGATTCTCCTCTTCCAGCCCTGGGGTCTTGATGTAGTCACTGGAGTGGAGCGGGAACCCGGGAAGAAAGAAGCAGCGAAAATGCACGCGTTCGTACAGGCGGTGCGCAGCACATTTGCTTCGAGCACTTCGCAGCAACCGGCTGTTTCTGGTGCGTGACGGAATATCGAAGAGCGAAAGGCGAGCGTCTTATGGAGCATATTTCCGGGTCGAACCAAGGCTCGTCCCCGCCGCACGCTCCCAGGCCACGCCGGGCACGCGGAGCAGCCGGCCGCTTCGGCTCGTATGGTGGGCGCTTCGTTCCCGAGACGCTTATGGCTGCACTCCAGGAGCTTGAGGCGGCTTATGGGCAGGCGCAGAAGGACAGGACCTTTCACGACGAATACCATCGCCTGCTCCAGGACTTCGCCGGCCGGCCAACTCCGCTGTTCCCGGCCCAGCGTCTTACTCGCGAGCTTGGCGGCGCCAAAATCTACCTGAAGCGCGAAGACCTGCTCCATACCGGCGCTCACAAAATCAACAACTGCATCGGGCAGGCGCTGCTGGCGCAACGCATGGGCAAGCACCGGATCATCGCTGAGACCGGCGCCGGCCAGCACGGCGTGGCAACCGCAACCGTGTGCGCGCTCTTCGGCATGGAATGCGTGGTTTACATGGGTTCAGAAGACATGCGGCGGCAGGAACTGAACGTCTTCCGCATGCGCCTGTTGGGAGCAGAGGTTCGCAGCGTGGACTCGGGCTCGCGCACCTTGAAGGACGCCATCAACGAAGCCATGCGCGACTGGGTCACCAACGTTCGCACCACGCATTATCTGCTGGGCAGTGTGCTGGGCGCACATCCGTACCCTACCATGGTGCGCGACTTCCATCGGGTCATCAGCCGGGAAGCCCGCACGCAGATTCTGAGGGCCGAAGGCCGCCTGCCGGCGGCGGTCATTGCTTGCGTCGGCGGAGGCTCGAACGCAATCGGCGCGTTTTACGAGTTCATCAAGGACCACGACGTGAAGCTGATTGGGGTTGAGGCGGGCGGCCGTGGGCGCGCGCTGGGCGAACATGCCGCACGTTTCGAAGGCGGCGGGCCCGGCGTGTTGCAGGGCACATATTCCTACGTTCTGCAAAACCAGGACGGGCAAATTGCGCTAACGCATTCGGTCTCCGCCGGGCTGGATTATCCGGCGATTGGGCCGGAGCACGCCTGGCTGCATGACCAGGGCCGCGCGGAGTATGTCTCCGCCAATGACGCTGAGGCGCTCGATGCCCTGAAACTTCTGGCGAGGACCGAAGGGATCATCGCAGCGCTCGAGTCGGCCCACGCGGTTGCCGAAGTGATCAAGCGCGCGCCGAAGATGGAGAAGGCGGACGCCGTGATCGTGAACGTGTCAGGTCGTGGAGACAAGGACATCGGGATTCTGCGCGAGAACCTGGCGCTGTGAGGTGGGTATCAGGTGTCAGATGTCAACTAGCAGAGGTCCCGGTGTAAGTCTCTGATACCTGAAACCTGAGACCTGAAACCACTAAACGCAATCAACGCAACATCAACATGGCCATTAGCTTCAAACGAAAACCCGGCTTAGTTGCCTACATCACCTGTGGCGATCCGAACCTGGAGGTCTCGCGTGATGTGGCGCTGGCGGCGATTGCCGCGGGCGCCGAGGTGATTGAGCTGGGCGTGCCCTTCAGCGATCCGGTTGCCGATGGGCCGGTGATTCAGCGCGCTAGCGAGCGTTCGCTGAAGAACGGCACCAACCTCGACAGCGTGCTGCAGATCGCGAAGGAGATCCGTGAGCAGTCCGATGCCGGGCTCATTGTTTTTTCCTACATGAACCCGATTCTTCAGTTCGGATTGGACCGCTTCTGCTCCTCGATAGCGGCAGCCGGAGCAGACGGGGCATTGGTGACCGATCTTCCGGTGGAGGAAGCAGGCGACTACCTCCGGACGATGAAGGCGCGCAAGCTTGCGCCAGTTTTTCTGGCTGCTCCGACCAGCACCGAGAGCCGCCTGCGCGACATTGCTCGGGTTTCGCGCGGGTTCGTGTACGCCATTTCCCGAACCGGCATAACCGGAACGCGCCAGGAACTCGCCGCCGATGCCCGCCTGCTGGTGGAGCGCCTGCGAGTGCTGACCAACTTGCCCCTCGCGGTAGGCTTTGGCATTTCCAATGCCGAGCAGTTCGCTGAGGTTGGGGACTTCGCCGATGCCGCGGTCATTGGCAGCGCAATCGTGCAGACGGTGGAGCGAAATCCCGGACGTGAGGCACAAGCCGTTTCCGAGTTCGTCTCGTCGCTGGCCGGAGTCAAACGGCAGGCAGGAGTCGTTAGCTGAAAATGGATATCGCGGACTGGCGTCGCAGGATCGATGAGTTGGATAGTGAGCTCGTGCGGTTGATCAGCGAGCGCGCCCGGTGCGCCTTGCAGATTGGCAGACTCAAACGCAACTCCGGCATGCCGGTATATGAGCCCGAACGCGAGCGCATCATCTTCGATAACATCGCCCGCCAGAACGCCGGTCCGCTTACGCAGATGCAGTTGAGACAGATCTTCGAGCGGCTGGTTGATGTCATGCGCCAGATCCAGGGTGATGAGATGGAGAGTGGGGAAGCAAATGCGCCCGCGAGCGGCATAACTGAATTGGAACCGAGGGATTGAAGCAGTGGCTAGTGGCTAGTGGTCGGCGACTGCTGAGTTCACACCCCAAAATACGTTGAGTCCCAATGCTGATTGCTAATCGCTTTCATCCCTGACTTGCACTGGAGAATACGTTACCCATGATCGTTGCGATGCTCGAGACCGCTACCGAGGACCAGATTCAGGACGTCACCGACCACCTGATGCGGATGGGCTTCGCGGTTCATCGCACTACGGGCGCGCGGCAGTCCGTGCTGGCAGCCGTCGGAAAAAGGATCGATTTCGATACCCGCGACCTGGAGGTGTTGCCGGGAGTCGAGCGCGTTCACCGTATCAGCGCGCCCTACAAGCTAGTTGGGCGGCAATTTCGCGGGCACGATACGGTCATCAAGTTCCCAAATGGCGTGGAGATCGGAGGCAGAGAGGTCATTGTCATGGCCGGGCCGTGCTCGGTCGAATCACGCGAGCAAGTCTTTACCGCTGCCGAGCATGTTGCCAAGGCGGGAGCGAAAGTACTGCGCGGCGGCGCCTTCAAGCCCCGCAGTTCGCCGTACACCTTCCAGGGCTTAGGCTACGAAGCTCTCAAGCTGCTGCGTGAGGCCGCCGACGCGCACAATTTGCTCGTGATCAGCGAAGTGATGGAGATTTCGCAGATCGAGCAGATGATGCCATACGTGGACCTCTTCCAGGTCGGCGCGCGCAACATGCAGAACTTCAATCTGCTGCGCGAGATCGGGAAGGTGCGTAAGCCGGTGCTGATGAAGCGCGGCATCGCTGCGACCATTGAAGAGATGCTGCTCTCGGCGGAGTACATCATGTCGGGCGGCAACTATGAGGTTGTCCTGTGCGAGCGCGGCATCCGCACCTTCGAGACCTACACGCGCAACACGCTTGACATTTCAGCCATTCCAATCGTGCACAAGCTGTCGCACCTGCCGATTACCTCCGACCCGTCCCATGGCACCGGATTGCGCGACAAAGTTGCACCCATGGCATGTGCATCAGTGGCCGCCGGAGCCGATGCCCTGCTGATCGAGGTGCATCCCGATCCCGATCACGCGCTTTCGGACGGCGCACAATCGCTGTTCCCACAACAATTCACGGAGTTGATGGGCCAGTTGCGCATGATCGCTCCGGCGGTGGGGAGGACGATTGGGTAGCGTCACCTAAGGTTTTTGCGTCTGTCATCCTGAGCGGAGAGAGATCGCGCAGCGATCGAACGAAGTCGAAGGACCTCTACTCCATAAAGGATTCTTCCACTTATAGGGGTCCTTCGACTCGTCACTACGCTCCTCGCTCAGGATGACAGCAACGAGTTTCCATGCCCATTCGCCAAATCACCATCGTCGGCACGGGCCTGATCGGAGGCTCGCTCGGCTTGGCTCTGCGCGCGCATGGATTCGCGGGATCCATCGTCGGCTGCGACAAACCTACCGTGCTGGAACTCGCGCAGCAACGCGGAGCCATCGACCGCACCGAGGCTGATCTGGAGCGCGCCATCGAGCGCAGTGATGTAATCCTCTTCGCCACTCCGGCCGGTTGTATTCTTTCGCAATTCGAGACAATCGCTCCGCTGGTCTCGTCCGACACCCTCATCACGGATGTCGGGAGCACGAAGCAGCAATTTGTCGAACGCGCGCGCCTGGTTTATGGAGCTGAGGCCCACAACCGAGTCCTGCCCGGGCATCCCATGGCGGGCAAGGAGCACAGCGGCATCGAGAATGCCGACGCTGACTTGTTCCGTGACGCGGCCTGGCTGGTCACGCCCATTGATCCCGAGGCGCCATACACGCCGCGCCAGCAGGAATGGCTTGATCTGCTCGTCTCCATTGGCGCACGCCTCATCACCATTGACGCCGAACGCCACGACCGGCTCTGCGCTTGGGTGAGCCACCTGCCGCAGATGATCTCCACTGCGTTCGCTACCGTCCTACGTGATGAACTAGGCGATGACGAAGCCGTGATGCAGATCGGTGGGCGTGCCTTGCGGGAGATGACCCGTATCGCGCACAGCCCGTATTCCATGTGGCGCGACATCGCTCTGACAAACAGCCAGAACATTGAAGATGTCCTCCTGCGCTTCGAGCAGCAGTTGACCTATCTGCGCGAGAACCTGCGCGGGCCGGGATTGCGGGAGTTATTCGAGAACGCAAATAAGTTTGGGCGGGGCTAGAATTCAGTACTCAGAGCACCACTTTTACTTAATGTTGGGCGGCTCCGCCCACCTGGCATGGGCAGGAACGGGAAGTGCGCCGGACCCAGGCTTCGGGCAACTCCCGTCCTCACCGTCTCGCCATCGTCACCGTTTCCGGCCTGTGCTCCGTCTCGGCGTAGAGCGCGTCGATGTCCGCCTTGTAGCGTTCTTCCACTTTGCGACGGCGCAGCTTCATGCTCGGCGTGAGGGTTCCGTCGGCCACGCTCAGCTCGTTCGGCACCAGCAGAATTTTCTTCAGCTTCTCGAACTGTGCCAGGTTCTGGTTCAGCTCATCGACGATTGACTGATAGAGCGCGCGAACCTTTTCTGATTTGATCAATTGTTCGCGCGAAACAGTGTGCAGGCCGTGTCCCTTCGCCCAATCTTCCAGAACGGTGAAGTTCGGAACGATAAGGATCGCAGGAAAACGGCGACGGTCGCCTAACAGCGCTGCCTCGCCCACGAACATGTTCATCTTCAGCGCACTCTCGATGGGCTGCGGGGCGATGAACTTCCCGCCCGAGGTCTTAATCAAGTCCTTCTTGCGATCAACAATGGAGAGAAATCCCTCTTCATCAATCTGCGCGATGTCACCCGTCTTGAACCAGTCGTCTTCGAATGCAGCAGCAGTCTCCTCGGGCATTTGCCAGTAGCCGCGAAACACGGAAGGCCCACGCACCAGCAACTCGCCATCTGGCGCAAGGCGAAGCTCCAGGTTCTTCAGCGGCTTTCCCACCGTGCCAATCTTGTGGGATCCGGGAACGTTGATGGCGATTACCGGGGAGGTCTCGGTCAAGCCGTAGCCTTCCTCGATGGCAATCCCGATGTCGGCAAACCACGACGCCAGATCGATTCCCAGCGGCGCTCCGCCGGAGATAAACATGCGAACCCGTCCGCCCAATTTCTCCATGAGCTTGGAAAAAACGAGCCGGTCCGCCAGCTTCCAATCAAGCGAGTCGGGGCGCCGTCCGGCGAGCACCTCGTCACGATGTCTGCGTCCTACACGCATGGACCAGTCCAAGATCTTTTTCTTCAATCCCGTTGACTTGAGTTGTACCTGGTTGCACAGTTTTTCGTACACCCGCGGCACGCCGACAAACACCGTCGGCTCTACCTCGAGCATCACCTGCGGCAGCTCGTCGATCACGGGACAATACGCGATGCTGACGCCGAGGTAGAACAGCAGGTAGTCCAAATGCCGGGCCGTGATGTGCGACAGCGGCAAGAAAGAAATGCACACATCGCCGGTACCAATATCCACCAGCTGCCGCGTCTGATTGAGGTTCGAGGCGACATTCCCATGCGTAAGCATTACCCCTTTTGGGGTGCCGGTCGTTCCCGAGGTGTAAATGAGGGTGGCTGTGTCTTCGGGCTGAATCGAACGGGCAATGCTCTCCAGTTCCGGATCGGGGCCGGGCTTGGCATCGTACAGAAACTCTGCCATAGGGATGATGTGCTGCAGCCCGCCTCCATCGTCCATGATCACCACCCGCTCTAATTCCGTGAGCGGCCTTATAGCGGCGATCTTCTCGTACTGTTTGCGGGTGGAGACAAACAAGACTCGGGCGTGAGAGTGCTGCAAAATGTGCAGGCACTGCTCGGCGGTTTGCGTTGCGTAGATCGGCACGTCGATGGCGCCGATCAGGAGCGTCGCAAAGTCGGCGATCGCCCACTCCGGACGGTTTTCGCTGAGGATCGCAACGCGATCGCCCCCACTAATGCCCCAGCTCCTTAAATGCCGGGCCGTGGCGTAAACGCGCGCTTCCAACTGCGCCGACGAAATCGCCTGCCACACGCCGGACTGCCGCGTAAGAACGGCGCGTTCGTGGTGGCGCTCGACTACGGAGAAGAAAATATCGTTGAGGCTGTTAACGCTCATGGGGCCCTCTCGTGTCGCTATTCTCTGACGTGGTTGCCCCTAAGGAGCCAGGGACTGCGCAGCTTCGCATCCCATTCAGCAGGATGTCCACGACGGCATCAGCGGCATTGACCAGAGGAAATTCGTGCTCGCTAAGCACCCAGGACGTCACCATCTCGTCCAGCGCCCCGAAAAAGCAATTCGCGGCAATCTTGTCGGGCAGGTCATGGCGGAATTGTCCCCGCTGTTGTCCTTCCTGAATGGCCGCGCGCACCAGGCTGAAGTACTCGATCAGATGATGGTGCGAAAAGTCTGACAGGCGTGTGCTCTGCCGCAGCTCCATCTGAAACACAATGGCCGCGTTCCGGTTTCCGCCCAGCGCCTCCAGGTGCAGCCGTGCCAGCCGCCGCAGCCGTTCCGCCGGATCAGCGATTGTTTCCAACTCCGTGCGCGCGTTGTTCATAAACGTGTCGAACGCGCTGTTGATGGCGGTCGTCAGGATCTCGTCTTTGTTCTTGAAGTAGAGATAAACGGTTCCATCGGCGACGTCGGCGCGGTCGGCGATATCGGAGATACGCGACACGAAGAAGCCCTTTTCTGCAAATACCGCCAGTGCCGCGTCGAGAATGCGCTGATACTTCTCAGGGTTGCGGGGCACCGTCGCATTGACGTCCGCCGGCATCGAATCGCGCTTGGGCAAGGCACCCCCCTGGGATCGCAAGGCGCCCGCAACGCCGCACGCAGCAGTCACTTGCGGCGCATTGCTCCCCCGAATGAATCCTCATTCAATGTAAGACCAGAACGGGAATTTCCGCAATGACGAGTAACCAATGTTTCGGATTGCTGTCCCGAAATGCAACTGCGAGATGCGCCAAATGGCGTCAAGAAGCTCACAAGCTAGAGGCAACTCCAGCCCAGCAGGGGAGCGCTGGGGGCCAGATTCGCATGGAATCCCAATCCCCTTTCAGGGGCAAACACCGGCTGCTGATGCCGGTTGCCAGCATGAGCAACCGAGTGGCGCCGGTTGAAACCGGCTTTTCAAGTCCGGCGCACGACCAGCCCAGCGCTCCCACGCTGGGCTCGAATTGTTCTGGTGCATACCAGCAAATGAGCGTGGGTTCCCAGTAAGACGTGTCGGACTCAAACACCCTGAGTTTAGCCAGCGTGTATCAGGAGGTCATCTCGTTGCCGTTCTCGTATCGCTGCGTGACGTTCCGTGTGTCACAATTGCAGAGCTTCATCCTACGAACTAGAGAGGACCGTCCATGAAACGAGCATTGCAGGCGGCGCTGCTGCTGGCCAACTTGTTGCCCAGCGTTTATGCGGCCGACCAGCCGGCAGCAACCCCACCGCCCAAAATCAAAGTCGGGGACGTTGCCCCTGACTTCACCCTGACCGACCAGAACGGCAGCAAGATTTCACTGCATGACTTCAAGGGAAAGAAAAACGTTGCGCTTGCGTTTTATATCTTCGCCTTCACCGGCGGTTGAACCAAGCAGATGCAGAACTTCCAGCAGAACCTCGCCAAGCTGGAAGCTGCCGATACCCAGGTGCTGGGTATAAGCATGGACTCCCCGTTCTCGAATAAGGCATGGGCTGAAAAGATCAACGTCACATTCCCACTGCTGAGCGACTGGGGCGGAGACATTACGAAGGAATACGGCCTCTACAACCCCAAGTACAAAGCTGCGAGGCGGGTGAACTACCTCATAGATAAAGACGGCAAAGTCGTCGAGATGCAGTTGGATAACGACGCTATCGATCCGACGAAGACGGTTGAGGCCTGCCAGGCAAGAAAGTTGAGCCGGTAGGAGAGCGGCTAGTGCTGAAGCCTGAACGTTCAATTGTCACCGTCCTCCTGCGTGCCGTGAGACGCTGCATCGTCAACCGACAGCCGCAAACGGGGGCACGATGTGAGCCCGGGGTGTAGCCCAAGGCGGAACCCCGAGTAGGGTTGCAACAAATCGCATGAGCCGCGGCAGCGGGCCATTAAACTGCCATCCTGAGCGGAGGGCGGCCTCACGTCGCTCAGGATAACAGCATCTGAAGATAGGCCAGCATGGTGGAATCTCTCCTCGACAACACGCCCGGCGAGCCGTCTGTTCGCGGCACTCTTCACCGCGCCGACAATACCTCGGGCGACTTTCTAGTGCTTACCCACGGCGCAAGTGGCAACTCGAATGCCGCGCTGCTGGTTGCTCTTGCCGACACGTTCGCCTTAAACGGAATCAACGTGCTCCGCTGCGATCTTCCTTACCGCCAGCGAAAGCCCACCGGCCCACCCTCTCCCGGCGATGCTAAGCTCGATCAGCAAGGTCTGCGGCGAGCCGTCGAACTCATGAAG
>Ga0306920_100008974_pt1 | contig 13323 bp, 17 predicted proteins | sample flu12Cox44000170_FD_204666 | JGI IMG/M metagenome (GOLD analysis project Ga0306920, IMG submission 204666) | Lab enrichment of tropical soil microbial communities from Luquillo Experimental Forest, Puerto Rico - flux4day.12C.oxic.44.000.170 (v2)... | ecosystem: Environmental > Terrestrial >... | reverse complement strand
GTACCGGCAGCTTCGAGGCAGGATTATACGCGATGGCCGGCTGCGCGCTGATCTCGGCGATCATGACTCTCATTGCGGTTCGAGCGCCGCGCAGGCGGGTCGAGCCCACGGGTCTGGGCGTGGCGGCAGCGTGACTAGGCCGCGTCCGATGAGGGCGATCGAGTGAGCGACGCTGTCCAATTGTCGGATCCGACCCATCGCAACGCCTGCCAAATTACTGATAGCTACTGTGACGGCTCGACAAGGAACAATTCAAAATAGGCTTGTCCGGATTTGACGCGTGCTAACGAGGTCATCAAATGAGGTAGCGCAATGGCGTCGACGTCAGCGCGAAGAAGCAAACAGCCCATCAAACGGCAGCAGGGGGTCACTCGGGCGTTGACATCATTGCCAAAAGAACGGTTGAATATGTGCCGCCCAATGAAAGCAGCGATTCCCAGCTTCCTCCTATAACGACGGGGAAGCGGACTGTTCGGTCGCCGCGATTTCGCGACTGGGGGGTCTGGCCGATGACGGTCGGCAGATTCAAAGCGCATTTCAGTTCGCGCGTTTCTGCGCGGCGAACGACTTTACCCCCGGCCCCGGCAACCGCGCTCCGGCGCAACGCCCATCACGATCGCAATCACACCAGTGAGACACAGGCGCCGAACGGCATTCGCAGTTTGGCCTCGCCTCACGACAGGTAACGGGAGGATCCGACCATGGCAGGCGACATCGCATTGATGGCCCATCTGATGCGGCGTGCCGGCTTCGGCGCGGGCAGGGACGAGCTCGAAGCGCGTGTTGCCAAAGGTTACGACGCCACGGTCGAGGAACTGCTGCATCCTGAAACACAGCCGCCTGTCGATCATTATACCTTGCTTCGCCACCAGCCCTCGGCGCTGCTACCCGGCGGGGTGCCGCCAATGGGTAACATCAACTACATGTATTACCTGGTGACCACGCAGCGCCCGCTGGAAGAGAAGATGGCGCTGTTCTGGCACCATGTGTTCGCGACCGGTAACTCGAAGGTCGACAATTACGATCAGATGCTGGAGCAGATCGATCTGTTCCGCAACTACGGCATGGGCAACTATCGCGACCTGCTGCTGAAGGTGGCGAAGAATCCCTCGATGATCTTCTGGCTGGACAACAACCAGAACCACGGCACCGAGGTGAACGAAAACTGGGGCCGCGAACTGCTGGAATTGTTCAGCCTCGGCGCTGGCAACTACACCGAGGTAGACGTGCGCGAGGCGTCACGCTCTTTCACTGGCTGGAGCTTCGAGACTAAACTTCCCCGGCTGCCGTACGGACGCTTTCCCTGGAAGTTCGAGTACCGCCCAGAAGATCACGACGACGGCGAAAAAACCTTCCTCGGACACAAGGGCAACTTCAACGGCGAGGATATCATCGACATCATCGTCGAGCAGCCAGCCTGCGCAAGATTCATCTGTCGGCATCTTTACAACTTCTTCGTCGCCGACGAGCCGCAGGTGCCCGCCTGGAGTCTGGAGCCGCCACGCGATCCGGCGGCGATCGACCTGTTGGCACGGACGTTCCGCGAAAACAAATGTGAGATGAAGCCGGTGCTGCGCACACTGTTCACATCGGATTTCTTCAAGAACGCCCGTTACAGGCACATGAAATCGCCGGCCGAGGTCGTGGTGGGCACGCTGCGCCAGATGGGCGGCTACGAGATTGCGATGCCGGGCTATGGCGAGCTGTCCATGCAGCCCTCCTATATGGGCCAGGATCTGCTCAATCCACCGTCGGTGGAAGGCTGGCATACCGGCCAGGAGTGGATCAACAGCGGCTCGTTGATGGCGCGCATCAACTTCGTCGCCGAGCAGGTTGGCAATACGTCGTCGCCCGGCGTGCAGGCGATCATCAAGCGGCTGCAGCCCATGGGCGTGCTGGAGCCGGAGGAGCTAGTCGATTCGTGCCTCGATTTGCTTGGACCGGTGGAAGTCGGCGCCGATACCAAGAAGGAGCTGGTCGAGCAGGCGAAGGAATGGGGCCAGATACGCTGGGACACAGCGGCGAACACCCAGGCGGCCACCGAACATACCGGCAAACTGCTGCAACTGATTGTGGCGACGCGCGAGTATCAATTCGCGTGACACAGGAACTCTGACGGCTGCGGAGGAACGCACGATGGCGGCGATGCAAAATGACCCCGTGCTGGTCGTTGTCCAGCTCACGGGCGGCAATGACTATCTCAACACGGTCGTCCCGTACAACAACCCGCTCTACCGCGATAACCGGAAGGCGGTCGGAATCGGTGACAACCAGATATTGCGGCTCGATGGGGACTACGGCGTCCCATCGTTTCTCGCGCCGATCAAGAGATTCTGGGACGAGGGCAAGCTCGCCATAATGCATGGCGTCGGCTACCTCGATTCGCCGCGCTCGCATTTCCGCTCGATGGACATCTGGCACACCTGCGAGACCGACAAGGTCAGCACCGAAGGCTGGCTCGGCCGCGTGGTGCGCGAAATCGATCCGAAGAAGGAGAACGTGGTCACTGCGGTGAGCTTCGGCCCGTGCCTGTTCCGAGCGCTCGCCATGCCGGGCGTACCGGTCGCCTGTGTCGCTGGCCCCCTCGAGACCTATGGCTTCCTGCCGGCCATTCAGGAAAAGGCGCAGCGCCAAGCGGTGCTCGATCGTTTCTCCCGGATGTACACTCCGATCCCGGGGAGCGGCGTCATGGAATACATGGGCACCACCGGACTGGATTCGCTCAGGGGCGCTGACATCCTTAAGGTGGCTCCCGGCAAGTACTCATCCGAGATCAAATATCCCGACACCCCGATCGCCCGCAAATTGAGGGGCATCGCCCAGGTGCATTTCGCGGATCTCGGGACGCGGGTGTACTACTGCGATCACGGCAGCTTCGACACCCACGCGGGGCAGGGTCCGATCCACGCCAACCTTTGGACCTCGGTGAGCCAAGGCCTCGAGGCGTTCATGGCCGACCTGCGGGCGCACGACAAGGCGGACAACGTGATCATCCTGATGTTCTCGGAGTTCGGCCGACGCGTGCGCGACAACGGTTCAGGAACGGATCACGGCGCCGCCGGCGTCACGTTCGTGATCGGCGAGAGGGTCAAGGGTGGCCACTATGGCAACATGCCGTCGCTCGAGGCTGGCAAGCTCGTGCAGGGCGATCTCAACCCGAACATGGACTTCCGCGGCATCTACTCGACCATCCTCGATAAGTGGCTGCACATGGACCCAGTGCGGATCGTCAACGGCACCTACGACCAACTGGCGTTCTTGAATTAGCCGCCGGACGCTTGCTCGCTCGGCGCGAGCCCGGGGTCACGGGCCTGCCGCGGTTCGGCGTGAACAAACATCCTTCCGTTGGGCGGAAGGTGAGATCGGCGTGACGGGAGGACCGAATGGCGCTTACGACATACGTCAAAGGCCGCGCTTACGATTGGAGCCACGCGATCGGACGCGCCACGGCGAACGGCACGGGGTTCAATTACCCACAGACCATGTGTCTCGGAAATAACGGCGAGATCTTCGTCGCCAATCGGGGTAACGAGAACACTTTCGCGATGCGGGTCAATCGCGTGAAGATCGGCGGTCCGAGCGAGGAAGAACTGCTTGCCGAGTTCTGCACGTATGGCGAAACAGACGGACATTCCATCTGGCCGTTCGGCGTCGCAGTCGACAAACACGACACTGTGTACGTGACGGACGAGTGGACGAACACCGTCTCGGTCTTCGATGCCGCAGGCAAATTCATTCGCAAGTGGGGAACGCCAGGCAGCGGTCCGGGGGAATTGAAGAATCCGGCCGGGATCATTTGCGACGCCAGCGGCAACGTGATTGTCGTCGACAGCGGCAACGACCGCCTGCAGATCTTTACCCCCGACGGCAAGGCCCTGACCCAGTGCGGCAAGAACGGTAGCGGCGAGGGCGAGTTCAACAAGCCGTGGGGAATTACCCTCGACAACGAGGGCAACATCTATGTCGCGGACTGGAAGAACCACCGCGTGCAGAAGCTCTCCCCGAGCGGTGAGTTCATCATGTCGATCGGCAAATACGGGGCGCTTCCGGTACCGGAGAATGCCTTCGCCGTGACTTATCTGGGTCCGTTCATCTCGCACACGGACCCGCCAGGATACCCCAAGGCGGGGATTCTCAATCACCCTACGGACGTGGCGGTTGATCCCGACGGCGACATCTACGTTGCCGACTGGGGCAATCACCGCCTTTGCATTTTCGACGCGGAAGGCACCCCGCTGACCCACCTGTTGGGCGATGCCCAGGTGATGTCGAAGTGGGGACAGCAGAGTATCGACGCCAATCCCGACATGATGAAGGCGTACCGGCGGGCGCGCAATCTCGAGCCTCTCTGGCGCTTTTGTTTCCCGACGGCAGTGGACTTCGATCCGAAGACTGATCGGATTATCGTCGCCGACAGTCAACGCAACCGCCTTCAGATCTACCGCAAGGTGCGTGACTACGTCGATTTCCAGGCGAACCTGTAGTCGCTAGACGTTGCGAGTGAAGCGAAGGTGTCGGCGGGGAAGTTTCAGAGTAATGCCCCGCGAACTTGAACACCTTCCCGGGCCTCACTTACACAATCATATCCAACGCCGTCTGGATGTTTTGGCACAAAGCGGACTTCTCAATTCCTTCGATCAATGTCCGCTCTGGGGGTAAAGCGGACATCGGCCGCACTCCTTTCAGAGAAAGAGCCGGGCCGCGAGAGAGCACCCTCGCGCGACCCGGCAGTCATGCCACAACATTGCAGCGCGGGCCGCGAAGGCGAGAAACCTGAATCAAAGCGATATCGACGCTCTCATAAGGGGGTAGTCCGGCAGCTTGGCGATATTCGCCGCGATCCGCCGCGCCTTATCGGGGGTTACCAAGGTCACAGCGCAGGTACGCACCGCAAAGTAGCGTGGGGGAAGCGTTCTCTCGAAAGGGAGCCTTCCAATGCATCTTGTCCTTGTCTTTATTGTCGCTGTTGGTCTGTACGTTCTCGGAATGATCGTCCTCGCGCTCACCGCAATTTTAGGAAGCGTGCGCCGCAATAGGGAATTGAAAAAACCCCGCCTCACAGTTTAGCGTCACCCCCACGTCTTATGCTGGCTCAATAGTTCCGGCAGCTTGGCGATATTCGCCGCGATCCGCCGCGCTTCGTCTTTGGTGAGCAACTTGGCCGCTTTCGGGGTAGGTAAAGCGGACATTCGTTCAAGTAGCCTCGATGTCTGCTTTTGACCCAAAGCGGACATTGGTGTTTTGCAGGGGAGTGGAGCCCCGAAGGAGCGCTGCCTCAGCGCCTGATCATGGGTGCCAATTGAACAGGTAGTTGATCCCAACCGTCGCCGTTTGGACGTGAACATCGTGTGTGGTGATAACGGTTGGCCCGCCTATTGGGGGCGACGGCAACGTAAAATTCGAATCGTTTAGACCAAGAAAATCGTACTCGACTCTGGCCGTCCAGTTAGGTGCAAATCCCCATTCGATGCCTCCTCCCGCCAACCAGCCAGTGGTGCTGTTGCTGTTGGAAACGCTAATTGAACCGCCAGTGGTCACATTCGTAAGTGTAGGATTGTTGACCCCAACCCAGCCGCCGCCGCCCTTGGCATAGAACAGCCAATTGTCAGCGGCAACGCCGACCCGCCCGGCCAGCGTCGTTATCCATCTGTCGTTCGCAGAAAATTGCAACGCACCAATCGGAGTGGAAATTGCATTGCTGGAATTATGGTTGTTTGACAGCCAGTCGAAATCTGCTTCGACGCCGACGACAAGCCAGTTGAACTGATAGTTGGCACCGACTTGGCCACCACCAGCGAATACGGCCTGTTGTGAGTTACTCCAACTATCGCCGAGACTGTCGTTCACATTGATTTTGGTCCAAGCCGCGCCGGCGTTGCCGCCGATATAGAAGCCGGTCCAGTTGTAGACTGGCACCACAGCAGGAATGTAAGGCGCTGGTGCCGGCCGCGGCGGCAAATCGGCAGCAAAAGCTGCGCCGCTAACTACGACAAACGCGCAGACAAGCCTAATTAGCCCGAGCATCTGCACTCCCCCTTTGCTGTTTTAGCTGCATACCACATAGAAGTCACTGATTGACCTTTAGCTGGAAGTTAGCCCGACCGCATTCGCTGTGCGTGAAAAGCTCGATGGAATCGGCATTTCCTTACAAAATACCGATTAATGCACAAAGAATCTAAGTAGCCGGACCATCCCAATACCCCTATTATTTCCGAACCCTGCGCTAACCCACACAGCGATCCAAGTCATGTCCATTTTGGGGCGGAACCCATCAAAATTCGATCTAAACCAGCCCTCTCATTGTCGAAAAAGTCGAGTCGTTGCAAGGATACCACACACAATCCATGCAGCATTAACCGATCGCTCGGGCTTGGTCCGGCCCAACAGCTGTTGGGTCGTTGCTTTGTACACGCTACCTGCGCGCTGAGTGTGCGCACGGTGAATTCTTCGAAGCCGTGCGTGCGTATCGCCCTATCGTTCGGGCCGGGTCTGGCATTGGGTCAAGATCAAAAATCCGAATGCAATTTGTAAGTGCCGCCCGCCGACTACGCTGCTTTTTCTAAATCGATGACGTCATCTGATTTTGGCAGCGAGGACATTCAAAAGTGCGCCGAGCACAACCCGACTCATCCGGCTCTATGCGAATAAGCCATGGCGTTCGGCGCGCTTAGCTTCGGCGGTGGTTACCTGACCGCCCCTTTCGAGCGATGGTTTGACGTACTTCGAAGCCCTCAAATTTCGGATGCTCCAGATAGAGCGGCCCAGTTGTCTCGTTACCGGCACGCGCGTGCACGGCCCGGAATTCTTCGGATTTGGTCCACGCCTCGAAGGCCCGCTTGCTCTGCCAAACGGTATGCGAGGAATAGAGCGTATGGTCTTCCGCCTCCGGTCACTTGAGCAGATGAAACTCCAAAAAGCCCGGAACAGAATCGAGATACGAATCCCGTCCCAGCCACACTTTTTCAAATGCGCCCTCAGAACCTTTTTTCACCCGAAACCGATTCATCGCAATGAACATCTGCTTGTCTCCTGTTAACATGCCCGCTCCTTGCAATTAATCACACTGCTGTAACTCGCGCGTCATCCAGGATCTACAGCTCACCACGAGCTTTGGTCGAAGGGTAGATTAATCACTTGTGCCACACGTCCTGACATGCGCAACGCATTCATCGAGCGCCCTCAAGGCGTTTCCAATAGCGTCAAAACTTACGCGACAATGGGGATATAAGAAATATCGGACCTTTCCGCCGGTTTGTTTGCTCGTGACCTCAATGTAATCTTGGTGAGCTATCTCTACCAAATCGTCGGTCATAGGACCCTCCGTGATTTAATTGAAAAGTTCTCGGCATCACAATTTATTCGCTTTGACCGAGCAACGTGCGCTCCTCCTCGGTAATTTCAGCTATTTGGTCGGGCCGTATATTCACTACCAGATTAGGTGGTGAATATCGCATAGCGGCAGCATTGGTTCGCTTCGCGATCACGCTCCAATGCACTCGTTCGTTGATGTGCTCTTCTGTTGGGTCTTTGCTGTTGCTGAGATAGCCATGATGGATGGCAACAGCCGACAAAATCGTTCGATAGTGCGGGAATAGATGGTCCACAGGCCAGCCTTGCGTAGAATCCACAACGACGCCGCCAATGTTTGGCTTTGTATCGGATTGTACCGCTGCCAGATCGAACTCCAGACCGGTTAGAGCCTGCACTCGCGCGATCATCCAGATGAGTGCCTGATCTGAGAGACCGGTATCAGCATAACCGCCACCCACATTGGAATGGGCCCCCGCGAACCAAGTTTGTTCGACATGCCCCGTCGGCTCTTCTCCTTTAGGAATCGTCCAAAACGTCGGGACGAATGGTCTTCGATGCTCATCGACTGCCACCGCGTGTAGTCCTACTTTGATATGGTCACCAAAACTCGTATCGTGAAAGCCGAGTGTCACGAGCGTGAAATATCTAGCAAGGGGAGCAAGACCAATCCCCGCGGGGATGCCATACGACCCTACGGTGTCCCAGACGCCAACGCAGGTAATCGTGCGCGTGTCATGAAACGACTGCTTTGAGGCAAGCGTGTTGTAATCGGTTAGGATCTTTCGGTCGCTCGAACCCGCCGTTTGAGGCTGTTTTCTCTCCGCTGGCGCTACCCGATAGTGTTGCCAGGCAACCTCAAAAATATTTGCGTCCAGTTGTCGCTGTATCCCCGAAGCCCCGATCAGTCCTGCCAAGGCTCGCGCTGCATAAGCCCCGCGAGAGAAACCAAAGATGTATAGCTCGTCACCCGGCGCGTAATCGGTGACGATATATTCATAGACCTTCTGAATGATTTTCTTAAGGCCCAGGCCAATTGCTCCCCCTAATACCCTTTGCGCAAAATCCCCTTCGCTCCCGACCCCATCATGATAATACACGTGCTGCAGAGTGCCGTCGGCTGCAGTCGCTTGGATGAAGGCTCGAATTTTCTTTGCGCTGTCGAGCTTCGCGACGTTGGTATCTGCTCCGATCCCCTCCTTATTCCACGTGCCATCAATGAGAGCGACGATTCTTTTCATGAGGCCCCTCCCACCGGAGCAGTTCGCCTCGCATTAAAGTGCTCGCGGCTTAACGCTGGCCGAGGTTATTCAGCGTAAGAGCTCCAAGGTACGGCCGTCCAGTTGGCCACGATAGTTTAAGTTGGCTAGCGTGGTGAGATCTATGGCCGACGAGCAAGTTGAGATTGGGAAAAGCAATTCCTTATTTCTGGATGTTGCCGAGCCGATGGTCGTGCCGTCGGGAGACGAGTATCCGAATCTTCCCGTTCAATTGATATTTTAGCGTTTATTGTGCTCATAGCCGCTCAATTTTTATGCCCCTAGTACGGTTTGGTTTCGGAACGATGCAGTTCGTCAATACCGACGCGCTGCCAATAGTTGCAGGAGCGGCCCTGATAGGCCCGCTTGCCGCTTTTGGACGATATCGTCGGATTGCTGTGATAAGTGCTCTTGTATATGGCGGTGCATTACTAATTTTCGTCATGATATTTCACGATAAGTTGGGCGCGATGCAAAATGAGCTTAAAGACAATCCGTTTGCTGGATTAATTTACGGCCTGGTCGGTTTGACGTGGGTGGTAATCACGATTTGCGTCCTAGCAGTGCTGTGCTCTGGTATCTTTGTTCGCCAAATGCGGCAGCCTCGGCCGCCAGCCTCCTCGCTTGGCGATATGGATTTTTAGTTACGTTGTGCCGGGCTGCACTTCATTCAGCCGCTATAAGGAAGGACTGGGGCGCGTCGCTTTCCCCTGACAAGGTCGTCTGCGTTGCCGCCGATTTCTGACGCTGTGCCCTTAATTGCTCAAGGCGCTTAGCCATCCTAGCTTTATCTGCTTTCTCCTCGCGCTCGGCGAGCTCCCGATAATGGCGTGCGACAATGCGATAACGAAGCCGCACATCGGTCGAGTCTTCAGTTTCAGCCAACAACTCAAATTCCGAGGCGCGCTCTCGGTAAAGCCGCATGCGCAGAAAATAGTCCAGTACGGACATGGCGCCTCACGCCAAAACGCTGACAAATAGGAAAATGAGTTTTATGTGAAAAAACTGCCAGACTGCTTCGGCCTTTCCGAGATTTCCACATTATCCACAGAGCCGGATCGCCCTATCGCCGCTGGCGTTCACCGCATTGGATCAAAGTCAAAAATCCGAAAGCGCCAGCGGTGAAGCGGGAGGTGGAGGAGAATTGAGGGCGCGGAGAAAAACAGTGAAAAAGAAGGCCGCCTTCGGGCGGCCTTAAGCTGATTATCGGTACCAGTGCCTATAATGAGGTGCGTAGTCCCATGGACCATGACGATAGGGCTTACAGACGCCGCCCTGAACGGTCCAATCCGGTGGGCAGCCGTTCCAGGTGGCATGTCCACCGCCGCCGTAATAGTCGTAATAGCCATGGGGGCGATCACCAATATAGATGTCGAGTGCTGACGCCGGGATCACGCTACTGGCGGCTATCGCGCCGAGGACGCCTAAAGTCGCAGTAACCTTTCCTAGGGTTCGCATGATCGTTCCTCCTTTGGTTCTGCAAGATAACGTGGAGCCGACGCGGGCGGTTGCATGAATGGAACTTGAACAGCGTGTTCAGAACTCAAGGGAACAAATTTTGCTTTGAAAATTTTCCGCGCGATTACGCGAGCTTTTTTCTGTGTCTACCAACTAATGAAAACGAACCCGGTCAGGCAATCAGCGGCCAAGCTGCTCAGCAAGGATGAGGCGCGAAGGATTGCGTCTAATATTGCCGAGCTGCCGGAGCTACTGAAAAAGCCCTAAATTCAGGCGCGGAGCAAAAGATGACCTTAGACGAGGGGTGCTATCATGAGCATTGATTGGACTATGCTGGTAGCCACTGTTGTGGCCTTCGTGCTTGCGCTTATCATTCAATCGGTTGTGCAAAGGCAAATCCTAGCCACAAACGCGCGCCAATACTCGAATGAGAGTGCGGAAAACAGTGCCAAATTGGTCCGCCAAGACCTACCGGAATAATTTTCGCAGTAGGGATTACAAACGCACTCCTGACGGCAATTTTGGCGACAGTGATTATCGTTCGCTGATAAAGCCGTCCTGTCTCGATTCCACCCGATTAAGAAACGCGTCGGCATTGTTGGGGTCGGGTTCGCTCCCGACGTTCTGAACAAACTTTAATGCCAACTCCTCATAGTATTGTTTGAGGGCCGCGTCGCCGCTGGCGCGCGCAAGCGCCATGCAAACCTGTGCTTGACGCCATGAATTACAACTTAACAGGACACAACCCCATTTGAGACGTTGACGGTCTCAAACCCAGTACGCGCGCATTTTGGTTGTTCCCGCCTAAGCGCGTCAAGTCACAAAATTTCTCGAAATGAGTTAAAAACTTCCTTCTGTGGCCCGCCTGCAACGCTCGACGATTTTTATTCACGGCAGCCACTATCGCCCTAGACACTTCCGATGAGCAGGGCCCACAATCACAATGCGGCCCGATGAAGAAAGCCGGTTTGGCGACCTGCGATCTTTCAAAGGGCCTTCCCTCTGATCTGTCCCGCAGAACCGACAGATCGGACGCCAAGGGAATCATTGTTGGCGTGCATGACCGCCAATCGTGAGCCGTCTAATCAAGGCTTTGAAACTGACAGGGAGGCGACGGTTTGCTCTGCGAGCCGTCGCTTCTTGCTTGTGTCTACATCATCCTCTAATCGGCGACGATCTGCTTCTGGCGAGCCCCGCTGTGACACCGGTTATTGCGCCCGACCAATTCGCCACGCACTCTCTCGTCACCACGGGCCTTAGAGTCTGTCGATCATTCGCCTATCAGAGACCGTGCAAGTAAAGAAGCACGCCAAAAACCGCATTGGCGATGATCGCCTCCCACAACGCGCGAGGCGTTTTTTCGTCGCGCATAAGCGAGACGCCGAGCGCCCAAAGGGTGAAAACAGTAAGGACTAGCCACATCCCAACCATGTTAGAGGTCTAGCGAAATGCGATGTCCAGAATGTGTCCGGTTGTCTCAGTGAATTTTACGTCGGATAAAATTCGCGGAAGAACTAATGGAAACGCGCCGCTTCCCGCCGCCCTGGTCTGTCGAAGGCTAGTGAGCCTGCTTTATAATCACCATTTGGGGAGCCATTTATGAAACTAAAGCTGGTTGCCGCCGTTTCCGCTCTTGCAATATCGGCGCTTGCTCACGCGGAACAGAGTGGTCCGCAGCCAGCCGTACCGAAGCCAACAAAAGCGGATGGTCAAAAAGTCGTCCAGATAATCACCAGCGATAAGTCGCTCAGAATTCTGCCGCCGACGCCGATATTGATGAAGACTTCAGCATCATTACGGGGCTGTCCGAAGGACCAACCAGTTATCTCGATGGCATCAAAAAATGCATTGGTGCTCAAACTGCTTGATCAATGTGGTCTGGACGAGCAGCACATCAGGGGGTCGGCGACGAGCCCATTCATGCGAACGAAGCTCGGATTTGTGAGTAGTAGTGATGAAGACGTACGTGACTTCTGTGAGCGCCCATTGTTCCAGCTAATCGTTACAGCGCTTCCGGCAAGCTCCGGATGCGCGCTTCGATATCCGCTAGTCTGATAGCCCCCATAGAGGGAGCGCGATTTGTATACGACAAGAAGCCCCTCCAAAAGCCTACCTACGTGACGATTTGGGAGAACATGTACGGAGAGGGCGGTCGGGCGATTTATGAACCACACGAGGGATTGAAGCGACCATCGATACTTTAATCAACGAGTTTGCCGAAGCCTGGACACACTCACAGGGCATCGGCCATCCAAAATATGGGGCACCATAATTTAGAGGTGTTCGGCAGACAAACTGCTCACGCGCGATCCGCCGCGCCCTCGTCCTTGCTGAGTAGCTTGAGGGGCAAAATTACTCCGTCTTTCAGGCCGCGTTAACCAGTGCCAAATACAATTCCGTGACCTTTCGAGTGTCTATCGTCAAGAATTCGGCTCGCTATGAGACTGGTAGTTTGTATCATCGGCGGAGCGGTGCTTTGCGGTAGTTTTTTCATCACTTTACGCCTCATTGAGCCTGAGGCGCCCCCACAGCGATTGGAAGACCAGCGGGTATCACACTACAACGACCTGCCGACGGCAACGCAGAATGCCGGACTAGCTCGCATCGATGAAATACTCGCTCAACGGCCACCGACACGGACACCAAAAGACAGCGACGCCGAAAGGCAGCGGTTCAGGGCAGAAGCGCAGTCTGGCCACAAGATACTGGCCAAGAAACATCACCCAGATAAAGGCGGTTCGACACAACAGATGGATGCGCTGTTGCGCAAGATTACCAAGGATGATTAGGATTTAGAGTAGATAACTTAGCCACGGCGCCACCCCAATGGGGACCAAATATATTTTGGTTTAGCCGACGTAAGATGTTCTCATGGGCTTCAACCGCCGCAAGATAGAAGATCAGCGCCGCGTGCCGGGGTCGCCAACAAAATCAAGTACTTAAACCATATTTTGCAATCGATTGCTTCCCAGAAATCGGCGCCGGGAAGCATATAGGAAACCGGGAAGCATATAGGAAACATCGGAGGGCAAATCGGCATTATTGCCTTTTTCTGAAAATCAGAACTCGACTCGTGCACCCGACATTCCTATTAACTGCCCCCACGTCGTTGCGTGAGCGTACCCGCCCTGGGCTGGGGATCATCGAATGTTACCAATAGAAGAAATCGATTTTCGGCAAAGCGGTGGATGAGCTATTCGCGCCAACCGACCCGCCGAAAGAGGCGGATCTCAAGAATACCGCCGAAACACCAAAGCCCAATGCGCTGGAATCGATCTTGGCGCGCTTGCCGCCGGAA
>Ga0306920_100008972_pt1 | contig 13326 bp, 10 predicted proteins | sample flu12Cox44000170_FD_204666 | JGI IMG/M metagenome (GOLD analysis project Ga0306920, IMG submission 204666) | Lab enrichment of tropical soil microbial communities from Luquillo Experimental Forest, Puerto Rico - flux4day.12C.oxic.44.000.170 (v2)... | ecosystem: Environmental > Terrestrial >... | reverse complement strand
CGCTGATTTCCAGGCCGTGATTACCGGCGTAGATCAAGCCGGGCAAGCGGAGGCGGCTTTGCAAATCGGCCCGTTCGCGGCCGCTGATGACGGCCAGATACAGCCCCCGCTGACCGGTCAGCGCGCGCAGGGCGCGTTGCATGTGCGGCGCCAAAGACACCTGGGCGGGCTCATCTTGCAACGGCGTGAGCGTGCCGTCAAAATCCAGGCAGACCAGCAGCTCCGGCGTGCGCTCGATCCGCCCGCCGATTTCGCTGATGGCATCGAATAACGGACGGCTCATGAGAACCTCCCGCCGCTAGCGGATTCGAGCTCCTTGATTGATTTCTGCGAGCGCGAAGCCGCCGGCGGCAAAACCGGCGAAATTCCTATTTCCTGCTTCCGGGTCAACAGCACCGGCTCCGGCTCCAGTTCCGCCTGCGTACTTTCCGGGAACTCGAAATTGAGCAGTGCCGACAGGAGCTTGCCCGCCCAACGATAGATGTTATTTTCCGCCACCACAGCGCGGAGCTTTTGCATGCGCTTGCCGCGCTCTTCGCGGGACATTTCCAGGGCTTGATGAATGGCCTCGGCGACCTCCTCCTCGGCAAACGGGTTGACGACCATGGCCTGCGATAGTTCGCGGGCGGCGCCGGTGAAACGGCTCAGGATCAGCACGCCGTCTTCGTCAATGCGGCTGGCGACGAACTCTTTGGCCACCAGGTTCATGCCGTCGTCCAGGGACATGACCATGCAGAACGCCGCCAGCCGGTGCAGGGCCATCATCTGCACCGGCGAATGTTGGTGTTTGAGATAAACGATCGGCCGCCAGAAATCGGTGCTCCATTTCCAGTTGATCTCTTCCACCAGGCTGTCGACTTCGTCATCCAGCATCTTGTACTGGCGAACATGCATGCGGTTGGGCACGCCCACCTGAACAAAGACCAGGCGTTCCTGATAGTCGGGGTATTTTTCCAGGAACCGGTCCAGGGCGCGGAGGCGCTCGGGAATGCCCTTGGTGTAGTCGATGCGATCGATGCCGCAGCCAACAATTTCGTCGCCGGTCAGCCCGAGCTGCTGACGCCAGCGCTCGATGTCTGCCTCGACGGCCTGGCTTCCGGCCAGAGCTTCATGGTCCTCAAAATCGATGCTGATGGGGAAGGGCCGCACCACGGTCACCTTGCGGCCGCGGGTTATTTCAAAGCGCTCGTAATCGACCTTGGCCTCCAGGATGCGATCGGCGGTATCCAGGAAGTTCTGGCAATGGCAGCGCAAGTGGAAGCCGAGCAGATCATTGCCGAGCAAGCCGTCCAGGAGTTCCTCTTTCCACGGAAACGTTTGAAACACCTCGGGAATGGGCCAGGGAATGTGCCAGAAATGGGCGACGATCAGGTTGGCATTTTTTTCCTTGAGCATGCGCGGCAATAGACCGAGATGATAGTCCTGAACGAACACGAAAGCCGGCTCATCGCCCGCCTCCTCCAGCACGGCCTGTGCAAAGAGTTCGTTCACCTGGCGATACATGGCCCAGTGACGGGGATTGAAGACGGGCCGTGTGAACACCATGTGGCAGAGGGGCCAAAGGCCGGCGTTGGCCAGGCCGCTGTAATAGCCGTCCTCCTGTTCCTTGCTCAGCCACAGGCGACGCAAGGTATAGCTGGGATTGCCGGGAGGCACGCGCACATGACCCTGAGCATTGGCGGTCCTGCGATCGGCGCTGCCGCTGCCATGCGCGATCCACGTCCCGCCGCAGGCACGCAGAATCGGGTCCAGGGCCGACACCATGCCGCTGACGGGAGGCACACACTCAATGCGGCCGCTCACAAATCGGTGCAAGTATGGCTCGCGATTGGCCACCACGATCAACGGATAGTCTTGCAAGCGGGTCTGAATCAATTCCAGCAACGATTCCTTGGTCCACATGAATGCATCCCTTTCCTTTGGTGCTGGGCTCTTTCGCGGAGCGAAAGGCTCGACAGCAAACTTTTGCGCGTCGTGCGGAAAACTTGAAAAAACCTAACCGGCGCTGCGCCCCGTCACGGGCAAGGTCATCTGCTTTTGCAAGGCTTTCAGTTCCTCCAGCAATCGATCAATGGCTTCCGGTTCGTGGTTGGCGTTTACTTGAATGCGCAGAACCCCGCCCAGGTGATAGGGCACCGCGGGAAAGGTAACCGATTGCACAAAGAACCCGCGTTCGAAGAGGAAATGGCCGGCAGCAAAGGCGGCCTCCTCCTCGCCAACCAGAATGGAGACGATCGGGGTTTGTCCGCCCAGGATCGCCAGGCCAAGCCGGTTTGCGCCCCGGACCAGGCGCTGATAATTCTGCTGCAGCCGGCCATGGAGTTCATTATATTCGGGCGAAGCAAGGATGGCACAAACCACGGGGATCGCTTCCAGGTACGGCGGCGGCACCGGACCCCCGAAAATATAGGTATTCGAGCGAATCTTCAGGAGCTTCTTGAACCTCGCCGGACAGCCGATAAACCCGCCGAAGCAGGAAAACGCCTTGGACAGCGAACCCACCACGAAGGTATTGTCGTAATTTCCCAGAGCGTCCAGAACGGTGCCGCGACCGTTGCGACCCAGGACGCCGGTTCCATGGGCATCATCCACGTAGAGAATGGCCCGCCTTTTGAGGGCCACCCGGTTTAGCTCGGGCAAGGGCGCCAGGGCCCCGGTCATGCTGTAAACACCATCGACCGCCACCACGGCTAAGCGGTAGGGCTCATTGTTTTCAAGGACGCGTTCCAGGTCGCCGGGATCGCGATGGCGAAAAGAAACCACGCACACGCCGTCGGCCTTGGCAATCTTGGCAGCTTCCTGGATGGAATTGTGGGCCTGCTCGTCCACGGCCAGCAGATCGCCGCGGCCGACCAGGCCGGGCAAAGCCCCCAGGTTGGCCAGAGACACGGACGCGAATAGCAATACCTCCTCGGTTCCCAGCCAAGCCGCCAGCTGTTGTTCCGCTGCCACGCCCGCCCGAACCTGAGAGAATACGCGCGAGGCCCCATTATGCGTGCCCCACTTTTCCAGCCCATGAGTAATGGCCTGGCGGACGCGCGGGTCTTGATCCAGTCCCAGAAAACTGTCTGAGCCGAAATTGATGACGCAACGACCGGCGACCTCCATCTCTCGGTGAGGCCCAAGGTTGTCGGCCACCAATTCCTTTAAATGATGGGAAGCGAAACGCCGGTCCATTTCTTCCACATAGCTGACCAGCGCGTGCCGGCGCAGGGCGTCTTCCAGGATCTGCATCGGGGTCGTGAACATGAGTGGTTCCATATTCTTAGCCGTTTACCCGGTCGCAATCCTCATTCCAAGAATGAACCAAGAGTCGAATTGTCATAACTAGATAAATCGCAGGACATTATGCGAGGGATAATTTCCTGCAATTGGAGATTCGATGCCGACAATCTGCAGCGGATTGCCAAAGCATGGGAAAGGCCTTTTCCGCTTTGGGCATCCATTCGCTCCAGAGGCGAGCCAAGGGATCGTCCGTTTCGTGGACTCGAGAATCGTACCGGAAAACGAACGTCCCCCGCTCGCTATGAAAAAACGGCCCGGCGATTACTGAACCGCGAGCCGAAAAACGCATTCTTTCCATCGCCTCGTCTCGCCCGCCCAGTTCAGGTTGTCTGCAACTGCCATTCGCGCCCTGGTGATGTCCCCCGCTCGGCGCAAATTCGCCGCCAGACCTCCTCGCGATGCACCTCCGTTTGCAAAGGAGCAGAGATAGCCAGGCGAACGCGACTGCCCTGGACGGATATCACGGTAAGGGTAATCTCATGTTCGGGAACAACGATGCTCTCTCCAACTTTGCGGCTTAATACGAGCATGACCAACTCCTTTCGCTCGAAACAAATTTGCGAACCAAGGGCGCTGCCGGACTACATCGCCACGATGGAGACAGGATCGACGTGGATCGTTGCTGGAAAGCCCGTACGGGAGGAACAAGCAAACTTGCCGACTTGAGCAAGAGCTTTAATTATGCGGGATTCTCCGGTTGCTGTCAAGAGAGGTCAGGAAAAGTCCCGCTCTCGCAAAGGAAATTGGCTTGGCGTAAAATAAGAGCACGTAGTCAAAAAGCCTGAAGCCATCATGGAAAAACGAGACAGAACGGCCTGGCATGTTTCGCTGGCCATTGTCCTTCTGGCCGCCGTATATGTCGGCGCCGGCAAACTGGGCCTGTCCCTGGCCAGCGTGCATGCCAGTGCGACGCCGGTGTGGCCTGCCACCGGCATCAGCCTGGCCGCCTTATTGATCCTGGGCTATCGCGTCTGGCCGGGAGTCTTTCTCGGCGCCCTGATTGTCAACCTGGTGACAAACAATACCCCTATCCAACCTTCACTGGGAATTGCCATGGGCAATACCTTGGAGGGCTTGGTTGGGGCGTGGCTGGTAAACCGCTTTGCCGGCGGCGTCAAGGCTTTCGAGCGCCCCCAGGATGTTTTCAAATTCACCTTGCTGGCGGCTCTCTGCAGCACCGCAGTAAGTGCCACCATTGGCGTGACCAGCCTGTCCTTGTGGGGGAAAGCAGACTGGAGCAATTATTTTTCCATCTGGCTGACCTGGTGGCTGGGGGATGTCGGCGGGGCTCTGTTGGTGACGCCGGTCCTGCTGTTGTGGTGGGCCGATCCGCGCGTTCACTGGACGCGGAGAGATTATGTCAAAGCAGGAGTGTTACTGCTGGCTCTGGTGCTGATCAGTCAGATCGTCTTTGGTCCGCTGTTGTGGCTGGAAGGGACCAATGTTCCCCTGGGTGGCTTCACCTTCCTGCCGATCCTGGTCCTCATTGCCTTTCAGTTTGGTTCGCGGGAGACGGCCGGCGCCATGTTCTTGTTCTCCGGGCTGGCCTTGTGGGGCACTTTGCACGATCACGGCCCGTTTGTGGTCCGGTCGGAGAATTTGGAAGTGGAGCAAAACCAGTCGCTGTTGTTGCTCCACGCCTTTCTGGGAATCAGTGGCGTGACGGCCCTGGCCCTGGCCGCCGTCGTCAGCCAGCAGCGCCGCGGAGAAAAAGCACTGCAACAGGCGAAGGAAAACCTGGAACAACGCGTGCGCGAACGAACCACGCTGCTGGCCCAGGCCAACGACGCCTTGCGCAAGAAAATCGCCCAGCGCAATCAGGCCGAAAAAACGCTCATGGAGAATGAAGAACGCACGCGGCAAATCGTGGAAACCGCTTACGACGCCTTCATCGCCATGAACGCCGACGGCCTGATCATCGACTGGAATGCCCAGGCGGAAGCCACCTTCGGCTGGCAGCGGCACGAGGTCCTGGAGCAGTCGCTGGCCGAGCGGATCATTCCGCCTCGGTTTCGCGCGGCGCACAGTCAAGGCCTGGCCCGCTACCTGACCAAGGGGGACAGCCATGTTATGAATCGCCGTATTGAAATGGCGGCCCTGCATCGAGACGGGCACGAGTTCCCGGTCGAACTGCGGGTTTGGCCCTCGGGCATGGGACCCACTCTCCAGTTCAATGCCTTCGTTCATGACATCACCGAGCGGAAGCGCGTGGAGAACATGTTGCGCGGGCTATTGGAGTCAGCGCCCGATGCCATGGTCATTGTCAATCAGCGCGGCGAAATCGTGCTGGTGAACACGCAGACGGAGAAAATGTTCGGTTATGGCCGGCAAGAGATTCTCGGCCGATTGGTGGAAATCCTCATGCCGGCGCGATATCGCTCGGGTCATCCGCAACACCGGACCCAGTATTTTGCCCGGCCGGCGGTACGGCCCATGGGAGCGGGCATGAAGCTCTTCGGTTTGCACAAGGATGGCCGCGAGTTCCCCGTGGAAATCAGCCTCAGTCCCTTGCAAACTGACGAAGGCATCCTGGTTTTCGGCGCCATCCGGGACATCAGCGTGCGGCAAGAAACCGAAATGAGATTACGGCAATCCGAGCGTCTGGCCGCCATTGGCCAGATGGTTGCCGGACTCGCCCATGAAAGCCGCAATGCCTTGCAACTCAGCCAGGCTTGCCTGGAGCTTTTGGAATGCAAGCTGGAAAATCAGCCTGATTTGCAGGGCCTGGTCCAGGATGTTCAAAAGTCGCAGGACCATTTGCATCGCCTTTATGAAGAAGTTCGCGGCTATGCCGCGCCCATGATCCTGAAACGTGAACCATGTAACCTGCCCGAGGTGCTCCAGGAAACCTGGGAGCAATTGATCGTGCTCCGCCAGGATCGAGATGCCTCCTTGGAGCAGAACACCGACGGCCTGGACCTGTCGGGTGAAGTGGATCGGTTGGCGCTGGGGCAGGTCTTCCGTAATATCCTGGAGAATTCCCTGATCGCCTGCCCCGATCCGGTGGAAATCAAGGCCCGCTGGTCGGAAGGGCACAAGAATGGCCATGGTGAAATCCGAATTTCCCTGCGGGATAATGGTCCGGGTATGAGCCCGGAAACCCGGCAACGGCTGTTCGAGCCCTTTTTTACCACCAGGACTCAGGGGACGGGGTTGGGCATGGCCATCGCCAAACGGATTGTCGAAGCCCATGACGGCCAGATTGCCGTGGCCGGCGGCTTGGGCCAGGGCACCGAAATCCTGATTACTTTACCGAGGAGTAACTCATGAATCGCAGCCTGCGCATCGCGGTGGCCGACGACGAACCGCGCATGCTTCAGTTCTATCGGGAAATCCTCCCTCTGCTTGGACATGAGGTCGTCTGCGCCGCCGGCAATGGGGCTGACCTGATCAACCAATGCCGTGACGTAAAGCCCGACCTGGTAATCTCCGACATCAAGATGCCGGACATGGACGGCATCGATGCCTCCAGGCAAATCACCGACCAGGATTCGGTGCCATTCATCTTGGTTACCGCCCACGACGAGCCGGAGCTTCTGGAGCGGGCCGGCGGCACCCCCATCCTGGCCTACCTGGTCAAGCCGATCAAGCGTCAGGACCTGCAGCCGGCCATTATCATCGCCATGCGCCGCTTCGAGGAGTTCCAGGCACTCCAGAAGGAGGCCAGCAATCTCCGCCAGGCCCTGCAGGACCGCAAGCTCATCGAACGGGCCAAGGGAGTCCTCATGAAGCGAACCGGCCGCGATGAAGCCAGCGCTTTCCAGACCATGCAAAAGCTCGCCCGCGACAAGAATCGCAAGCTCGTGCACATTGCCGAGATGATACTGACCGCGGAAGAAGCCTTTGCAGCGGAGTAATTGTCAAAGGTCAAAAGTCAAAAGTCAAAGGTCCAGGTCAAAAGTCAAAGTTCGTGGGTTGGAGGATCACGTTTCACATTGAACTTGGACATTTGACATTTGACGGCCATCAATTCTCAAGACCTTCCGCGAAGCGTGCTTTCAGATCATCGATGACGGCTTTCCAGTTGCCGGCTTCGCGGTAGACGCGGCGTTGCCGGGCCGCCCCCGATTCAAATTTGTCGATCGGTTGCAGAGCCGCCAGGAAGGCGTGGTCGCCGGTTTCGCGGGCGATGGGCGCCAGCCGATTGAAGAGGTCGGCGACATCCTGGCCGAGACGGCGTTTCTTGCCGCCGGGTGTGCGGATGCACATGCCGCCCAGTCCGTGGCGCGTCGCCAACCATTTATTCTCGACGGCGATCCAGTGCCGCCGCATGTCGCCAGTGCGCAACTGGGGCCGGTCCTGCAATAAACGCAAACTGCTGATCACCAGGCAACGAATCAAGGCCACCAGGCCGAGCGTGATCGCCAGCGAGGGAGGCATGTCGCAGATGCGGAATTCAAGCGTGCCGAAGTCCGGCCGAGGTCGAATGTCCCAGTAAAGGTCCTTGAACGATTGCAGGGCGTTGCAATCGCGCAGGATCTTGCAAAAACCGCGGAAATCTTTCCATTTGCTGAAATGCCGCGGAACTCCCGAATGAGGCAGCATGCGATACAGGGCGGCCCGAATTGATTTCAGCCCGGTATCCACTCCCTGCCAGAAGGGCGAATTGGCAGACAGGGCCAACAGGTGCGGCAGGTATTGCACGAGCATGCTGGTGACGCCCATGGCCAGGTCGCCGCTGGGCACGCCGACATGCACGTGCAGTCCGAAGACCACGCGCTGAAAGGCCAGCCAGGCGAGCCGGTCCACCAGATGCTCGTAGCGCTCGGCCGGAAACACCACACTCATGCTGGTGCGATGAAACGGATGCGTGCCCGCCATGGCCAGGTCATAGCCCAGGGCGCCGGCCAGGTTCCGCACGCGCTTCAAGTTGACAACCAGTTGGTCGCGGACCTCGCTCACATTCCGGCACACCTCGGTTTTGAGCTCCACCATGGATTGCATGAGCTCGGCAGTCACGCCGGGAACGCCTTCCTCGCCACAGGCCTTCAAGAGCGGCACCGCGCCCGGCGCCAGGTCGCCGCTTTCGCGATCCAGGATTTGCAATTCCAGCTCCACGCCCAGCGTTGTTTCCGTGGATGGGCGGAAGGTCAAATCATCCCCTTCCTGGGCGGGAGCCGGCGTCACCAGCGCACGTGCATTACTTGCCTGGTTCATGCGTAGCCTTCCAGAAAAGGGTTGTTCCGTGGGCTGGAAGATGATGCTCCGTGCCAAAATCATTTCATCAGGTCTGTCCTGATATGTCCAGGGATCTGGTGAGTGGTATGTGGCGGCTATCGGTACTCCATACTCAGTACTCCGCACTCAGTACCCAGCATCGAAATTTTGGGAACCGGATTCGATTTGAAAGCCAACCACTCACCACTCACACCCCCTCGCGCCTAAAATAATATTAGAAAGGGGGAAATACTTTGTGTGAGCTTCTGGGGTTATCCTTTGCCCGGCCGATTTCCGCTGACTTTTTTTTGCGCGAGTTCGAACATCGCGATGAGGAAAACCCGGACGGCTGGGGCCTGGCCTGGTATCCCGATCGCTCCCTGGCCATCGTCAAGGAGCCGGTGGAGTGGGGCAAGAGCAAACACTCGGGATTTCTGGAGACGTATCTTGGCTTGTGCGCCCGGCTGTACATCGGCCACTTGCGGCACAAGACGACCGGCGGCCCGCCCAGTCGCGCCGACACCCATCCCTTCAGCCGCGAGCTGGCCGGACGCGAATACTGTTTCGCCCATAACGGCACCCTGGCCGGACCGTACTGGGAACTGCCTCTTGGCCGATTCAAGCCCATCGGCAGCACCGACTCGGAGCATCTATTCTGCCATCTTTTGGAAGAAATTGCGGTGCGCGCCGGCCGGCAACCTCCGGGTGATCCGCTCGCCAGCAAAGACAACTGGATCTGGCTTTATGGCAAACTCACTGCCTTGAACCGTTGGGGCCGAATCAATTGCCTGTTTTCCGACGGCCAACGCCTCTTCTGCTACCACGACGCCGCAGGTTGGAAAGGCTTGACGATCCGGGAGGTCTTTATTCCCGACTGGAACAAGCGCTCGTTTGCCGACCCGGATGTACAGGTTCATCTGGAGAGCGATTCGGTGAATCATGGCTATGTGGTGGCCACTCGGCCGTTGAGCCAGAAGGGCTGGATCTCGTTTCAGCCGGGGGAGTTGATGGTCCTGGAGAACGGCCGCGTGGTGTTTTCCAGCCAGAACCCGCAAGGCATGGTGAGCGCAGCACGCTCGGCGCCGCACGTTCCCACGCTCCCAGACCAGCTGCCAAAGACGTCTGGGGTAAGTAGCCCGTAAACCACAAGCGGCTTTCGCTTGTCGGTTATGATATCACAAGCGGGCCGCTTGTGGTTACATTTGCATGCGGACAGATGCGAAAGTAAAAAAAAAAATTTTCCCTTCTTGCCATTTGGCTCTGCATGAGGTAAGATCGTTATTACTGCTCATGTCTGGCAGTTTCTTTTGGCCTCTTGACAAGGCCCCTTTCCGGTTCCTGTCGACTCTGCTGCTCCAGGCGGCAACCTGTTAGCATTCCTTATGATCGCAACGAGCATCAGGATTGCTCGATTCTTTTGGTGACTGGTGACTGGGAGAGTGGGGGCCGGGAGGGAGGCCGGCCCCTTCTATTCCCTCCTGAGAAGCAACGATGCCGCGCTTCGCCCGGTTTTTCATGGTTTCGGGTTTGAGGCCCGAGTTTCAACAAAGGAGGATTATCCATGATTCGTATCGGCAAAGCCATCGTCCTGATCGCCCTGTGCCTGGTGTTGACGTTGCCCATTCTGGCCCAGGGTGACACCAAAATCCAGGGAAAGATCAAGAGCATCACCGCGGACAAAAATGAATTTGTCCTCACCGGCAAGGAGGATTCCAAGGACTATACCATCGTGCTGGACTTGAAAAGCCGGGTCCAGCTCAACAAACGCGCCGGCAAATTGGAGGACTTGAAAACCGGCGATGAGGTGACCGTCAACTACCGCAAGGAGAACGGGAAAATGATGGCCACAACTATCCAGTGTACGCGCAAGTGACCGGCCGATGCACAGAAAACGCGGCACGTTTCCTTGATTGGGCCGGAGCGCAGGCCAGCGGGCCTGCGCTTCCGGCTCGCTAAGCCGCTGGCCATCGAAACATGAAAGGAAAACCCATGATCAGCAGCCTACTGGAACCGCGTCGGCAGGAGGCTGTCCCATTCAGGAAATGGCACCGGGAACGCCTGAGTACCCGTGGTGAAATCGCAAGGATTCTGGAAAAAGTGAATGTCGCCATGGCCGGCTGCCGGTACGCGGATCGCGAGATCTTTGCCGTCCGCCTGGCCCTGGAAGAGGCCATGGTCAACGCCATCAAGCACGGGCACCAGGGAAATTCCGACCAACGCGTCCTGGTCAAGTTTTGTGTTGTGCCGGAAAAGGTGCTGCTCCTGGTCAAGGACCAGGGAGACGGTTTCGATCCGGCCGACGTTCCCGACCCGTGCGATCCGGAAAATCTAACCCGGCCGACGGGACGGGGCCTATTGCTGATGCGTTCTTATATGACCTGGGTTCGCCACAACCACCGTGGCAACTGTGTAACCATGTGCAAGTGCCGCCGGGAAGGTCCGGCGATGCCGGCGCCGTCTGCCTGGAGTTGATTTGCACCCGCGTCGTTTTATCATCAAGCCCGGGCAACGGCGTTCGGCATCTCCGGAAAAGTGCCTCTTCCATCCCTCCCGGCTTCAAGCTCCTCGCGGACTGCTCCATGGCGGGAACATGGTGCGCGTTATTCCCTCCTCTAGGCAACTAATTTCCCACAGATTCTTCGTGCCACGCATAACCTGTCCGTTCCTTAGCAAAAACAAATGGCATCGATTTTGCTGAAATCCCAAAAGAGTCATTGTTGCCAGAATTTGAAAGGAACAACCATGAACGCGCGACTATCGGCTCTTCTGGGAATTCTCGGAGGGTTATTGTTGCATGTGCAGGGAGCGACCGTGGTTGGTCCGGACCCGCGGGCTAAACTCGAAGACGGAGTCGACGTTCAAGCCCGCGGTCCGGTTCACGAGGCCTTCGCCGAGCCAAGCATGCGCCGTCAAGGCGCGGCGGCGCTAGTCACCAAGAAGCCGCCCGATCCGGTCAATGAATTGCCCGCCGAACAAAAACCAGAGGCGGCCAACGTGCAATGGATTCCCGGATACTGGGCATTTGATGATGAGAGCAATAATTTTTTGTGGGTCAGCGGCATATGGCGGATTCCGCCTCCCGGCCGGCACTGGGTCCCCGGATACTGGCTCCAAGAGGAAGGCGGCTGGCAATGGGTTTCCGGATACTGGGCGGCCCAGACGCAGAGTGAGGAACAATTATACCCGGCTCCTCCTGATCCCATAAAGGAGGCGGTCCCGCCCGCTCCCGATGCCAACAGCGGTTACGTGCCGGGATGCTGGATCTATCAATCGACTGGTTATTTCTGGCGGCCGGGATTCTGGGCGCCATTTCGCGCCGGCTGGATATGGATTACCCCCTGCTATATCTGGACCCCCGGCGGCTTTGTGTTTGTCGATGGCTACTGGGATCATGATTTTGACAACCGCGGACTGCTGTTCGCGCCGGCGCTTCTGGATCCGCGGTTTTATGGCCGGCCCGATTGGGTCTATCGGCCGCGATTTGTCATTCTCCCCGATCTGCTCGTGCAGGCCTTCTTTGTGCGACCTGCCTACAATCATTATTTCTTCGGCGATTACTACGGTGCTTACTACACCCGCCTGGGATATCGGGACTGGATCGATTTTCGGCTTGGCGATCGCCATTACAATGCCTTCAGCTATTATCGCTGGCAGAACCGCGACAATCCGCGCTGGGAACAGGAGATTCGTGCCAATTATAAAGCCCGGCGTGCCGGGACGCTGCCGCCGCCGCCGCGAACCTTAGCCGCGCAGATCAAAAGCGGGGCCGGAACAGAGAAATCGCTGGCTCTCCTTACGCCTGTGAATCAAATCAAAAACCCCGTCTTCAAGATGCAAGCGGTGCCGAAGGCCCAGGCCCAGCAGATCCACAAGGCGGCTCAAGAAGTGCATAACTTGGGGCAACATCGGGCCAAGATGGAAAGGCGAATGGTCGGCAAGGATTCCAACCTGAACGAGGCGGCGAAATTCGAGCTGCACAAACCGCCGAAGACTGTCAGCAAACCTCCGCCCGGCGTTCGAACCCCGCCGCCGGCGCCGGTGCATCCCAAGGTTTCACCCAAGGCTGAGCCCAAGAAACCTGCCGGGCCGCGCGGCAAGGACAGCAAGTCCAAAAAGCCCAACCATCAAGCAAGCGCTGACCCTGGCATCAGGCCGGTCCTGACCGCTGATTCTCTCCATCCCATCATACAATCGGCATCAGGACCGAGCCTGAGGTGGACAAGAAAGGATAATGGGAGAGGCTCCAAACTAGCCTGAAGGGAACGCGAGGTCATCCTCGCTTCCTTTCGGCTAGGCAGGAAGCAATCGTTCAGATTCAAGTAACCTGTTTACGTTTAGCGTTCGAGGGAATCTTCCGAACGCTAAACGCAAGCAAGGAACCTTTACCAATCTCGGGAGCCATAAACCACACCAATGCCAATTCATTCTCACCAAATAAATTGGGGGCAGAAGCGATTTCTGCCCCCGCAGGCCCGGCGGCCAGGTTTCATGCCGGACCGTCATCACTCGCCCAGCCAGGTGCTCACCAGCTGGACCAGGTGCCGGGGGCTGACATAGGCCGACACGCCGAAATAATCGATCAGGTACAGAAACAGCCAGACGTCCAGAGCGCCCAACGTGTAAGGCAGCTTCTTGCCCTTCCAGTGGCGCAGGCGGTCGATGGCGCGGCCCAGCTTGTCGCACAGGTTTTGCCAGACAAAATGCTTGGCTGCCAACCGTTCCTTCTTCTGCACCAGAAGTCCGAGCAGGTACTGTCGCTGGGCTGCCTTGGCCTGGTTGATCACTTTGCTGCTGTTACCTTCGCGGAATTGAGGCTCGTGCAGCAGTTTTTCCACGCCCAGGGTGGCGCGCGAAGAGCGCCAGGCCAGATAGGCCGCCCGGCGC
>Ga0306920_100008971_pt1 | contig 13326 bp, 17 predicted proteins | sample flu12Cox44000170_FD_204666 | JGI IMG/M metagenome (GOLD analysis project Ga0306920, IMG submission 204666) | Lab enrichment of tropical soil microbial communities from Luquillo Experimental Forest, Puerto Rico - flux4day.12C.oxic.44.000.170 (v2)... | ecosystem: Environmental > Terrestrial >... | reverse complement strand
CCGGGCGGCTCGCGCGTCGAGCTGCTTTCCGCCGGCCACGGGCCGCTGTTTCTCTACTGGCTGCGCGAAGACCGCTTCGATGCCATGGACTCGCAAGCCTTGCCCCTCGGCCTTATCCCCGACTTCGCCTCCGAACCTCCCAAAATCCTTGAGTTCCACCCGGGCGACCTGCTCGTCTTGACCACCGATGGCTTCTTCGAATGGGCCAACGCAAAGGGTGAAGAGTTTGGTGTGAAGCGACTTGAAGAGGCTGTCCGTTCATCAAAAGAGAGGCCGCCCGGCGAGATCATTTCCGCCCTCTACAAAGCCGTCATTGATTTTTCCGGTGGTACCAAACAGAACGACGACCTTACGGCGGTGGTCATAAAAAGAAAATAAACTTGGGAATAAACTCACCGGCAACGTCAACGCCCGCCCCATGAGTTCCCATCGCGCGAGTCGTCCCAATGACCAACCCGAAGCGAATTGCCTGGCCTGGCGCAGTTCTCCTTCTCCTGGTCCTAATCCTGTTCCTGCTTCCCTGTCGACCCACCAATGCTCAAACGTTTCAGTTCCTGCCTGAGGTAGATGTCTACACTAAAGTTCATCCTGACATCCGTTTCAATTTCCAGGCCAAGGAAACCAGGGAAGCCGGCGACCCCACCCAAACGGAAATTGGGCCCGGCTTTGATTTCTTCCTGAAGCCGCTCGTCCGTCTCAGAAGCGTCACGGCTTTCGACCTCGATGATTCGAAGGCTCGGCCCCTGCAGTTCTCCGTCGGTTTTCGATATATCCCTTCCCCCGACAAACCTCATGTCGAACGACTCGAGTTGGTCGCTACGCCTCACTGGCCGATCTTTGCCAACATCCTTCTTTCCGACCGCAACCGTACCGATCTCGATTGGTCCAAAGACCAGCTCAACTGGCGCTATCGCAACAAAGTCACGATGGAACGCAGATTTGCCATCAACTCGCACCACCCGGGGCCTTATGTTGCCGCCGAGGTCTTCTACCAGAGTCAGTATTCGAAGTGGACCACCACCGCCCTCTATGCCGGCTGCCTGCTGCCCCTCGGTAAACACTTCGAGTTCGACCCCTACTACGAACACCAGAACGTCACCAACAAGCGCCCCAATCAGCAATTCAACCAGTTCGGTCTGATCCTTAATATGTACTTCTAGCCGCTCCCCACCAAAACCGGCTCAAAAACCGAGAAAACTCTCTGAATCGGTTGACACCTGTCCTACCCGGCGTATGATTTTTGCATTGCCTCTCTAGGGGAGTCCCGCCTCCGCCCCCCCTTCGCCCAGGCATTGAGCAGGAGATCGATGCTGGGGCCGCAAGGAGGGTTAAAATGAGCGAATCGGAATCAGAAAAATTAAGAGAAGCCTTGGCATATGTATTTGAGATCGCGGAAATGCACGACTTCAAACTGGGTGAATACGAAGTCGTGTTCGACGAACGGCAGCAAGTTCGCGAATGGCGCTGCTTCGGATGCTATGCCGTCAGCTATTCACGCGGCCCTGACTGGAAATTCAGGTTTGAGCACCAGCCGGGCTGCCGCTATATTGCCGCACGAACCGCCTTATTCCAGCCTGACGACCTCCAGCCAGAATGCCGGCCGTAGCAAGACCCCACGGCAACCGTGCAACGTCCTCTGCCCCGCTTTTAAGAATCTGTTTGATACGAATCACGGTGGGTTCGAAGACGCTATCGTTCAGCCTACATCTCGGTCCAGGAATCGAGCCGCCCTTTCCCATCGAATGTGACCGTTCCACTGGCGTAGTACCACGATTCGTAGAACCTCGAGACCGAAACCCTCGTTGGCTCACCCAACAGTTTCTTCACATCATCCTTCGACATGTGTCTTTGCAGCATTCGCCATTGGCTTCTGTCTTTTGCTGGGGGAGCGCTGCTCTGCGTCGATCGAGCAGTACCAAGTAACGCCGTAATCTCGTCGGCTAACGTCTGTTGTTGAGCGGGAGTGAGTTTGTTCAGCCCGCTTCCCTCCCACTTGTCTCGCGGAATCAGGTGATCGAGTTCCGCTTGAGCGGTGAGAGTAAGGCCGCCTGACGCGAACGTATCACCCAACGCAAAGCAAACAGCAAAGCTGCCGAGCAGGGCAGCCATCAGCCTGCACCTTGAAACATGCGTCATTTTCATACCTCCGGCAGCGGCTCGAACGCTCTTGCTCCAAGCCGCCGCAGCCACGTTGCTCGATAACGCTGCGGTTATAGCGCATTTTCTACCACGATGCGAGCGCCATTCCAACAAAAGCCGACGGACGCTATACGGAGGCGACCACTGTCTTCGTTTTTCGCTTCTTCGTCAGGTGTAGACTATCCGATCGAGGGCTGTGAACGCCATGCAAGCGAGTGGCGGAGAAAATGACCTCCCCGTGCAATGGCGGCCGGTTGCGAATGCAACCGGACAGAGAGTCCTCGTCGCCGGCTGCGAACCGGCACTCGTGCGGTATTTCTGTGCGGCCTGGAGATTTGCGCGGATACCAGCATGGCGAGCGTCCGGAAATGCACCCCAGGGTAACGGCTCAACGGGAGAAGCTCACATGATCCGGCGATGCGATGAAAACGATTTCGAAATGATTTGGCAAATCATCAACGACGGCGCCCAAGCCTACAAAAGTGTTATTCCCGAGGATCGCTATAAGGAACCGTACATGTCACGAAACGAATTGCGCCACGAGATGCGCGACGGTGTCGAGTTCTGGGGTTTTGAGGAAGACGGCGCGCTGACCGGCGTGATGGGCATTCAGCCGGTGAAAGGCGTCACGCTGATTCGCCACGCCTATGTTCGCACATGGCGGCAACGAGCTGGAATCGGGGCGCGGTTGCTAGCTCATCTGCGCGCCCTCGCGACGGGTCCCATCTTGATCGGAACGTGGGCCGATGCGTTATGGGCGATTCGGTTCTATGAGAAGCACGGCTTTCAACTAGCCGCATCCGAAGAAAAGGACGTTCTGCTGAGAAGATACTGGACGGTGCCAGAGGAGCAGATCGCGGCCTCGGTCGTACTTATGGATCGTATTTCCTGAATCACCCCGAACGGAAGAGTCCGGGACGGGCGGCTGCCCCGGGCTTCTCTATCCGAAAATATACCTATTTTCGCACAAGCGCAGCGAAAATGGCCAAGATAGTTTCCTTATCGTCACAGGGCCTTGAAACGCCTTGCGTGTGGAATCTTATTCCTGGTCTTCTGTCCGTCGCAAATGCATGCAAAACCCCGAAGCTCTCATGGAGATTTTGGTTGAGCCAGCGCCGTATCGGCTGTTGCTTCGACTTCTCTTATCGAAGAAATGTCGAGAACAGGATGGTTACCCGTTTGGACTCCTTGCCGTGGACAAGCTTACCGGATGCCCTGACCTGCTTGTTCGCCAGTCTTCGAGCTGCTTGCACTGCTGTAACGCATTTGATCGAATTTACTTGTGTATTCTCAATCGTGATCGGCGCCCCCAGCTCAATCGCCCAACCCGTCGATTCCGCCCCTATTGCCATGACTCGGACCAGTTTCCCTGCAACCATGAGTTTTTGGTCCGGCGGCTGGGCGCCCGCGACGCACACGAGCGAAATCAAATGGCACCCGCTGCGCGAAACGCATTCTACACCTCCACTTATTCGGCCCGAGCCCGGGCGGCGGCGAGTCTGCGCACCATTATGCAACTCACTAGGTTCGCAACGGAAGCCCAACACTTTTGGCTGACACGCAAGCGAAAAGCCGCGTCACACGCAACACACCGGAGCCGACCCAGCTTCTATCCTACGAGGCGTGCCTCGGACTCTACCTCGATATTAGAGAGGTCCGGCTCCTCGTGCCGGGTCACCGCGACAGGTGCCGCAGAACGCACCTCCGCAACTGGCTCACGCACAGGAGGCTCTGAAACCGCTGGCTTTCTTTCGTTGATGAGCGGCGTGAGCCACGGGCTCTGCAGCGCGGCGATGGCAAGTTCCTCTTCGAGACCGTTGTAGAGCTCCTCGGCCAGCTCTTCTCGCGATTTCTCAAGGCAGTTATCCCCATGCGCTATCCGTAACGACTCAAAGAGGCCGCGTACAGTGGTTGCTCCGAGCTTTGTTTCGATCAGGCTTCGGGATTTGCCCGACTTATAGCTCCTCAATGCATTGCGGAAGGTGGCCATCGAATCGCCGTGCCGGTGTTCGAGGCTTCCTGCAAGTCCCTGGACAAACTGAAATTGGAAATCGGACCTGTCTTTGAGGTCCTGCTCGAGTTCCGCGATTGGTGCCGTCAGTGTTTCCTTCAGTTTCTTGGAGTCCCCGGCATTGGAGTCCCAGAGTTTCTGCACCTCCTTCGCCACGGTCCGGGCGAATTCGTTACGCATTTGAGTTGTGGCATCGGCCATCGCGATTTTTGTCCGTTCCTCAATTAGCTTTAGGCTGAACCTAACAGCGAAGCCAAACACGCCCGCTAGAATGAGTCCCATGATTACGAGCGTCCACATCTCTGTGTGGAGCACTTTTTCGTAGTAAGACTCGTACTGCTTTTGGATGCGTGTAATGTAGTCTTTTTCCATCGCCGAGTTGTTTGCGACTTTCTCGACGGCGTCGGCCCGCTCTTCGAGTTTCTTGATCCGGTCTTCTTGCGCCGGCCGGGCTCCTTTTTGTGCCTGTTCGGATCGAACGGCGGGACTTAGAAAGATAAGAGCTGCACCCAGGACCAGAGTGCGTTGACGTATGATGTTCACAGGTTGGACTCCCCGGCTGGAGGTCCTACTCTAGCCTCTGGGTGTCGTGCTGTCACCGCTTGCAGTGGCGACGCGTGTCGAATGCATACCCGGCCGGATGACGGGGTTCGGCTACAGGGGTTTTCTTCTGGGCCAGCAGCATCTGCACTGGTCTTTTTCGGTACAGTTTTCCCGTCGGCCCAGAGCATTCATGCCAGCGATCTATTCTTTGCGATGACCGCTAGAGTGCTGGACGCTTTAGCGACCATTATTTGCCCCTCCCGCTTTCGACCATAACCGTCGCTTCCACGAAGATGAGATTCTTCAATGCTCGCTACACCTCTGCGCGACAGAATAGATTTGGCTCCAAAGCCGGACGCAAAAGCGAGACCTTACCCAACCGGTGCCAAAAACCTGACCACCCGATACGGTATTTCAGGCGCACGTCGTCTTGCATCGCGGGCTCCTTTAGGCTGTCTGCAACAGATTACCCTTGGGGCTCACGCCGTAGACCAAGCACTATCCCTTTGCGCCATTTCCGGATGGTAGGCAAATCATGTCAGTGGCCAAACCCCAGCTTCTTCACAAGGGAGTCAATGAAGCGACGCCGAAGCAAGTTGACGGCTTTACGCATCAAACGGAAGGTAGGCTGCCTTTGGGGGCCTCGAATTCTACGCCCTCGGGATCGAACTCGACTGCATTCGGCGTCACGGTCGCAAAATGAAGATGGGCACAAAGACAGTTCTTGTGGGCCTCCATGCGCAGGCGGGAGCTTGGTTCGCACTGCTGCTAGCTTGCTCAGGATCGTTCGCTTCTGCGCAGGTTCAAGAGACAGCATCGCCGCACCGCTTGCCGCAGGTCCAAGAAGCATGCCAGGAAGTGAACCGTTCAACTCAATCCCAATCGAAGGAAGAGCCGGAACGAATCTACGGAGTTGTCCCGACATACTCGATAACAAACGCTCGAAATGCACCGCCGCTGACGAGTAAGGAGAAATTCCAGCTCTTCGTTAGGGGCACTCTAGATCCATATCCCTTTGTGGTCTACGCCATACAAGCCGGAGTCGAGCAGGCCAACGACTCTCACAGTGGCTATGGGCAGGGTGCGGCGGGTTACGCGAGGCGTTTTGGAGCCGCGCTGGGCGATGGGACTTCGGCGCGATTCTTCTCGACTTATGCGTTCCCTTCTCTTCTTCATCAAGATCCTCGGTATTTCCGCAAGGGCGAAGGAACCGGTTGGTCGCGCGCTGGTTATTCGGTATCTCGTGGATTCGTAACCCGGAGCGATTCTGGAAAGATTCAGCCGAACTGGTCCAATGTCCTCGGAAAATTCGCCGGTGCAGGATTGTCAAACCTATACTATCCACCGGAAGACCGCGGAGCGTCTTTGACGCTAAGTCGGGTGGCGATCAGTTTGAGCTATCAGATGCTTGGTAATCTTGCCGTCGAGTTCTGGCCGGAAATTCACCGCAAGTTCTTTGGTGGTAACAAGAAGCAGAACCCTCAAACCCCCTAGTCGGTCCTCCGGTGTTACCGGTGGGACGGCAGAAGGATTGGTGCCAGTGAAAGATGGGAAATGAGCAGCCTGAGAGCTTCGAACTCCCGACCTTGTGGTTCGTAGCTATTTAGATTTTCGTTTGATTCGGCGCAACTTACGAACCGTTTGGGCTGTTTTTGGACTCCGCGCTGGACCCAGGTTTGGTCCCAATTTTTCTGCCGTCACTTACACCCGTTTAGCGACGCGGTGGGGCGCATCAGGCAAGTTTCTGGACAATCATCCAAATCAAGAAACACCGAAGCAGCTCAACACGACTATGATTACCCCCAGGTCGCCTTTCGGACTACGAGTGTCGTTATAACCTTCCTCCAATCTCTCGGAGGCTGCTCCTTGTAAGGCGGTGGTTAAAACGTCGTTAAGCCTTGTCTAAAGGACTCACAAAAAAACCAAAAAGACTTCAGTTTTAGCAGTTGTATCTACCCAAGATCGAGAGATACGAAACGACTCAGGTATGCATGGTCGGGCCGTCTTGCGCAGGGTTGTATAAACAAAAATTCTTGAGCGGAGAATTTTTGACTTGCGCAAGGCCGCTCGGCCGTGCCACCTCACCCTTCGCTCGATGACCTGTCCGGAAATTGTACTCACGGCCAGCTATCGCGTTTGGCTTGGTTCCGGGATGATGGTCATCCAATTCCACTCCGGCGGGGTGATAGATGGCATCAAGGAAACAGAACCCGGTACTGCCTGCAGTTATCCTTGCGCTTTTTCTTGGACTGTTGGTGTTCATGGTCGTCAATCGAAAAGGAGAGACGCAGGCCTCGGGCTCTCAAGGGCAATCCGTAACACAGAATCGGTGACGCGTAGAAATCCGACCCGGCCGAACTTCAGAGCGAAGATCAATGCTGAACCCCATTGCATGTAGTCGGGCTTCGGAGTCTGGTTTATCGTGCTAATAGCCGAGATAGAAGGCATGGCGCAAGCGCGGTAATAAATAGCAATCACGCCGACCAGGCGACCGGAGCTTGTAAAAAGAGGTAACGACTGGATTGAACGAACCCCTGTCTCTGCATGATTTCAAGAAGGGTTTTCTCTTTGTAAATCGGGTCGGTCGTCACGTCGTTAACGAGCACACGCCCTTTACGATTAAAGAGGTACGCCACAGGCTGCGAAATCTTCGTGCACCTGCGTTAAGCGTTCCCAGAAATCTTGGGCTAAAACCTTGCTGAGCGGCGATCCGCAATGCGTCGAGCCGGACCGAAACGGGAAGGCGAGATCGCAGTCGGTTTGTTCAGAGCCGGTTGGGCAGGCGCCCGCATGAACTTCAGACAGTTGATTGGTTCGCGCCGTGATTCACGATGACGGTGGAATCAAGCTACTGGTGAATGTTGTCGGTCCCGACCTCACGCCGCTGATTGATGCGAGGCAGGTTGTCGAGTGAAGTTGCCCTGGGGCAACGTTTTTCAGCCCCGAGAAATTTAGAATTGATTATCCTGCGAGTGGTTGAAGTGCGGGACGGGGAGTCTTGGTGCAAAGATGCGCTCTGTCCCGCGCTATTTTGTGGCAAGTGCGATCAGCGCGGAAGTGTCCAGCCGGCTCTTATTGAGGTAGTTTCCCAAATCGGAGAGGATCCACTTCAGCGGTTTCTCGTTCTATTAAGACCTATTCATTCGACACGTTGCCGCAGGCGATCAAAAGCAAAACGAGAACAGCGGCCAGCAGGTTGTAGAGAATGCCTTTCAAATCGATCTTTGTGTCAAAAACGGTAGCCACTCCCGAAGGGCCCATTACGAAAGGTTGGTACGTTGACCCAGGACTTGCCCTGCCTGACGGTCTTACTTTCCCCTCCACCCGACAGAATTCAAAAATCAGTGTCGCACCGATTACCGGGACTTATCTCGCTCTGTGCTCTGATTTGTTGTAAGGTACTTCCCTTTGCAATCGCCACCTTTTCAACATTTGGATGATGTAAAGGCTGTCAGCGAGTGCCCGGGATTCATCTCCGGTGTTGTGCTCGTGTGCCAACTCTTGAGTCCTGCTAGAAATTGCCACTTCCGCTGTTTCCAGCTTCTCGTGTAGTTTACCTCGATCAACTTCGAGGATCGCTGCATGGAGTGGAGCTTGCCACCGGGGATACTTCAATTCAGGATTCATGGTGCCCTCTAAAGTCGGCATACACTGGCGTATAGGGCGGCGCCGTGATGGTTGGGCAGATCATGTGTTGCCCAACTAAGTAGAATTCCTCCAAGAGACTGGAAAAGTTCCCACAACGGCTCCCTTCGCGTGCCTTTTTTCTAGACAGTGCCCGATTCCTCCGGTAAAGTGCCTGCCAAAATCAACAAATCAACTTGGAGGTTACGCCGACTACCAGGACCGTGCGCGTAGTGAGTTTGCACTGAATCTGTGTATCATACCCGCATTTGCGGAGTCGTAGGACCATGACAAAGGTAAGAGACTTGGTTACCAAGGCTTCAGAGCCGCAGAAAGTCGATGCGTATGTGGCTCGTCTCAATCATCCCCTTACGCAAGTAGTTAAGAATTTGCGCCGAATCATCCTGAGCATCGATGGCGAAATTGGGGAAGAGGTCAAGTGGAACGCACCGACATTCTTTTATTCTGGACCAATGAAGCCGACAAATCCGAAAGAGTACCGGCGATACATAGTGGTATTCAACTTGTCCAGGAAGGATTGTATCCGGCTGGTATTTCCGAGTGGTGCGAAAGTCGAAGACTCGTCCGGCTTACTTGAAGGCGACTATGCGGACGGAAGGCGCTTAGCGATGTTTTACAACGTGAAGGATGTGAGTTCCAAGGAGAAGGCATTGCGCACCGTCATCACCAAATGGCTAAAATTATTGGAAAAATAGTCCGCTTTCCAGTCTGATAGCGCCTGGGAAGTTTGTGAAGGTAGAAGTCAAGTGAAAAAACGTCCCCTGAGGCTGGTGCAGCCCGCGCGGGGTCGGCTCCCCCGATAAGACTCTGAAGCTTTATGAGGGAGGTTTTCACGACCTCCTCAGCGACACCGGCAAGCACCTGGTTATGCAGGACATCCAGAATTGGAACGATACTCGGCTTCCCGCCACAGTGGAAACGCCGACCCTGGGCGCTCAATCCTGAGCCCTTCGATTCTTTACTCGGGCTAAGCGACGACTCGGCGTTGGTGCAAGAGAGGAATCTCTAACGGGCGCCCTGCGTCTACCGGGAGCTAGCACGCCAACTGCCCCGTTTTCGACCATGACTGTCGATTGAACAAAAAGTGCATGAGGCATCCCCCCGCCAAGAGAGCGGCTCCCGGAACCAGGATCCATTCAATCCCATCACGCAGAAGAGCGGTTGCCACAGTGCCGAAATCGACTGGTATTCGGATGACCCGTTCAACGACGAAGTCTATCGGAAACAGCAAGAGAAACACTGCAGTAAGCGCGAGCGCGGGAAAAACGCTGGCAAGAAGCGCGGTTCCCAGCAAACCGCCGCCCCGAGCCGACAGATAGGCTCCCAGAGCCCCAAAGAATGGAAGGGACGCAAGCCACAACGCGTAAAAAAGAATCCCGTTTGAGCCGCTCCCAACGAGGCGCGGCTGGAGCCCAAGCTTTTGCAGCGCTATCAAAAAAATCGTCGAAAGCATCATTGTGAGTAACCCGGGGATCCACAGCTGATGCACGCGTTTCCGCATGGGTTGTTTCCTCCTCATTGTGATAAGAATCTTACGTTGCAAATCCTGCCAGTCTGCTGCCTGCGCGAGTGTTCGTTCCACGGCTTCCCGTTGCGGGAAACCTTCAGCACAAAATACTTCATACGATTCCTCCAAGTGCGCGGCAAGCTCGGCATGGATTTCGTCCCTCTCTGCGGCATCCAGAGTAAGGCCGGAGAGGCGCTTGCGGACGAGTTCCTGCCAATTAGGCATCAGCCACCTTGGTGAGCCGCTGCAGCGCACGGAAAAGTTCTGCCCATTCGCGCCGGAGCGGCGACAGCTTCTTCCTACCTGCCGGCGTCAGCCGGTAGCAGCGCTTGCGACGCCCGTTGCTGCTCGTTTCCCACGTTCCACGAATCCACCTTTGCTGCTCCATGCGATAAAGCATGGGATAAAGTGCCGCGAGCGTAAACCGCAACGCTCCCTTGGTTTGCTGCTCGATGCGCTGCGCCATTTCATACCCATGCATTGGCCCACCTTCGAGAACGCTCAGAACCGCAAGTTCCGCCGTGCCACGCTTGATTCCCGTTCCGATCATTTCTTTTCTCCCCTACATATAAGAGTCTTATATATCTGGCCGGGACCTGTCAATAGCCCCGTAAAATAGCGGTGCTTAGAGCGGCTAGACGGAGGAGGCGGCACGCCCGGCCATAACTCTGCACAAGCATCTTCGGCTCAGATTGCCCGCGATTAGAGCAATCGTGTTTATCGATTGACTTTTGCTTGCCTGATGAGTCGGGTGCATTCAATAGGTGGATGCAACACCATCTAGGAACCGAGGTGTTCAAAGGTGGTGTTTATGGTCCAAGGAAAATGGTCGAGACTTTCGTCTGCGCAGAGAGCCGAGATCTGGACTCGTTGGAAAGCCGGTCAAACTCTGCATAAGATTGGCCGCGCTTATGGCCAGCCGCATCCCACTATTCGCCAGGTCTTGTTGCCTCGTGGTGGTATCCCTCCTATCGCTCGTCGCCGCTCGCGTCATTTCAGCGAGCATGGACGCTCACGGGGGCAAATCGTCGCTGCCATCTCGATTCGCGAACGACCTGGGGAAGCGGAAGACCGCGCAATTGCTGGTCATTGGGAAGGCGATCTGCTGGCCGGTGGAAAGAACGGCTACATTGCGACGTTAGTGGAGCCGCATTCACGTTTTCTGTTTTCTCCTAATCAAAATGCAAAACAAAGACACGGCGGTGGTCGTGGCGGCATTGAGCAAACACATCCGCAAACTTCCGGCCACGCTTCGACGCTCGTTGACGTGGGATCGCAGACTAGAGATGGCGAAGCACAAGGACGTTGCGGTGGCCACAGCGGTGACAATCACAACAAATAACAAGGGCACCTATGTCCCACTTTATGCTACCCTCGCGAAACCGAGCAGTTTCTACATCGATCGCGGGAGCCTCGCGAAGCTCAGGCAATATCGAAGCGCACGAGGTGAGGAGCCCGATCATGAGAAAAACACCAGCGTTGTTCGTCATCGTCATCCTGCTGTCGGGAGGTGTGGCGCGCAGCGCGCAGATCAAGGGCGTCGTGCTCAGATCCTACGAGACGAGCAAGGGAACGTGGATCGCACACCTCGTCAACATGAGCCACAAGAACGTCGTGTTCGTGAACATCACCGTGAACAAGCACAACGGATCCGGAAGCTACTACGCAATAGCCGCCCGCTCCGAAGGGTATTACTCCGAATCGAACACCTTTCGACCCGATACGACGAGGGACATATCTCTCGGCGTGGACGTGAACGAATCCGTCACTCCCGTCCTAGACTTAGTGGTCTACGCCGACGACACGGTGGAGGTGGCGAACGAAGACACCTTAAAACACTACCTCCTGCCGATCAAAGAGAAGGTCCTAACGCTCCAGAAGGAGAACGAGATTCTCGCCAAGTTCGCTTCGTCTCCGAACCGAGTCGCCGACACCCTGGCAGAACTGCTGAGCGTCGCGGCGGACCTTCCGGACCCGCACATGCGTCACGACGATGACCCCCACGTCAACTCCGACGAACTTCTCTTGTTCGCCAGAGAGCTGAAGCGAGGCGACATCGATCCAGACAGCGCCATCAAGCGTAACGCCGACGAAATCGAAGTCGAGACCAAGCACGCGCACGTCATTCGGATCACGGGAGACATGCTGTGAAGAAACCGTCGCGCCCACTCCGTTTCCATGTCCGTTTCTTCGAACCGGACAGGCAGATTTACAGCATCATTTACGACGCGCCTGTGGCATCTGCAGGGAGAGAGATCGACCGTTGCGGGGCGAAAGACAAGCAAACGAGACTGAAATTTTTGTGAATGTCAATACTCCCGGCTTCAAGCCGGAAAATGAAGGCCTAGATCCGAAAAATAATCCTTGACTACATCCATGCGAAGGACCGCAATAGGAGAGCAGTTTACGGCATTGAGGCCTTTGTCTGGATTCGGGAAGCGTGCGGCTATAGATTCCCGCCGATTTTTGCGCAGTGCCCAATTGTCAAATCAGATTGCCCGCGCTTTTTTCAGGTTGTTCGCACGCTACCGTTATAAACTAAGCGGCGACAAATTGGTCCGCGGCCCAGAACGCGACCGTCCTATGACATGAGCAGCATAAGTTTCACCTCCATCGTAAAAACACTAACAGAGCTCGGAAAGAATTATTGGCTCACGCGGTTCGTTCTGCAGCGAAGCTTAGCCCTGGTTTACCTCATCGCTTTCATCGCAGTCGTTCATCAATTCAAACCGCTTCTCGGCGAGCACGGCCTGCTCCCCGTGCCGCTATTTGTAGGACAAGTACCTTTTGCTGAATCACCGAGTATTTTTTATTGGTTCCCCAAGGATTTCGCTTTTGACCTCTTCGGCTGGATCGGCGTTACGCTTGCCCTTTTCGCCCTTTCGGGGTTTTCAGAGAAATTTGGTAACTTGGCTTCCGCGGGAACGTGGAGCGCGCTGTGGGTTATCTATCTCTCTTACGTTAATGTTGGGCAAACGTTTTACGGCTTCGGGTGGGAAACCCTCCTTCTCGAAGCCGGATTTCTCGCCATCTTCTTGGGCTCAGAAAAAACAACGCCTCCGTTTTTGGTCATTCTGCTTTTCCAATGGCTCCTTTTTCGGTTGATGTTCGGCGCGGGACTGATAAAAATCAGGGGTGATAGCTGCTGGCGCGATCTTACCTGCCTCAAATACCACTACGAAACCCAACCGATGCCGAATCCTTTCAGCTGGTATTTCCACTTGTTGCCTGAATGGACAGGCAAGTTCGGCGTGCTCTTCAATCATTTCACGGAACTCGTAGTACCCTTTGCCTACTTCGCACCAGCTTCCATAGCTGGCTTTGCCGGACTCATAACCTTATTTTTTCACGGTTGGCTTTTTGCGAGCGGAAACTTCGCGTTCCTGGGATTTCTAACGATGGTTCTGGCCTTGAGCACATTCAGCGATTCGTGGCTGAAACGTATAATTCCGCTCCATCCCCCGCCACTGGCTTCGCCAAC
>Ga0306920_100008970_pt1 | contig 13327 bp, 9 predicted proteins | sample flu12Cox44000170_FD_204666 | JGI IMG/M metagenome (GOLD analysis project Ga0306920, IMG submission 204666) | Lab enrichment of tropical soil microbial communities from Luquillo Experimental Forest, Puerto Rico - flux4day.12C.oxic.44.000.170 (v2)... | ecosystem: Environmental > Terrestrial >... | reverse complement strand
GGCATTTTACTCTCCTCTCCCTTGGGATGATATTTACGATGCGGGCTAGAACCGCGGTTACAACCTCTCAAGCTCCAGGATATTCGTAAGTGCCGTTCGGATTGTGCGGTTCGATGGGACTAAAAGGGTTGAACAAAAGGTGATAAGCGATCTGTAGTCGCAGCTTTAAGCTGGGTTTGAATTCCCACTCAGGCTGTCCATCTTTGTCCAGTCGACCGGTAAACTCAAAACCTACCGCACGCTGGATTTCGATCTGCTCCTGCGTCGGCGTTCCGCTATAATGCCTACGTAGATCAGCGGCTTCGTCAAAACGCTTTTGGAAAAAATGTCTTCCAACCTCGGTCGCTATCGCCGGCGCTAACGCCAACGCACCGCCCTTGAGGCCGACGCCTCCGCCTTCCGCCAAAGCTTCCGGAGCTGCTGGCTCACCCCTGGTTGGCTCGCCCCCAGTGACATCGCCTCCGCTAGGTTTTGTCGAAGGACTTGGCTCACCTGCCTCGCCAGCAGCGCGTCGCGACGCTTCCCACTGCTGCCGCCTAACCTCGTTGGGACTGTATTGGGCTGTATTGTGGGACGTTCCTTGGGTTCTAGCATTGCCTCTTGTGAAAAGGAGATTGTTGGGATCAACAGCTCGCTCAGGTTCAGGAACGGGCTGCTGAGCTTTTGCGCCTATGTGATGGAGCTGAGCTTCTTCCCAGTTGTATTGCGAGAGTTTAGGGTCTTTTGAGACAATACGACGAAATATATTATAGACAGCCTTGTATTCACGCGTACCGAAAGACTTTGGATTATCGGCGGCATCGGCGAGTTGCTGCCTGTACCTTGCGAGTTCTCTCGGAAACTTCCGCCCCCGTATCGCTCCTCTAAAGCCTGCTCCCAAGCAGCGTTGAACTCGCTCTCTGCAAGTATCGCTTCCGGGTGCTTCCCCGCTTCTGGTAGCGAGGGCGGTGTGGGTGGAGGAGGCTGTACTCCAGATGCAGGCCTTGGCGTTGGCTGCAGGCCGTTGGGATCGACCAATAGGATAGGATTATTTCTTCCATAGGCATACAGATTTGTCCCATCCGCAATCCCAATTGGATCGGCTCTCGTCCATCTCCCCAGCCACGGTGCGTGATACCTCGCGCCGTGATAAGTAAACCCGTTCTCCTCATCCCGCTCCTTACCCGTATAGCGATAGCGTTTCAAGCTCACCTCGGCGGTGCTGCTTCCAGCTTGAAAAAACCGTGTTGCCATAAGGGCTATATTCCTCATAGGAGATCAGTCCTCCTGCCTCATCGAGCTCCAGGCTCGCAGAGCCGAGGTGATTGCCCAACTGATGCCGCTGCGCGGATAACGGAGACGGGACCGCTACGCCATTGTCGATCGTCTGCGTTTCGATTAACGCGAAGCGCTGTTTGTTATCCGTCAGATGCAGAGTCTCGCGCACGAGCGCGGCGTTGCCGCCGGCATCGAACCCGCGGTAGATATCCAACATGCCGAGATAGATGCGCTCGTTTTTTCTCGCCCCATCCTGCCGCTCAGTGATTTTGCGGACCCGCTGCCCGCGGGCGGAGTAGACATAAAAAGTCGTCTCGGGCGCGCCGATATTCACCACTTGCCGGGACGTCGCGCAAAGCTCGTCCTTGAAATCCCATTGCATGAGCGGCAGATGCGGCATCTGCGTGATATTGCCATGCGCGTCGTATGAATAGGGCTCGGCGGGTGCGCCGCCACTGGTCTGCAGGGCGGTCTGGCTTAGCCGGTTGCTTTTCTTGGCGGGCTCCAGAAGGCTCGATTCATTATAGGCATAAGCGCGGGCCCAAAAGCCTGCCCCATTTCCCGGCACATGACCCATGGTCTTGAAATTGCCGACGGGATCATAGTCATAACGCTCGGTGTAATTGCGCAAGGCCCGAGGGTTATTGAGCTGCGACAATCCTACGAATGGATAATCCCGATAGTTGCCGTCGGGCGGCGTGAACGGCAACACCGTTTGACCGATATGTTCCCGTCCCGTGGCTTCGATGAGGCGATAGAGCGGATCATAAGTGTAATCGCAGGCAGGATCGACCTGCTGGCCATTGAAGACGGTTTTGAGCGCGGTGTCTTCGATCCGGGTGATGTTGCCCGCTGGGTCGTAGGTGTAATGGAGGTCCTGGATCGTCGCAACATCAGCAAAGATTTGTGCGGCGAGCCCGTTCTGGCCGGAGCTGCGCGTGGTCTTGAGGTGGGCGAGACGGAAGGTCTTGTGGTCGTAATCATAGACCGTGCTCGCGCCGTTTCCATATTCGATCAAGATCCGCTGCCCTTTGGCGTTGTAGTCGATATTCGTGATAAAGACCGTCCAGACCGGCTGTCCGCCTGCCGACGCGCTCCGCAGATTAACATCGGCCTTTTCGAGAAGATTGGCTTCGTTGAAGGTGGGGCGATAGACGCTGTGGTCCGGCGTTCGTGATGGCGATGGCGCGGTTCAGTGCGTCATAGGTGGTGGCGCTCGCGAAAGTCTGGCTCTCCAGCGCGGGGTTTTGAGACCAATCGGGCGCGTTCTTGTAGTCACTGGCGAATTGGCGGGTACTGTGTAGAGAATTGGCTTTGAAGTCGTAGAGATCCGTAGTGATAATGCCGGCGCCGTCGAAATTCTTGAAGACTTTGGTGCGCAGATTGGCTAGCTGCTGCTGCGGCTCCGTCAGCCCGGTGTCGGCGCTGTCGCCATAGATCGTGCGCTCGAAGAGGATCGGCTGCAAGAACGGCTTGGCGTTGGGCTCGGTGGGATCGCCGCCTTGCACGAACGACCGAAGCGGGCGTCGCAACGCGTCATATTCGGTGCGAAAAGCATATTTGCGGCTGTTCCAGGCTCGGATTGGCTTGCCTGTCGCATCTTTCAGCATCCAGCGCTCGCCGGCTTCCACGCTCGCATGGTGAATGCGGGTCCCGAGCATGTCGAAGTTGTAGCGCATGACGATGCGGTCAAGCGCGTCGACGACTTCGCGCTGGTTGCCTTCAATGTCGAGCACCGTCCGGGTCCGGTACCTTTGATTGGCGCCGCTCCCGTCCTTGCCGTTGTCAGCGATCGTCAGAAAGGTTCGGCCTAGGGTGTCGAAATGCGTGACGGCAGGGGTGTCGGCGTGTTTCTCGGCTTTCTCAGCTGCACTCTTTTCGTCAGGCCCTAGAGCGTTGTTGATCCGCTGCTGATACCAAGTGGGCAGATACTCAGGATCGGGGAGGCGGCTAAAGAATTCGCCCGCGTCCCGGTCCGCCTTAGGATCAAATGTCGCCGTGTCGTTGGTGTCGAAAGTCGTCTGCTGCCAGGGGTCGAAGACCACCTTCTCGAAGGTGTTATTCGGGTGCAGGGTAGCGACGACGCGTTCCGCGGGGTCATAGAAGAGCGTGCTGCTCACACCCCATTTTTCGATCGCGAATTGCGGGGTCGCGCTGAAGAATGGCTCGTATTGCCGGACGTGTTTGCCCTTGTTATTGTAGATCTTCTCTCCGGTGCCGACCCAGCGGGGATTGGCAATCGGAGAGTTGGGATCGGCGAGGTCCAGCGGGCCGGGCTCCGCCTGGACCTTGGTCTGCGCGTCGCGTCCGAAACCGTCGGAATAGACGAAATGCAATTGGACCTTGGTTGGTGTCCCGGGCGTTAGATCGCTGACATGGGTTTCTCGCGCAATCGAGGTCGCGCAGACTGGGACGCGTGCGAGGTCATAGAGGATGCGCGTTGTCGCCGTCCCCAGATGGTCTCTCGCGAGGGCGCGGGGGTCGGTCGAATCGAAGAAATCCTTGATCTGCTGGGGCGTGAGGTCGGTCGTAAAGGTGGCGAAGGAGTCGCCTTCTACCGGGCCTGTTGCCTTCCCGCGCAATGCGGTGCCAGCAAGCATACCCAAGGCATCAAATCGCGCCTCAACGCGATTGCCATTGGGATCAGTGACCATCCGGGGCTGCAGCAGCCGGTAGTCCTGTTCGGCGGATGTCTGATTGCCGACGGCGTCGCGCGTGGAAACGAGCAGCAGCGTGTATTTCGGATCGTAAGAGACGACAGTATCGTTGCCAAAGGGGTCCTGGAAACGATGCGGGAGAAAGAAATGCGCCTGCGCAAAGGCGAGTTCCTGCGGCGCCATATCGCCGGGATCCGGCGAATAGAAGGCTTGGCCGGAGGGAACCCATAGCCGACCATTTCCGTCGAGATTGCGGTACCCCGCTTCGGATCCGGTGAGAAGCGCGGTCAGTTCCGCGCGCGATGAATTGATCTGGAAAATGTCGAGCAGCCCCGGGGTTAGCGCCAGCTTGTAGCTCTCGCCGGGAAGCGCCATAGATTCGACCTTGCCGGTCGGCAGCAAAGCGGAGAGATCATTCTTGCGATAGAGCGTGCGCAGCTGCTCGATCAGGCGCTTTTCCGTCTGCCGCGGGGTCGGCTGAGCCTCGTAGGCGATTTCGCCGGCCGCCGCGGCGGTTGCATCGACCGCCGAAAAGCCGAGGGGCTGCGCGCCCCCGAGCGCCGGCGCTGTCAGTTCGAAGGTCTTGACTTCGGCGGGCAGCGGCGTGCGGTAGCGTCGTCCTCGAGGATCGGGTACGTATACTGGCTTTCGGTCAGCGTCGCGAAGGTTCTGCTCTGCTCGTCGAAGGCCGGCACCCGGCGCGGATAGCCGATGGCGGCCGATTTGAGCACATTCCCGTAATTGTCGACCGCCAGGGTCAAAGAGTGGCTGATGCGGGGATCGGACGGGTTGCGCTCGTAGTGATAATCGACGGTTTCGCTCGGATGGCTAAAGAAGACCGCGTAGCGGTTAGGCCCTTGCGGTTGCAGGCAGGTAAGCTTGTAACTGCGTTCAGAGACACTGTAGGGCAGAGGCGCCTTGGCCGTGCCGTCGTCGGCATAAACCTCCTGGCGCAGGATGCTGCCTTTCAGGGCGCGCGCCGCCTCCCGGATCTCGTCAAAACCAAGATCCAGCGGCAATTCGGTGTCGGGCAGGGAAATTGCCTGCACGTCGCCGGTGAAGAATTCCTGATTGGACTGATCCTTGAAATAGGCTTCGATCTTGCCTTCCTCGAGCAGGGCGCCGTTGTGGAACCAGGTCTTGGTCACGACCGGCGGCAGGTCGAATTCTCCGACGACCGACTCGACGTCGCGTTGCTCGACATGCGCGAAGCCGCGGAACTCGCGTTCCACCCCGTCGTAATAGCCGTGACGATAGCGGTAGGTGCTGACGAGCTTGGTATTGGAGACGAGATCACGATTCTCGACCCGCTCGATCACCTGCACCGGAAACGGCAATTTCGTGACCCAGGGGCGGCCTTCCCGGCGATCCTGCAAATAGAATTTCGTCGAGGCCTTGTATTGAACCTCGGTCTCCGCGCCCATGTTGTTGGTCGTATTGACGAGCAAATGCGGCTTCTGTCCGCCCATTAGGTCGATGTAACGCATCGGGCGGCGAACGTCCGATGCCAGCGGCGAGGACCAGACCAGGCAGGCGGTGCCGTTGCCCAGCAGATCCATTGCGGCGACAGCCGTGAGATTGTCGACGCGCCGGTAATGCGTGAGGCGGTATGGCGGGCTCCAGAAATTGCCGGATTGATTGAAGTAGAGCGAGATGCCATCGTGGCCGACATAAATGATGTCCGAATTACCCGACCCGTCGATATCGGCGAGATGAATGCGTCGCGGATCGAACAGGTCCGGGCTTTCGAACAGCGGGGCATTGCCCATCGTGACCTTCTGGCCGAACCGGCCGTAGCCCAGGTTCGGCCAGTAACAGATTTCGCTGTAACGGATGCGCACGATATCCGACAGGCCGTCGCCGGCCATGTCCGCGAGGAAGATCGACTGCGCCGGGTCTGAAAAGACGAGCTTTGGACCCTTTTCCTCGTCCCAGCTCTTCAGTGAGCGGCTCGCTGGCCCAAAGCCCTCCTTGGCGCGCGATTCATACCAGGTAAAGACCACATCCTCCGAGATCAGCATGTCCGGAAGACCGTCCCCCGTAATGTCCACAAAACGGAGGTTTGGGTCGCCCGTACTGATATTCGGGACTGCCTTGAACCGGGTGAATGGTTCCCAGCGGCCATCCGAGGTGCGCTCGTGGAAGCCGGCCAGCGGGCTCTCGTATTGGACGAGATCCAAACGGCCCTCTCCGGCAAGGTCGAGCAGCTGTTGCCGTCCGCCGCTCAGCGCCGCCAGTGACGGCTTGGGCGTGATCTGCTCCAGGGCGCCGAATGTGCCGTCGCCGAGGTTGCGCTTGTAATACCAGGCATCACCCTGCTCGGTCAGGACGCCAGTCAGCCCTTCGCTGTCGAGATCGATCCATCGATAGCGCGTGCCGTCGACGCCGTAGGGCAGGTTCTCGACGCTGTCCGGATCGATCTCGTGAACCGTTTCATCGACCAGGACTTCGGTGTATTGGAACTCCAGCTTCGGCAAAGCCTTCTTGATATAGCTCCCGTCCAGCTGCTGCGTGTAGCCGGCCTGCGTGATCGAGGTGACGAATGACCCGACCGAGCCCTCCTTGTATTCAAAATCCGTAGACCGAACGAGGTAATCGACCATACCGCCAAGTTCTTCGGGGAAATGGTGAAACATTAATACCCGGCGGCATAACCGGTGAGTCCTGATGTCGAACGTGGCGCGAAACAGCGAAAATGGATCCCGCCGGACCAGCCACGAATTCAATTCCCGAGTGGTCGGAGCAGCGCTGTCGTGCTCGCCATAATCAAATATGACCTCGAACAGCCAGTCTTTACGTGGCGTCAGATCTTCGCCTGTGAGCCTCGGCGTCCGATTTCCGTACTGAATATTCTTCAAGTAACGCTGTGGAAACTGGTTGGAGATTAGCCGGTTCCGCTCTTGCGGGGCAGTCGTATCGATATTGGCGTCGTCTTCGCGCTTGTAGCAGTAGAGAATGGCGTTGCCCTTGTCATCGTAGCTCTCGCAAATGAGCCACGTGAAGATCCGAGCCGGATCAGCCGGGTCGGTGACCCTAGCGTCGTCACGTGTGCCGTAAAGCGTCGTGATGTTATATTTCGAAATCGATCGCCAGTGGCTGACGCCAGAGGTCTTGTCTGTCCATCGTTCTATGCGTGCAAACAGACCCTCTATGCGTGGCCGATAGCGCTGTATGGTGTAACCAGGATTGCTCGCAGGCGAGTCGAACGGCTGACGCTTCCACCCGTCTTTGTCTTTGACGAGGACGGGGACCAGATCCTCGGCCCCCGAAAGAATGAAGATGTCACTCTCTTCGGCATCGAAATATTTCGGCAGACCTTTATCGGTTTTGCGTGTGATCGCCGGCACGGAGAGAGTCCACCCGAACCCGAACGGGCCATTGCCCGCGCCGGAGTCGTAGGACAAAGAAAGCTGCGGACCAAAGCCTGAGCGGCCCGGAGAGGTGAAGATCGGCACGGTCATTGAGCCGGTGCCGGTCACGGGATTGGCGGCAAATTTCTCGCCGATGCCGCTGATGGCCCCGCCGCCTTTTGGCAAGGTGATCTGGGGAGCCTTTAAGCCGAACTTGTCCTCAGAAGGCACCGCCCGCTGATTGGCTGACGAGGCCTCTCGTGCCGGGGCGCGCATCTCTCACGCTGACGGGGCACCGTTGTCTGTCACTGCGTGCCTCGCGGTTCAGCTTGTATTATACGAAGTACGGCGCTCCAGTCTGTATTCCATGTCAAATGGATCTGCGCCCGCAGTACGGACTGCAGCAGATCGGCGGAGAGCTCGGGGAGGCGGATAGAATTGGGGCGAAGCTGATGCAAGAAGCCGCTGCTGCCGTCACCGTCGACCGCGATCACTTTGAGTGCGGGAAAGCCGCGAAGCAGCGGCAGGAACTGCTCTGCTACCCCTGGCTGATCCGTCTGTACAATCACTGCCTCGGCGTTGCTCAGGCCGATCTTGAGAGCAAGGTCTTCGTTCTGGCCGACTTGGCCCGCCACGACGATATCTGGCGACTGAGCGATCGCTGCCGTAACGATGCTTGAAAGCATACTCGACATTCCCGCCAGCAAGACGCGCACGTTCCGCAAGATCCTCTTCCCGAGATCCCTAGGCTGCCAGAGTCGCAATTCCTCCGAATGAGCCATTGGGTCTGGTTAACGGTCCGGGAGTAGACCCGGATCTTCGGCGTAGGGTGTAAGTTCCTTAACAGGCCCGGACAGACGCTGCGCTTGGATTAGAGCGCCTTGCTAATGGATCTTCGGGGACCAGTTTTGATCCGGATCGTAGGTCCGGATCAGCGGTAGCGGATATCCGATATGCGCCTCGCGCCGGCAGCGGAGGCGGCTAGGGCTAACTGGGTGGTGGGCGCACCCAGATTCCTCAGACCGATCCTTGAGCATTGGATAGTTCGGGCGGGCTATCAACTCGCCACCGATGCTCGTCGAACTGCAGCCTCGCCACGTCTCCTCGGCGATGAACGTTGAGCTTCTGCAGAATGTTGTGCACGTGATTCTTCACTGTCGTGGGACCGAGACGCAGATGGCGCGCGATCTCTTTGTTCGGAAGGTTGCGTGCGATCAGCACGGCGATCTCTCGCTCCCGGCGTGTCAGACAAGCGTCGGCAAAGTGTTGCAGCCGTCCCCTAGTTAGGGTAGCCATTCGGCTGAAGAGAAGCGCGGCGATTCGGGGCGAGCACACCAGCTCCCCTTTCTGGGCGCGACGTACTGTCGCAACCAAATCCTCCGCCGTTCCATCATGCGGGACATAACCGGAAATTCCTGCCTCGGCACACGCCAACACGTCTCGCTCGAGCTCTCCGACCGCAAAAGCGACAACTGGCAGCTCAGGAAAAATTTCCCGAGCCTTCGTAGGGATCTCGAGGCTATCGCGAACCGCGAGATCGAGGAGCAGAACGTCCGGATGCAATGCTGCGATCTGGTCGAGGAAGTTGCAGGAACTCCCCGCCCCGACCACGTCCAACTGGCCACGCAGGACAGAGGAAAGCCCGTCCCGGTACAGCCGAACATCGCTCAGAATATAGACCCGCGAGATCTCCGACCGGGACCGGCACGCCTCTGCAAGACTGGCATCGCTGGCTTCGAACCGCCCAATCGATTCCCCTTCAGGCATCTGCGTCTCCCGATCAGCCGCCGCGGACACAGCTGTTATCGCCTCCGTTGAAGAGGCCGGCCTTCTGGTGGAAGGCCTTCTTCTTCCGCGACATCTCGTTTACCCTATCAAGCTAGTGGATAAACTCATACAGATGGTACCCTCAGCCTGCTAACGTTTCTGCGGATTATAGTACCGCACCAAGGGCAACAAACGTTAGATCCGCACCACTAGCTAAATCACGCCCGATCGTGTGTGAGCTATTTCACACATGGCGAACGGTTCCAGGCGGGACATTCCGGGCGGGTAATATCGCTTCATCTCTGGATCGATCGCCTGAACAAACTCGGAATTTCGACTCTGAGATGACAACGCCAGATCACATGAGCGAGCCCGGGAGGTAATGTCATTCGCGAATAGACGGCAACGGGTCGAGAACGTGGCCATTCCGGCCGCGAGCGATCAAGGCGGCTTCACCGAGCGATTACGCTTCAGCGAACCTCACAGCTACCTGTCCTCTCCGAGCGCTTACAGTTAACGACAAGATGCTGTCACTGCTGGCAATTCCCAACGATCAGCTTATACTATGGTGTCTGCCCTGTGATCGGTCGCAGCTCGTCGGAAAGCAATTGGGATATATTTGAATCCAAACTGAAAAGTATCTGGTGAATATCGGCTTAACATCGGAAGCGGAAGGGAGGCACGAAAAATGACTGCGAATCTGTTAGTCACCAGTCAATTTGATAAGACCGTGCGGGAATACAACGGTACAACCGGCGCATTCGTCAAGGTTGCAGCGTCCGGCGGTGCCTTAGGCGATCCACTCGGTCTCGCTCTCGGTCTCGACGGAAACCTGCTCGTCTCGGATGGCCAGACCAACCAGGTGAAGCAGTACGATAGTACAACCGGAGCGTTTATTAACGTGTTTGCTTCAACTAATCTCGCGGGTCCTGAGGGGATGACCGTTTACCAGGGCGTCCTCTACGTAACTAACTCGAATCCTCCCCAGGGGGTCCAGCAGTTCGACGCCGCCACAGGCGTGAACACCGGCAATTTCGTGCCCTCGCTCGTCAACGCCAGCCCACGCGACGTAAAGGTTAACCCCGCAAACAACCGAATTTACGTGCTTTACTACAATGCCGCCACTGTCGAGACGTTCGATCTCACGACTAAGGCCTCATTTGGCCTGCTAATGCCTGCTGGTAGCCCGTTCGGCTCTGGTGGCCTCTACACACCATCGGCGATGGCGTTTGGCCCCGATGGCAACCTCTACATCTCTGGTGGCACCTTCGGAGGGAACCTTGGCGTCCGACGCTACGACCCTACAACAGGGGCATTCATAAATTTCTTTGCCAACACCGGCAGCGACCTTTACGTCCCTTTTGGCATCGCGTTTGGTCCCGACGACAACCTATACGTCGCCACTCAGAATAGAGCCAATGTGATGCGTTTCAATTATCCAACCGGTAATTTCATGGACTTCTTCGTCCCCGACGGAAGTGGTGGGTTGGCCATACCGTTCCACCTGACGTTTGCTCCGTTCCTAAGGTACACCTTGCATCAAGAATGCCTGAACAATATCGAAGATTCTGGCATGCGTTGGCAGATCGAAGGCGGCAAAGTGCTAGAAAATGGCAAGCACGTCGCCAACTACTCCAGCGTGAAACGGGTCAGCTGCGGCACGACGGAGCAAAACACTGCCCAGCTGTGGATGACGCTCTTCTTTCTCGGCGGGAAGCCGCCCGAGAATATGACCCTGCATGGTGCTCACGACTTTGATAGCGGGGACGAGATCGGAAGCATCAGCGCGGCGTCAGCGGCTTTTTCAGCGCACATAGGAAAGCAGTTTAAGCGTGTAGCAAACACGCTGACCATCGAATAGCGCCACGGGTGCTCCTGGAAGTGCACTGAGGCGGTCAACCTGACATCCTACGCGACAAGATGCTCCCGCCAGGGCCCTTACGAGGCTCTGTGCCGGTCAACGGTCAACCGGCACGACCCTCGAGACTCTGCATGTCGAGAGGCGAGCCGCGGATTACTCAGCGAACATCGGATCTAGGGGAATTTGAACGGCGTCGCGACCGCTCTTACGGCGTCTAACACGTTGTACAGATGTCGTGCGCTTTCGCCCGAAACGATGGCTCCACATTCGAGCGATCGCTCGAGCGCGGAACCCATCAAGTTGCTCGACCCCACGTACAAGGCTAAATCATCCGCCAACACGACCTTTGCGTGGAAACTTTCTCGACCAGAAGGCAGTGATGAGGGAAGGGCGTACTCGTAGACAGATACTTTCAGCTTAAAAAATGCCTCTATACGGCGATGAAATGCGGGTCCGCAGTGCGGCTCTGATAGCGGGCGGCAGATAAGGTAGCGATGAACACCCTCAGCGCACAATGCGAATAAAGTCAAAAGAAATTCTGCCCCCTGATCATCAATAAACGGAGCAAGTATGATCAGTTCCCGCCTCGCGTTTCGGGCCAGATTGATGAAAGCGTCACCTGTCTGAAAAAGTGCCGGTGGTATCGCGTGATGCCTCTCGATTTCGTTTCTTAACGCGCTCTTTTCCCCTGGTTCTGTTATAACTAGCTGAACAAAACCCCGATCCTTATGCACACAAGGTATATGGCAATCCCCTCGAAATTCGCGGCCAGTCGTTCTAAATTTACCGTCGTTACCGCAAGCCTTGTAGAAAAGCCCGACTGCCTGGCAAAATTGTTCTCAATTAAAGCTCGACGCACTACAGCAACATGCTCCGCAGAGACAAGGCTAACTCGCGCTGCTAATTCACTGTCGGAACTGGAGAGCGACGTTGGATAGGCTGAGAGAAAACCCAGGATTCGTGCAGCCTGTCCGGCTAAGGGATATAAGGCCCGGATTAGCGCTGTATTACCGTTGAGCTCGGGCATCTGCCAACGCAAACTGAAGAAAACCAGTAATATTTTGCTCCCCGACGACGAAATCGGGGCGTCCGCGACCAATCAACGTCGAGCGGCTCAGATACTTATTGGCTGTGAGGCATATTACTTCAGGAATCATGATGCAGTCGGGACAAGCTCCCCCTTTTGTCATGCAAAGATTCCCAAGATTACATCCCAAGGAGGTAGGAAAATTTCGCAAGTACGATAGAAATGCCTCATGATGATTCCGCCAAAGTGCAGATAGGTCACCAAGATCAAGGGTCATTCCGCTGCGATAAACGACGAATGCCAGGTCGCATGGGAAAAGATATTCTCCCATTGATCCAAGATCCAGACCAGAAAATTGCTGAATGCCTTGCATTACGTAGTGGGCATAAGAATGGAGCAGCGAGTATGTCATCTTATAAACGGTTGGATCGGACGCTCGGTCGTGCTCTTCTAGATATCCATTCATCACATTAGCTGATCCGAGCATGCTCGCTGCAAAATTTCCCTGAAATTCTCTTAACAAATTCGCATCCGCGCATCCCAATGCTGGCTGAGTGAGCCAGGTTCGGACCAGATGCTCTTCTAGTTTGAAGTAGAGCGCCTCGTTAGATTGCTCAAGAACATAAATGGGGTGTCGGGACTCGCGACCGACTGGTACTTTTTGAAATAAATTCAGGCGCACTGGCATCCAACGGTCATGCCTTTGAAGCCTGGGGCCATTTTCAACCCGAGAGTATCCGTAGCTGAATTTACATAGGTCAAACTTGCTGATAAGACCGACCCGGGCAATACCGAGATGGCGCATTGCATTCTGAGTCGTGACGACCATTGCCTTTTGCTGCGGTGAGTTGGGCTCGACAAGCCACTCGTCTGGAGCCGTAAAATCCACGTAGCTCGCTCGACCGCCTGATATCTCCCCACGCAGTTTTGTCTTTGCAAGGGCGGAGTGTTCTATCAGCAGCCTGAAGGGATCAAACTTTCCGGCCCAATCATGGCGATGCTGCAGCTTGTCTTGAATGTAAGGTGGTAGGGCCGTGGCACGCGTTAGCCAGCCCGCCTGCTGCCAGCTCACAAGCTTCTCGGCTTTCATTTTCTGCATGAGCGACGTAACCGGGGCATTGTTGTTATTCTGCGCTAAGGCAAGCCCACTTAGAATTTGCTCGAACTCGGCTTCCTGTTCCGGCCGTCGGTTCTGTGCCAGCTGCGCCTGAACTTCGGCATCAGTTAGGGGCGGTCCCTCCAGCCCGATAATCGTTTCTATTGCGCCGGGGAGCAGAAAGGCTTGGCCGGGCTCAAGCGCTTCGATCCCAGAGCCTTCGGGAAATGTTATAAACGTATCCGACCGAACGAAGTAGGCGGAAGAAGCCGCGTAGTTAATCTTCTCCATTGAGGCTTAGATCGGAAGAGC
>Ga0306920_100008969_pt1 | contig 13327 bp, 12 predicted proteins | sample flu12Cox44000170_FD_204666 | JGI IMG/M metagenome (GOLD analysis project Ga0306920, IMG submission 204666) | Lab enrichment of tropical soil microbial communities from Luquillo Experimental Forest, Puerto Rico - flux4day.12C.oxic.44.000.170 (v2)... | ecosystem: Environmental > Terrestrial >... | reverse complement strand
GTTTGAAACCAGGTAACTAGTTAGCACCCAGGTGGCCTCATCCGGGCTAACCGAAAGGCTTCCGGCGATGTGTTGGAGCGCCACGTTAGCCACCGACGTATCCAGTACCTCCATGAAGGTGGCGGGCATCACGGCAACGACGACCAGCCAAGGATTAGCTGCTGGACGCCATTCGGCAAAGGTCGTAGTTGCCGTAGGTGCTTCGGTCGACATCGGAGTTAGCGTCGTCCATTCAGTCGGACTTTCGTTTTCGGGCTGCGACCAGCCCACCAGTTAAGCAAACAGAGCAAGACCACAAGAGCGGCGCCGATCTCGAATAATTGTGCAGTGGAATAATGAAAGCTCTGGACTTTGACCGTCGGAATAGCCGATTCGCCCGGACCAAGGGGAAGCGCCGTATCCGGCTTCTGATTGAACAGAATCTTTACCGGCACTCTTTGTACGACCTTCACATAGTTACCGGTGGCATTTTCGGGCGGCAACAGGCTGAATCGTGCTCCGCTACCTGCCTGGAGGCTGTCTACGTGTCCGGAGAATTTATGAGCCGGTAGGGAATCAAGCCGGATCGTAGCGGGTTGCCCCGGGCGCATGTGGTCAATTTGATTCTCCTTAAAGTTAGCGGTTATGTAGATATCGGTAGGAACGAGCGATAGCAGCACCTGCCCGGTCTGGACATAATTCCCTGGTTGAACAGTTTTGTTAGTAATGCGGCCACTCTTTGGTGCCCGAATTTCAGCATAGGAGCGGCTGAGTTGAGCCGATTCAAGGTTGGCCTCTGTTTCGACTATTAGCGCTTGCATGCTCCGAAGCAGCGCCATATAAGTCTGAACTTGATATCCAGCTTCCGTCACCTGAGCCCGGTCCGCAGCCACTTTTTTCAATGCTGCGTCCAGGGTCGCCTGAGTTGCTTCAGCATTAGCCCTGGCAGTGTCCAAGTCTTGAGGGGCGACTACCTGCTGAGCAAATAGTTCCCGACTTCGCCTGAACAGGGTTGCCGCATTCCCGGCACTGGCTCGATCGGCTATTACTACGCGTTCGTCCACTCGTACCAGTCAAATTTCCCCTTCCTGGCTCGCTTCTCTGAACCGGAAGCCAAAGAAAAGCACCAACCACCAACAAACCTGCCAGCAGAGGAACGGCGAGCGGCCATAGGCGCCTCGCGGCTGCGATCTTGACCAGCCACTAGACCCCACGCTGCCAATTGGCTGCCACGTGGCCGGGTAACGAAGTATTTCAGTACCTCGGGTACAGACAACTTTGTGGCATGACCGGTCACGATTACCTGGCGCTCGAGCGCGAGCCAGGGAAACAAGAGTGACGCGCCTTCCGACTTTCAAGATTGGTGAAGAAAACTAAGCCATGCGCATCGAGGTCTTTGAGCAAAACCGTCCGAGCGAGCGGACGACCATCACTCCCAGCGGTAGCAAGGCTCATGGCTGTTGGTTCGATGACAGCGACTGCCAGACGAAGTCGGGACGTAGCTGTCCTACAAACCTCAAAATTGAGTGAGACGGCGTCTTGCTCGTCGTTCCGCTAGACGATCGACGGGCAGCGGCCTTATACTCTCGATCGTCCTCGAAACAGAACAACTCATGGGGTGACCTAGCCAAGATCGGTGCAGAGCAAGTGGGTGTACGGCTCTTAAGGTTGTTGCAGCCAGAAAGTTACCTTCGCGAAAACGGATGAAACTCACGAAACCGGCCCTTCCGTCGTCCGACAAACGCTGGAAAATCGTCGATTCAAGGATGCGCCGCTACAATTATCGGGCGCACGCCCTGATCGAAGTTCTTCACTCGGTGCAGGAGTCCTTCGGCTACCTGGATGAACATGCCCTGAAGTTTGTCGCGGCCTCGTTGCATATTCCGCCGAGCAGGGTTTACGGCGTCTCCACGTTCTACAACTTTTTCTCGCTCAAGCCGCAGGGTGCTCACACCTGTGTGGTCTGCCTGGGCACGGCGTGCTATGTCAAGGGCGGCGATAAGGTGCTGGCCGCGATTGAAACTGCTGCGCGAATCAAGCGGGGCGAAACTACGCCGGACAAACAACTCTCGCTGCTGACTGCGCGTTGTATCGGTGCTTGCGCGATTGCGCCCGCGGTAGTTTATGACGGAGTTGTGGCCGGTCACCAAACGGCGGCGCAGGCCGTGGAGAGAGTGAAAGGGGTCCTGAGCCATGGTGCATGAGGATTTGATCGCGATCGCAGGGAAGGAAAGAAGCGCCCGCAAACCGGTTCGAGTCAGGTGTTGCATGGCGGCAGGCTGCCTTTCTTCCCGATCGGCCGACATTAAGACTGCGCTGGAGAAGGCAGTAAAGGATGGCGGTATGACGGAGCGCGTTGAGGTCTGCCGGGTGGGATGCATGGGACTCTGCGGACAAGGCCCGCTGGTTGGGGTAGAACCCGAGGGATTGCTGTACGAACATGTAACGCCGGAAAACGCTTCCTCTATCGTCACTGCGCTTAACGGAGGCGCCGCCGAGCCAAGGCGTGGCGACTTGAAACATCCTTTCTTCGCTCGTCAACTGCCGGTGGTTCTGGCTCGCAGTGGCCGCATGGATCCGGAGCGGATTGAGGAATACATCGCATCGGGCGGCTATAGCGCTCTCCACCGCGTACTCTTTGAGATGCAACCGGGCGAAGTCGTCGAGGCTATCGCCAGGAGCGGCCTGCGCGGACGCGGCGGGGCCGGGTATCCCACCGGTCTGAAGTGGGCAACGGTTGCGAAGTCCTCGGGCCAACACAGGTACGTCGTTTGCAACGGGGACGAAGGCGATCCCGGCGCATTTATGGACCGGAGTGTCCTGGAGAGCGATCCCCATGCGGTACTCGAGGGAATGGCAATTGCGGGCCGTGCGGTCGGCGCCGACCAGGGATTCATCTACGTTCGCGCTGAATACCCTCTGGCTATTAGTCGCTTGCAGGTCGCTATCCGGCAAGCAAAGCAACATGGCCTTCTGGGTAGCGCGATTTTTGAATCGAGTTTTAACTTCAACCTGGATGTTCGGATCGGCGCTGGAGCATTCGTCTGCGGCGAAGAGACGGCACTTATGGCGTCGATCGAGGGGAGACGAGGGCAACCTCGGCCACGGCCACCTTTCCCGGCCGAACAAGGGTTATGGGGCTATCCTACGCTGATCAATAATGTCGAGACGTTCGCGAACATTGCCCCGATCATCAACCGTGGGCCGGGTTGGTACGCGAGCCTGGGAACGGAAAAGAGCAAAGGTACCAAGGTCTTCTCCCTTACCGGCAAGATTCGGAACACTGGCCTCATTGAAGTCCCTATGGGGATTACCATTCGCGAGATCGTCGAAGAACTAGGTGGCGGCGCTCCCGATGGAGCCATGGTGAAGGCTGTACAAACCGGCGGACCCTCGGGCGGCTGTGTTCCCGCAGCCCATTTTGACACCCCGGTTGATTACGAGTCTTTGGTGAAACTCGGCTCTATTATGGGCTCGGGCGGAATGGTGGTGATGGACGAACACACCAATATGGTCGAACTCGCCCGATTCTATATGCAGTTCTGCATGGAAGAATCGTGTGGAAAGTGCATTCCCTGCCGGGTCGGGACCGTAGAGATGTATAAGTTGCTGGCGAGGTTAGTGGAACACGAAGCCACGCCGAGCGACCTGGAGCAGCTGGAAGAGCTCTGTGACCTGGTCAAGAACACAAGCCTGTGCGGGCTGGGCCAGACGGCGCCGAATCCGGTACTGAGCACTTTGCGCTATTTCCGGAATGAATACCTGGCATTACTTCAAGGGGGGACCAGTAGTCGGTAATCAGTAATCGGTAGTCAGTAATGAGAGCATAGCTAGTGAAAGCGCGAAATACAGAATACCGATTACGGATTACACACTCACACTAACACTCGGTAGGTACAAAAATGGCGGTAAAAACCCTCACTGTCGATGGCCAGCATATCGGCGCTGAAGAAAGCGAGACCATCCTGGACGCGGCTAGGGACGCCGGGATAAGGATTCCTACACTTTGCCATCTGCAAGGTCTCGGTAATATAGGAGCCTGTCGCCTCTGTCTGGTGGAAGTCACCGGTACAACCAAGTTACTGCCCTCCTGCGTCACCCGGGTTTCAGAGGGGATGGAGGTGAAGACCGCTACCGATCGTTTGCGCAAGTATCGCTTAATGATCCTGGAGCTCTTGTTCGCGGAGCGCAACCACATCTGCTCGGTTTGCGTGGCCAATGGCCACTGCGATTTACAGAGTCTCGCTCAAGAGCAAGGCATGACGCATGTTCGATTTCAATACCTGTACCCGAAGGTTTCTGTTGATGCCTCCCATGAGCGCTTCGTGATCGATCATAACCGTTGCATCCTGTGTACGCGCTGTGTGCGTGTTTGCGATGAAATCGAGGGCGCTCACACCTGGGACGTGATGGGGCGCGGTATCAACTCGCGAGTTATTACCGATCTAAACCAGCCTTGGGGCTCTTCGGAGACCTGTACGAGTTGTGGCAAGTGCGTGCAGGTTTGCCCTACGGGCGCATTGTTCGAAAAGGGGAAGTCCGTGCCCGAAGTGCGAAGGCATCGCGGGTTCCTCCCTTACCTGACCTTGATGCGGGAGGCACGTAAATGAGCAAAGCGCGGATTGCCACCGTTTGGCTTGATGGGTGTTCGGGCTGCCACATGTCGATTCTGGATATGGATGAAAGGTTGATCGAGCTGGCCGACCGGGTGGAGCTGGTCTACAGCCCCCTGGTCGATACCAAGGAGTACCCGGACAACGTCGATGTGGTCCTCGTCGAAGGTGCCGTCAGCACGGAGGACGATTTGGAAAAAATTCAAACGGTACGGCGGCGCACCAGGATCCTGGTTTCTTTGGGCGATTGTGCGGTCACAGCCAATGTGCCAAGCCTGCGCAACCGGTTTCCAGTCGAAGCGGTCGAACATCGCGCTTACATCGAAAACGCGGAGTTCAACCAGCAGGTGCCAAGAGATGTCGTTCCGCGACTTTTACCGAACTCCCGTCCGGTTCATGAATTTGTGAAAGTGGACGTGTTCGTCCCCGGGTGTCCGCCTTCAGCGGATACGATTCACTTTGTTCTGACTGAACTGCTGGCCGGCAGGATCCCTGACCTGACTGACAAAACCCGCTTTGGAGCCTAGCTGACTATGTCGAAACAGATCCTTATCGATCCCGTGACTCGCATTGAGGGTCACTCTAAAATCACCATCGAATTGGACGACCAGGGTGAGGTCCGGGAGGCGCAGTTCCATGTCACGCAGTTTCGCGGTTTCGAAAAGTTTTGCGAGGGCCGGCCGTTCAGCGAGATGCCTTCGTTGACAGCGCGTACCTGCGGGATCTGCCCGGTAAGTCATCTCCTAGCTTCGGCCAAAGCATGCGACCGTTTGCTTGCCGTCGAGATTCCTCCGACAGCGGCCAAGCTCCGGCGGTTAATGAACCTGGCTCAAATCGTGCAATCCCATGCCTTGAGCTTCTTCCACCTCTCGTCCCCGGACCTGTTGTTCGGCATGGATGGCGATCCGGCCGAACGAAACATCATGGGCGTAGTCCAGGCCTACCCGGCACTGGCAAAAGACGGAATAGCGCTCCGCAAGTTCGGGCAGGAAATCATTGCCATGCTGGGCGGCAAACGCATCCATCCAGCCTGGGCAGTCCCCGGAGGCGTCAGTGAACCGTTGCAGGAGGAGAAGCGGGAAAAGATGCTGGCCATGATTCCGGAGGCCTTCGCGATCATCGATCGGACGCTCTCGTGGTACAAGAGCGTGCTGGAAAAGTTCCAGGATGAAATTGGCGTTTTCGGAAATTTTCCGAGCATGTTCATGGCGCTTGTGACACCTCACGACGTTGACCAGCACGAGGCTTTACTTGAGCATTACGACGGGAAGTTGCGGTTCGTCGATGCCGCCGGACAGATCGTACTGGATCAGGTCGATCCCGAGCGATATCGGGACTACATTGGTGAGTCGGTCGAGACTTATTCGTACTTAAAGTCTCCTTATTTTAAGGCGGCAGGATATCCCAATGGTATCTACCGGGTCGGGCCGCTTGCCCGGTTGAACATTATCGATCGCTGCGGGACGCCAAGGGCCGATCAGGAATGGGTCGAGTTCCGCAGACTGCAGCCTGGCGTCATATCAAGTTCCTTTCATCAGCACTACGCCAGGCTGGTCGAGATTCTCTATGGCATCGAGCGAATCGAGCAAATCCTGAGCGACCCGGATATTCTCGACCGGCATATCCGCGCCTTCGCTCAACCAAATAAATTCGAAGGCATCGGAGTGGCTGAAGCGCCGCGAGGGACGCTGATTCATCATTACAGGATCGATAAGAATGGCTTGATCGACTGGGTAAACATGATTATTGCCACCGGGCATAACAACCTGGCGATGAACCGCAGCGTTCAACAGGTGGCGCAGCACTATGTCAGGGGAACCCGCCTCCAGGAAGGAATGCTCAATCGCGTTGAGGCCGTGATTCGCTGCTACGATCCGTGCCTGAGTTGTTCAACGCATGCTATCGGCCGGATGCCGCTACACATCCAACTCGTTGGTCCCGGTGGAGAAATACTTGATGAAGTAAAGAGGAATTGATTATGCGGCGCGTGTTGATCATCGGATACGGTAACCCTTTGCGGGCCGACGACGGCGTCGGCTGGCAGGCCGCGCGCCGTCTCGCCGAATTGCGACAGGATGAATTTGTCGAGACTCTCGCGCTCCACCAGTTGACTCCGGAATTGGCAGAGCCGATCAGCAGAGCCGATCTCGTCATCTTCATCGACGCTTCTCACGACGGAAGTCCTGGAAGTTGGAAATGCGAGCGCCTCGTGGCCGGTAGGACTGCTGGCAACTCGCTTGCTCATCATTTCACACCGGCGAGCCTGCTCACTTACGCGCAGGCCATTTTCCAGGCCAGCCCTTTCGCACTTGTTATCTCTGTCGCCGGCGCATCATTTGCCTACCGCGAGCAGCTCACACCCAGCGTGGAGAAGGCGCTCCCGCAAGTCATCCAGCATGTTCGCGAGCAAATCGCCCGCCTTCACAGTAAGCCGGAGCAAACCTATGCATGAGTATTCCATTGTAGATTCGATCGTCAGATCCATGCTTGATGCCATCGAGAAACAAGGCGCAGCCAGGGTAACATCCGTGCGTTTCAAGCGAGGCAGCGCGTTTTCGGAGGAAGCGTTCCGGCAAGCCTACGAGTCTCTGACCGCCGGGACGCTGCTGGCGGGCGCACCATTACAAATCGAAACCGTGAATCTCGACTTTATGTGCTGCTGTGGCCACGAACAGGTTATTGCGAGCGACGATCTCATCGGTCATATGTTTGTCTGTCCACGGTGCGGGGCGACAAAGGAAATCGACGAAGCGCACGACTTGGAACTGGTCGAACTCCTTGCGGAAACCGATGAGGACGAATGACCTCGCCCGTGCTCGGCTGACGGTTCGCGGCGCAGTGCAGGGCGTCGGCTTCCGACCGTGTGTATATCGGCTGGCGACGGAGCTGGGGCTTTCGGGGTGGGTCAGCAATTCAGCGGAGGGTGTTTTTGTCGAGCTTGAGGGAGGCCGCGAGCAGGTGCAAAGGTTCGTCCTGCGGATTGAAAGCGAGAAACCGCCCCGCAGTTTCATCCAGAGCCTGGAAACGTCCTGGCTCGATCCGGCCGGTTACTCCCGATTCGAAATCCGAGCCAGCGAATCTCGGGGGGTCAAAACTGCGCTTGTCCTGCCGGACATCGCGATCTGCGAGGATTGTCTCCGCGAAATGTTTGATCCTCGGAATCGGCGCTACCTGTATCCGTTCACGAACTGCACGAACTGTGGTCCGCGCTTCAGTATCATTGAAGCGCTGCCGTATGACCGTCCCAACACCTCGATGCGCCATTTCGAGATGTGCCGAGAATGCCGGGAAGAATACGAGAATCCGCTCGATCGCCGTTTCCACGCTCAACCGAATGCCTGTCCTGACTGTGGGCCTAACGTCGAGTTATGGGAGCCGTCCGGGGCGGCTTTGCGCACTCACCATCCTGCGATCGTCTGGGCCGGGAATGCCATTCGAGCGGGCAAAATTCTCGCACTCAAAGGGCTCGGCGGCTTTCAACTTCTCGTCGATGCGCGAAGCGAAGAGGCGGTAAGACGGCTGCGCAAACGAAAGCATCGCGAAGGGAAACCGTTTGCGGTGATGTTTCCGTCGTTCGAGTTGCTGTGCCAGGAAGTCGAAGTTTCGGAGGCCGAGGAACGATTGCTACAATCGGGCGAGGCTCCGATTGTCCTGCTCCGACGCAGAGCACACGTCAGAGCGCGTTCAGCGCTGGTCGCTAATTCGGTCGCACCGAGCAATCCGTATCTAGGTGTGATGTTGCCCTACACGCCGCTGCATCGCCTGTTGCTAGCTCAACTTGATTTTCCGGTCGTGGCAACAAGCGGTAATCTCTCAGACGAACCAATCTGTATCGATGAACACGAGGCTTTGGAACGCCTCAGAGTCATCGCGGATCTGTTCCTCGTTCACAACCGGCCAATCGTGAGGCATGTTGACGATTCGGTCGTTCGCCTCATGGCCGGGCGAGAACTGGTGCTTCGCCGGGCTCGCGGCTACGCACCCCTTCCGATTCAGCTGAAACAGCCTTCTCCCCCGACGTTGGCGGTCGGCGGGCACCTGAAAAATACTGTGGCGATTTCCGTCGACCGCCAGGTTTTTATCAGCCAGCACATTGGGGATTTGGAGACCGTAGTGGCATTTGCGGCCTTTCGTCGAGCGGCAAACGATCTTCCAGAGCTCTACGAGACACGTCCGACTCAGGTCGCAGCGGATGCACACCCCGACTATCTCTCGACCAGGTTCGCCCGTGAAGCCGGTCTGCCGGTCGTATCCGTGCAACATCACTATGCTCACGTGCTGGCCTGCATGGCGGAAAATGAACTTGACCCTCCAGCGTTCGGTATCGCCTGGGACGGCACCGGTCATGGACCTGACGGTACCGTCTGGGGCGGTGAGTTTCTGAAGATCACCGCAACGGGATTCGAAAGATTTGCTCACCTCCGGACTTTCCGCCTTCCGGGAGGCGAAACCGCGATTAAGGAGCCGCGACGATGTGCCCTTGGAGTACTCTATGAGATTTTTGGTGATGCCGTTTTCGCGAGAACGGACCTGGCTTCTTTCTGCGCCTTTTCTGCTACCGAGCTTGGTGCACTGAAAGCCATGCTCGAACGGGGGCTGAATGCACCTCTTACCTCAAGCGCCGGCCGTCTTTTCGATGCGGTAAGCTCTCTGGCCGGGCTTTGCCAAGTGACTGTCTTCGAAGGCCAGGCCGCAATGGAGCTGGAGTTCGCGCTCGACCGCGTGAAAACCGAACAAAGTTATCAGATGGCCTACCGCGATGGAGTGGCAGACTGGGAGCCGATGATTCGCGAGATTGTGAAGGAGGTTTTGTCGGGAGCAGATCCCGGAGGGGTTGCTGCCAAGCTGCACAATACTCTTGTCGAGGTCATCATCAGAGAGGCGCAGCACGCGTCCGAGGAGCGGGTTGTCCTTGCCGGTGGATGTTTTCAAAACAAATATCTGACAGAACGTGCCATCCGGCGGTTGAGGGAGGAAGGCTTTCGACCCTACTGGCATCAGCGCGTGCCACCAAACGACGGTAGCATCGCGTTGGGCCAGACTTTAGCTGCCGCCCGACATTCCTTAACCTCTGAATCCGCGGCGACGATCCGGCGGCCGGCGGATTTACCTCCAAGGCAATCGTTAGAATTAGGATTATCCAAACGAGGTTCTTTATGTGCCTAGCCATCCCGGGAAAAATTCTAAGCATTGCCGGTGACGATCCGCTCCTGCGCACTGGACGCGTGAGCTTTGGCGGGATTGTCAAAGAAGTGAACCTGGCCTACACGCCCGAGGCAGGTGTTGGAGACTACGTGATTGTTCACGTCGGTTTTGCGATCAGCACGCTGGATGAAGCCGAAGCTCATCGCGTGTTCGATTATCTGCGGGAGATGGATGAGTTGGCAGAACTCCAGTCAGGTTGATCGTTGTGAAATACATCGACGAATATCGCGATAGAGTTGGCGCCGAGCGCTTCGCCAGTGCAATCGCCCGGGTAACCACGCGTCCGTGGACAATCATGGAGGTCTGCGGGGGGCAGACTCACGCGATAGTGAAGTTTGGCATTGATGAGTTGCTCCCTAAAGAGATAACGCTCGTCCACGGGCCCGGCTGTCCGGTCTGCGTGACGCCGCTTGAGTTGATCGATAAAGCAATCGAAATCGCAACTCGGCCCGGAGTGATCTTTTGTTCCTTTGGCGACATGCTGCGCGTCCCGGGGAGCGAAACGGACCTGCTCACCGTCAAAGCGAATTCCGGTGATGTCCGAATTGTTTATTCCCCGCTCGACGCGGTGAGAATCGCCCGGGACAATCCATCTAGAGAAGTCGTCTTCTTTGCGGTCGGATTCGAGACCACCGCGCCGGCCAATGCCATGGCTGTTTTTCAGGCGGACAAGCAGGGGTTGCGCAACTTCTCCTTGCTTGTATCCCATGTACTGGTGCCACCCGCGATGGAAGCGATTCTTGCGTCGCCAAGAAATTGCGTACAAGGATTTCTCGCGGCGGGGCACGTGTGCACAGTGATGGGATTCACCGAATACGGGCCGATCGCAGAGAAGTATCGGGTACCGATTATTGTCACCGGGTTCGAACCGCTGGATATTTTGCAGGGCCTCTATATGTGCGTCCAGCAGTTGGAGCAGGGTCGAGCAGAAGTTGAGAACCAGTATACTCGTTCGGTCCGGCGCGAAGGCAACGAGGCCGCCCAGCGATTGATCCGCGAGGTCTTCCGCGTGATTCCGCGCAAGTGGCGCGGAGTCGGACAGATTCCCCGGAGCGGATTTGCCCTTAGCGAAAAATTCGCGGACTACGACGCCGAACGACGGTTTGGTGTGGCCGACTATACGGCTGAGGAATCGAGCGAATGTATCAGCGGTTTGATTTTGCAGGGAGTAAAAAAACCGCATGAGTGCCTGGCCTTCGGCACGCGGTGCACGCCGGAGCATCCTCTCGGCGCCACCATGGTGTCAAGCGAGGGCGCCTGTGCGGCCTACTACCGTTATCGTCGTAACAAATTATGACCGCTGATCTTACTGCAAGTTGTCCGGTCCCGCTCAATGACTACGCGCAGGTGTTGCTGGCCCACGGCGGTGGCGGACGGTTGATGGACCAATTGATTGCGAAGATGTTCGTGCCGGCTTTCGCTAACCCGCTTTTGGCTGAGCGCCACGACGGCGCACTGATCAACCTGGACGGGCGACGTCTGGCTTTTACGACTGATTCTTACGTTGTGCGTCCGCTCTTTTTTCCGGGGGGCGACATCGGCACGTTGGCGATTAACGGCACGGTCAATGATTTGGCGATGTGCGGAGCGCGCCCTTTGTATTTAAGCGCCGGGTTCATCATGGAGGAGGGCTTATCCATGGAAACCCTTTGGCGGGTCGTTCAGTCTATGAAGCGCGCTGCGGCAGATGCCGGGATTCAGATTGTGACCGGCGACACAAAAGTCGTGGACAAGGGCAAGGGTGACCAGCTTTTCATCAACACGGCAGGAATCGGGCGGGTCGAGCACGAGCGCCCAATCAGTCCTGCCGGGATTCGGCCAGGCGACGCAGTGCTGCTCAGCGGCGATATCGGGCGGCATGGGATGGCGATCATGTCGGTGCGCGAGGGTTTGCAGTTTGAAAGCTCAATTGAGAGCGACTGCGCACCCCTGGCCGACCTTGTCCTATCGCTCTTAAACGAAGGGATTGAGATCCACTGTCTGCGCGACCTGACCAGGGGCGGGCTGGCCAGCGCCTTGAACGAGATCGCCCAATCTGCGGGAGCACAAATCGATATTGATCAAAATGCCGTGCCGGTCCACGAGGAAGTCCAAGGCGCCTGCGAAATCCTCGGGTTGGACCCACTTTACGTCGCAAACGAAGGCCGGTTCGTGGCGTATGTGCCAGTCTCCGATGCGGACCGCGCTCTCAAGACGATGCGCGCTCAGGCACTCGGCGCGGAAGCTGCCCAGATCGGCATGGTAGTAACTGGTTCGCCCGGTTTAGTAACTCTCAAAAGCCAGATCGGTGCTCGTCGCATCCTTGATCTGCTGAGTAGCGAACAGCTTCCGCGTATCTGCTGATCCTTCTTATTTTTGGACCTGAAAGGAAGCAAGCCATGTTCAGTATCAGAGATGGAGCCCTGCTGCGGACCTGCTGCTCCGAGCGCTTGTTGATGGAACCCTGGGGGAGGGATGCTTTGCGGGTGCGCTCTACCATGCAGGCTGACTTCGGCCAGGAACATTGGGCTCTGGACGCCGAACGACCACCAGGGGCGGCCGACATTAATATCGCCGATGGCGGCGACAGTGCATCTATCCGCAGCGGTGATATTCTGGCCCGGATCGATCCGCGAGGACAGATCAGCTACTACAACGCCGCTGGCAACCTGCTGCTGGCCGAATACATGCGTCTCCGCCTGGGCAACATCCAGGCCGGCGGCGGGCAGATTGACCAGCAGGCGGTATCTTACTTTAACAGCGCGCTGAAAATCCATCCCCGCACCTTCAGGGCACAAGCCGGTGGTGACTACACTTTGTACATGCGCTTTGAATCCAATCCTGGGGAGAGGATCTACGGTATGGGCGGCTACCAGCACGGGTTCCTGGACCACAAGGGGTGCCTCCTGGAACTGGCTCAACGCAATTCGCAGGTCAGTGTGCCCTTTGCCGTATCCAGTCTCGGCTACGGATTCCTCTGGAACAATCCGGCTATCGGTTACGTATCGTTCGGTAAGAACTTGACCGAATGGGCCGCCTATTCAACACGGCAACTCGATTACTGGGTTACCGCAGCGCCCACGCCCCGGCGCATCGTAGAGAACTACGCAAAAGTTACCGGCACCGTGCCCATGATGCCTGAGTATGGGTTAGGACTATGGCAGAGCAAGCTGCGATACCAGACGCAGGACGAATTGCTCACCGTGGCCCGGGAGTACTGGCGTTGTGGCATCCATCTCGATGTAATCGTAGTCGATTTTTCCCATTGGCCCAAGCAGGGCGAATACCGTTTCGATCTCGACTATTGGCCGAATCCGGAAAGCATGATCGCTGAGCTGGAAGCGCATGGGACCAAACTGATGGTGTCGATTTGGCCAACCATTGACAAGACATCAACCCATTTTGAGGACATGTGCGCACGCGGCCTGCTCGTGCGCACTCATCGCGGCATTGCCACGACCATGGATTTTCTGGGCGATACCGTGTTCTTCGACGCTACCAATCCAGAGGCGCGCGACTACATTTGGTGGCTGGTCAAAGCCAACTATTAT
>Ga0306920_100008968_pt1 | contig 13328 bp, 14 predicted proteins | sample flu12Cox44000170_FD_204666 | JGI IMG/M metagenome (GOLD analysis project Ga0306920, IMG submission 204666) | Lab enrichment of tropical soil microbial communities from Luquillo Experimental Forest, Puerto Rico - flux4day.12C.oxic.44.000.170 (v2)... | ecosystem: Environmental > Terrestrial >... | reverse complement strand
ACCCGAGATGCCGCCCGCCTCGCGTCGGTGAATCCCTGCGCGCCAGGGCTACCTCGCTGGCGACACCGCGCCCGCGCTGACGACGCGGAACCCCGGCCGCAGCCTCATCCGCCCGTCGCCGTTCGTCCAGCGCCGCGGCCGCACGCGCCTGGCCCGCCGCCGCAGCCGCCTTCACCCGCTCCAGGTCGGAGATGCGCTCGATCAGCGCCGCTTCGTCGGCATCGTGATCTATCTGGGAGAACGCAAGTATATCGAACATATGTTCGATACTAACTCATCGCGGCGACAATGTCACTTGAAACAGAACGCCGGGGTTGGACGCCTGTGCGGCCCGGTCTGTTAGGCGGCGTGCAAGTCGGCGACGGCGATACCGATTCTGGCTTCGATCTCGCTTGCTGCCTATCCGCGTCATACCCCCTGGGGGTACAACAAACCCCAATTTGTTGGTGGCGTGTCGCCGTCCTTAATTGAGCCGGCGGTCCGTCAACTCATACGCCAGCCGACTCGCCGGCATCGCCGGCGCAGCCATCACAAACATCCGCCGGGGACTGGCCGCGGCCATAACCTCGCGGTGCCGGTATCGCCAGGGAGCCAGGCCGGAAGCGCGGAACCCGCGCTACTCACTATTGACCGCTGTCGGGTAGCCACTTGTATCCCGAGCCGGGCACCGGCACACAGCGCACGATCACTGGCGTTGCCGGTGGCCCCCAGCCGGTGGTGACGGTGTTGACCTCGAAGTGGTAGCACTCGGCGCCGACACCCGGTCCGATGTTGCCCGAGCCGGGAGAGTCGTCGGCATAGGCACGCGGCGCGAAGGCCACTATCGCGGCACCGAGCAGCAGCCCGACGGCCAGCTTCCTCGAAATAGCGGTCATCCGATCTCCCCAGAGTTCAAGCTCTGCGCCTCGGCCATCGGCGCATATCTGTCCAACATGTCCCTTGATGACTAGTCTGCCATCGCTGTGGCGAATGACGAGCATGTCGGAATATATGTTCGATCGTGCATCATTCCAGCGACCATGTCACCCGAACACAACGCCGGGGTTGAGGATGCCGGCCGGGTCGAAGCTCTGCTTGATCCGGCGGAGGAGCGCGATCTTAGCGGGGTCTTCCAGTTCGAGGAAGTAGCTTGCCTTCGCCCGACCGAGCCCGTGTTCGCCGGAGATCGCGCCGCCGAGCTCCATCGCACACGCGAAGATGTCGGTGAGCAGTTTCTTCCGTGTCTCCGGGTCTTTGCAGAAGAGCGCGAGATGCACATTGCCGTCGCCCGCGTGGCCGCAGCCGCCCATGCCCGCGCCGACGTCCAACGACAGCTCGCGTGCCTTGCGAAGGAACTCCGGCATCGCCGCACGCGGCACGACGACGTCGATGATGTCGTCCACGCCGATCGCCTTCACTGTCCAGAATGTCTTCTCACGCGCCTCGATCAGTCTGCGCGCCGAGCCGCCCTCGAGGACGTAGGCGTCCGTCGCGCCGAGGTCGGTGAGCAGTTCACCAAGCGTCTCCGCATCCTCATGCAGTCGATCGGTTTCCCGGTTCTCAAGCGCGACAACAAGATATGCCTCGCAGGCCTCGCGGATGCTCTCCGGGACACCGAGTTCCAGCTTCTCGCTGTTGACGATCGCGGCCATCGTGAGGTTGTCGATGTACTCCAAGATGCTCGGTGCGAGCCCACTGGCGATGATCTTCGGCACCGCCGCCATGACCTGATCGAAGTCGCCGAACGGGGCGAGCACGGTCGCGCCGTGGGCCATCCGCGGGTACAGCTTGACGATCACCTCGGTCGCCAGCGCCAGGGTGCCCTCTGAACCGATGATCAGTTGGGTGAGGTCGTAGCCGCTGGACACCTTCGAGTTCTTGCCACCCGTCCGGATGATCTCACCCGTCGGCAGCACCGCCTGCAGGCCGAGCACGTTGTTGCGGGTCACTCCGTACTTGACCGCCCGCATCCCGCCGGCGTTCGTCCCGACGTTCCCGCCGACGCTAGCCGACTGCTCGCCCGGATACACGGTGTAGCGGAGTCCCACCGCGGCGGTCCTGGCATCCAGTTCGGCCAGCGTCACGCCCGGCTGGACGATAGCGACGTGGTTGTCCTCGTCGACCTCCAGCACGGCATTCATCCGCTCGAACGAGATCACCAGGCCGCCTTCCACGGGCCGCGCCGCCCCGGACAGCCCGCTGCCAGACCCTCGCGCTGTCACCGGGATGCCGTGCTGGGAGGCGGCCTTCAGCAGCTCGGCGACCTCTTTGGCGGTCGTCGGCTTCGCGACGTATGCCGGCTTCTGCGGTGCCGCGCTAAGCGCCTCGTCGTGCGCGTAGTCCTCGGGAATCGCGTCGCCCGCTAGAAGGTTCCTGTCACCGACGATCTCGGCGAGCCGCTCCGCGATCATTTGATGCCAACCCGGTGGCTCATCTCAACCTCGCTCCAAAACTCGCTTCGCGCCAACCTATCCGGCCGGTGATCGACCCGCGAAATGTTCGCGGATGTTGGACAGCATCTTTCTGTGCGCATCGACCGCCTCCCGCGTGGTGACGGTGGCAAGCAACCGCGGGGCCCGGATTCGCAGGTGCTCGACGATGCGTGTGCCGCCGTCGATCTCTTCGAACGATACGACGTTGTGTAGCCGCACTCTGGGAAACTGACGGGCCTCTGCAACGACGTCACCATGAATCGGAACGTGCAGCCGGGCGGTGTATGTGGTTCGCAAAGTGACCCGTCCCAGGGGAATTCGATCAGTGACCCGATAGGTCTGGACATGACCGTCCGCCGTCTCAGTTCGCCCGACGGTGCGCACCGAGACGACCAGCGGATGGACGAGCCGAATGTTGTTCAGGTCGACATAGAATCCGCGAACCCGATCGGGCGCGGCGGGAATCTCTTCAGCCAGCGTGACCACCGAACCCATCTTCGTCACGGTGAATCCCTATCGGCTCGCGGCAAACGCTGTGATACTTGCGCCGTGCGCATTGTCCGAGTGCTTACCGCAGCCGTCGTCGCCGGGGGCGTCGCCATCACAACCGCTGGTCAAGCGTCGGCGCGGCCGGTCGATCCGCCGATGTACGGCATCTACACCTACCACCAGGACGGTGCGCCGGACGAGACGTGGACGATCTACGCAACCTGCGTGGACGCCGGCTGTGTGCTGCACCCGTCCAGCATCGTCTCGCCGAACCTGGGACCGGATAGCGACTTGCCCGGATACGGGGGCGACGCACGCAAGGTCAACGGGCTGTGGACGTGGGCGCTCACCAAGGACAAGGGCATGAAATGCGCCGATGGCAGCTGGGCGCCCGTCAGTTACTCCTACGCCTGGGATCAGGCAACACTGGCGGGCACGCTGACCACTTTCAGACAAGATGGCACCTGCGGAATGAACGCGAGCATGAGCAAGCAACCGTTCCACTTGACGTACAAAGAGCCGCTTCCCATTCCGATCAACTTGGATCCGCTGAATCAGATCGAAAATCTGCCGTGACCGTTTCATCTACCGACGCGACGTCCATCTACCGACGCGACGTCCGGTCGCGCAACAACGCGATATCGTCCTTGCGGCCTTCGTCGGCGGTCTCACAGATGACCGGCGCGTCGGCGCCATCGACCACCGCGACCAGCAGGTCGACGTCGATCTCGCCGGCGCCGAGGTTGGCGTGGCGGTCCCGCCCCGAACCCTGCGGGTCCTTGGAGTCGTTGCAGTGCACCAGGTCGATCCGGCCGGTGATCGACCTGATCCGTTCGACGGCGTCGATCAACGCCTCGCCGGCCGCCCAGGCATGGCAGGTGTCGAGGCAGAAGCCGATGTCCTTGTCGCCGATCTGCTCCCACAGCCGCGCGATCGTGTCGAAATGGCGAGCCATCGCGTGGTCACCACCTGCGGTGTTCTCGAGATAGACAGGCACGCGGTTCTCCAGTTGGTCGAGCGCCTTACGCCACCGCTGAAATCCCGCGTCGAGATCGTCGTCGTCGACGTGGCCTCCGTGGACTATCACAGCCGTAGCCGCGATATCGGCCGCCGCGTCGCACGTGTCCTGCAGAATCTTGCGCGACGGGATGCGGACCCGGTTGTTGGCCGATGCCACATTGATCAGGTAGGGCGCGTGGACATAGATCGGGACGGGCGATTCCCGCAGCCGGGCCGCGTCGTCGCGTGGCTTCGGTTTCTTCCAGCTTTGCGGGTCGCCCAGGAAGATCTGCACCACGTCGGCGCCTTCCGCCGCGGCGGCCGCGAGCGGATCTTCCCGGCCTACGTGCGAACCAATGAGCATCGCCTCAGTCTAGGTCGGCGGTCCGACGGTGCTCGCGACGAACGGCGTATCGGTTTCGAGATGCGGGTTTGTGCGCTATCTTCGCTCCGACAGCCCGCTACGGAGGTCACGTGAAAAAGCTTGTCGCCCTCGCCGCCGGGTCTGGCGCGCTTGCGGCCATGGGTTTCCTCAGCGCCGGACACGCCAGCAGCGACAGCGGCGCGCTCGATGTCTCCGGGAACACGTATGCGCAGGCGGCGAAGATCCTGCAGTCGGAGGGATACAAAGCGGTGTTCGAGGGCTCGGTCGGCAGTGATGTTCCGCAGCCCCAGTGCGTCGTCGAGAGTCAGAAGACGCTGCCACATGCGCGGATCGCGTTGATGCTCAACTGCACAAAGGCCGCGCAGGCGGCGCTCGCCGGAAACGAGGTGGCCGGAGCTGCCCCTGGGCCTCCCGGGCCGCCCCATGTGGGCAGCAACGGGGTGACGACCGTGACACCAACGCCCGTGGGTCCCCAACCGGGCATGACACCGCCGGGCTGACCGCCCGGTTCAACGCGGGGGCGTCCACGCGACGGGCAAGTGCTTGATCCCGTGGATAAACGCCGACAACAGGCGGGCCGGCTCCTCGGTCGCGACGACGTCGGGTATCCGGCGGTACAGCTCCTCGAACGCCATGGCGATCTCGCGGCGCGCGAGGTTGGCACCCAGGCAGAAATGTGCGCCGCCGCCACCGAAGCCGACATGCGGGTTCGGGTTGCGCGTCACGTCGAACAAGTACGGGTTGGTGAACTTGGTTTCGTCCCGGTTGGCCGAGCAGTACCACATCGTCACCTTGTCACCGGTCGCCAGCTTCACCCCACACAGCTCGGTGTCTTCGGTGACCCGGCGGCGCATGTAGACCACCGGCGACGCCCACCGCACGATTTCCTCCACGGCAGAATGGGTGGTCGCGTCGAAGTTCGACCACCACTTCTCGCGCTCGTCGGGATACCGGGTCAGCGCCAGGACACCGTGGCTGATCGCGTTGCGGGTGGTCTCGTTGCCCGCGATCGCGAGCAACATAAAGAACGATGCGATCTCGCTCGACGTCAGCTTCTCGCCGTCGACCTCGGCTTGGACCAAGCTGGTGGTCAGGTCGTCGCCCGGGTTGCTGCGCCGGTCCTCGGCAAGTGCCGCTGCGTACGCGCCAAAATCCATCGAGACCTTGATGAATTCCTCGAGTTCGGTCGTGAGGTCCGGATCACCGAAGCCGAGAATCACGTTGGTCCAGTGGAAGACGGTGTCGTTGTCCTCTTCGGGAATGCCCATCATGTCGCAGATGACCTGCAACGGCAGTGGACCCGCCAGTTCGGCGACGATCTCGCCCACGCCGTCAGGGTGTTTCGTGATCATCCCGCCCACGAGGCGTCGGGCTCTCATCCGTACGGACTCCTCCGTGCGCGCCACGACGCGGGGAGTGAACGCCCTGCTGACGATGTTGCGAAGGCGTTGATGCCGCGGGTCGTCCATGACGATCATCGACCCGAAGAATTCGGCCAACTCGGGTATGTTGTCGCCGAACGTGATGCTGGGAGCCGAACTGAATAGGTGAGGATGGCGGCTGACGTAGTGCACATCGTCATAGCGAGCCAGCGCCCAGTGGCCAGCACCCGCGTCGTAGTCCTGCTGCTTCGGTATCTCCCAGAAGGAGATCGGCTTCTCGCGGCGCAACGTGGCGAAGGCCCCATCGCGGAAGTCGTCGTCCTTCCTCCAGAAGTCCCACGTGCCCAGATCGATCTCCGAGAGCGCCACATCACCCGGCGGCGCGCCATTGCGCCGGGTTGCAACGCTTGTTGAGAGGCCCATCGATGCCGAGCCTAACCTCAAAGGTCCTAGTGTGAAGCGATGATCAAGCGGATCGTGGTGTGGGGTACGGGTTTCGTCGGCAAGATGGTGATCCCCGAGATCGTCAAGCACCCGAATTTCGAGCTCGTCGGCGTCGGCGTCAGTAATCCGGACAAGGTCGGCCGCGACGTTGGTGAGATCTGCGGGGCCGGCCGCACGGTCGGCATCATCGCCACCGACGACGTCGATGCGCTGATCGATCTGCGGCCGGACGCGCTCGTGCACTACGGGCCGACGGCAGCCCACGCCGACGACAACGTCAGGCTGATGTCGCGCTTCTTGCGCGCCGGCATCGACGTCTGCTCGACCGCGATGACGCCCTGGGTGTGGCCGACCATGCACCTCAATCCGCCGAACTGGATCGTTCCGATCACCGAGGCCTGCGAACTGGGCGAATCGTCCTGCTTCACGACGGGCATCGATCCCGGATTCGCCAACGACCTGTTCCCGATGACGCTGATGGGCGTCTGCTCGGAGGTGCGCAAGGTGCGTGCCTCCGAACTGCTGGACTACACGAACTACGAGGGCGACTACGAAAACGAGATGGGCATCGGCAAGCCGCCGGAGTTCACGCCGCTGCTGTCCAACCGCGACATCCTGGTTTTCGCCTGGGGCGCGACCGTGCCGATGATCGCCCACGCGGCGGGCATCACGCTCGACGAGATCACGACGACCTGGGAGAAGTGGGTGACACCCACTGAGCGCAAGACCGCCAAGGGCGTCATCCAGCCCGGCAACGTTGCCGCGGTGCGCTTCACGATCAACGGCGTCTATCGGGGCCAAACCCGGATACAGCTCGAACACGTCAACCGCATCGGCACGGACGCCGCGCCGGACTGGCCGTCGGGCAACCAGGACGACGTCTACCGAGTCGACATCGACGGAACTCCAAGCGTGTTCCAAGAGACCGCCTTTCGGTTCACCGACGGTTCGGGGCGCGACGCCGCCGCGGCCGGATGTCTGGCGACGTGCATGCGGGCGTTGAATGCGGTGCCCGCGGTCAACGACCTGCCGCCCGGGTGGGTGACGGCCCTCGATCTGCCATTGATCCGGGGTGCGGGGACGATTCGCTAGCGCGGCCAGCTGCGCTTGGCGAGCGTCAGTTTCGCAAGGTGAATCCGCACACGCTCGGGGTCGGCGGTGAGCCGCTCACGTACCCCCGATTCCAGGCGCTCGACCAACCGCTCGGAGGCCTGCGGACCGCCTTCGAGCGCCGTCAGCAGGGTGGGGAACACCATCATCCGCGCGAACTCCGTCCACCTTCGGGCGAAAGTGGCTGCGTCCCTGTCTTTTTGGAACTTTGTCCAGTACTGATCCTCGGCATCGAAGGCCTCCAGGTGCTCAACGGTGAGCCCGGAAAAGCTGTTCTTCGGCGCGAACGGCGCGGTGAGCTGCGTTTCCGTCCGACCCACCGACGGAATCACCATCCGGAGAAGCTCATCGCGGCTCAGCACACCCTCGGCCGTCATGGCCGTCAGCTCGGCGTGAAGAGCCTCGAGCATCGGGCGATAGCTGGGGTCTCCGTCGTCGCGCGCCATCGTCAGCACGACGAGGCGCCCGCCGGGCACCAATTCGCGGCTTCGGGCCGTCAGGAACGCCAGCCAGTCGTCGGCGGCCTGGCGGGCGTACGCGGCCCTGGCGTCATCGTCGCGGCTGCAGTCGATGTGCAGATGATCTGGAATCGCGGCCGGCACGCGGCCCAGCCAATGGACTGCCCAGGAACTCCAGCCCAACGTCACGAGGTTGGCCGGGACCACCTGCCCGTAGACCGATCGTCCAATGGCCGACGCGAACGTCGCGGAGTCATGATTCAGGTAACTTCGCGGGTCCGATGCCAGCGAAGCGAACAGCCCGGTGTAGTCGTTGTCGGCCACGTCGGAGTGGAAGACGACGATCGGGCGGCCCTTTTCAATCCGGCTGCGGATGATGGAGATCGCCGCGCCGATCGGCAGCAGAGAATTGTGGCCGGCGGATGCCCCGTAGTCCGCGATCACGATCGTGTTGGGCAGGTATGGCAGCTCAACATCTTTCGCCGCGCGCTCGAGCAGTTCGACGGCCGGCAACAACACGGGCTGCACCCGCGAGGTGGCCTTGAAGGTACCGCCGGCTTCCGCCGGCGCCGGGCGTGTCAGGGCAGCATCGGCGGCCATGACGCGCACAGTAGTCGTTCGGCGGCTAGTGTCCTCGGGCCACCCATTCGTCGTAATGAACCAGCTCGCCCCCGATCGTGGTGGTGTTTCCGTGACCGGTGTAGACGACGGTGTCGCCCGGCAGCTTGCCCAGTCGCTCCGAGATCGACGCCAGGATCGTCGGAAAATCCGAGTATGAGCGGCCCGTGGCGCCGGGGCCGCCCTCGAAGAGCGTGTCGCCGCTGAACACCGCGGTCAGTTCGGGTGCGTGCAGACAGGTGGAGCCGGGGGAGTGGCCCGGTGTGTGGATCGCCCGCAATTCGGTTCCGGCGACCTTCAGTACCGTTCCGTCCTCGAGTTTGCGAAATTGCTTGTCGGGATGTGTCATTCGCCACAGCACCTCGTCGGCGGGGTGCAGCAGGACCGGAGCGTCGAGCGCGTCGCCGAGTTGCGGCGCGACCGTCACGTGGTCGTTGTGACCGTGCGTGCACACCACCGCGGCCACCTTGCGCCCGCCGACCGCGTCGAGGATCGGACCCGCATCATGGGCGGCATCGACCACGAGAACTTCATCGCCGTCGCCGACGGGCCAGATGTTGTTGTCGACTTGCCAACTGCCGCCGTCGAGTTCGAAGGTCCCGTGGGTGACCACACGGTCGATGCCGCTCCTCCCGGCCCGATGTTCTTCGCCCGAGCGGCTCATCACAGCATCACCACGGAGCGGAGCACCTCACCGCCATGCATCTTGTGGAAGGCCGACTCGATGTCGTCGATCCCGATGCGTTCGGTGACGAACTTCTCCAGCGGCAGCCGGCCCTGCAGACACAGGCTGACCAGGGTGGGAAAGTCGCGCTCGGGCAGGCAGTCGCCGTACCAGGACGACTTCAGCGATCCGCCATGGGAGAAGAAGTCCAGCAGCGGCATCTCGAGGCGCATGTCCGGTGTCGGCACCCCGACCAGCACCACCGTGCCTGCCAGATCGCGTGCGTAGAAAGCCTGTTTCCAGGTTTCGGGGCGCCCGACCGCGTCGATCACCACATCGGCACCGAACCCGCCGGTCATCTCCTGGATCGCCTCGACGACATCGGTGACGCTTGCGTTGACCGTGTCGGTGGCGCCGAAATCCTTGGCCCACGCCAGCTTTGTGTCGTCGGTGTCCACGGCGATGATCCGTTTGGCGCCGACGAGCGCCGATCCCGCGATCGCCGCGTCGCCCACTCCGCCACAACCGATCACCGCGACGGTGTCGTCGCGGGTGACGGCGCCCGTGTTGAGGGCCGCGCCGAGGCCGGCCATCACGCCACAGCCGAGCAGCCCGGCCACGGCCGGGTCGGCCGCGGCGTCCACCTTGGTGCACTGGCCCTCGTGCACCAGCGTCTTGTCAATGAACGCGCCGATGCCCAGCGCCGGTGTCAGCTCCGTGCCGTCGGTCAGCGTCATTTTCTGCTCGGCGTTGTGGGTGTCGAAGCAGTACCACGGTCGGCCCCGCTTGCAAGCCCGGCACTGACCGCACACCGCGCGCCAGTTCACTATCACGAAATCGCCCGGCTGGACGTGGGTGACCCCCTCACCGGCAGCCTCGACAGTGCCGGCCGCCTCATGACCGAGCAGAAAAGGGTATTCGTCGTTGATACCGCCCTCGCGGTACGTCAGATCGGTGTGGCACACCCCGCACGCGGCAACATCGACGACCACTTCGCCCGGCCCGGGGTCCGGCACCACCACGTCAACCACCTCGACCGGGTCGCCCTTCCTCCGAGAAATCACGCCCCGCACTGTTTGACTCATGCGGGCCAACCTACTGGTCCGGCGTAGGTTTCACACATGACGACGAGCCCGCTCGACGCTATCGCGGACTGGCCGGTGGGCGGCGGTGCCGCGGCCGTCGTCGGACCGTCGGGCGTGCTGGCCGAGTTCGGGGATCAGGGTCAGAAGTTCGCCCTCGCGTCGGTATCGAAGCCGCTGGTGGCCCGGGCCGCACACATCGCAATCGAAGAAGGCGTGCTGGACCTCGACACCGCCGCCGGACCGCCCGGCTCGACGGTGCGTCACCTGCTGGCCCACGCGTCAGGCCTTGCCATGCACTCCGACAAACTCATGGCCGAGCCGGGGAAGCGGCGGATCTACTCCAACTACGGCTTTCAGGTGCTGGCCGAGGCCGTGCAGGATAAATCGGGCATCGAGTTCGGGCGCTACCTTCACGAGGCGGTGTTCGAGTCGTTATCGATGGCGGATTCTCGCCTCGATGGCGGCGCCGAGGCCGCTGGGTACGGCGCCACGTCGACCGTCGCCGACCTCGTTCGATTCGCCGGGGACCTGCTGCGTCCGATGACCGTGGCCGCCGAGACCCACACGGAGGCCACGACCGTGGCGTTCCCGGGCCTCGACGGCGTGCTGCCCGGGTTCGGCGTGCAACGGCCCAACGACTGGGGGCTGGGCGTGGAGATCAGGGACGCTAAATCACCGCACTGGACCGGCTCGAAGAACTCGGCCGGCACCTTCGGTCACTTCGGCCAGTCCGGGACGTTTCTGTGGGTCGACCCGGCGACCGAGCTGGCGCTGGTCGTGCTCACCGACCGTGCCTTCGGCGATTGGGCGACGTCGCGGTGGCCGGAATTATCGGACTCCGTGCTCGCCGAATTCGCGTCAGACTAGCGCAACAGGCGTCACACAGGGCACAATAGACACGCACGACTCATGCTCGGCGGTTTCACCAGGTCGTTGGGGAAGACGTCCCTCGTGGAGCCGAAGGAGCTGAAGATGCGTGCGTCGAAGCAGTTCGCCGACGCGACGACGGGCGTGGTCTATATTCACGCCTCTCCCGCGGCGGTGTGCCCGCATGTCGAGTGGGCGTTGTCGTCGACTCTGGAGTGTCGGGCGAACCTGAAGTGGACGCCGCAGCCCGTGCTGCCGGGGCAGCTCCGTGCGGTGACGAACTGGGTCGGCCCCATCGGCACCGGCGCCCGGTTGGCGCACGCGCTGCGGTCGTGGTCGGTGTTGCGTTTCGAGGTGACGGAGGATCCCAGCCACGGGGTCGACGGGCAGCGGTTCTGTCATACCCCCCAGCTCGGATTGTGGAGCGGGTCGATGAGCGCGAACGGCGACATCGTTGTCGGCGAAATGCGGCTGCGCGCGCTGATGGCCGCCGGTGCCGACACTCTGCTGGCCGAACTGGACTCGGTGCTGGGGACCGCCTGGGACCAAGCCCTGGAGGCCTACCGCGACGGCGGCGAGGGCGCCGAGGTGAGCTGGCTCAGCCGCGGTGTCGGATAACTCATTGAACGGGACCCCGACGCTGCGATTGATGCGTCGAGTGTGCACTGGCCGTCTCGAGTGTGCACTGGCCGTCTCGAGTGTGCACTGACCGTCTCGAGTGTGCTTGTACTGCGGCATTCTTCGATATTTTCAACAGTCAGCGCACACTCGAATCCGTGAATGCACACTCGATGATCACCCGCACTAACCCGCATCTGGCCGCAGAATCTTCAGCGCGCCGCTGACCGCCTCGACCTCCACTGGGAGCGGGCAGGCGAACTCGCCGTCGGCGTAGGCGTTGATGTCCGGGCACTCGACCGTCACCTTCTTTGCGCGGGCGGTCGTCACATTGGGGAGCTCGATGTGCGTGCCCTTGAAGACGGTCGGGAACAACCGCACCAGCCTGGTGCGCGAATCCGAATGCACCATCGTGATGTCGAGTTGGCCGTCGGCATGATCGGCGTTGGGGCAGATCAGCATTCCACCGCCATAGCTGCGGGTATTGCCGAATGCCGCCATGGTGAGATGTGTGACGATCTCATCACCGCTGTTGAGACCGCCGTCGAGCACGAGCCGAAACGGCAGCAGCCTCAGCTGCGAGAGTTCGGCCAGCATCGCGATGTTGTAGCGCATGCGGCCGTGCGGCCATCGCATCCGGTTGGCGCGATCGCTGACCAGCGAGTCGAATCCGGCCGCCATCACGGTGCCGAACCATTTCTCCGTGTCGGTGCCGCGGATGTGGCCCAGGTCGACGGTCTCGACAAAGCCGTCGGACACCACGTCGGCGGCCGCCTCCGGATCGCCTGTCGGCAGGCCGTATTCGCGGGCGTGGTCGTTGCCGGTGCCGGCCGGGATGATGCCGAGCGGAACGTCGCTGCGTGCCAACGCCTGCAGCGCCAGCGAGATGATGCCGTCGCCGCCGGCGATGACCAGTGCATCGGTGCCCTTCGCAAGGGTTTCGTCGATCAGCCGTCGCGCGTGATCGGCATCTGTGCCGACGATCTCGACGACATCGACGCCCCGCCGCTGAAATTGCGCGACGGCACGCTCGGCGGCGTGTGGTGCGTTGCCGTGTCCCGACGCGGGATTTGTCAGCAGCGTCACCCGGCGGATCTCACGTCGGCCCGCTGCGGTCATGGAATCAGCTTGGCGGGGTTGAGGATTCCGGCGGGGTCGAGAGTCGCCTTGACGGCCTTGAGCACCTCGACACCGAGATCGCCGATCTCCTCATTCATCCACGGGCGATGATCCGCGCCGACCGCGTGGTGGTGGGTGATCGTCGCGCGTGCTCGTACCATCGCGTCGGTCGCGGCAGTCTTCGCGGCCCGCCATTGGTCGATCGGGTTGCCGCGCTGGCCCGCGACGACCGTGAAGTACAATGACGCACCTGTCGGATACACGTGCGAAATATGGCACAGCACCAGAGCGGGCGTGCCCGATTCCGCCAGAGCGGAGATAAGTGCCTGGGTGACAGCGTCTTTGACGTTCGGAATGTTCGACCACGAGGTCGCCGTTTCGAGCGTCTCGCACAGGGCGCCGGCCACCAGCAGCGAGTCGCGCAGGTACGGCGCGGAGAACCGGCCGTGCTCCCACGCCCGGGCGGGATTCTCGCCCAGTGACGTTCCGCCGTTCTTCTCGAGCACCGCGCGCGTCTCGGCGTGACGACTTTCGGCATGCTCTGTGGTGCCCTCGAACACGGTAATCGCCAGGCAGCCACCGGTGATGCTGGACTCGCCGATGCTGTGCGTGGTGGCCAGGTTGACGCCGGTCTCGGCCTCGTCGGAAAGCCGAATGACGGTCGGCCCGGTGCCGGTCT
>Ga0306920_100008966_pt1 | contig 13328 bp, 10 predicted proteins | sample flu12Cox44000170_FD_204666 | JGI IMG/M metagenome (GOLD analysis project Ga0306920, IMG submission 204666) | Lab enrichment of tropical soil microbial communities from Luquillo Experimental Forest, Puerto Rico - flux4day.12C.oxic.44.000.170 (v2)... | ecosystem: Environmental > Terrestrial >... | reverse complement strand
TCAGCCCCCTTGTTACTGCTGTTCATCACCGGATCGAGAGCGTCGTACGGGTCCATGATGGATTCGACGAAAATCAAAGCGTCGTTCGGCGCGCTAAGGACATCTTGCAGGTCCTTGACGGTCTTGACGACGAACGAGCGCGCCCGGGTGTCGCGACGGAACACCTTTGGCAGATCGGCATAGGACCAGTTGGCGATGTCGTTGTAGGTTTCGGTCTTGCCGAGATAGCCGCGTTCGATCGTATATCCGCCGTTGTTGATCAGGAAGATTACCGGTTTGTGGTCGTGTCGCAGAATGGTCGACAGCTCCTGTGCCGTGACCTGGAACGAACCGTCGCCCACGAACAAAATGTGACGGCGTTCCGGCGCTGCGGTCAGCGTGCCGAGCAGAGCACCGACCGAATAGCCGATCGACCCCCAATTGACTGACCCGACGAAGGTGCATTTCGGCGGAAACTTCAGCCCGAAGAGAGCATATGAAGTGCCGTTGTCGACAAACAAGACATCGCCCTCCCGCAGGTAGCCCTGCATGGCCTGCCAGTAGGCCGCCTGAGTCAGTTTGGCGGACGGGTCGGGATGCTTGCGCGCCACCGCGGGCGCAACAGGACGCGGAGCGCGGCTCGTGACACGCGGGATCGCCTCGATAACGCCGTTGAGGACTTCCTTGAGCGTCACCGCTTGATAGTTGTCATCGCCAACATCCACTGAATGGCCGCGCGCGTGAATAGTGTTGGCGGGCAGCGAGGCCGAGAAGTCGCCCGTGGTCACCTCGAGCGGCCGATAGCCGATGGCGAGCAGGCAATCGCTGGTCTCGATCGCCTCGCGCACATGCGGTTCACTTGGCTTGCCAATGTAGATGCCAAGATAGTGCGGGAACGTCTCGTCGATCACCGATTTGGCCGTGTTGATCACTGCTATCGGAACCTGCATCTTCTCGGCCAGTCCCATCAGTTCGGATGCGACGCCGAACCGGTCAGCGTCCGCATCCACGAGAATCGCCGGCGACTTGGCGGTGGACAGTCGCCCCACGATCGCGGCGATGCACGACCGCAGCCGTTCGGGGTCGCTTGGCGCGTCGGCGAGCGTTAGTGGATCTGCCGGAACCTCGATGTCCAAGTAGGCAATGTCGGACGGCAGTTCCATGTACACCGGGCGTTTCTCCCGCCAGGCGGTGAGGATCAGCCTGTCGATCTCGGTGGCCGCGTTGCGCGGCGTGAGCCTGGCGTGCGCAGCAGTGACGTGGGCGTAGGCGTCGAGGAAATGGTCATAGCTCCCGTCGGCCATCGTGTGGTGCATCCCCAGGCCGCGTTCGACGGACCTGAGCGGTATTGATCCGGCGATGCAGATGACCGGGACGTGCTCGCTGTAGGAGCCGCCCACACCGTTGATGGCGCTGAGCGCGCCGACGCCGTTCGTCACCAGTAGCGCACCCAGGCCGTTCAGCCGCGCATAGCCATCCGCGGCATAGGACGCATTCAGTTCGCTGCACGTGCCGATCCACTTCAGCGCGCTAGTGTCCTGGAGTTGCTGCAACAGTTCGAGGTTGTAGTCGCCGGGAACGCCGAACAGGTGCCCGACGCCGGCCTCCTTGAGGCGGCGAAGCAGGAAGTCGCCGATTTTCATTCGTCGGTTGGGGCTGCCGGACATCGTTGTTGCCTCCTTCGCTGCTGCGACCGCCGCCATCCTCGCGGCGCCCCAAAAATGTAATCCCTGCCGGGAGACGGGCGCGGGCTTCAGTTCAGGGCGTAGGCGCGTAACGGGTGAAAACGTAGTCGTGATCTTTTGCGGGCACGTGGCAGGGAAAGCATTTTTCGTGCAGCGGCTGATCGCCGGGCCGGCCGTTGGTGAAGTCCGCGTATCCCCAGCCACCGGACGCGGCGTACTTTTTCGAGTCCTTGACCATGAATTGGACGTTCACAGCGGACCCAGCAAAGACTGATTCAAGGCCGGCGCCGGAAAAACCGCTGGCTAAGACTTGATTGTCTGCGTCTGAAGAGGCTTCATTCCAATGCAGCGCGGCAATGATTGCGCCGTCCGGGAACGGCAGCTTTCCTGCGCGAAACGCCTCAATCGCAATATCGTTGCCCAACTGGGCGCGCAACTGCTTGAGCTTGCCATCTGCGCCTGTCAGTTGCTTCACTGAGATCAATCGCCAGTCACGGTATCCGGCCGGAATTGTGATGCCGTAGATCGGCGAGGCATTACTCTCAGTCTGTGATTGGCCCTCCTTGGCGCTCTGTGCCGTGGATTTCGTGATGTACAGGGTGCAAACGGCGATAGTGGCGCACACGACTGAAGCACCAAGGACTTGCCCAGCGGCCCGAAGTGTCATGATCCCCTCCCTACAAATCTAGTTCCGCGGAGGTCAACCGCTTGCACTATACACGCAAAAGTCCGCGTTGGGTCCCCTCAATGTGGTCTCACACAACCACCCCATGGCACTTCGATGCCGCAGAGTGGGCGCCGTCCACTGCATCAGTGGTCCGAAATTTGCGTGCACTGGAGTACGTCGAAAATCGAACGTCGAATCGGCTTACCCTTTCGGCATCTGCTCGTCCTCCAGAAGCCGGAAACCAGCTCCTGTGCTGGACAGGCAATTCAGGATGCGGACCCCGGGCTCTTGCCCCTCGCCAATTCCGGTTGGATGCGCCATCATGTGTTTCTTGTATTAAAACGAACCATTAAGTTTTCATCGGATTGAAGCTCATCCGGATGGCTCTGGAGCGTTCGCGGGGTCCCGCCGTAGGCTCGGACGACGAGCGCACCCAACGATAGCCCGCATTCAGTCGCGATACGAAAACAGCTCGATTTGGTGGCTGAAGCCTCGAACGGGATATTCGCCAACGCGTTCGAGGTTGAAATCGCTTTGGACGAAGTCTGCAAACGCGCGGGACAACAGCACGTTCTTACCCAATTGTTTGGTCAGGGTTTCCAGACGCGAAGCCATGTTAACCGCGGGACCGATCACGGTGAAGTCGAGCCGCGTGCGCGACCCTATATTGCCGTACATAACGTCTCCGACGTGGACGCCGATACCGTAATTCAGCGGCGCACGTCCGGTTTCGCTGTTCTTTTCGTTCAGGGCAATCATGGCCTGACGGGCTTCGGCCACGGCGTGCAGCAGATTTGCGCAGGCGGACGGCTGGCTGAGCGGAAAAATGGCAAGCAGACCGTCGCCGATGAATTTCAGTATTTCCCCGCCATGTCGCGCAATCGGCTCCGACATCGCGTCAAAATAGGCGTTCAAGAGATCAATGACGTCATCGCGCGGCCAGTTATCGGAGATCTTGGTGAAATCACGCAGATCGCAGATCATGATGGCAGCGCGTACCGTCGTCCCGCTTCCGCGTCTGGTGGCGCCCGCCAGGATCAATTCGCCGGCATGTGGCCCGACATAGGTTTCGAGCAGCGTTCGCGCCAGCCGGTTCTTGACACGGATTTCACTGACCAGCGCCAGAATCGGCAATAGCTTCAGCAAGCTGGCGATATGCACCTCGTCGAAACCTCCGGACCGGTCGGTTGCGAAGGTAACGATGTGCCGCTTGCCGAGCGTATGATACAGCGGCCATGCCACATAGTCGGTCAAGCCCTTGGCCCGCATCTCGTCATAGACCGCGTGCTTACGGCCCAGCGATGGATGGCGTTCGAGATTTTCGCGCACCTCGGTGGCGCCGTTGTGGATTTCGTTTGCGGGACTGCCGATGTATTCGGATCGCCCCCTGACATCGTAATCGACTCTTGCAATCTCAGCCTCGCGCATTCCGTCGGCCCAAATGATCCGGGCGCCAAGCCATTGAGGATGGTAGGTCAGGACATGAAGCGTCGCCCGCTTGACTGGAATGCCCGCTCGCTGAAGGCGAACACACAGCTCAGCGAAAATATTGTCAATGAAGCGCTCATCGCGCGTGTCGTTTGCCAGCCAGTGAACAACGTCGTTGTCAGAATACGCGCTGGTGAGATCGATGTTTGGTGACGAGCTCATATCTTGCTCCTGAGTGGGACCATGATCGACAGTCCTGAATATGTCGTGTCCAAACTCGACGACATCAACCAGGTTTGGCGCAATTTGCTTGCATGCGTCCGGTTCCGCCGACCACACGAACTGCGCCACCTGCACTGCGGGTCACTTGCAGACATTCGTCGACTCTAGGCGGATGTCCGCCCTACGACGGCGCCTCGAGCCCTCCGTTGTGGTTCCAAGCTGCCGTTGTGCCGTTCGTCCAGCGTCGCCAGCGCCTCGCCCAAAATCGATCGTATCCGAATCCACGCCTCGGAAATGGCCGCAAAGTGGTCTTTCGGCTGGTGCACTCAGCGGCGTGAGCTTCTGCGGACTGGATGGCGGGTCAGCCAGGCAGCCGACGACCCATTCAGATATCGCAGTCGTGCCACGACAATTAATTTGGCGACAATCTCTCTGCTGATCTCAATGTGCTAATCTTGTCAATGGCACGGAACCTCAAGAGATCAGGATACAGCATTTTGTTTACTCGAACGTGCGTTTGATCGGCTTACCAGCATTGGTCTGCTTTTCAGGAGCCGCAGACGGAGACCAGCGCATTGATCCCGAACCGGGTTACGAGGTTTTGCTCCCGTTCAGGCAACCCCGCGATTAAGCAAGTCAAGCAATGAAGACGCAGGACTGGAATGCCCGACATGGAAGCTGGAGCGGCGCGGCAAGCGGCCGCCGCCAAAACATGCCGCTCGTCACCGTCATCCTGATCCTTTGCCTGGTCGCGGGCTTGCACTTGGCGTTCTGGAGGCTGGTCGAGCCACGCACGGTCGCGGCACTTGTCGAAGGAAAGCTGCCGAGCGTCTCGTACAATCGATTTGCCAAACGGTCCTCAATGGATTTGGGAGTCTCCGAGGCGCAGATCCGCACCGATCTCGCAGCGATCGCCGAACTGTCAAAGGCGATACGAACCTACGCTTCGACTGGAGGTCTGGAGCGCGTTCCGGAGATTGCGGCAGAAGCCGGGCTGACAGTGACACTGGGGATCTGGATCGACAAGAACGAAGCCCGAAACGAGCGTGAGATCGAGACTGCCCTCGATCTGGCGCGGCGCTACCCTAATGTTACCCGGCTGGTCGTTGGCAACGAGACGATTTTCCGACATGAACATACCGCCGCCGAACTTGCCGAAATCATCCGCCGCGTAAAGCGAGACAGTCCGGTGCCCGTGGCGACCGCCGACCACTGGCGGACATTCCTCGATCATCCGGAACTCGTTGACGCTGTGGACCAGGTCTTCGCCCATATCATTCCGTATTGGGAAGGCTTGCCCAAGAAGAGTGCCGTCGCGGGATCGCTCTCGATTTACGACAAACTGCGTTCGACCTTTCCGGGCAAGAAAATCGTCATCGGGGAGTTTGGTTGGCCGAGTGCGGGGCACAATTTTGAGCGCGCCCATCCGGGGCCGCTCAGCCAGGCTGGCGTGCTACGCGACTTCGTCGCCGAGGCCAGCTTCCAGGGCATCGACTACAATATTGTCGAGGCAATCGATCAACCGGAAAAGATTTTCGAGGGCAACGTTGGCCCCTATTGGGGTATCCTCGACGCTTCGCTGCGGCCCAAATTTTCGTGGACGGGACCGCTCGTCGACGCCGACTACTGGAAGGCTGCCTGGCTTGCCGTCCTCGTGGGCTCTTTTTTGTCGATCTCGATTCTGGCGCTCCCGGGCGCGACCATCAGCCAAGCAACCGTACTTGCCGGCGCCGACCATTTGATCGGCGACTGGTGCGCAGGCGTGCAGGTGTACTGGCACGACCACTACCTGCTGCATGGCGAATTGATCACGTTTGCGATTGCGCTTCCGCTGTTGGGTCTGCTCGCTCCGATAGTACTGTTCCGCGTGCATGAGATGACGACCGTGGCTCTTGGTCGCGAGCCCACGCAGTTGTTGCATTTGCCGTCGCCGCGAATGGCCGCGCGCATGCCAAAGGTCTCGATTCATATTCCCGCCTATCGGGAACCGTCAGAAATGCTGCTGCGAACCATCAATTCGGTGGTACGACTCGACTACCCGGATTTCGAATGTGTAGTCGTCATCAATAACACGCCTGATCCGGCATTCTGGGAGCCGATCGAGAGACGCTGCCGCGAGCTTGGCCCGCGCTTCAAGTTTGTTTGCGTGCAGAACCTCGAGGGATTCAAGGCTGGAGCGTTGCGGCTTGCGCTCGAACGGACCGCGGCTGATGCCGAAATTATCGGCGTCATCGATGCAGACTATGTAGTTGATCCGCTTTGGCTCAAGGATCTGGTTCCCGGCTTCGCGGATCCGGAGGTCGGATTGATCCAGGCGCCACAGGATCATCGCGACGGCTGCCGCAGCTCGATCCATGCCGCCATGAACGCCGAATATGCGGGCTTTTTCGATATCGGCATGGTCGAGCGCAACGAAGTGAACGCTATTATTGTCCACGGCACGATGTGCCTGATCCGTCGTACCGCACTCGACGCTGCCGGCGGCTGGTCAAGCGATACGATTTGCGAGGACAGCGACCTCGGACTGACGATCCTGGAGCTCGGGTGGCGTGCCCACTACACCAACCGCCGCTATGGTTGGGGATTGCTGCCGCAGGACTATCTTGCCTTCAGGACCCAGCGGGCGCGATGGGCGGGTGGTGCCGTGCAGATCGTGAAGAAGCACTGGCCGCGGTTTCTGCCGGGTATGAGCCTGCTCAACCATGATCAGAAGCGGGAATTCGCGTTCGGCTGGCTCAGTTGGTTCGGAGCCGAGATCGTTGCCGTCGCCGCCGCACTACTCAATCTGATCTGGGTGCCGTTTGTAGCTTTCAACGTGGTCGCCATCCCGGATCCGCTCCTCATGCTGCCGATCGTTGCGGCCTTTGCGGTATCCCTCATCCATTTCGTCAGCGCATACCGGACGCGCGTAGCGGTTTCGTATCCGCAAATGCTTGGCGCCATGGTGGTGTTCATGTCGGTCCAGTGGACGGTCGCGAGCGCAGCCTTTAAAGCCGCACTTCCGGCACGGAAAAGCTACTTCCACCGTACACGCAAGGGCAAGGGCGGCGGCTTCCACGCCCGCCTTACGACGATGCCCGAAGCCATCCTTGGTGCGCTCCTGGTCGCCGGTGGCATCATGGTGTTTGCGACCAATTTTTATCGTCTCTTGGGGACCGACCTGTTCGCCGTGATCCTGATGATCCAGAGCCTTCCATTCCTGTCGGCGGTGGTATTGGAGGGGTGGGAGCGCTTCGGAGAAGCCGGGAACAACAAGCCCGTAGACGGGTGCGCAGAAGGCGTCTAAGACGCGCGCGGGCGCCAGACATCGGCTCTCTACAACGATATCCTCCGCACGACACCAACTTCGCGTCTTCGATCCAAATCATGCTAATTGCGATCAAGCGCTGCTCCGCCGCAAAGCCCATTCCAATAACCAAGAAATGGCAAGGCTGGAGCGACCCGACCACGGGTGAAGTACGGTCGGAGATCATCACCGCGAGCGGATTGCAGCTAGATCGATCGTCAGTGCACTTTAGTTCCGGCTTGAAATCTCATCTGGTCGAGGGTCACATAGATGAGCGTCAGGGGACGCACTTTTAAAACCTATAATATGTGATGCAGGAATCGCTCGACGGATGGACTCGCTGATGGTTTTCGGCTTCTGACGCGACCCGACAGGGTGCCGCTGGCGCTCAGCTCATTCACTATCGGCGCGACGAAGTGGACATGATATGATCCGGAATATTGGCATTCGGCCGATCATATTTTCCGTCAACTGCTATATCGCGACCATCCTCACGATGTTCGTCGCCTTTAGCCTGGACTTGAAGAGTCCGGGCTGGGCCATGACCACAGTCTATCTGACCAGCCAGCCGCTGTCCGGCGCGATGCGGGCCAAGGCCGTTTATCGCGCCATCGGCACGTTCATCGGCGCCGCCGCCATGATCGCGATCGTTCCTAATCTGGTCGACGCGCCCGAGCTGACGACACTTGCGATCATACTTTGGGTGGCGCTCTGCGTTTTCGTTTCGCTGCTCGATCGCACGCCGCGGTCATATATGTTCGTGCTCTCGGGCTATACCGCAGCCTTGATCGGCTTTCCAAGCGTACTTGCGCCTGGCACGGTGTTCGAAAGCGCGGTGTCGCGCGTCGAGGAGATCACGCTTGGCGTGGTCTGCGCCGCCATCGTTCACAGTCTCGTCTTCCCCAAAAGCGCGTTTTCGGCCTTTGAGCAAAAGTTGAGAAGTGCCATTGCGGACACGCGCCGTTGGCTTGCCGATGGCTTGACCCAGCAAGCGACTCCGGAAGTCGAGATGGAACGGCGCCGGATCGCCGCCGATGTCAGCGAGCTTTATTTGCTCGGCACGAGCTTACGCTTCGACACCTCGCCGCATCGACCGGATATCAGCACCATTCGCGCCTTCGACCGCAAGATCGTGGCCCTGTTGCCGCTAGTGAGCGCCATCGAGGATCGTCTGACGCTGCTTCGGCGTACTGGTCCGCTGGACGCTAAGTTGACGCGGGCACTGGCCGACGTCTGTGATTGGCTGAAGCCGAGTACGCCGGGCGACCAACTGCGCGCGGCAGAGCTTACGGAAGCCTGCGCCGCGGCGACGCCTACTGTGGGCCCACAATCGAGCTGGGCGGATCTCGTGACGGTCAATCTCACCGTGCGATTGATCGAGCTGATCGACTCCTGGCAAGCTTGTCTCAGCTTTGCTGCTTATCTGGCCGATCCGAAGCAGACGCCGAGCGCTGACATTCGAGCCGCCGCCGCGCAAATCGGACCCAAACCGATGCATACGGATCCGGGCATCGCGCTGTTATCAGCGCTTGCGGCGGCCGTCGCTATGGGCATATGTGCGTTCTTTTGGATCGCCACTGCATGGCCGGAAGGCGCCGGCGCCATTGCCTTTGCCGCCGTGGCCTGCACTCTATTTGCCTCTCTGGACGATCCGACGCCAACCATCCGCAACATTACGCTCCTCCTGGCGTTGTGCATTCCGATTGTATTCGTCTACCAATTCTTTGTGTTGCCGGCGATCGGCGGGTTCGTCTTGCTTTGCGCGGTGCTCGCTTTTGTGCTGATTCCGGCCGGCATATTGATGGCGATCCCGGCCTATGCAGCGATCGGTCTGGCGCTCGCCTTGGGCTTCTGTGTCGAAATGAGCCTGCAGACGAGCTATACCGCTGATCTTGCCGCCATCGTCAATTCCAACAGCGCTTTTGTGCTCGGCGGCGCCTCGGCGCTGGTCGTGACCCGGCTGATGCGCGTTATCGGCACGCAGGCCAGCGCGCGGCGCCTGATTCGGGCAACTTATCGCGACCTTGCCGACCTTGCCGCTGGGCTCTCGCACCCGACCCGTGATGAATGGGCCAGCCGCATGTTGGATCGCGTCGCGCTGTTGCTGTACCGGCAGCCGCGCTCCGAGCCGCGGCCGCAGCATGAATTCGCCGATGCGCTTGAAGATCTGCGGCTCGGCGTAAATATGATCGAGACGCAATCGATCGCGCCCGCCATGTCGAAGCCGGCGCAAGACGCTTTGGCGGCGATGTTCGCAAGCCTGGCCGCGCATTTCCGTGCCTTGGCGCGGGGTCGTGTAGCGCATCTTGGCGACGATTTGTTGCAAAACGTGGACATTGCGATCAGCGAAGTGACGGCCAGCACCGCAGCCACGCATGCTTGCATCGCCGCGATTGTCGGCCTGCGGTGTACTCTCTACCCTGATGCGCCGCCGTATCGGCCGAGGCAAACAGAGCAGGCTGATGCGGCGCAACCCGGGCCGAGCGAAGCCGCCAGTGTTACGTGATGGGAGCGTATCGTGATTGGCGAGTTCGATATCTATGGCGTCTACTTTCCGGCTTTCGCGGTCTTTGCCGCAATCGCTTTTTTGCTTCAGGTCGTGATCAAGCGCCTCTTGGATGCCTGTGGTTTCTATCGCTTGGTCTGGCATCGCGCCCTGTTTGATCTCGCGATCTACGTCATTCTGCTTGGCGTCGTCACGGCGGCGGGCGCAAGCATCCTGCCGCTGGCATAAGAGCGTGGACCACAAAATCTTAGGTGATGGAGCAATGAAAAACTTTTTCGCCTCTGCCGGCCGCGTGCTACTCACCCTCGTTGTGGTGCTGGTAGCAATTGTCGTCGGCTGGCAGCTCTGGAGCTATTACATGCTCGAGCCGTGGACGCGCGACGGCCGTGTGCGCGCCGACGTGGTCCCGGTCGCCGCCGACGTTTCCGGCCTGATCAGCGACGTCTTTGTTCACGACAACGAAAAAGTGCGCAAAGGCCAGCAGCTGTTCCGTATCGATCAGCGGCGCTTTCAATATGCGCTCGATCAGGCCAATGCTGATGTCGCGAGCCGACAGGCTACGCTCGACCAGGCCAAGCGCGATTTCGAGCGCAGCAAGAGTCTAACCAGCGTCGCGATTACCGTTCAGCAGGTCGAGCAGAGGCAGCAAGCAGTCGACGTCGATCAAGCCCAACTCGACGCGGCGAAGGCGGCGCTTGAAGTCGCGAAGCTCAATCTCGAGCGCTCGACGGTCGTGGCGCCAGTCAACGGCATAGTCACCAATTTCGATCTCCTGCCGGGGCGCTACGTCAATGCCGGCGCAGCAGTCTTTGCGCTGATCGATTCCGACACGTTCCGCGTCGAGGGCTATTTCGAGGAAACCAAGCTGCGGCGCATCCGTATCGGTGAAGATGCCACTGTAAAGCTGATCGGCGATGCGCGCTTGCTATCAGGGCACGTCGAGAGCATCGCTTACGGCATCGAGGACCAGAACCGAAGCACCAGCAATGACTTGTTGGCTTTCGTCAATCCGACCTTCAGCTGGGTGCGTCTGGCGCAGCGCATCCCTGTGCGAATCAAGCTCGACAATGTACCGCCGGACCTTCTTCTGGTCGCCGGACGCACAGCCACTGTATCGATCGGGAAGATCAGTTGGTGGTGAGAGGGTGAAGGGCTCTAACCCCGAAGGCCGACATCGCCACGAAAATTATCGATGTCTGCTATGGGCCAATTTTGGACTCGTGCCCTACCGATTTTGAGGCATCATGAGGAAGCGTACGAAAAGGCGGATCTTGGCCAAGAACATCTTGGCGATCGACGTTGGAGGATCTCACGTCAAGGTCATGACAAGTAGACTTCGCACGAAGCGTGAATTCTTGTCCGGATCGCAATTGTCCGCCAAGGCCATGGTCAAGAAGGTCAAGGACCTCACCAAGGACTGGTCGTACGACGTTATTTCGTTGGGTTATCCAGGACCAGTCTTTCGCAACCGCCCGATTGCAGAGCCACACAATCTCGGTCACGGATGGGCCGGCTTCGATTTCGCAAAAGCCTTCCGCCGTCCAGCCAGGGTCATAAACGATGCGTTGATGCAAGCGCTCGGCAGTTACAAGGGCGGGCGAATGCTCTTTCTGGGGCTTGGCACCGGCCTGGGCTCGGCCATGATCGTCGACGGTGTTTTGGAGCCAATGGAGCTCGGTCACCTTCCCTATCGGAAGAACAAGACCTTCGAAGACTATGTCGGGGCCGCAGGATTGAAGCGCTTAGGAAAGAACAAGTGGCAGCGAAAGGTTGCCGACGTCGTGGAGCGTTTAGCCGCAGCTCTTCAGCCCGAATACATAGTCCTGGGCGGTGGCAACGCCGTAAATATCGAGCGTCTTCCGCCCCGGACGCGACGAGGGACGAACAACGACGCTTTTCTCGGAGGATTCAAACTTTGGGGTAACGGCACAACTGGCTATCGATCAAAGGATTTCGGACAAAGGCGGCGAGCCTAGAAGAAATCCGGGTCCCGCTGAACGACGGGATCGAGGCCGCGGTCCAAATCAGAAGCGGTAATTGAGGATCGCGCGATTATATCGGGCCGAGTTCCGTTGGCGCGAGAGGACCAATGCCTGCAGAAGCAAAGGACCGCTTCTTCTGCATCGAATGCTCGTTGCAGGTAGTCGTCGGCAGCGAGACTCAGGTCCAGTCCGCGGCGGTAAGGTTCCAGCAGGAGCAGCGCCTCTGCACGAGGTGCATGTACAAGCGCGAGAGGGGGATCAAACAGGCCGAAAAGCACATTCGTGAATCCGTTCGCGCGCGGCGAGATTTGCCCTGATCCCTTCCGTACCGCCTACAACATGGGCCTCGAGGAATTGGTCTCGAGACGCCGCGACCGAGGTCATCCTCTCCGAAAGTTGGACCCAAAAGCAATGGACAAGCCCCTCGCCTCGTGATCGTTTAATAAAAATAATTCGGGAGGACACAATGGGATTTTTCGACATCCTGATTGGAAGAACCTCGGGACCGGCTAAGAAACTTTTTGCCAGATTCAAACGGAAATCGCGAGCTCCGACTGATCCTGATCTTCTGAAGATTGCCAAAGACCGAAAAGGGCATATCTCACGGAAGGCCGTGCACGCTGAATATAATCGGCTGATTTTAGAGAAGTACGCTCACGATAAGGCGTGATTTCTAGCACCACTCAGTAGTGCCATCGCGTCCCGGTGCGTGGTCTCTTTCTGTCGTCGGCGCATTTCCAACAACGCGGAGCGCGGGACCGATAAAACCCCCGCCGCTCTTCACAGGCATCTACGTGTTACTACAGCCAAAAGGCGAGAAGCCGGCTGACCTGCCTGTGCAGGCACCGCCCAAATATGAGCTAGTGGTCAACCTGAAGACCGCCAGGGCGCTAGTCCTCAATGTTCCGCAGTCCGCGCTTGCGCGCGCCGACGAGCTGATCGAATGAGGCGGCCGACTTCCGCCCATGGCCGATTAGAGAAGCGGACATCCGGTTAGACCCGGCGAAAATCTGCAAATGACCCAGAGCTGACACAGCCGTGCCGAAGTGGTGTATCATCGGTTCCTGATCCTACAAACCGGACAGCGACGGTTAAAATGTCTGATCTTTCTGGTCCCTCGGAATTGGAGAATCGGTCAACCAAGACGATGGCCTCTACACCCCTCAAATTCTCGGTATTGCGACTTGCGCTCGCCTTCGTCATTGCTGCTGTATCCGATGTCATAGGCGCTTTCGCGAGCTTAGCGCCGCCGATCGGATGGGCGGTCGATGTCGTCACTGCCGCGCTATTGTTCGTCGTGCTGGGTTGGCAATGGCTGCTTTTGCCGGGGTTAGTCCTAGAAGCGATGCCGGGCGTCGGGGTACTTCCATTCTGGCTGCTGGTGGTCGGAGCAATTGCTGTCTTAGGCACCCCTCGGCCGAAGATTGGACAGCGCTGAGGCGTCGCAGTGGGCAGCGGTTTGGCTCGCCATCGAGGGACGACACTCCTCCTTTTTTCCGTATGCTCTCATGCGAGAGTAGCGAGAGAAATCTCCGGCGGCAGAGCTGCTGCTCGTGCGTTCTTTGGCAAACGC
>Ga0306920_100008965_pt1 | contig 13329 bp, 11 predicted proteins | sample flu12Cox44000170_FD_204666 | JGI IMG/M metagenome (GOLD analysis project Ga0306920, IMG submission 204666) | Lab enrichment of tropical soil microbial communities from Luquillo Experimental Forest, Puerto Rico - flux4day.12C.oxic.44.000.170 (v2)... | ecosystem: Environmental > Terrestrial >... | reverse complement strand
GCACCGAAAGATCGCGCCCAATCTGGTCCAGGCGTTCGTGGCTTTGCTTGTACGTCATCACGGACGTCCGGGCGATGACGCCCAACTGGCCCTCGGCAAGGCGGCTCAGCTGCGAAATCATTTCCTCTGTCAGACCGTCTGCAAGATATTCCTTGTTCGGATCGCCGGTGAGATTCTGAAACGGCAGTACGGCCAGCATGATCGTTGGCGATCGTGGTGGTTCTGCAGCCAGAAATTGTCTCCAGGACAGGTAACCTGCGCCCACGACAATGGCAGCCGCGGCAATGGCGACCGCCGATTTCCACAACTGCCAGGATGTCTCGGCAACTGCGACACTTGCTGGAACTTCTCGGACGGGCTGCATATCGGGCAGCACCATTTCGGCGGCCGGGAATGTGACCGTGCCCTGTTGGGCGGCCGCTGTTGCTTCGGCAACGCTCACGTTCCCGGTGAACTGGTAACCCTTTCGAGCAATGGTCACGATCAATCGCGCGTCTTCGGGGTTGTCGCCGAGTGCCTTGCGCAAATGCGAGATGTACTGCGTCAGATTCCCCTCTTCCACGAACGTGTCGGCCCACACGGCTTTCAGCAATTCCTCCTTCGTGACCAGCCGATTGGGGCTTTGAACTAGGAAGAGCAGCACGTCGAACGCTTTGGGGGTCAGGACGATCGCCGAATCGGCGCGAGACAGCGTGCGTCTGCGCGAGTCCAACGCGAATTGCCCAAAGCGGTACAAGTTGCTCATGGAGCCGCAGTTAGCTTATATCGACGTTCAGAGTTTTTCACGGTTTTTCAGAGTCTGGTGAAGGACTTCCCAAGGTCTGTCCCGCAAGATTTGTGGTCGGAAGGATCGCGCCACTGTTGGCGCGATCTGATGAGTAAGCCAACCATGCCTGAAACAGTCATCGATTACGAGCAAGATTGCACGGAGTCTGAACCCGGCACAGGTGCAGAACCATGTGCCGACATCGCGGAGCGCAAGGCTGCCGACGAGAGCGTCCCACAAGGACACGTCCTCCTTCGCGCGGAAATCGACAAGACCTCGATGTTCGAAGAGATTGTGGGCTCGTCGCCTGCGCTCACCTTCGTCCTGTCGAGGGTATCCAAGGTCGCTGGCAGCGATTCGACGGTCTTGATCACGGGTGAAACCGGCACTGGCAAGGAGCTGGTCGCCCGGGCCATTCACCGACGGTCACGGCGCGCGTCACGCGCGTTTGTCGCCGTGAACTGCGCGGCGATGCCTCGCGACTTGATCGTCTCTGAGCTCTTCGGTCATGAAAAAGGCGCGTTCACCGGCGCGCTCGAGCGACGACTTGGTCGATTCGAGTTGGCCGACGGCGGCACGATCTTCCTGGACGAGGTGGGTGAACTCTCGCCCGACATTCAGGTCGCGCTATTGCGGGTGCTGCAGGAACGGGAATTCGAGCGTGTCGGAGGACGCGATCGGATTCGCGTCGACGTTCGCGTCATTGCCGCGACGAACCGTGAATTGACTGAGGCGGTAGCCAACGGGACGTACCGCGAGGACCTTTTCTATCGACTGAACGTGTTTCCCGTGGAGATGCCCCCGTTGCGGGAACGCAATGAAGACATCGCGATCCTGGTCGAGTACTTTATCGGTCGCTACGCGCGGAGAACCGGCAAGACGTTCCGACGGATCAGCAAACGAGCGCTTGACCGCCTGAAGTCCTATCCATGGCCTGGGAACGTCCGCGAATTACAGAACGTGATCGAGCGGTCCGTGATCGTGGCCGACACCGACGAATTCACCGTCGACGAGAGTTGGGTGGCGTCGCCCCCACAGATCGAGAGCCGCTTTGCCCTATCCAGTACCCTTACCGCGCACGAGAAGGCGATTGTTGAGGAGGCCCTTCACGCGAGCGGCGGACGCGTGTTCGGTCCCTTCGGAGCTGCCGCGCGACTCGGGATACCGCGATCGACGCTGGAATCAAAGATTCGCGCACTAAGAATCAACAAAACGCGCTTTCGCACGCGGGCCCTGAAGCGTGCCTGAGGTGCGAGCGGCGCTTTCAGATCTGGCTCGACAGGCACACCCGGGTGTAGGCGCTCGGGATCCCAATGGAGCACGAACAAGTTGTTGTTCCGGACCTCGTCATTGTTGAGATCTCGTCACGAAGAATCCATGAAGGCCGGTGAAAACCGGACGCGGTCGGGCGGATCGGTCCTTGCGCTGTGGTCAACAACGAAAGGACATCGATTATGCCCACGTTCACGAAAGTCGGTCTCGACGCGCTCCTGACGCCAGAGAACTGAGCCCTTCTCCTGATCGATCACCAGCCATCGCAGCTGGCAAACGTCAACAGCCACGACCCGACGATGGTGATCAACAACGTCACGGGCCTCGCCAGGACTGCGAAGACGTTCGACGTTCCCACGGTGCTTACCACCGTCGCCGCTAAGCGCGGCGGTGGCATTTTCAGACAGATCCAGTCGGTCTTTGCCAATCAGAAGCCTATAGATCGCACCTTCATCAACTCCTGGCAAGACCGCCGTGTCGTCGACGCGGTGAAAAACACCGGGCGCAAGAAACTCGTGATCGCGGCCCTGTGGTCGGAGATGTGTCTGGCACAGCCCGCCATCCACGCCATGGGCGAGGGGTACGACGTGTACGTCGTCACCGACGCATCTGGTGGCGTGTCCGCGGAGGCACACGACATGGCGATCCGCCGTCTCGTCGCGGCGGGGGCGCAGCCGATGACGTGGCTGGGATTGGCTGGCGAGCTGCAGCGTGATTGGGCCCGCACGGAAAAGCTCGGAGAAGTCGCGCAGATCCTATTCGACCATGCCGGCGCGTCCGGCGCCGTACTCGGGTGGAAATTGGCCAACGAGGCACAGCGCGCGTAGCGCGGCGAGACGAGGACCGTATGACAATGCGATTCCGCTCATCGTTCAACGTGATAGCTCGTTGGTTGATCGCGATGTTCTTCATCGCCTCAGGTACGGCGAAGGTCTTCGCCTTTCAACCGTCCTTCGCCATCATGACGGCCGTTGGCTTCCCTCTGCCGCAGCTCTCGCTTGTCGGGATCATCCTCCTCGAAATCGGCGGTGGTTTGGCGCTGTTATTCGGCATCGGCACCCGGCGGGTTTCTGTCGCGCTCATCCTGTTCCTGATCCCGGCGACAATCATGTTTCATGCGCGATTCGTCACCGATCCCGCGGCCGGTCCGGATCAGTTCGTCCACATGATTAAGAACATCGCCATCATCGGAGGATTGCTCGTGTTCGTCGCCGATGGACCAGGCAGTCGCGTCGCAAACGTCCTGACCGTGAGTTGAGAAGGCCCATGGAGAGATCTGCGCTGAGAATCGGATATTGCCTGTCGCTCTCGGGCCCGCTTCAATTGGATCGAGGACATCACGGACGAAGAGTGGGATCGCACTCGTCGGGGAGAGGTGGGTCTCGTGTTCTATCTCACCCGTGCGGCGTGGCCGCATCTGAAGAAGAGCCATGGCGTGCTCGTGAACACGGGATCGTTAAGCGGCCTCCTGAGCTTCAAGACACCTCCGTCGTTGGCCCACACGACGGCGAAGGCGGGCGTCATCGCAATGACGCGGCACCTCGCAATGGAGGGGCGCGAGTACGGGATTCGGGCCAACTCGATCTCGCCAGGCCTCATCGAAACCAATCAAACACGTGAACAGCGTGCGCCGATTCGCTTCACGCTGTTCTGGCCAACGGACGGTCGCTGGGAAGGCCGCGATTACGAGGTCGCCGTTCAGCCGCGGGACTGATGGGCGAACTCGACGTCGATCAGAGTGCTGTCACCCTAGAGAGATGACCGCAGCGGCATTCGGTGAGGTGCATTTGCTGTTCGGCAGTTCGCCATTGGCGAGATCTCGCCGGCACGCAAACGAGCGAAGATCTGCAGATTCAACGTCTTCCGGCGGACCGGAAATTGCGTCGGCAGCCAGGTAGCGAGGAACTCGCGGAGGGCGCGATGAAGGCTATTAGTTTGCTTGAGTACGGTGGGAAGTTGGTGCTCGACGATGCACCGCGGCCGCCGATCACACAGGACGAGATCCTGGTGAAGATCAAGAGTGCCGGCGTCAATCATCTGGATTTGGTTGAAGCCTCGGGAGCGTCACGACAGATCTTCCCACTTAACCTGCCGTGGATACCTGGCCACGAGTTTTCAGGTGTCGTCGACCAGGTCGGCAGTGATGTTACGGCATTTGCGCCGGGTGATGCTGTGTTTGGCAACAGCGCGTCTGGTGCGTACGCGGAGTACGTGTCGGTCAAGTCGCGGGCCATCGTCAAGAAGCCGTCGAACGTGTCGTTTGAGGAAGCGGCATCCGTCCCAGTGGCCTCCCAAACTGCATGGCAGGGACTCTTCACTCACGGTCACTTGGGAAAAGGACAGACGGTCCTGATCCATGGCGGTGCGGGCGCGGTGGGCGCGTATGCGGTGCAGCTGGCAGCGCATGCTGGTGCCACCGTCATTGCTACCGCAAGCGGCGACAATCAAGCGTACTTGACTGCAATTGGAGCCAGCCGTGTCATCGACTATCGAACGGCGCTGTTCGAGAAGGCACTGCAAGAAAAAGTCGACGTCGTCTTCGACTTGATCGGTGGCGATGTACAGCGACGGTCTTTCCCCGTGTTGAAGGAAGGCGGCCATCTCGTCGCGGCCACGCAGCCTGTGTCTAACGAAGAAGCCGCGAAGCATCGTGTGTTTGGCGCGATGATGAATGTCGTGCCGTCGGCGGACGGGCTCGGCAGGATCGCGCGCCTGCTCGAAGATGGGACCATCCATCCGGACGTCGCGGCGGTGTACTCGCTCCAGGACGTTGTGCACGCTTGGAGGGATATGGCTGGAAATCTCTCGGCCATGCGTCCGGACGTCGCGGCGATGTACGCGCCCCAGGCAGGACGTAAGCCACACGGCAAGATCGTGCTTCGAGTGGCCTAGGTTGCTCGCGTTTAACTAGGCAAGAGCGTTTGGTTCAGCGAGAGAACACGCTACGGAGCTCGTTGCGGATCCCCCTGCTAATCGAATTCGTCTGGGCGTCAATGTGCATGTCGGTGCACCCAATCGGGGAGCTTCGTGAGTGCGCGGCCAAACTCGCGCTCAAGGCTACCGATGTCAGCGCTGTAGCCGACGCGCTCGAACCACTCCAGCATCAGCGCCGTATCTTTGCTGTACTGCCGGACCGGTTCGATCGGCGTCCGCGCGAACACAATCGGCCGACCCAATGCCTTCGCTAAGGTATCCGCCACCTCGGGCATCGCTCGTACGTCACCGGCGAGATCGATCTCGCGGCGGTTCAGGGCGTCGGCGTTGGTGAATGCGCGTGCGCCGAACCAACCGATGTCGTCGACAGCAATCATCTGCAGCTTCGTGTCCGGACCGAGCGCCCAGGCCAGTGTGTCGCCCTGAAGGCTGTACGGCGCCAGGAGGTTCTCCATGAAGAACACCGGGCGAAGGATCACGTGCGACGGAAAGCGGAGGCCCCGCACCGTTTCCTCGATGCGCCATTTGCTATCGAAGTGCGGGACGCCAGTGTGCTTGTCGGCAGACCCCACGGACGCGTAGACGAAGTGTTCGACACCGAGTTCGCGCGCGAGTGTCGCAAGACGCTTTCCCTGCACCTCTTCTCGCTCGACTCCACCGTCCAATGGGTTCTGCACGCCAAAGACTCCCCAGGCCCCAGCCAACACATCGCGGAGTGATGCGTCGTCGTTGAGATCACCCTTCACGATTTCAATGCCGTCGCGCGCCAGCGCCGCCGCCCGCTCGCTTTCCGGTCTGCGCGTGAGGCCGCGCAGACGACACCCAGAACCGCGCAGCGCCCGCGCGACAGCTCCGCCCTGTTGGCCTGTGACTCCGGTGATGAGAATTGTTCGGTCGTTCGTCATGGCTGACACCTAGGCGATCGCCCGAAGCTCTTTGCGCCGGGCCCAAAGGACTGTCGAGGCAACGACCAATAGCACGAGCGGCGGGGCCACTGACTGACCAAGGAACACATTGGTTGCGATGGCGCCGATCATGGTCGGAATGAGCAGCGTCGCACCAAACACCGCGGCTGAAGGAATCAAGAGCGCCACTGCGGCGCCGAACTCGATCGCACCGGTGACGTATCGGAACCATTGGCCGACGCCGATCGCACCGAACAGCGCGACCATCGCCGGCGCTCCCATCAGCTTGGAGCCACCCGCGAACAGGAACATCATGGCGAGAGCAATCTGCACGATCCACAGAGCGATGCGCGCCCCGCGGCCTCGCGGCGAAGTGAGTGTGTTGCCAGTTGGACGTGCGGGGCTGTCGTTGGTGATCACAAGTCGCTCCTTCTCGTTCACGACTGCACGGGTGTTGCCAGCCGTGCGGGACCGCAACATCGAGGGACGCGACTCGGCTGTCGGACATTCGTACGCGCGAGCAAAGACTTGTATTTCCGGGCGCGAGCGGCCAGGCGGGCCATCTGTCTAGGTGAGATTGAGCGGCATTCGGATCACCTGTATTTGTTGTCCAGAATCTCGCCATTGGCGAGATCTCGGCTGCGGACAAGGAGCGCAAGCGTCTACAAATTCAGGATCTTGACGAAGGACCGGAAATTGCGTCGTCGAGAGATGTGCAAACCAAACCAGTCATCGCGATACACGCTCTCGATCCTGAAGATGCGTCGGTGGTCGCGCCGATGAGAGCTGCGCTGCGTGCCGTAAAAGGCATGCGAGCCGAGACCAGCAACGCCCGCGCGCAGTTCGATACGTTGATGGAGCGAGTCCCGCCACCTGGCGACGTCACATTCGAAACAGGCTCGCTTGACGATATCGCGGGCCTCTGGGTTCATCCCGCCTCGAGGCGACCTGGCGAAGCGATCTTTCATTTGCACGGCGGGTGGTTCAACTTCGGAAGTGCCAAAGCATATCGCCACCTTGTCGGGCACATCGCAGCGAGGGCCGGCGCGAGCGCATTTGTACCGGACTATCGACTTGCTCCGGAGCATCCGTTTCCCGCAGCGGTTGACGATGCGCTGGCGTGTTACCGCGCGATCGAAGCAAGCGGAATTAGCCGGATTGCGATCACCGGAGACTCGGCCGGCGGAAATCTCGCGCTGGTACTTGCCTCGCGCGTCACGGCCGGAGCGGTTTCCGCCAAGACCACACTTGTTGGAGTGGCTGCAGTATCACCGGTCACTGATCTGACGCTCTCCGGGCGCACGTACGAGACACGTGCCGACGCCGATCCACTGTTCACCCGGCCGCAGGTAGCCGAACTGGTGCGTTCCTACATAGGGCGCGCCGACGCAAACGATCCCCTCGCTTCGCCACTCCTCGGACATTTCTCAGGGTTGCCTCCTATCCGCATTCATGTCGGCAACGACGAAGTACTGCTTGATGACTCACGACGATATGTCGAGCGTGCCGCGGCTGCCGGTGTCGATGCCCAACTTGAGGTGTGGACGGGAATGTTTCATGGCTTTGTCGCCAGCATTGGAATGGTCAAGGCGGCCACACTGGCACTCGATGCCATCGCCAAGTTCCTCGCTGCGAGTTTGCAGGAGGGCCATCCGTGACGGCGTGCTGTTGTTCGTTCGCCACACTCCGAAGCCCAAACATGCGACGTCGAAACGTCCTGTTGACGATTCTGCTGGGGTCGCTGCTGCTCTCGTTTGTCGCGTGCACCAAACCGGACGCGGCGGCCGCTCCGCCGGCGCCGCCAGCGGTCGCCGTTGTCGACGTTGTCGAGCGCGATGTACCGCTGATCAGCGAATGGGTCGCAACGCTGGATGGCTACGTCAACGCGCAAATACGTCCAGAGGTCACAGGGTACCTGGTTCAGCGCGGATACCAGGAAGGCGCGCTGGTTCGAAAGGGGCAGGTGCTCTTCGAAATCGACCCACGACCGTTCCAAGCCGCGGTCAGTCAGGCGAAGGCACAGCTCGCGCAGGCTGAAGCTCAGCTCGCGCGAGCAAACCGCGACGTCGAGCGCGATTCGCCGTTGGCGGCGCAGAAAGCGATCGCGCAAAGCCAGCTCGATACCGACATTCAAACTCAGCTCGCGAATCGCGCAGCGGTCGACGCCGCCAACGCCGCGCTCCAAACCGCGGAATTGAACCTCGAGTTCACGCACGTGCGGTCCCTCGTGGACGGCGTCGCTGCAATCGCAACGGCGCAGATCGGCGACCTTGTCGGACCGACGACGCTGCTAACGACCGTCTCACAAGTCCAGCCCATCAAGGCTTACTTTCCCGTCACCGAGAAGGAGTACCTGGCGATGGCGGATCGCATCCGGCGCGGCGAGCAGCCGTGGGAGCGGGCCCCTGGACCGGTGTTGGTCCTGAGCGATGGGACAACGCGCGAACAGGGCGCGTATCTCGCCGCCGATCGTGACGTCGATCAGAAGACCGGCACGATTCGGCTCGCCGTGACGTTTCCCAATCCGATGGGTGTTCTCCGACCCGGACAATATGGCCGCGTGCGTGCGGTCACGGGTAGGTTGCATCACTCGCTCGTGTTACCCCAACGCGCGATCACCGAACTACAGGGTCAATATCAAGTGCGGGTCGTTGCTCGAGACAACCGAGTCGCCGTGCGGTCTGTTACCGTCGGCGAGCGCGTCAACGACGAGTGGGTGGTCACGAGTGGACTGACAGCGGGCGAACGCGTTGCAGCTGACGGCGCGCAGTTCCTGCGTGATGGGGCGGTCGTGGCACCGACACCGTTCTCGCCCGTGAAGCAGAAGTAGCCGTGGCGAAATTCTTCATCACTCGGCCGATCGTCGCAATCGTGATCTCAATTGTCACGGTGATCGTCGGTCTGGTGGCAATCACGGGACTGCCGCTGGCGCAATTCCCGAACATCGTCCCGCCGCAGATCCAGATCAGCACGAACTTCCCCGGGGCGGACGCACTCACGAACGAGCAGTCGGTCGCGACGCCACTCGAGCAGCAGATCAACGGTGTCGACAACATGCTCTACGTGCAGTCGACCAACGCGAACGACGGCACGACTCAGGTCTCCGTCACATTCGACGTCGATACCGATCCAAATACCGACCAGGTGCTTGTGCAGAACCGCGTCGCACAAGCGCAGCCGAACCTGCCGACGGACGTCAATGCGTTTGGCGTGACGATTCGCCAGACGACAGGCCTGCCCATGATGGCCGTGGCGCTGTATTCGCCACATCACACATACGACGCGTTGTTCCTCGCCAACTACGCGAACATCAACGTCTCCGACCCGTTGCTCCGTATTCCCGGCGTCGCCCAGGTACAGATATTCGGCGCGCCCGACTATGCGATGCGCATCTGGATCAAGCCGGATCTCATGGCCAAGCTCGGTCTGACGGTCCCGGATCTCTCGAAGGCGATCCAGCAGCAGAACACCGTGAATCCCGCGGGTCAGGTGGGGGCCGAACCGGCGCCGGCGGGGAAGGATCTGACCTTCACGGTCCGCACGCAGGGACGTCTCGCCACGGCACAGGATTTCGAGTCGATCGTCGTACGCGCCAACCCGGACGGATCGATGGTACGCGTGCGCGACGTCGCGAGAGCCGAGCTCGGTGCAATCACGTATCAGACCAGCGCACGCGTGAACGGACAGCCATCGGCGGTCTTTGGCGTCTTCCAGACGCCCGGATCCAATGGTCTCGCGGTCGCCGCGCAGATCAGGAAGACACTGGCCGAGTTGAAGCAGCGTTTCCCGACCGATCTGGACTATGCCATCGCGGTCGACACGACGTTGCCCGTGGTGGAAGGCATCCGGGAAATTCTGATCACGCTGACGATCGCTCTGACGCTGGTCCTGCTCGTCGTCTATGTGTTCCTTCAGAACTGGCGCGCGACGTTGATCCCGCTCATCGCCGTCCCGGTCTCGTTGGTTGGCACCTTCGCGATCTTTCCAGTCCTCGGCTTCTCGATCAACACGCTTTCGCTGTTCGGCCTTGTCCTCGCAATCGGCCTCGTAGTTGACGATGCCATCGTCGTGGTCGAGGCAGTGGAGCGGAACATCGAACAGGGACTGACGCCTCGCGATGCGACGGTCCGCGCGATGAACGCCGTATCCGGTCCGGTCGTCAGCATCGCGCTGATTCTTGCGTCGGTCTTCATCCCCGTCGGCTTCATGAGCGGCGTCGAGGGACAGCTGAACAAACAGTTCGCGATCACGATTGCCATATCTGTGTTGATTTCGGCGTTTAACGCGCTGACGCTCTCGCCCGCGCTGTCAGCTCTGCTGCTGCGGCCGCGCACCGCACCGCCCGGCCGGTCGGCGCGTTTCTTCGGAATCTTCAATCGCTGGTTCGAGCGAGCGACGTACGGATATGTGAACGTGAGCCAGGCGCTGATCCGTAAAGCGGCACTCGCGGTCGCGCTGCTGCTCGTCTTCATTGCGCTCGATGCCGCGCTTGGTCGGCGCCTGCCGACCAGCTTCCTGCCGGATGAAGACTACGGCTACTTCCTGATGAGCGTGCAACTGCCGCCAGCCGCGTCATTGGAGCGCACCGATGCGGTGGCGCACAAAATCGAGACGATCCTGAGCGAGATGCCTGGCATTCAGGATACGGCCACGATTACCGGGTTCAACCTGATCACGCGGGTAGCCTCCAGCTACAACGCGTTCTATTTTGTGTCGCTGAAGCCGTGGCGCGAACGCGACCGGCCGGAGCTCGAGGCAAGAGCGCTCGTTGATCGCATCAATCGGCGCTTGTTTAGCGAGGTGACAGAAGCGATCGCGTTTGCGTTCATGCCGCCACCGGTGCCCGGTCTCGGCACCGCCGGTGGTTTCTCGTTCTGGCTGCAGGATCGAAGCGGCGGCGATATCACGATTCTCGATCAGAACCTGCAGAAGTTCCTCGCGGCGGCCCGCAAGCGCCCTGAGCTGAGGGGTGTCGTGTCGCTGTTCAGCGCGTCCGTTCCGCAAGTCTACGCCGCAGTCGATCGCGACAAGGTCCTGAAGCACCAAATCGCGGTCGGCGACGTCTATCAGACGCTGCAGGCGTTTCTCGGCGGTCTGTACGTGAATCAGTTCAACCGGTTTGGGAAACAGTGGCGCGTGTTTCTCCAGGCCGAAGGCGACGCGCGGCTTAACGCTGCGGACATCGAACGCTTCTACGTCCGAAACGCGGACGGCACGATGGTGCCGCTGTCGGCGTTCGTCACCACCCACGACATCCGCGGGCCAGAGTTCACGAACCGGTTCAACCTGTTCCGCGCCGCCCAGGTGATCGGCAGCGCCGCGCCTGGTTACAGCTCCGGTCAGGCGATGACAGCGCTCGAGCAGGTCGCGCAAGAGACCTTGCCGGGTGAAATCGGATACGACTGGTCGGACCTGTCGTACCAGGAGCGGAAGCAGTCGGGAACGATTGTTCGGACGTTCGCCCTATCGCTCATGTTCGTCTTCCTGATTCTCGCGGCGTTGTACGAAAGCTGGTCGCTACCGTTCTCGGTGCTCCTGTCCGTACCTATCGCGGTATGTGGCGCGTTTGTCGGACTCTCTTTGCGCCGCTACGACCTCGACGTCTACGCCCAGATCGGGCTGATCATGCTCATCGGCCTCTCGGCGAAGAACGCGATCCTGATCGTCGAGTTCGCGAAAGAAGAATTTGGGAACGGGCGGCCTCTCGTGGATGCCGCACTCGAGGGCGCGCGACTCCGGCTCAGACCGATTCTGATGACGTCGTTCGCGTTCATCCTCGGCTGTGTGCCACTGTGGGTCGCGACCGGGTCGGGAGCCGCGTCACGGCGGATCCTCGGCACCGCCGCAATCAGCGGCATGCTGGCAGCGACTGCCGTCGCGATCTTCGTCATCCCTGCGCTATTCGTCATCGTCGAACGTATCGCCTCGCGTCCGGCCGATCAGGCGGCGGTTGCAACGCAGCCGAAGCCGACGGAGGGAGGGGCGTGATGCACCGTGCAGCAGTCGCATTGGCGCTCGCGGCATCGGCGTGCACTGTCGGGCCGAACTACAAGCGGCCGGTCGTGAACCTACCCGATGCGTATCGTGGCTCCGCACCGCCCGCCGCGACGGCAGCCGATCAGCCGTCGATCGGCGATCAGGAATGGTGGCAGCTGTTTCAGGATGAACAGCTTCAAAAGTTGATTCGGACCGCACTGCGCCAGAACTTCGACGTGCGCATCGCCGCCGCGCGGGTGGCGGAGGCACGGGCACAGTTGGGCATCACGCGCGCAGATCAATTTCCACAACTGGACGCATCGGCCCTCGCCGAGCGCGAGCGCGTTTCCGCCTCGCCAGTACCGTTTCCCTTGCAGGAGTACGAGCGTAACGTGTTCCAGGTTGGAGGGTCCGCGAGCTGGGAGGTCGATTTCTGGGGAAGGTTCCGCCGCGCGACCGAAGCCGCACGCGCCACCCTCGCCGCGACGGAGTGGGGGCGACGGGCCGTCGTGACCAGCCTGGTCGCACAGGTCGCTGAGGCGTATTTCAGGTTGCGCGCGATTGACTTCAACCTGGACATTGCCAGGCAGACGCTCGCGTCGCGACAGGAGTCACTGCGCCTGACGCGGGTCCGGGCTTCAGGCGGGGCCTCGTCCGAGCTCGACGTGCGCCAGGCCGAACAGCTCGTGTTCGGCGCATCGGCGACGATCGTCGATCTGGAGCGGCAGGCGGAGCAGCAGGAAAATCTGATTAGCCTTCTGCTGGGCAACGACCCGGCTGCGGTTCCGCGTGGACGAACATTGACGGATCAACCGCTAATTCCCGAGGTGCCGACGGGGCTCCCCTCGGCGCTGCTGGAGCACAGGCCAGATATTGTCGAAGCGGAACAGACGGTTGTGGCGGCTAACGCCAACATCGGTGTCGCGCGGGCCAATTACCTTCCGGAACTTTCGCTGACCGGGTCTGGAGGCCTTCAAAGCGCAGCGCTGTCTTCGCTATTGACAGGACCGGCGGCGTTCTTCACAGCCGGCGCGTCGTTGATCCAACCGGTGTTCACTGCCGGTCGCACGCGATCGCAGGTGGAGCTGGCCAAGGCTCGGCACGAGGAAGCACTTCTCGCGTATCAGCAGACCATTCTGCAGTCGTTACGTGACGTGTCCGACGCGCTGATCGCGTATCGCCGGGACCGCGAGTTCCGGGAACAGCAACAGTTGTTGACGCGCTCGGCCGACGACGCGCTGCGGCTGACGACCGTGAGGTACCAGGGCGGTGCATCGAGCTACCTTGAAGTGCTCGACGCCGACACGCGGCTCTTCGCGGCGCAGCTCGTGCTCGCCCAGGCGCAGCTGAACGAGAGGCTCGCATTGGTACAGATCTACCGCGCGCTCGGTGGCGGCTGGGAGCAATGAAGTCCGCGATTGGTGATCTCACACAACGGATCCGCGAAGAATTCGATGAGGCCCCGGGACTGGAGAT
>Ga0306920_100008964_pt1 | contig 13330 bp, 11 predicted proteins | sample flu12Cox44000170_FD_204666 | JGI IMG/M metagenome (GOLD analysis project Ga0306920, IMG submission 204666) | Lab enrichment of tropical soil microbial communities from Luquillo Experimental Forest, Puerto Rico - flux4day.12C.oxic.44.000.170 (v2)... | ecosystem: Environmental > Terrestrial >... | reverse complement strand
GACGATCCGCGCCGTCGCCGTGGTCGGCAGGGGCTCCGTCGCCGACAGAGAGACGGAGTCGAACGGCGTAGCCGGGCCGGAACCGGATCCGAACAGGGACGGCGGCGTCGCATCGGAGGTTCCGCTGAGCGTCGCCGTGAAGGGGACCACGAACGTGCAGTCTCCGCACGAGATGTCGGCCTCACCCCTGGCGGTTCCGGTGAGCGTCCCGCCGGCGATCGTCACCGCGAAGTCGTCGTAACGCACGTCCTGGAGGGCGTTGCAGGTGTCGCTCGGTCCCCCCACCACAAACGGTCCGGTCGATTGGAAGGTCATCGCGCCCGGGGTCGAGAGGCCGATGAAAGCTCCTTGGCCGTTGCCTCCGGCGATCGCCCCATCGTCGTCGAGCACGAACGTGAAGATGCTCGTCGAGGGCAACTGGCTCGCGTTCGCCATCGTTCCTGTCAGCACGGCCACGACGTCGAACGAGCGCCGCCCGCCGAGTGCGGCGTCCTGCGGTGGCCCCGCATCGGCGCTCGACCCTGCCGAGGCTCCGCACCCCGCCGATCCGGCGACGACGAACAGAAGCAGCAGGGGGCGCACCCTGAGCATGGGTGAAGGAACGAGCAAGCGCGGTGCCAGAGCGGGGGCCGCGCCGCGCGCGCCGATGAGACCGGCGGAACCGTGACAGTCATGTCGTGCCCCTCGAAATTCTGGGAGCGGCGCGACCGCCCGGGCCGCTACCTCAGCTACCTCAGCGTCGCGCCGATGAAGACGAAGGCGGCGGCCAGCCCGAGCACGAGGCCGATGAGGGCCAGCGGCGACAGCCGGATCTCGACGGAGAAGGGCCGGTGCAGCCACTGCCAGAGCGAGGGGAGCCGCGGCTCGGCGAGGCGGGTCATCACCCGGGCCACGAACGCGGGCGGGGGCTCGACCTTGCGCAGCGCGGACAGGTCCTCGATCGGGCGTTCGCTCACCAGCGGGTGAGGGGTGTCGACGGTGTCGCTCACGACGTCACGCCGGCGCGCTCGACGATCTCGCGCAGCATGGCCCGCGCGCGCACGACGCGGATCTTGAGCGTCGTCGTCGGCAGCCGGAGGATCCCCTGGATCTCCTCGTACGAGAGATCCTCGGCGTCCTTCAGGATCAGCACCTCGCGGTACTTGGTGGGGAGCTGCAGGAGCGCCGCCTCGACGCGTGCCCGCCGCTCGATGCTGGAGGCGTTGGCCTCCGGCGTAGGGGGCTCGTAGGCGAACGCCGCCTCGTCGCCGCAGACCTCGCGCTCGAGCGGCTGCTCGGTGTGGCGCTTCGACTTGAGGACGTCCTTGGAACGGTTGACCGCGATGCGCAGGAGCCAGGTCGAGAACGCGTGCCGGCGCCCGGTGGCCCGGAACCGATCCAGGGCGTTGAACGCGTCCACGAACGCCTGCTGGGCGATGTCCTCGGCGTCCGCCGCGCTCCCCAGCATCCGGAAGGCGACGGAGTAGGCGAGACGCTGGTAGCGCTGGACGAGCGGGCGGAAGGCCTCGACGTCGCCCTGCACGCACCGGGCGATGAGCAGCTCCTCCTGCTCGTCCAGGGTCGCCCCGGCGGGCGTGACGGCGGCCTCGATCTCGGCGGCGCTCGGGATCGGTATCGCGCCGCTCTCGTCCAGAGCAATCACGCCGGAGCTGGAACCCGATCCTTCCGCCGGACGCACCACGCCACCTTAGCGTGAAATCCGAAAAAAAGTGCAAGCTATACTATTAGTTATGAAGGCTAACGCTGCGATGCGTCGGGGCGCCGCACGGGCGCCCGCGGGACTCCGGACCTTCGCGCTGGTCGTGGGCGTCTCGTTGGCCCTCTGCTTGGCCCTCCCGGCGGCGGGCCGCGCGGCCCCCGCGGGGGAGGCGCCGTTCTGGGTCGGTGCCGCGCGGGTCGACGAGGCGCGCGCTGCGGCGCTGGTGGCGGAGGCCGGGCGCCAGGGCTCGCGCGGCCGGCTCGAAGACGCCGAGGCGCTGCTCGCGCGCGCGGTGGCGCTGCAGCCGGCCGACGTGGCCATCGTCCAGGCGCTGGCGGAGCTGCAAGCGTCGCGCGGCGCGGAGCGAAAAGCGGAGGCGACCCTCGAGCAGCTCCTCGAACGGTTGCCCGCCGGCGCCGAGCCGGTGCTCTGGCTCCAGCTCGGCGCGCTACGCGCGCGGCGCGGCGCCTACCGGGAGGCCGCGGCGGCTTACGGGATGACGGCGATGGAAGGCCGGGCCTCGGCGAACGGCGCGAGCCCGGATGTCTACGCGAACCTCGGCGAGGTGCTGATGGCGGACGGGCGGCTCGCCGAGGCGGAGGCGCGCTATCGCGACGCGATCGCCGTGGCCACCAGCGAGACCACGGGCGAGCGCCGGCCGCGATCGCAGGACCTCGCGCTCGCCTACTACGGCCTCGCCGTCGCGCTGGACCGCGACAAGCAGCCGGGCGCCGCGCGCGAGGCGATGGGGCGGGCGCTGGCGCAGGATCCCGGCGGCGCCGTGCTCAAGGTGGCGGCGATGCCGAACCGGGACCTGTTCTTCGTCCCCGACGGCGACGTCTATTACTACCTCGGCCTCGCCGCGGAGACGGAGGGGCGGTCGCTCGACGCCGCCGCGGCGTTCCGCGAGTTCCTCACCCGCCGCCCGGACAGCCGCTGGGCGGCGGCCGCGACGGCGCACGTGCACGCGGCGGAGGAGAAGCCACAGCGCGACGGCGCGCCGGCCGGGCCGATTCCGCGCGTGGTCGCGGTCGGGACCGTCCAGGCGTCGGGCGGCATCGCCGCGCCGCTCATCGACGCCGCCTGGCGGGACCGGCTGACGTTGCTCGACCCCTGCCTCGCGGCGGCGCGCGGCGGCGGCAGCGTGCGCGTCGGCATCGATCTCGATTTCGACGCCCGCGGGCGGGTGACGCGCGCGTCGATCGAGCGGGCGGGTCCGCTCGGAGAGGACTTCGCGCGCTGCGCCGAGGCCGCGGTCACCGGGAGGTTGACGGTGGCCGTCCCGTCGCGCGGCAAGCCCACCCACGCCCGGACCGAGATCCTCATCGCGTTCCCGTAGCCAGCGGCCGGCCGGGCGGGGTATAGGTGGCATCGGTGCGTAGCGCGCGGCCCCGATACATCGCCGTAGAAGGGCCGATCGGCTGCGGCAAGACCAGCCTCGCCGAGATCCTTGCGGAATCGATGTCCGCCCGGCTGCTGCTCGACGAGCGGCCGCAGGTGAACCCGTTCCTCGGCTCGTTCTACAAGGACCGTCAGCGCCACGCCATGTCGACGCAGCTGTTCTTCCTGCTGCAGCGGTACGCGCAGCAGGGCGAGCTGGCACAGGGGGACCTGTTCTCCCGGGGCGGCGTGGTGTCTGACTACATCTTCGCCAAGGACCGGCTGTTCGCCCTGCTCAACCTGTCGGCCGACGAGATGGTGCTCTACGACCGCATCTACCAGATGCTGAAGCTGCGCACGACGACGCCCGATCTGGTCGTCTACCTCCAGGCCCGCACCGACGTGCTCCTCGACCGGATCCGCAAGCGGGGCCGCGCGGAGGAGAAGCCAATCAGACCCGAGTACGTGGGCGAGGTCGCGCAGGCCTACGCCGAGTACTTCTTCTCGTACGTCGACGGTCCGCTGCTCATCGTCAACGCGTCGGAGCTCGACTTCGTCGGCAACATCGAGCACCGCCGCGAGCTCCTCGCCGTGATCGACGACGCGCGCGCCGGGACGAGCCACTGGAGCCGCGGCTAGCGTTTTTTTGAACCGCCGGCCAGAGCTGGCGGCGCTTCGCCCGGTGCTGGAGGCCCCCCATGCGTCGAAGCTTAGTCTTGGCCCTGCCCCTGGTCTGCCTTCTCGGTTGCGCCGCGTCCGAATCAGGCACCACCCCCGGCACCGGCGGGACGTCCGCCGCCGCAGGTAAGGGCGGCACGACCGGCGCTGCCGGAACCACCGGTAGCGCAGGAAACACGGGCAGCGCCGGGACCACCGGCAGTGCCGGAACCACGGGCACAGCCGGAACCACAGGTACCGCGGGCACCACGGGTGCTGCGGGCACGACCGGCTCGGCCGGGGCGACCGGCGCCGCGGGCACGACGGGGAGCGCGGGGACGACGGGTACCGCCGGGACGACGGGCGCCGCCGGCACGACGGGCGGAGCAGGGCGCGGTGGGACGACCGGTTCGGGCGGTAGCGGCGCCGCGGGGACGACGGGCGCGGCAGGGACGACGGGCGGGGCGGGCCGCGGCGGCACGACCGGTTCGGGCGGTGGCGGCGCCGGGGGGACGACGGGTGCGGCGGGGACCATGGGCGCCGCGGGGACGACGGGTGCGGCGGGGACGACCGGCGCCGCGGGCGCGGCGGGCGCCGGGGGGACGACGGGGGCCGCGGGCTCTGGGAGCGGCGGGGCGCTCGCCTGCTCGTCGGCGCTGTCGAGCCGCGTCCGGATCACGGAGATCGACGTGGGCGTCAGCTACGACTACAACGAGGTCGACAACAACGGCGCCGCGCTCGGCCTCACGCCGCTCGCGATCTCGCCGATCCCGGGTGGCGGCGCGCGCCTCGCGTTCCTCGGAAAGAGCGACGGCATGGTCCACGTCGCGACGCTCGACGCCAACGACCAGCTCGCCGGTTCGGTGATCGGCCTGCCGGGCTACGACGTGCAGGACATCTACGCCGACGCGTCGGGCGGCGTTCTGCTGGTGAGCCGGAGCGCGATGGGCTCCACGGCCAACAATAACTGCGGCAACATCAACAACCTTTGCGGCCTGGTCGCCAACTACCCGACGGCGGCCTCCTGCTACGACATGTACATGGTCCGCTTCGACGGGGCCACCGAGACCTGGGCCACGAAGCTCACCGACACGACCGCGTCCCTGCCGGCCTACGGAACCAGCGCCACCGGCGGCGGCAACGTGATCTTCATCTGGTCGGAGTACGCGCACAACGGGCGCATCGCCTTCGACGGCACGAACTACGCGGGGTACTTCGGCGCGGCCATCACCGTCCCCAACCAGCAGTGCGTCGGCTCCAGCACGCTCACGACCGGCGTCAACATCCACCAGGGCGACCGCATGAAGGTCGTCAGCGGCAGCGGCGCGCTGCAGTCCAGCGGCTTCGACTGGGGGTGCAGCCACAGCGGCTTCGAGCGCAACGTCTGGGATCCAAGCGCCAAGAAGTTCGTCGCCGTTTGCAAGAACGACGCGCCGACGGGCAGCAAGTCCGGCCGGCTGGCGTTTGCCCCGAACACGACGACGATCTACCCGGTCGACCTCAACTACTCGAACCTCGGGAACGTCATGATGGCCGGCGGGGGCGGCTACTGGATCATCAGCAGCGACATCCGGGCCGGCCAGCCCGCAAACTCGAACGGGCTCGCCGACGTGCACGTGCTCCACGTGGCGAGCACGAGCGCCCCCACGCCCGACAAGGACCTCACTCTGGTGAGCGACGCGCAGAACGATCGCGCGCCGCACCTGGCCGCCTACGGCGGGACGCAGCTCGTCGCCGCCTGGGAGGAGGCGACGGCCACCGGCGATCTGGCGCAGAACGCGAGCGGACGGCAGATGTGGATCCAGGTCCTCGACAGCACGAGCGGCGGCGCGCCCACGGGCTCGACGACGACGACGGCGGGGCCGCTCAAGCTGACGCCGAACGTGCTCGGCAGCCGCTACCAGGACTTCCGCGCCTTCCCCGACGGTTCGGTCGCCTACCCCGCGCCAGGCTCGAGCGCGACGAAGATCAAGGTGCTGCGCGTGCTCCCTTGCAGCTAGGAGGTCACGAGCTGCAGGCTCACTGCGGGCAGCTGGTGATGCCGGTGATCCAGCTGTTGATGAGATCGACCGCCATCTGGTCGACGACATAGCTGGCGATCTTCGGCATCCGCCCGTAGTTGCCGTTCGAATCGGCGGGGGGCGCCTGCATCCGCTGCGACATCACCGACAGCTCGGGGTGGCCGGGGGCCAGGATCATCGCCGCGTTCCCGATCCCCTGGTCCCCCTTGTGCGGCACGACGTTGCAGATCCCCATGTCCTTCAGCGCGACCCCGGCCCGCAGGTCGAACAGCGGGAAGACATAGTCGTCGGGCCGGTGGCAGAAGGCGCAGTTGGCCTGGAGGTAGGAGCGCGCCCGATCGTCGACGGTGGCCGAGGCGGGCGGGCTGCCGGCCTGCGAAGGGTAGGGGGTCACGAGCGTCGGGTACGGCTTCGGCAGCGTGGCGTCGAACAACCCCATCGCAGCCAGGGCGTCGACCTGGTTGGTGGCGCCGCGGTTCATCTGCGCCGTCGACGGCCCGAGCGTGGACCCGCCCGTGGCCACGTGACAGGTCATGCAGTCGTCGCGCGAGGGGTAGTGCCAGTCGACCGTGCGCTGACCCGTCTGGAACATCACCTCGACGTCGCTGTTGGGGACGATGGTCGCGTCCGTCTGCGCCTCGTTCCAGGCGTAGCTGTAGCCGACCCACGTGTTGGCGTCGTGGTGGACGAAGAGGCGCGTCTCCAGCGTCTTGCCGTCGAACAGGAAGCTCTTGACCATCACCGTGCCGACGGGGAACACCCACTTGCCGTCGTCGGCCGCCCCCTGCGGGCAGTCGGTGGTCGACGCCGCGCAGTTCTTGACGTGGATCTTCCCGCCCGGCGGCAGGCGCATCCCGCGGGTCTTGTTCGCGCCGTCCGACCAGAGCGGGCTGTTGACGTCGTACGGGATGACGAAGGACGCGAGCGCGGTCGGCGTCGCAGCGTCCATGCAACCGGTGTCGGCGAGCATGGTCGGCGGCTGGTTCACGTCGGCTGGCGGCGCGCACGGATAGTTCGCCGCGCCACCGGCGCCGCCCGCGTCGCCCGTGCCGCCTCCGCCGGATCCCGTCGTCCCGCCGCTTCCCCCGTTGCCGCCGCCGGCTGCGGCGCCCGCTGCGCCGGTCCCCGCGACGCCGGAGCCTGCCGTCCCCGTGCCAGCGGTACCGCCCGATCCAGTTGCGCCACCGCCCGCGGCGCCGGTTGCGCCACTTGCGCCGGCAGCGCCGGAGGCACCGCCCGTGAGCCCGGAAGTGCCGCCATTGCTACTGTTTCCGTGAGACCCACCGCAGCCCGCGAGCACATACGCAAATATGAGCAACGATAGAGGAACTGACGTCAGAGGAACTGACGTAAGATATCGCCGCTCGGTGAGAGCGGGTCGGGCCCCGATCGACGCCACGGGTGCACTCTATCAGAAGCTTTCTCAGGGACGGATCCCATGAAGAAGCGACAGATCGAATTGAGCAGGCGATTGGTCTACGCATTTGTCGTGACGGTGACGGCCGTCGCAGGCTGCGGCTCGTCCAAGGGCGGAGCTCCGACCGGCGCCGGCGGTACCACCGGGACCGGCGGCACGACCGGCAGCGGCGGCACGACCGGGACGGCCGGCACCGCCGGCGGAGAGAGCCAGTCGGTGCTCGAGCGGAACAAACACCCGTCGCGCGACGGCGCCTTCGTCCAGCCCACGCTGACGACGACCGCGGCGGCCACGATGGCCGCCGACGCGGGGTTCACCGCCAGCTTCACCGGCAACATGTGGGCGTCGCCGCTCTATCTACAGAACGGCCCGAACGGCAAGGGCGTCTACTTCGCGGTCACGACCGGCAACGACGTCTTCGCGCTCGACGAGACGACGGGCGCTCAGGTCTGGACGCACAACATCGGCAGCTCGCCGACGTCCAACGCCCCCGCCGGCACCACGAACTGCGGCAACATCCACCCGCTCGGCATCCTGAGCACGCCGGTCATCGACGCGAACGCGCGGACGATCTACGTCGCCGGGGCGATCGGGACGACCTCGATCACGAGCCACGAGGTGCATGCCCTGTCGGTGGACGACGGCACGGAGAAGAGCGGCTGGCCGATCAACAACTCCACCGCGACCTCCGGATCGATCACCTTCGACACGGTCCACGAGAACCAGCGCAGCGCGCTGTCGCTCGTGAACGGCGTCCTCTACGTCGCCTACGGCGGCCACATCGGCGACTGCGGCGCCTACCACGGGTGGGTCATCGGTATCACCACCTCGAACCCGACGATGCGCGGAGCGTGGGCCACGGGCGGGCAGGGGGAGGGGATCTGGCAGGCCGGCGGGCTGGCCTCTGACGGCACGTCGGTGTTCACGCCGACCGGCAACCGGACCGGCGGCAGCGGCGCCCACCAGGACAGCGAGGAGGTCGTGCGCATCACCGGGCTCGGCACCCGCGCCGACGCCTTCTACCCGTCGCGGTGGTCGACGATGGACGGCCAGGACGCCGACATGAGCGCGAACAGCCCCGTCTACATCACGTCACCCGGGCCTTACGTCGTCCAGATCTCGAAGGACGGACACCTCTACCTGCTCGATCCCGCGAACCTCGGCGGTCAGGACGGCTTCAAGGTCGACTTCACGGTGGCCTCCGGCGCGATGGCGATCCACACGGCGCCCGCGGCCTACCGGACGGCGATGGGGACGCACGTCGTGTTCTCGACGGACTCCGGCGCGCAGTGCCCGAGCGGCGGCGGCAAGTCGGTCGTGTCGGTGCTCATCCCCGCCGGCAACCCCCCGGCCCCCTCGGTCGCCTGGTGCGTGGCGCAGTCGGGTCCGGTGACGGCCCCGATCGCCACCACGACCGACGGCCAGGCCAACGCGATCGTCTGGTTCATGAACAACGGCAAGCTCATGGGTGTCGACGGCGACACCGGAGCCACCGTCTTCGGCGGCGGCTCGTCCACCTGTTCCGGCGTCCAGCAATGGACCTCGCCGATCGCCGCCAACGGACATATCGTCGTCGGCGGCAACGGCCACCTCTGCTCCTGGTCCCCCCAATAGCGCGGAGAACACATGAAACGATATCTCGCGATCGGAAGCCTCCTCCTCTTCGCCGGCTGCGCGTCGAACGGCAGCGGCACGAACAGCCCCGGCAGCGGCGGCACGACCGGCTCCGGCGGGGCGACCGGGTCCGCCGGCGCGGGGGCCGGAACCGCCGGCACGAGCGGCGCGGGCACGGCGGGGACGACCGGCGCGGCCGGCACGTCGGCGAGCGGGAGCGCGGGGACGACCGGCGCCGGCGGCACGTCGGCGAGCGGGACCGCGGGGTCGACGGGTGCGGCCGGCGCGGGCACGGCCGGCTCCTCGGCCGCCGGCCGCGGCGGCTCGACGGGGACCGCGGGATCGACGGGCGCGGCGGGGCGGGGCGGCGGCGCCGGCGGCGGCGCCACCGGGTCGGCGGGCCGCGGCGGCACGACCGGGACCGCGGGGACGACCGGAACCGCGGGGACGACCGGGAGCGCGGGGACGACGGGCGCCGCGGGCGCGGCGTGCGTGCCGCCCGCGCCGGCGGCCGACACCAGCGTCCTCCAGCGCAACGGCCACTCGTCGCGCGACGGCTTCTTCATTCAGCCGACGCTGAACAAGACGATGGCGGGCGCCCTGGTGGCGACCAGCGGGTTCACGGCCAACTTCCCCAGCACGAGCGACGTCATGTACGCGTCGCCGCTCTACTTGCAGAACGGGCCGGGCGGCAAGTCGCTCTACTTCGCGGTCACGACGAGCAACAACGTCTACGCGTTCGACGCGACGACGGGCGCGCTCGTCTGGATGCACAACATCGGCAGCTCGCCGACCGCCAACGGCGGCAGCCCGACCTGCGGCAGCATCCATCCGCTCGGCATCCTGGGGACGCCGGTCATCGACCCGGCCGGGACCACGCTCTACGTCGCGGGCGCCATCGGCACGACGTCGATCATGAGCCACGAGGTGCACGCGCTGAACATCGCCGACGGGACCGAGAAGACCGGCTGGCCGGTGAACGCCTCGACGGCCACCTCGGGGTCGATCACCTTCGACACCGTGCACCAGAACGAGCGCGGCGCGCTGTCGCTCATCGGCACGACGCTGTACGTGCCCTATGGCGGCCACATCGGCGACTGCGGCAACTACCACGGCTGGGTGATCGGCATCGACACCACCAACCCGACCAACCGCGGCGCCTGGGCGACGGGCGGCACCGCCGAGGGGATCTGGGCCCCCGGCGGCATGGCCTCGGACGGCAACGGCGTGTTCGCCTCGACCGGCAACCGCGAGCCCGGCAGCGACAGCTCGGCCCACCAGGACAGCGAGGAGGTCGTCCGGGTGACGGGGCTCGGCACGCTGTCGGGGACGCCGTTCTATCCGTCGCGCTGGCACGCCATGGACATGCAGGACGCCGACATGAGCGCCAACAACCCGGTCTACCTCGAGCTCCCCTGCGCGACGCCGTCGAAGATCGTCGCCCAAGTGTCGAAGGACGGCCACCTCTACCTCCTCGACGCCACCAACCTCGGCGGCCAGGACGGGTTCAAGGTCGACTTCACCCTCGCGAGCGGGGCGATGTCGGTCCACACCGCGCCCGGCAGTTATCGGACCGCGATGGGGACGTACATCATGCTGTCGACCGACTCGGGCGCGCAGTGCCCGGGCGGCGGCGGTGGCGGGTCGGTCATGGCGGTCCGGCTCACGCCGGGCAACCCGCCCGTGCCGACGGTGGCCTGGTGCACGTCGGTCTCGCAGACCACGGGGCCGATCGCCACCTCGACGGATGGGCAGAACAACGTCGTCGTCTGGTTCATGAACGGCGGCACGCTCAAGGGCGTCGATGGCGACACCGGCAACGCGGTGTACACGAGCAGCAACAGCTGCTCGGGGGTGCAACACTGGACGGCGCCGATCGCCGCCAACGGGCACATCGTCGTCGGCGGCACCGGCCACCTCTGCAGCTGGTCGGCGCCCTAGCGCCGTCGCCTCCCGCCGTCGGCCGGGTCAGGGGCCGACGGCGAGGCCCCAGGGGAGCCCGCCGACCTTGATCCGCTTGCCGACCTTGCCGGTCGCGGCGTCGACGATGGACACGTCGTTCGACGGGCCGTTGGCGGTGTAGATCCGCTTGCCGTCCGCGCTGACCGCGATCCCCCACGGACGCGCGCCGACGCCGTCGTAGAGCTTGAGCACCTTGCGGCCGGCGACGTCGATCACCGCCACCGACTCGCCGCGCCCGTTGGAGACGTAGACCCGCTTGCCGTCGGGGGACAGCGCCGCCCCCATCGGGCGCGGCCCGAGCGGCGTCTTGGCCACGGCTTCGATCTTCACGTCGGCGATCGGCTTCTGCTTGCCGGCGTCGAACACCGTGACCACGGCGCCGTTCTCGCAGGTGATGAAGCCGGTGCGGCCGTCGCGCGTCAGCACGACCGCCCGCGGCCGGGGCCCGGTCGGGATGCGACCCACGACCGCCATCTTCTTCACGTCGACGGCCGTCACCTGGTTGGTCTGCTCGGAGGTCACGTACACGACCTTGCCGTCCGGACGCAGGGTCACCCCTTCGGGCTCCTCGCCCACCTTCACCGTCCGCGTCACCTTACCGGTCGCGAGATCGACCTCGCTCATCTCCGCCGTCTCCTCGTTGGATACGAAGAGGCGCTTGCCGTCCTTCGAGATGTCGAACGACTCCGGATCCTGGCCGCTCGGGATGGTGCGGACGAGCTTGCGCGTCCCGAGGTCCACGACGCCCACGCCGTCGGCCGCGCGGTCGGCGGGAGGGAGCTTCGACTCGTCGACCCCCGGGCCGCTGCGCGGCGATCCGGACAGCGCGACGTAGAGCTGCTTGCCATCGCGCGACAGCTTCACGCCGCGCGGGCGCTTGCCGACGGGGATGCGGGCCACCACCTCGCCGCGGTCCGGATCGACGACCGCGATCTCGCCGCCGTCCTCCGTGCTGACGTAGAGCTCGCCGGCGGCCTGGGCGGCGCGGGCGGTGGCGAGGGTGGCGATCGCGATCACGGCGGCTTGGCGCAGGGTCAGGCGCGGCATAATGGGCGGCATGGCGGGTGAGATAACACGCCGGGCCGTCAGGCAAGAACAGCCAGCGACGCCAGGGGGCCAAACGGCTTGACTCCCCGATGGAGGAGGGCAAAGATGGTGGTTCAGTCGCATGAGCCCGAACCTCACGAAAGGGAGCGCTATGAAGTGGGAAACCCCAGCATTCGTCGAGATCAACATGAGCGCGGAAATCGGCGGGTATCAGAGCGACTTTTCCGATCGTGACCCGTGGGGGCCGGTCGCCCCGCGTTCCGAGAAGCCGCAGCCGGGCCGCGACGCCGACCGCCGCTAGCGCCGCGCACCCGTGAAGGTCCGGGTCCTCGGTTCCGCCGCCGGCGGGGGTTTCCCGCAGTGGAACTGCGGCTGTGGTAACTGCCAGGCCGCGCGGCGAGGTGAGGCCGGCGTCCGGGCACGGACGCAGGAGTCGATCGCCGTCAGCGGCGACGGCCAGAGCTGGCTGCTCGTCAACGCTTCGCCGGAGATCCGCGCCCAGATCGAGTCCTTCGAGGGGCTCTGGCCGCGCGGGGATCGCCACTCGCCGATCGCCGGGCTCGCGCTCACGAACGGCGATCTCGACCACTGCCTGGGCCTGCTGTCGCTGCGCGAGTCGCACCCGCTGACGGTCTACGCCAGCGAGGCGGTCCGGGCCGGGTTCACGGCGGGGAACGTGCTCTACCGGACGCTCGAGCGGTTCGAGGGGCAGGTCACCTGGCGGCGACTCGAGCTCGGCCGCGAGCAGCCGATCGCGGGCGCGGGCCTGGCCGTCACGGCGCTGCCGGCGCCGGGGAAGCTGCCCCTGCACCTCGAGGGGGTGCGCGCGGCGTCGCCGGAGGACAACGTCGGGCTCGTGATCCGCGATGTTCGCTCCGGCAGCCGGCTCGCCTACCTGTCGGGCGTCTCCGGCCCGTCGGCCGAGGTCGAGCGCGCCGTGACCGGCGCCGCCGCCGTGTTCTTCGACGGGACGTTCTGGTCGAGCGACGAGCTGATCGCGGCGGGCCTCGGCACCCGGCGCGCCGAGGACATGGCGCACTGGCCGATCGGCGGCGCGGAGGGGAGCCTCGGCTTTCTGTCTAGGCTCGGCGGCCGGCGCGTCTTGATCCACGTCAACAACACCAACCCCATCCTGCGCGAGGGCGGCGCCGAGCGGCGCGCGCTCGACGCGGCGGGCGTCGAGGTCGCCACCGACGGCCTGGAGCTCGAGCTGTGACCGCGGCGCCGCTCACCGCGGCCGAGCTGGTCGCGCGCCTGCGCGAGGAGGGGGTGAAGCGCTATCACGATCAGCACCCCTTCCACCAGGCGATGCACGCCGGGACGCTGACGCGGGCCGAGCTCCAGGCCTGGACGCTGAACCGCTACTACTACCAGACGCGGATCCCGATCAAGGACGCGGTCATCCTGTCGAAATCGGAGGACCCGGCGTTCCGGCGGGCCTGGATCCGGCGCATTCACGATCACGACGGGGCGCCGGGCGGGGACACCGAGGGCGGGGGGCTCGCGCTGTGGCTGCGGCTGGCCGAGGCGGTG
>Ga0306920_100008963_pt1 | contig 13331 bp, 13 predicted proteins | sample flu12Cox44000170_FD_204666 | JGI IMG/M metagenome (GOLD analysis project Ga0306920, IMG submission 204666) | Lab enrichment of tropical soil microbial communities from Luquillo Experimental Forest, Puerto Rico - flux4day.12C.oxic.44.000.170 (v2)... | ecosystem: Environmental > Terrestrial >... | reverse complement strand
GCAGGATGTCGCACTTTGAATGCGAGGATCGTGGTTCGAATCCATGAGGGGGAGCCAGAGCTTGCACACCACCAGCGGGGAATCGGCCCTACCGCATTAAGCTCGAACCGACGTTTGCTGTTGCGAGAGACTGATTCGCTCACTTGCGCCTTGTTTGATCACGCACTCGGCCGTAAGCGGGCCGCGCCAAACAGGTGTCCAGCCATCGTGCGACCTTAGGATAAGGCGACAGGTCCAAGCGCCCCATTTTGCCCCAGACAAGGATGCTCGCCACATTGAGGTCGGCAATGCTAAATTGGCCACCCGCCAGGTGATTGCGCTCAGCTAATGTGTTGTTGAGTACCCCCAGCGGCTTGCCCAACAGCAACTCGTCACGTTCCGCGTAGGACGCATCGCGGGCGAATTCAGGCAAAACTGCGCGATGGTTCAGTAACTCCAGCAACAGTGCCTCCATCTCTAACATCGCCCAGAAACTCCACTGGGCGGCTAAGCCTAGCGCTTTGGGATCAGCGCAGTGCATCGGCCCTGCATATTTTTGCGCGAGGTAGAGGTTGATGGCCATCGACTCCCATAAGACAAAGTCGCCATCCACGAGAGTGGGAATTCGCGCGTTCGGATTGAGACGAACATACTCGACGCTCTGCAATTCATCCGTTCGGGTGCTCTTCTCTATCAGCTGATATGGTTCGCCGATCTCCTCAAGCATCCACAGGCATCGCATCGCCCGAGACCTGGCATTGCCGTACAGCTGAAGCATCACGCGCCTCCAAAGCACATAGCGCCGTCGAGGCAAATCGTAGCCAATGCACAGCGCACAAGGTAGCGCGAAATAACGCCTGTGTAGCTTAGCGGTAGAGCAGCCGTCTCATACACGGCGTGTCGGTTGTTCGATTTCAACCCATAGGCGCCATGCTGATGTAGCTCAATGGCAGAGTGCTCGGCTGTGAACCGGGCGATTCAGGTTCGACTCCTGACGTCAGTGCCAATGCGGGGGTGTAGCTCATCGGCAGAGCGGCGGTCCCCAAAACCGCGTCAGAGCGGGTTCAATTCCTGCCTCCTCCGCCAACTTGCTCGCATCAAGGCGCGATCTTGTATTCGGTCGGGGGAGCCAAGCGACTTTGCCTCTCGATGTTGCGGATGCTGTGATGATCGTCGATGGTGCCGACACTACCTGGTTGCTCTGCGCAATGGCGCGCTACGGTTCGAGAAACACATAGTCAGGCCGGCTGGTGTCGCTCCGACATGCTTCCTCCGATAATTTCTTCTCTGAAACGCATTTCCTCGTTTGGGAACAGCGTCCAACCAGCTTGTCCCGCGTTTGCGGGCTTGACTTACCGAAACGCCTTGTTTTCCATATAAAATCTTCTTTCACGCATGAACGCGTCGGCATGGCGACCCCCCGCCTGGAATTTTGCAAGGTCACGCGACGGTTCGCTGGCTCGCGCCGGTCTGCTCCGGTGACTGCAATTGAGGATGTCTCGCTGAAGGTCAAGGATCGCGAGGTGGTGTCGCTGATCGGTCCCAGCGGATGCGGCAAGAGCACGCTCCTCAATCTCACCGCCGGGCTCGACCGGCCAAGCATGGGCGAGATCTTCGTCGACGGCGAGCCGGTCAAGGGACCGAACAGCCATGTCGCCTTCATGCTGCAGAAGGATTTGCTGCTGCCCTGGCGCACGATCCGCGAGAATGTCGAGTTCGGCCTGGAGATTCGCAAGCGGCCTGCTGCCGAGCGGCGCGAGACCGCGCTTGCGGCGCTCAACACCTGCCGTCTCGACGGCTTTGCCGACCATTACCCGCATCAGCTCTCCGGCGGCATGCGCCAGCGCGCTGCCCTCGCGCGCACCATGGCGACCGATCCCACCGTGCTGCTGATGGACGAGCCCTTCTCGGCGGTCGATGCCCAGACCAAGATGATCCTGCAGCGCGACCTCAGCGCAACGCTGATGCGCACCGGCAAGACCGCCCTGTTCATCACGCACGATCTTTCCGAGGGCATTGCGCTCTCCGATCGCGTGCTGGTGATGAGCAAGCGGCCCGGCCGCATCATCGAGGAGATCATCGTTGATCTGCCACACCGTGAGGATCCATTCGCGCGGCGCAACCATCCACGCATGGGTGAATACATGACGCGGCTGAGCGAGCTGCTCGATCTCGCTCATGCCGAAGTCTGATCCCTTGCCAACAGGAGATTGAGGATGTCCAGAGCCAGATTTCGTCCAGCGTGCCGCGTGGCGGCCGTGATTGCCACCATCCTGGCGGCCATTCCCGCCGTCGCCGATGAGGAAATCACCTACCTCCTGCCTGCGCCTGCGACGCTGCCGGCGTTCGCTCCGCACATGATCGCGCTGCACAAGGGCTATTACGCGGCCGAAGGTCTGAAGGTCCGGTTCGTCACGGGGCAAGGGGGGGCCGATGTTGCGACCCAGGTCGGCGCCGGCAATGCGGAAATCGGCGGCGGCATCGGCGATACAGCGATCATCGTGCGCCCCAATGGCGTTCCGGTCAAAGCCGCGGCGCTGCTTGGCGGCGGCGCGCTCGTGCAGATCTTCATCCGCGTCGATTCCGGCATAAAGGATATCCGGGGCCTCAAAGGCAAGACCATCGCGGTCATGTCCTACCAGGACACGACCTACTATTCGCTGCTTGGCACGCTCGCCAATTTCGGAATGACCAAGGCCGACGTCAACGCGCAGGCCGTCGGCCCCGGCGGCGTGGTGCAGCTCGTGGTCGCCGGCACGGCGCCAGCCCTGGCCGGCGTGCCGGAATGGGGAGTGGCTATCGAAGCGGCCGGCGTGCCGCTTGAATGGATTCCCACCCGCCAGTTCTTCCCGGGAATGGCGCAGGTCATACTCGCTTCCGATGCGACCATCGCCAAGCGGCCCCAGGTCGTGCGCGGCGTTGTACACGCAACGCTGAAAGCCCTCGCCGAGATCATCGCCGATCCGTCCGCTGCCGCCGACACCTACGTCGCCGCGGTCCCGCAGCATGCCGACAAGAAGGAGCAGATGGCCAAGGTCATCTCCCAGTACGCCAAGCTCGTCTACGCGGGCCAGAGCAAGCTCGGCGAGATGAATCCCAAACAGCTGGCAGAGCTGCAGGACTTCTATCTCAAGGAGCAGATCATCCGCCGCCCCACCCCGGTCGCGGAGCTCTACACCAATGAATTCCTCAACTGAGAAAACGGGCGACTCGCCGTCGCTGCTTGCCAGCGCGCTGGCGCGGCCAGATATCCTCGGCTCCGCCCTAATCGGCATCGTGTTCCTGGCTGCATGGCAGTGGCTGCCCGGGCTCATGGGCGTGCCGCGCTTCATCATCCCCCCCGCGAGCGAGGTATGGAAGGAGTTTCTCTACATGATCGGCCGCGAGCAGCTGCTCATGCATTTCGCCGTCACCCTGGCGTCGGTGGCGGCTGGTTTCGCGCTGGGAGCGCTCACCGGCATGATCATCGGCTATGCGCTCGGGATGTCGTCCACGCTCGAAGTCGTGCTCTCGCCCTATATCCTCGCGCTGCAGATCGCGCCCAAGGTGGCGTTCGCGCCGCTGTTCGTCATGTGGTTCGGCTTCACCGTGTATCCCAAGATACTGGTGGCGATGCTGATCGTGTTCTTCCCGGTCATGGTAAACGTGCTGGGGGCGGTGCGCACCATCGACCGCGATCAGATCAATCTCGCGCGCTCTTTCAATGCTACGCGCGCCGAGCTGTTCTGGAAGATCGAGGTCCCTGCCTCGATGCCGCCGCTGTTCTCGGGCCTGCGGATCGCCCCCACGCTTGCCGTCATCGGCGTCGTTGTAGGGGAGCTGGTCGGCGGCAACAGCGGGCTCGGCTACTTGCTGGTGTACGGGCAGGGCCAGGCCAACACGCCCATGGTGTTTGTCGTCATCCTGCTGCTCACTCTCATCGGGCTGATCGCCTATGTCGCCGTCGTTCTCGTGGAGGCCCGCGTGCTCCATTATCTGCCCAGGCGTGAGCTTGCCGCGGCCTGACCTCGCAATTCAGCAAATGATCAGCTGCGAGCGAGGGAGCAATCACGACAGCTACATGGTCCCGAGGCTCGAGCGCGGTGATGTCATAGCGGGATGCGCGCGGTCGTGTGGAGTCGAGTTGGGCATGCCGCGGTATCAGAATGGGACAGCCGACGGTAGGTTGGTGTGGATACACAGGTTTTTTTGAAGTTTGCCGCAATTGCGACGCCAGTGTGTTACTTGATGGGCGTCCGCTGTCCATTGAAACCCCAATCTTGTGGAGGGGGTACCATGTTTGAACGCGGCAGTCCTTTTCCCCGGCTCGACCAGCGCAAGTATCCCTGGCTCAGCCTCACCAACGCAGCCGTATATCTGTCCCGGCGGGATTCGTCGGGACGCTCGCGTGCCGTCTATCAGCATGAATGGGCGCCTGCCTTCGAGCTGCTGTTCGAATGGATCGATGCCGACATGATCGCGGTGCACGAGTGTGCAGGTAATGACTATCGATCGATCCGCAGCCAGGAGCTGGCCGGCATTCCAATCAAGTTTCCAAGCTACACGCTGGCGGGCGGCCTTGAGATCGTCTCGTGGTTCCAGCCCGGTCGCGATACCTTCATCGAATGCCATCACAACCTGTCGCGCTTCACGCAGGCACAAGACCGCTGCTACATGGAAGGAAGCGTTGAGCCGATCTGGCATGATCTGAAGGTGCCCTCCGAGCAACTGATCGCGCTTCTCACCGGGAGGCTCCTGCCCAGCGGCGAGGCCGCCTGAACCGGGCAACTCACTCCATCACCTCGTTGGCAAGCGCGAGCAGCTCGGGCGGCATGGTGAGTCCGAGCGTCTTCGCCGTCTTCAGATTTATCACCAGCTCGTACTTGTTGGGCGTCTGCACCGGCAGATCGGCCGGCTTCTCGCCCTTGAGGATACGATCGACATAGCCGGCCGCGCGCCGAAAGATATCAGAGACGTCGCTGCCGTAGGACAAGAGGCCACCGTCGGCTGCAAAAATGCGTTCCGGATAGACCGCCGGTAACCGGTAGCGGGCGGCCAAAGCAATCACAGCATTGCGATAGTTCACGGTGCTGACATCCGCCAGAACAATGAGGCCGCCGTTCGGCTCGCGTGTGAACCCCTCGAGCGTGTGCTCGAGCTCGGCAAAGGTGCGCGCGCCGGCCGAGATCGGCATGATCGCAAAGGATGGGGCGGCGGCCTCGATCCGCTGCCAGAACAGCTCGGCGAATGGCGCGGTCTGCGGATTGAAGACGAGCGCGGCGCGCGTGAGGTTCGGTGCCGACTGCTTGAGCAGCTCGAGCCACTTGGTCCCGATCGAATAATCGAAGCTGGTGAAACCCGTGAGCCGCCCGCCTGGCTGCGCCAGGCTCGGCACCAGCCCTTCGGCGATGGGATCCGTCACCTGCGTGAACACGATCGGCACCGATTGGCGCCCGTGCTGCGCAGCCGCCATCAGAGCGGCCATGACGGGCGTGCTGTTGGCAAGGATCAGGTCCGGCGCCATGCCAAGGAGCTCCATTGAATACTTGCGCAGCGCATCGGGGTTGTCCGCCCAACGATACTCGACGCTGAGGCTGCGCCCGTTTTCCCATCCCCGCTCGCGCAGGCCCGTTTCAAGGGCGGCCACGCGCATTTGCGCCTCCGGGTCCTTCGGGGAGAAGCTCATTAGGACACCCATCCGCCGCGTCTTGCGCGAGCGCTGCGCGCGGGCGGCAAGCGGCCAGAGAGCAGCCGCGCCTGCAAGGGCCGCAACAACATCCCGCCGGTTCATTCCGGTGTCCTCCTTTGCCGGCACGAGGCGAACGCGTAAGGCTATCACCGGCACCAGCCGAAATCACAAGCGTCTGCGCACATGGACGTGTTACCGCCGTCGATTCAGACTGCGGAAGCGGTGGGCCATAGCCACGCAGCCCCGCGCACGCCGCTGGAATCGCCATGCGCCGCACGCACGATAGGGGTGTCGATTGTGTCTGAAAACGCATGCCGCGCGACCAATGCCGGCAGCGCCGTGTAGAGCGGCATGATGTTGGACAGGCCTCCGCCGATGACTATTACGTCCGGATCGAGCATGTTGACGACTGCCGCGAGACCGCGCGCCAGTCGGTCCCGAAAGGCTTCGAGGCTTTTTTGCGCCTCGCCATCGCCGGTGCCGGCCGCCTCTACGATCTGCTCGGCCGCGAGCCTCTTGCCGGTGCGCGCGCAATAGTCGCGCGCAATCCCGCTGCCGGACAGGAACGTCTCGATGCAACCCGACTTGCCGCAATAGCACTGCGCGCCGGGGAACTCGTCGGGCCGGGGCCAGGGGAGCGGGTTGTGTCCCCACTCGCCCGCGACTCGGTTGCGGCCGGTCACGAGCTGCCTGTCGATCACGATGCCGCCACCGACACCGGTGCCGAGGATGACGCCGAACACCACACGGCCGTGCGTACCGGCGCCATCGACCGCCTCGGAAAGCGTAAAGCAGTTGGCGTCGTTCTCGAGCCGCACAGGCTGGCCCAGTCGGGTCGCGAGGTCGCGGTCGAGCGGCTTCCCAATCAGGACGGTCGTGTTGGAGTTCTTGATGAGACCCGTCGTCGCCGAGATCGCCCCGGGGCAGGCTATGCCTATGCTGCCGTCGCGGCCGAGCTCCTTCTCCGTTGCTGCCACCAGGCTGGCCACGGCATCGAGAATTGCGCGGTAGTCTCCAGCCGGGGTCGGCACGCGGCGCCGCAGCAGGGCTTTCCCGTCATCGGCGAGCGCAATCGCCTCGATCTTGGTGCCGCCCAGGTCTATTCCGATCCGCAATTCGGCGCCTTGCGATCACGAGTTCATCACGAATTCGGCCGGTCGTTGGGCTCGGCGATGTCGCGCTTGAGCGCATCCGACATGGGCAGCTCGATGTTGATGCCGCGCGGCGGGATCGGACGCTCGAACCATTGCACATAGAGCTTCTCGAACTCGCCCGAGCGCATCAGGCGAGCCAGCGTCTCATCGACCAGTGCCTTGAACGGCGCATCGTCCTTTCGCATCATCAGCGCATAGGGGTCGGACGGATAGGACTGATCGAGCAGCCTGAAGTCGGCAGGGCTCTTGGCATTGGCGCGGAAGCCCGCGAGCAGGATGTCATCCTCCATCCAGGCGCTCGCCCTGCCAGTCTCGACCAGCAGGAACGATTCGGCGTGGTCCTTTCCCGCCATGATGGTGAGACCACGCTTCTCCTCGTTGTTCATCTTGTTGACGAAGAGAGCCGTATTGGTGCCAGCGGTGACCGCCACTGTCTTGCCCCGCAGATCGTCCGCGCTGCGGATGCCGCTGCCTGCGCGCGTGATCCATTTGAACTGCGGCACGAAAAACGTGTAGGAAAATGCCACCTGCTTCTGACGGCTGCTCATATTGGCAGTCGAGCCGCATTCGATGTCAACGGTGTCGTTGGCAACGAGCGGGATGCGGGTGGCGGACGTGACCGGGGTGTACACGACTTTCAGGTCGGGCATGCCGAGCTTCGCCTTCACCGCTTCCACCACATGCCGGCAAAGCTCGATCGAGAAGCCCACGGGCTTGAGCTTGTCGTCGAGATACGACAGCGGGACCGAGCTGTCGCGATGGCCGACGGTGAAGGTGCCGGTCTCCTTCACTTTCTTCAGAGTGCCCTCCGGCTCCTGTGCATTTGCCGGCATGGATGCGACGGCGAGTACACACAGGGTTGCAAAGACGGCGATTGCACGTTTCATGATCGTATCTCCTGCAACACATCCCCTGAAGGCCGCGGGCGTGAGCCGGCCGTCATATGAAGCGGGAGGCACCCCCCGAGACTTCGAGCTGCGCGCCGGTGATGAAGCTCGCAGCGGGCGAGCCAAGAAATGCGATGGCGCGCGCCGCCTCCTCGGGCTCGCCCAGTCGGCCGAGCGGGATGCTCTTCTCCTTTGCCACCGATGCAAGCCACTCAGCCCGCGGCATGGTGAGCCCAAGGCTCTCGTAGCGGCGCCGCCACTGCCCGGAATCGACGAGCCCCAGCACGACGGAGTTCACACGTATCTTTGGAGCAAGCTCCCAGGCGAGCGACTTGAGCAGATTCTGGACCCCTGCCCGGGCTGCCGAGGTGGCGACCATGTGCGGCTCCGGCTGATAGGCGAGCAGCGAGTTGACACCGACGATCGCGGGGGCATCGCTCGCCTCCAGCAATGCGCGAAACGCGCGCAGCGGCAGAATCTGGCTGAAGAACTTGAGCTCCAATTCCTCCTTCCAGGCCGCGTCGCTGGTCTCAGCGAACGTGGTCATGCGGGCTTGCCCGGCGTTGTTGACCAAAAGATCACACCGCCCGCGCCAACCCGCAACCGCAGCGGCGAGTTCCTTGCAGTCATCGGCGTTGAGCACATCAGCGCGCACCGCCAGCACGCGCTCCTTCCCGTGCTTTTCGACAAGCTCGCGCGCGGCGGCGGACAGCCGCTCGGCATTGCGGCCGCACAGCGCCACATCCGCGCCTTCGGCAAGCAACACGCGTGCGGTCGCAAGCCCGATACCGGAGCTACCGCCGGTCACTACCGCGACGCGTCCCGAGAGACCGAGATCCATTCTCAGCTCCGCACGTAACCCAGACAGGTGGAGGGCTCACTCCTGAGCGATCGCGGGGTATGCTTCGAAAACGCCCGCAACCTGCGCTCCCCGAGCAGATCGGTGACCCGCGCAGCAGCGGATTTATCCAACGCGCTCACGGCGCTGCTCCATTGTCGATGCCGCGAGTTCAGCGCACAAAGCCGCAACGGTGCCGGGCTGCTCTTGCGGCAGCGCATGACCGGCGCCCTCTATAAGGATGGGCGTCTCGCTGCGTGCGCGGAGCGCGAGCGGCACCGCCTCGGCAATGCGCGCCGTGTGCTCAGGCGATGTGATCGTGTCAGCAACCCCGCAGAGCACAAGCGTCGGCACGGCAAGCAAACGCACATCCTGGAAAATGTCGGCCGAGGCGAGCAGCCGCACTGCCTGCGCATAGCCCGGCAGCGTGAGTCCGGCCATTGCCTCTTCAACCGCATGGCAGAGATCCGGTCGTCCTGCGGGATCGGCGAGCAGGCGCGGCGCCCGTTGACGCGCGTATTCGGCCGCGCCGAGGCGCTCGAAGTCGCTCAGCCGATGCGCCGCTCCGCCCGGCAGTGACGCGCCGCGCGGCGCGCCATAACCTGCGGCGGGCGAGACCAGCACGAGTGCCTGCGTTCGAGCAGCGCGGGTCGCCGCAAAGCGCGCCGCAATCAGCGCGCCGAGCGAATGGCCGATGACAACAACCTTGCCGACGCCCAGCGCGTCGAGGAACCGCTCGAGCGCAACCGCATAATGCTCCGGTAGCGGCCAGGGCTCGGAAAGGGCGGCGCTCTGGCCGTAGCCCGGCAGGTCCCAGGCGAAGCACGGAAAGCGCGCATCAAGCTCCTGCATGAGGGGGAGCCACGACGCGGCGTTGCTGCCGATGCCGTGCAGCAGGACAAAGGGCGGGCTGCCGCGCAGGCCCTCACGGCGCAGATACGAGATGCCGTCGCGTGTTTCCCGGATCACCGCGATCCTTATTGTTGTATATTGAATACCGTGTTCAAAATCGTAGCAGCAAACGCGGCGCGTGCAACCGCGGCCGCAGGGGGAGGACGAGGCCGCCTGCTCGCCCGAGGCTTGCCCAATGCCAACATGCAGCGTATCGATTGATGCCTTCGCATCCGCCTGCAAGGAGCAGCACGTGCCCGTCACCCGCCGCGACTTTGTCATCGGCACCGCAATGTTTGCTGCCGTCGCGCTTGCCGCGCGACCAGGCCGCGCGCAGGAGGTCTCGGGTCCCTTCAGGCTCGACCCCCTGCCCTATCCGCCCAATGCGCTCGCCCCTTATATCGATGCAAGGACGATGGAGATTCATCACGACCTCCATCACCGCGCGTATGTGAACGGCCTCAACGAGGCCGTGAAGGACCACGCGGCGGTGGCGGCGATGCCGTTGCAGGACATCCTTGGCAAGCTCGCCGAGATGCCGGAGGCGATCCGCACCGCGCTGCGCAATTTCGGCGGCGGGCATGCCAATCATGCCATGTTCTGGCAGGTGATGGGCTCGCAGGCCATGGGCCGGCAGGTCAAGGGCTCACGCCCGAGCGGCACGCAGGAGAAAGGCACGCATGGCGCAGCACCCACTGGCGAGCTTGCTTCTGCCATCACCCGCGACCTCGGCGGGCTCAAGAAGCTCCAGGAGGACTTCAACAGCGCAGGCGTGCGACTGTTCGGTTACGGCTGGGTCTTCGTCACGGTCACCAGGGACGGCAAGCTGGCGCTCGAGACCAGGCCCAACCAGGACACGCCGCTGATCGAAGGAAAGCGCGTGCTGTTCGGCAACGATATGTGGGAGCACGCCTATTATCTCACCTACAAACAGCGCCGCCGTGAGTATCTTGAGGCGTGGTGGAACGTGGTGAACTGGCCCAAGGTCGGCCAGCGCTACACGGACGCGAAGTCAGGCAAGCTCGCGATCTGAAAATGAGATGCCCCGCTCGGGCGCCCGAGCGGGGCTGGACAGGTTCCCCGATTGATTCCCCCGGTCCCCCTGTCCGTGCGCAGGAGTCTGCCTGTCCGCATGTCCGAATTGCGGCAGCTCGCATGAAACTTTCTCTCCACTTTTCATGCACATGCTCTTGCTTCGGCAGCCCTTTTTTGGCCGTCGCGTGCTCACAAAAGCGTCCATTTGCGAGGCCATGCGTTCGCGCGCTCGTGTCAATCTCAAGGAGGGACGGAATGCATTACAAGTCGCTGCTCGCGGCCGCGGGCTTTGCTGCTGCCGCGGTAGGCGTTGCCTGGATCGGCACTCCCGTTGAGGCGCAAGGCTTCCGCGAGGCGGAGATGGTCGGGTTCCATCAAATGTGCGAGCGAGGCGATCGCAAGGCCTGTATCCGCTTCGGGATAATGCTGGGCGAAAATCGCGCCCACCATCATGAGTGGCGCAGGCTGCATGCTGATTGGTGGTGGTGGGAGAGATAACACCTCTCAACTATCCACAGCCGGCGTCAATGGGGGTGAGCCATGCCTCGCCCCTACACGGTTTACTTATGTTCGCAACAAATTAGCCCATGGGCCGCGCGAGGCGCGGCCCGGCGGCAACATGCAGATACCTGGACATCGCCATCGTGCATGGCGCTGCGGCTCATTTCATCCGGGCTGCACATTAAGGTCGTGACGTGCTCGGTGCCTTGTTTGCCGCCATCGGCGCGTTCACGTTCGCGCTCAACAATGCGACCTTGCGCAGGGGCGTGCTCACCGGCACCGTGATGCAGGCGATGGCGATCACCGTCCCGGTCGGGGCGGCCGGCTTCCTCGTCCTGGCGGCGGTCGCCGGAGCGCTTCCGGCGCTGCCCGCCTTTCCGCCCGCGGCCGCGGGCTGGATGGCCGGCCAGGGTATCGTGCATTTCCTCATCGGTCGTTTCTTCAACTACCGCGCCAACCAGCTCGTCGGCGTGAACCTCTCGGCGCCGGTGGTTCAGCTCCAGGTCGCCGTGGCCATGCTGCTTGCAGTGGCCACCATGCACGAGCCTTTCACAACCCTGCAGGCGATCGGCGCTGTCATCATGCTCGCCGGCTCGTTCGCCACCCAGACGCAGTCATCGCGGGCGCCGGCCCGTGTTGCTGCACCGCCTGTCACGAGAGGACGCGAGATCGGGAAGGTCGCCTTCACCCCGCGCTATCTCGCCGGCTACCTGTTCAGCGCTTGCGCTGCGATCGCGTATGGAATTTCACCGCTGATGGTGCGGCTCGCGTTTGATGCCGCCCCGCAAGCAAGCGTGATCGCCGGCGGCGCCATCGCCTATATGGCGGCGACGCTTACTTTTACGCTCTTCTTGGCGCGCGCATCGGTGCGGCGCGACATCGCAGCACTCAAGCGTGAGAACATGCGCTGGTTTCTGTGGGCGGCGGTGCTGGTCACCGTCTCGCAGGGGTTCGTCTATGCCTCGCTCGCGGTCGCGCCGCTGATGGTGGTCACTCCCATTCTCCAGCTCTCGCTGGTGTTTCGCGTGTTCCTGTCATGGCTGATCAACCGCGAATACGAGGTGCTCAACGCGGCCGTCATTCTGGGATCGATTGCAGCGATCATCGGCTCGATCCTGGTTTCGTTGAGCACCGAGTTCGCGGTTGGCGCGTTTGGGTTTCCTGAGCCAGTCTCGTCATTCCTGCGCTATCGGTTGGCCGGGTAGTATGGCTTGCGTCCAAGGCGCATAAATTTTGCGAATCCGCCGCGTTACCGATTTTGTGAATTCTGTTGCGCGCATGCACCACCCTGCGACGTTCAACGCGCATTCAGGTTCAAGTAAGCATTCGTGCGGGAAAGGATGGTATTTGCGGCGCCTTGCCCTCCAGCCTTTCCACCTCGCATGCTGCACGACTGGAAAACGATCGAATACATAGTGGTCGGGCTGCTCGTCCTGTGGATTGTTGCCGGCCTGTTTGCTGCGAAGAGCTGACGGCAGGCGTCCACCGCTGCGAGCCTCATGCGCCGGTCGCGGTGCGGCGCTTCACGCAACTCCCGACCTCGCGGGCAAGCTCGCGCAGCATCTGGTCGCGGTCGCTCTTCTGGATGATGCGCTCGACGCCGCCATTCAGGCGCTCGCGGTCGTCCTCGGTGAGGTCTTTAGCGGTGATGACCACGACTGGTATGTCGCGCCACCGGGTCCGCGAGCGCAGCTCCTCGAGCAGCTCGAAACCGTCCATGTTCGGCATCATCAAATCAAGAATGATCACGTCCGGGCAGGTGTCAGAAAGCGCTTGCACCGCAAGCCGACCGTCCTCGGCCTCTCTCACTTCCCAGCCCAGGGGCTCGAGCGCGTGTCGCACCCCGCGGCGGACCATCTCGTCGTCGTCGACCAGCAGCACCCGGCCCGCATTAGTCCCGCAAATGCGGGTCAGCGTCTCGACGAGCTTGGCGCGCTCAACCGGCTTCACCAGATACTCCGCGGCGCCCAGCGCGTAGCCGCGGTTCTTCTGGTCCACGATCGACATCAGCACCACGGGGATTGTGGCCAGCTCCGGGTCGCCCTTCACCGCGGCGAGCACCGTCCATCCGTCGAGATCGGGCATCATGATATCGAGGGTCACCGCGGCAGGCCGCAGCTCCCGTATCAGGCGCAGCCCCTCCTGCCCGCCGCGCGCCGTGATCACGGCAAAGCCCGAGCGCTGCAGGTGACGCTCGACGAGCTCACGCGCGGTAGCATCGTCGTCCACCACCAGCACCAACGGGGCCTGCGCCTGCCCAGTGGCTGGATCAACAAGCGGCGCGTGGGACTGGGCCGCCAGCGGCTCACTCTGCACGTTCCTCGGCAGGCGAATGGTGAAGGTCGAGCCCACGCCCGGAGCGCTCTCAACGATGATGT
>Ga0306920_100008962_pt1 | contig 13332 bp, 7 predicted proteins | sample flu12Cox44000170_FD_204666 | JGI IMG/M metagenome (GOLD analysis project Ga0306920, IMG submission 204666) | Lab enrichment of tropical soil microbial communities from Luquillo Experimental Forest, Puerto Rico - flux4day.12C.oxic.44.000.170 (v2)... | ecosystem: Environmental > Terrestrial >... | reverse complement strand
CAAGGCCGAGGGGCTCGTGAGCCAGCGGGTCTCGCCCCACCGCGTCCGCCGCGCGCTCAAGAAGCTGCGCGCGCGGCTGCCCGGCGAGCGCCCGCTGACCGGCGTGCAGCTCGGCGCGGACGGGCCGGAGGTGGTGGTCCACGAGGCCGGCGCGCGCTGGCAGGCGGAGTCGGGCCAGGTACTGCTGACGTTCGAGGCGCCGACGGCGCCGGCTGAAGAGGCCCCGCTCGCCGTCCTCCCCGCGCGCCCCGCAGAGGCCGCCAGCGAGCCCCCGAAACCCGCCGCCGGCGCCGACGTCGTGGGGCTGTCCATCGACGAGATCTACGAGCTCGGCTGCGAGGTCGACGACACCGACAGCGAGCATGCCGAGGGGTGCTACCGTCAGGTGATCGCGCAGGCGCCGCTGCACGCCGACGCCCACATCAACCTCGGCCGCATCCTGCACGAGCGCGGCGATCTCGGCGCCGCCGAGACGCACTACCGCCAGGCGCTGGCCATCCGGCCCCGGGACCCCACCGCCAGCTTCAACCTCGGCGTGTCGCTCGAGGATCAGGGACGTCACGCCGACGCGCTCGAGGCCTACGAGCGCGCCATCGTCTCCGATGGGCGCAACGCCGACGCCCACTACAACGCCGCCCGCCTCTACGACCTCCTCGGCGACTACGGCGCGGCCCTGCGCCACCTCCGCATCTGCCGCGACCTGGCCCGTCAGGACCGTTAACGCCCGCGGGAGGCGTGAAGGATCGGAGATCGCCGCACATTGCGGGCCCGACGTGCGTCTGGTCGAGCCGAGACATTGCTCCCGGGAATGCCCGAGGTTAAGTTGAGGTTCACCTCACAGATGGACGCCCTCGACCTCTCCTGCCGTTCCATCCTGGTCGTGGACGACGACCCCGACGTGCGTGACGCCGTGGCCGACGTCCTCGGCGACGAGGGCTACCAGGTGACCAGCGCCGGCAGCGGCCGGGAGGCCCTGGAGCAGCTGCGCAAGCAGATCCGGCCGAGCCTCATCCTGCTCGACATGGTCATGCCCGACATGGACGGCTGGCGCTTCCGGATGGAGCTCAAGAAGCAGCCGGAGCTGGCGGCCATCCCGGTCGTGATCCTGTCTGCCCACGGCAACGTGCGCGACGCCGCCCTGGCCCTCGGCGCCTCCGACTACCTGCGCAAGCCGCTCCAGGCCGACAGCCTGCTCGAGATCGCCGAGCGCTATTGCCGCCCGGTGTTTTTGAACTAGGGCCGTCGAGCTCGAGCGCGCGACGATCGTCACGTCGCGATTTTTCCCGCGTCTGTGAAGGCGGGCGGTCAGGCTAGAATCGCGCGCAATGCTCACGCGCGCCGGGGCCGCCCTCGTCCTGGTCGGGCTGCTTGCGTTCCCGCGCGGCGCGGCTGCCGAAGCGAGCGACCCGGCGGACGAGCCGGTGGACGCGCCGCCCCCAGGGCCGCTCCCCAACGTCCGCTGGTTCACGCTGGAGACGCCGCACTTCGATCTGCACTACTACCCCAACGAGCGGGCGTTCGCCGAGCGCGCCGCGCACATCGCCGAGCGGGCCTACCGGCTCATCACGCGCTACCTCAACTGGCAGCCGTCGGGGCGGGTGAGCATCACGCTCAACGACCAAGTCGACTCCGCCAACGGGTTCGCGAGCTCGGTCCCCTACAACTACATCTACGCCTACGGCGTGCCGCCCGGATCGCTCGACGAGCTGTCGGACTTCGACGACTACGTCAAGCTGCTCATCACCCACGAGTTCACCCACGTCGTCCACCTGGACACGATCCTGTCCTGGTGCCCGCGGACGGTGAACGCCATCTTCGGGAAGATCTACGCCCCGAACCTGTCGCAGCCGACCTGGTTCATTGAGGGGCTGGCCGTGCTGATGGAGTCGCGGCAGACCACCGCGGGGCGGCTGCGCTCGAGCTTCTTCGACATGTACCTGCGCGTGCCGTTCCTCGAGAACCGCATCTTCGGCAGCGACGCGGTGTCGGCCATCCCGCTGGCCTTCCCCCAAGGGACGACGGTCTACCTCTACGGCTCGAGCGTGCTCCGCTACATCGAGGACCGCTACGGCCCCGGCGCCATCCGCGAGATCTCGCACCGCTACGCCGACGAGTGCATCCCCGGGGGCATCAACCGCATCGCGGCCCGCACGGTCGGCCGCGGCTACGTCGAGCCGTTCGGCGACGGCCTCTGGCAGGAGTGGCAGCGATCGATGGCGCACCGGTTCGCGCTCGAGGCCGACGAGGCCGAGCGGCGCGGCCTCACGGCGGGCCGGCGCCTGACCCACGACGCCCCGGGGCCCGGCGGCGAGGGGCCGAGCCCGCGCTTCTTCCCCGACGGCACGCTGGTCTTCCTGCGCCAGAACACCAACCAGTCGCCGGCGTACGTCCGGATCGATCTGCGCACCGGAGCCCGCCAGACGATCTCCGACATGCAGGGGGCCGGCCCGGCCGCACCCACGCCGAGCGGGCACGCGCTGGTGTTCGAACGACGGAGCTTCGTCCCCCTCACCTGGCGCATCTCGGGAAGCGCTTACGTGGACTGGCGCGATCTGTTTCGACTCGACGTCGAGAACGGGACGGTCCGCCCCCTCACCAGGGCCTGGCGCGCTCACGAGCCGGACGTCTCCCCCGACGGGACGCAGATCGCCTGCATCGTCGCCTCTAAGGGGCCGCGCCAGCTGGCGCTGGTCCCGATCGAGGGGGGGACGCCGCGGGTGCTGACGCCGGACGCCCCCGGGTTCGCCTACACGCCGGCGTTCTCGCCCGACGGCCGGCTCATCGCCTACTCGCGCTGGAAGCCCGGCGGCTTCCGCGACATCCACATCTACGACCTCGCGGCCGGCCGCGAGCGGACGCTGGCCGTCGACCGGGCGATGGACGTCGACCCCCGCTTCACGCCCGACGGCCGCTACCTGCTCTACGCGTCGGACCGCACGGGCATCTACAACGTCTACGCCTACGAGCTCGCGACCGAGCGGCTCTACCAGGTCACGAACGTGCTCTCCGGCGCGTTCCAGCCGGTGGTGTCGCCGGACGGCAAGACGCTGGTCTACAGCGGCTTCGACTCGGACGGCTTCGACCTCTACACCATGCCCTTCGAGCCGGCGCGCTTCCTCCCCGCGCAGCCGTTCGCCAACTTCCGCCTCGACGCCTCGCCGAATCCCGACGACGAGCGCGACGCGCCCGACGCGGCGCCCGGCGATGCCATCGGCTTCCCGACCGAGACCCATCTCTACGAGCCGTGGCGGTACATGTATCCGCGAAAGTGGAACCTGCAGTTCTACTCGGTGGGCCCGCTCGGGCCCGGCGCCAACGTCTACATCGACAGCACGCTGACCGATCCGGTCGGCAACCACACCCTGGTCCCGGCGCTGCTGCTGTCCGGCGATCTCGATCCGAGCGTGTCGGTCTACTACGCGTACAACCGGCTCTGGCCGTCGTTCGCGCTGTCGGCCCGGCGGTCCGCCCAGACGGCGAACGACCTCGTGTTCGGCGGCACGAACGTGAACTACCGCCAGCACACCCTCGGCGCGAGCGCCTCCGTCGGGCTCCCGGTGCTGCAGACCGCGGATGCGTCGGCGAACGTGAGCCTCGGCTACGACTACACAGCCTACGGGCCGGCCGATCCGCTGCCGGTGGCGGACCCCACCGGCCCCGCCACCATCCCGCCCGAGCGCGGCCCGGACGCCGTCTACGCGCAGTGGGTGTTCAGCAACGCGCACAGCTGGCAGTACTCGATCAGCAACCAGGAGGGGCGATCGGTGGCGCTGTTCCTCAAGATCGCCGACCCGGCCCTCGGCGGGCGCTTCCACACCACCGAGGTGAACTGGTCCTGGACCGAGTACGCCACGCCGCCGTGGGCACGGCTGCACGCCTTCGCCTTCCAGCTGGCGGGTGGCGTCGGCATCGGCGACAAGCGCCAGCTGTTCGGGCTGGGCGGCCTCCCCGAGCAGGACGTGCTGCGCGCCGTGTTCTTGAACCAGCGCGAGCAGGGGCTGTTCCTGCGCGGCTACCCCGTCAACGCCTTCGTGGGCGACTCGTTCCAGATGCTCTCCTCCGAGTACCGCGCCCCGCTCGTCTGGATCGAGCACGGCTACGAGACCTTCCCGCTCTACTTTCGCCGGATCTGGGGGACGCTGTTCACCGACATCGGCAACGCGTACTTCGGCGAGTTCAACCCCCACCAGCTCAAGGTCGGCGCGGGCGCCGAGCTGCACGTCCAGTTCAACGTCTTCTACTTCGTCGAGTCGGACGTGAAGATCGGCTATGCCCACGGCTTCCAGGCGATGGGCATGGACCAGATCTACCTGGCTGCGGCCGCGTCGTTCTGACCGGCGACGGTTTAACCGGCGACGGTGTCGATGCTGGCACCCAGGATCGACGCCAGCTCGTCGATCTCCGTCTCGGTCACCGTGAGCGGCGGGAAGAGGTACATCGTGTCGCCGAGCGGGCGCAGCAGCGCGCCGCGACGGACGGCCTCCTGGTAGACGCGGTAGCCGGTGCGTCGGCGCGGATCGAGCGGGGCGCCGCCGGCGCCGACGAGGTCGACGGCGGCGACCATCCCGCAGGCGCGCAGGTTCGTGACGCCGGGACGCGCGGCGGCCACCGACTCGAGCGCGGCCCGCAGCCGCGGCGCCAGCGCGGCGACGCGGCCCAGGACGTCGTCGTCGGCGAACACGTCGAGCACGGCGTTGGCGACCGCGACGCCGAGGGCGTTGCCGGTGTAGGTGTTGGAGTGCAGGAACGCCCGCCCCTCGAAGTAGTCGGCATCGAACAGGCGGTAGACGGCGTCGGTGGTGAGGACGGCGGAGAGCGGCAGCACGCCGCCGGTCAGCCCTTTCGACAGGGCCGCGAAATCCGGGAGCGGCGGCGCCGGGCCGGCGAGGTGGCTGGCGAGCATCGCGCCCAGGCGCCCCATGCCCGCCGCGATCTCGTCGGCGACCAGGTAGACGCCCCGCGCGTCGGCCCAGGCCCGAAGGCGCCGGAGCAGATCGGGGCTGAAGAGACGCATCCCCCCAGCGGCCTGCAGCACGGGCTCGTAGACGATCGCCGCCAGCGTGTCGGCCTCGGCGTCGAGCGCGGCCTCGATCGCCGGCCACTCGGGACCGGCGTCGAGCCACGCGGGATCGTGGGGGCCGCGCCGGTACGGCAGGCCCCGCAGGCGCGCGACCGGGAAGCCGAGGGCCTGGTACGGAGCGCCGTAGAGCGAGAGATCGCCGACGGAGAGCGTGGCCACCGTCTCGCCGTGGTAGCCGTTCTCGAGCGCCGCGAAGCGCGTGCGCGCCGGCTCTCCGCGCTGGGCCTGGGCCTGGAGCGCCATCTTGAGCGCGATCTCGACGGCGGTCGAGCCGTTGTCGGCGAGGAACACCTTGCCGAAGTGGCCGTCGCGGCGGCCGGGCGGCGCGGCGGCGGCGAAGGCCGCCGGACCGAGGCCGTTGGCGGCGGCGAGCAGCCGCTCGCACAGGCGCACCAGCGCGGCGCTGGTGGTGTTGGCGGTGATGACGTGCTCGAACGCATCGGCCTGCGCGCGCAGCGCCGCGAGCAGGCGGGGGTGGCCGTGGCCGAGCGCCTTGCACCACCAGCTGGAGATGGCGTCGAGGATCTCGCGCCCGTCCGCGAGGCGGAGGCGGGCGCCGCGTGCCCCGACCACCTCCAGGGGCGGGAAGTCGCGGTAGTCGCGCATCTGGCTGCACGGGTGCCAGAACACGTCGAGGTCGCGGCCGACGAGATCAGGCGTTCGCGAAGGGACGCTCACGCCGAACGACTAGCACGGCCGCGCCGCGGCGGCATCGCGGAATTACCGGCGCGGGCGGCGCCGGCGGGCCACGCCGAGCGCCGCGGCGAGCAGGCCCGAGAGCAGCGCGGCGAGCCCGCCCCCGCCTGCGGGCGGAGTCGCGGCACACGCGCAGCCGACGACCGGGAGCGTGTAGACGCCCCTCGCCGGCCCGACGCCCGGGCCCTTCACCACGCCGCCGTCCGGTCCGGTCCCGGCCCCGGATGAATCGCCGCTACCGGTGGTCCCGCCCGCGCCCGTCGCCCCTCCCTGCCCGCCGCCCGTGCTCCCACCCGATCCGGTCGGATCGACGCCCGTCCCGCCCGTGGGGCACGCCGCGCCGAGGGGGAGGGCCATCGACTGTCCAGCCGCGAGCTTGAGGTACGAGATGGTCTGCCCGGCGTAGCTCTCTGCGCCCGTGGCGCAGACGCCGGTCACGGGGATGGTGGCCGCCTGGGCGACGCTGACGGTGATCTGCGCGCCCGGCTGGATCGTCGCGGTCACGCCGGAGGCGTTCAGGCTCATGCGGGCGGAGACCACCTCCGCCAGGTCCTCCATCTTCGGGCTTTCGACCGGGAACGTGGCCACCGCCGCGTACTTGTCGAGGGCCGCGTCGAGCAGGTCGCCGAGCAGGCTCCGCCCGCCGCCGTAGTTGCGCAGGTTCGCCTGGTGGAACATCCAGGGGTCGGTCTCCCCGCGCAGCATGTAGAGCAGGAGCGTGCTGCTCTCCTCGTCGATGATGGCGTCGTAGCCGAGGGCCGCCTTCCGGAGCACGGCGTACTCCGGCTCCCACTCCGCCGGCTGCGAGACGTTGAAGTAGAGCTCGGTGGGGCGGCGCGGGATCTCGAGGACGCCGGGGACGAGCGCGTTCGGCATGCCGGCGTTGGGCGAGGGGTTCGCCTCCCCGGCCACGGAGGTGTCGCTGACGATGGCCCGGATCCCGAAGTCGAACATCGCCCGCATGGCGTTGATGCTGCCGAGCCCCGAGATGTTCGGGGTGACCGCCTGGGCGCTCGCGTAGGGCTGGACGCCGATGCTCTTGAGGTAGGCGTCGTTCTTCATGAACTCCGTGAAGGCGTCGGCGTAGGAGAGGCTGTCGAGCACCTTGTGATCCCAGGTGTGGTTGATCCAGGGGATGGTCGTCCCCAGCGCCACCGCCCCGGCCGTGAGCGGGTCGTTGGCGATCGCGGCGGAGCCGGCGCCGTTGGCGGCGAACGCCACCCGGAACGCCTGCGAGGTCGGCTTGTCGCGCCGGCTCTTGAGCCAGAGCGCGAACGTCATCAGGTCGGCGTCCGTGATCCGGTAGGTGCCGCCCGTGTAGATGGTGCTCGCCAGGAACAGGTCGTCGACCTGCGGTGAGGCGTAGACGTGGCGTTCGCCGATGAACACGCCCTTCGTCACCCAGCTCACGAGGCCGTAGGCGAGCTCCGACGTGAACACGGCGGCCGAGGACTGGCCGAAGGTGAGGGCCAGCGTCTCGCGTCCATCGCTGCCGGTGAAGGTCGCCGCCAGGACGTGGCCGGCGCCGTCGACGAGCAGCGGCGTCGTCGCAGCGTCGGCCGCGGCCGCCGGGTAGACGTACCCGCGATCGATCCTGACCGGGTTGGCGCAGTTGGCGCCCAGGAAGACGGCGGCGCCGGCCGGCGTGCACTGGGCGGCGACGGGCGCGGACGTCGGGTCGTAGCCCGCGCCGGCCGGGGAGAGCCCGTAGGCCGCGGACGGGGCCGTGTAGAGCGACAGGTGCCGGACGCCGAACGTGGCCTCGTAGCCCGCGAGCACCGTCCACTCCGCGTCGGAGAACGCGCTGCCCGAGGGGACCTCCAGGCCGCCCGCGTCGAGGATGATCCCCTGGTACTTGCCGTGGTTACCGTCCGCGAGCGAGGCCGCGGTCAGGGCCGGACCGGTCGTCGCGTCGAGCAGGTCGTAGGGCGTCCCGAGGTAGTCGAGCGTCGATCGGATGGCGTCGACCGATGCGCTGATGCCGTTCGTGGCGATGACGAGCAGGCGCGCGTCGACCGCCCCGCCGCCCGCGAACACCAGGGTTGGTGCCGGGGTCGGCGGGAGCGCGCTCGTGCTGGTCGGGACGCCCGGCAGCGGCGCGATCGGGATCGCCTTGGGGTGGACAGGCAGCACGAGCCGCGTCTCGGCAACCGGTGCCTGATCCACTGTCCGCGGCGGCAGCGGGGCGTCGTCCCCGCAGCCCCCGCCGAGGGATGCGACCACCGCCAACACCTGCCAGCCCCTCGTCCTCTCCGCCACCCTGCCCATCCGCCCCTCCTGCCACTTCACGCGCCGCGGCGTCATCAATCATCAGCAGACCCCGTGCCAGCGTTTCGAGGCGCCGACCGACGAGCGCCGCTACTGTTCGGTGCCGAGCCGCCTTTCCTGGTTCCAAGAAAGAAGCGCGGCGCTCAGTCGGATCCGTCCGAGCCCTTCGGGCCGAGCCCGTGCTCGTCGAGCTTGGCGTAGAGCTGCGGGCGGCCGATGCCGAGCAGGCGCGCCGCGGCCGAGCGGTTGCCGTTCGTGCGCTCGAGGGCCCGGACGATCAGCTGCTTCTCGAGGCGGGCGACGGCCGCATGGAGGGCCAGGTCGCCGCCATCGGGCAGGAGGTCGTCCCCGGCCAGGGGCTGGCCTGCAGCCGGCGCATCGCCGCCTCGGAGACGGCCCGCGCCGGCGTCCCGCGCAGCGCGTGGGCGACGAGCAAAGGGATGTCGCTCGGGCGGGCCCTTAGCGGCGGCAGCTCGATCTCGATCACCGCCAGCCGGTAGTACAGTTCCTCCCGCAGCGCCGCGCCCGGCGACCCCGGGCGCACGGGGCGGCTGGTGGCGGCGATGAGGCGCGCATCGGCGGCGAGCGGATCGTTGCCGCCCACGCGTTCGAACGTCCCCTCCTGGACGACGCGCAGGAGCTTGGCCTGCAGCGCCGGATCGAGCTCCCCGATCTCGTCGAGGAACAGCGTCCCCCCCGCCGCGGCCTCGAACCGTCCGCTCCGCCGCGCGGTGGCCCCGGTGAACGCCCCGCGCTCGTGGCCGAAGAGCTCGCTCTCGATGAGCGTGGGCGGGATCGCCGCCAGGTTGACCGCCACGAACGGCGCCCGCGCCCGCGCCGAATAGGCGTGGATCGCGTGCGCCACCAGCTCCTTGCCGGTGCCCGTCTCGCCGGTCACCAGCACCGGCGCGCCCGACGAGGCCGCCCGCCCGATGAGCTTCCAGACCGCCAGCATCGGCGCGCTGGTTCCGACCAGGTCCTGGCGCGCCTCCACCGGGTCGGGGGCGGGAGCCGCGGTGCGCGAGAGCTCGCGCTGCTTGAGCGCGCGGTCGATCGTCGCGCGCAGGAGCTCGAGGTCGAACGGCTTGGTCAGGTAGTCGAAGGCGCCGTCGCGCATGGCGCGGATGGTCCGCTCGCTGTCGCCGTAGGCGGTGGCGATGATGACCGGCACGCCGCGGGCCGTGGCCCGCAGCTCGGCGAGGTAGTCGAGGCCGTCGCCGTCGCGCAGCCGGATGTCGAGCAGGACGCAGTCGATCGGCTCGCTGGCGACGATGCGGCGCGCCTCCCCCAGCCCGGCCGCCGGCCGCGGCTCGGCCCCCATCGCGCCGATCGCGTCGACGAGCCCCTGGCGGAGGCCCGGCTCGTCCTCGACGACCAGGACGGCGTTCACGCGGCGGCCTCGCCGTTCACGCGGCCGCCTCGCCCGCCGGGACCCGCGGCAGCGTCAGCTCGAGCCGCGTCACCCCCTCGCCGCGCGCGTAGGTCAGGTCGCCGCCGTGCGCGCGGGCGATGGCCCGCGAGATCGCCAGGCCGAGGCCCGTCCCATCGGGCTTGGTGGTGAAGAACGGCTCGAAGATCTCGGCGGCGCGTCCGGCCGGCACGCCCGCCCCGCGGTCCGCGATCTGGACGCGCCAGCCGCCCGGCCCGTCTTCCACGACTTCCACGACCGCCTCGACGGCGCCCCCGTCGGGGGAAGCCTCGACGGCGTTCCGGAGCACGTTGTCGAGCGCGCGGGCCAGCGCGTCCGCGTCGCCGACCGTCTCGCCGCCGCCGCGCGCGACGATCCGGATCCCGCGCAGCGCCGCCCAGGGGCCGAGGGCCTCGCCGCGCGCCCGCAGGAGGGCCCCGAGATCGAGCGGCGCCCGCCGCCCGGGGGCGCGCCCGGCGACGATCAAGAGATCGGCGACCAGCCGATCGAGGCGCATGATCTCCGCCGACGCCTGGCCGATCGCGCCCCGGGTCGCCTCCGGAAGGCCCGGCGCGCCAGCCGCGAGATCGAGCCGCAGCTTGATCGACGCCAGCGGGTTGCGCACCTCGTGCGCGACGCCCGCCACGACGCGCCCGAGGGCGGCGAGGCGCTCCTGGCGCGCCAGATCCTTCCCGAGCTGTTCTTGAATCCGACGCGCCTCGGCCAGGTGCCGTGCCAGCGTGGCGACGCCGACGGCGATGTCGTCGAGCTCGCGCACGCGCGACCGCGGCACCGGCGCCCCGAGGTCGTCGGCCAGCGCGGCCAGCGCCCCGCGCAGCGAGCCGGCCGCGCGCTTGAGGGTGACGAGCGAGAACGACGCGCTCGCGACCAAGAGCAGCGCCGACACCGTCAGCGCCACCAGCAGGAGGCGCCAGCTCTGCAGCGTCGGCGACGGGCGGACCAGCACGGCCGCCCAGACGATCCCCCCGCCGGCTAGCGGCGCCGCGCGCGCCACGAGCTGGCCGCCGCCGAGCCCCACCTCGTCGCCCACCACGCCGCCGCCCGGGGCGAGCCGCGCGACCAGCGCTTCCAGCGTCGGGCGCCAGAGAGCGGGGACGGCCGCGCGCAGGTGCTCGACGTCGCCGGGGCCGGCCAGCACGCCGCCCCGCATCCCGACGATGGGCGAGATCGTCGCCGGCAGGCCGGCGGCGCCCGCGAAGCCGAGCCGATCGATCTCGTCCCGCACCGCCTCGCGCCCGCGCTCCATCCGCTGCGACTGCGAGACGGAGATCGCCCGGTAGAGGGCGTCGCCGGCCAGCCCCGCGGTGACGAGGCCCAGCACCGCGACGCTGAGCAGCCGGTGGCGGATCGGTCGGCCGAGAGGCACGGGGCCAGCGTCAAGCAAGCCGGATACCCACCCCTCGACCCCGGCGGGCGCGCGCCGCCCCTGGCGCCGCCGCCACCGATCCGTGACTCGTTCGCTTACAGGTGTCCAGAATCCGTACAGGTTAGCGCCGCGAAGCCGCCATGACCAAGCGCCTCCTGGCCGCCCAGCGCTGGCCCGCTTGTTGCGATGCGACGGCGATCTCGCGATGCTCGTCCACCTCCTCGCCACCGTGATGGCGCTCGGCCCCGACGCCGCCCCGCCCGCTAGACCCCTATCGCTCGCCGAAGCCGAAGCCGCGGCGTTGCACAACCAGCCCAGCCTGACGGAAGCGCGGGGACAGCTCGAGGCCGCCGAGGGGAAGGTCGAGCAAGCCCGCGCGCCGTATCTTCCCCAGGTTCTCGGAACCGGCATCTACAAGCGGACCACCGCGAACTTCACCCCCACGCCCGGCCTGACGCAGAGCCCGGGCTCGACGACGAACCCCCTCAACAACCCGCCGCCTGTGAGCTGGGACCCGCGCTTCAACTACTACCAGCTCGTCGGCACCGCCACGCAGCTCATCTACGACTTCGGCCTGACCAGCAACAGGTGGCGGGCCGCCGACGCCAGCCGCGATGCCGCCCGCGACGGCGAGCGGACCGCGGAGGTGCAGGCGTTGTTCAACGTTCGACGTGCGTTCTTCCAGGCGCGCGCGCAGCACGATCTCGTGGCCGTGGCCGAGGAGACCGTGCGCAACCAGGAGAAGCACGTGGAGCAAACCAGGGCCTTCGTCCGCACCGGCATCCAGCCGGACATCAACCTCGCCACCGTGCTCACGGCGCTCGCCAACGCGAAGGTGCAGCTCGTGACCGCGCAGAACAACGACGCGGTGGCGATGGCGCAGCTCGCCCAGGCGATGGGGGCTCCCGCCTCCGGAAGCTACGTGATCGCGGACGACGACTTCCGGGCTATCGCCGGCGAGGACGGGCCGCCCGGGCCGCTCGTCGATCGCGCGTTCCGGACGCGCCCCGAGCTCGCCAACCTCGTCAACCAGCGCCGCGCCCAGGAGCTGACCGTGGAGGCTACCCGCGGCGGCTACGGACCGGCGCTTAGCGGCGTCGCCAACGTCACCGAGACCGGTTCAACCGTCTCCTCGCCAGTGCCGAACTGGTACGCCGGGGTCAGCCTGAGCTGGAACATCTTTCAGGGCGGGCTGACGCGCGGTCAGGTGCGCGAGGCGAACGGCACGCTGCAGAACCTGAACGGCCAGGAGCAGGCCGAGCGGCTGCAGGTCCAGGTCGACGTCGAGCAGGCGCGGCTCGGCGTGCAGGCGGCCAAGGCGACCATCGGCGCCGCCGGCGAGGCGCTCACCAACGCGCGCGACCAGCTGACGCTCGCCGAGGGGCGCTACGAGCACGGGCTCGGCAGCGCCGTGGAGCTCGGCGACGCGCAGGTCGCGTACACGAGCGCGGAGGCGCAGGTGGTCCAGGCGAAGTTTGGCCTGGCGTCGGCGCGCGCGCAGCTGCTCGCCGCGTTGGGGGAGCGATGAGCGCCGGCCGCAGACGCTGGATCGTCGGCCTCGTCGTCGTCGCGGTCGTCGTCGTCGCGATCGTCGTCGTGCGCGGCCGCGGGGGAAGCCAGGAAAAGGCGGCCGGCGCCCCCGAGGGGCGCGGCGCCGCGGGCGGCGATCGCCCGGTGCCGGTGCTGGTGGGGCCGGCCGAGACGCGCGACGTGCCGATCTACCTCGAGGGGCTCGGGACGGTGACGGCTTACAAGACCGTCAACGTCCGTGCCCAGGTCGACGGGCGGCTCGATCGCGTGCTCTACCGCGAGGGGCAAGCGGTCAAGCACGGCGAGGTGCTGGCGGACATCGACCCGCGCCCGTTCGCGATCCTGCTCCACCAGGGGGAGGCGGCGCTCGCGCGTGACAAAGCCCAGCTCGAGGGGGCCAAGCGGAACCTCGAACGCTACCAGGCGGTCGGCGGCCAGCACCTCCTGCCGCAGCAGCAGATCGACGACCAGGGGGCGCTCGTCGCGCAGCTCGAGGGGACGGTGCTCGCCGACCAGGCGCAGATCGAGAACGCGAAGCTGCAGCTCGACTACGCCCGCATCAAGTCGCCCATCGACGGCGTCACCGGCGTGCGCCTCGTCGATCCCGGCAACCTCGTGCACGCTGCCGACACCACCGGGATCGTCGTGGTGACGCAGATGGATCCCATCGCGGTGCTGTTCACGCTGCCGCAGGACGATCTGCCCGAGGTGGCGCGCGCGCAGGCCGGCGGGCCCCTCCCCGTCGAGGCGCTGACCCGCGACGGTGCGCAGACGCTCGCGACCGGACAGCTCGAGCTCATCGACAACCAGATCAACCAGGGGACGGCGACGATGCGGCTCAAGGCCATCTTCCCGAACCCCGACCGCGCGCTGTGGCCCAATCAGTTCGTCACGGCGCGCCTGCGCCTGACGGTCCGCAAGGGGGCGCTGGTGGTTCCGGCGGCGGCGGTGCAGCGCGGGCCG
>Ga0306920_100008961_pt1 | contig 13332 bp, 13 predicted proteins | sample flu12Cox44000170_FD_204666 | JGI IMG/M metagenome (GOLD analysis project Ga0306920, IMG submission 204666) | Lab enrichment of tropical soil microbial communities from Luquillo Experimental Forest, Puerto Rico - flux4day.12C.oxic.44.000.170 (v2)... | ecosystem: Environmental > Terrestrial >... | reverse complement strand
GACGAGCTCGGCGAGGGCGTGGCGGACGTGGCCGTCGGCGATCGCGTGTTCGGCTTCTCCGCCGAGGGGGCGGCCCAGGCCGAGCTGGCGGTGCTGTCCAGCTATGCGCCGATCCCGCCGTCACTTGACTTCCCCGGCGCTGCTGCGCTGCCGGCCGCCATCGAGACGGCCACGCGCGCGCTCGACCAGCTCGGCGCCGGGAGCGGCAGCACGCTGCTCATCAACGGCGCCTCCGGAAGCGTCGGCAGCGCCGCGGTTCAGCTCGCCGTGGTGCGCGGTGCGCGCGTGATCGGCACCGCCAGCCCGGCCAGCCACTCCTACCTTCGCTCGCTGGGGGCCGAGCCCGTCGCCTACGGCGAGGGCCTGGCCGAGCGGGTTCGCGCGCTCGCGCCCGACGGCGTCGACCTGGCGCTCGACGTCGCCGGGAGCGGCGTTCTGCCCGAGCTCATCGAGCTTGCGGGCAGCCCGGAGCACGTCGTGACGATCGCCGACTTCACCGGCGCGGCCGAGCATGGGGTGAGGTTCAGCAGCGGGGATGCTGGCCGCGCGGTTCACGCGCTCGCCGAGATCGGCGAGCTGATCGAGTCCGGGCGCTTCTCGCTCCCGGTTGCGCAGACCTTCCCGCTTGCCGAGGTCGCGCAGGCGCACCGCGTCAGCGAGGACGGTCGCGTGCGCGGCAAGCTCGTGCTGCTGGTCGGCTGAGGGTGCTAGTGCCCCCGACGCGCGCTCAGCAGTCAAACACCGACCAGCAGATGTCGTTCCGCAGCCGCTGGTCGTCCAGGACGAGCTCGCGAATCGCCTCCGGGAGCTGGTCACGCTGCCACCGGCACTCGAGCCGCCCGGCGCCTTCGCCCTCGCCTTCCGCTGCGCCAGCGCGCGCGGCCTTGATCGCATAGGCGGCCGCACCGAGATCGTGCGCGGCGACGTGCGCCACCACCCCGGCCTGGCCAGCGGCGTACGCGGCATGCCGCGGCGCCCCGCGCAGGTCTCTGGCCGCGCCCATGGCATGTCCGGCCGCCGTGCGAGCCTGGGTCATCGTGACCTCGCCGCGTACCCAGGCGCGGGCATGCTCGATCGCCTGACGCGGTCGTGGGTCGTCAGGCCGCGCCGATGCGAAGAAGTCAAGGACGTGCTCCGCGCACGATGCCGCCCAAAGAGCCAGCAGCCGGTGATCCGAATCGGTGAGGGTCCCACCGCGGCGGATCGTTATGAAGCGAGGGTCTCGGACCTTCGGCAGGATCATGACTGGCCTTCCTCAGCAGCGCAGCCCGGCGATGAGCAACCCGACCATGCGGCGGGCGTCGTAGCGCGGGTCGCCGCCGACGCACAGGTTGCCGACGGCGTACATGAGCCCGAAGGCCTGCACATCGGGGCGGATCTCGCCGGCGTCGGCGGCGGCGGCGATCAGCTGGGCGCACACGGGCACGAGGCGGTCGAGGAAATAGGCGTGCAGTGCCCCGAAGCGGCCATCGTCGGACTGCAGCGCCGCGGCGAGGCCATGCTTGGTGATCAGGAAGTCCACGAACAGGTCGACCCATTGCGTCAGCGCGGCGTGCGGCGAGCTACTGCCCGCCAGCAGGGCCGGCCCGGCTTCGGCGCAAGCGTCGACCTGGTGGCGGTAGACGGCGATGATGAGGTCGGCCCGGGTCGGGAAATGGCGGTAGATCGTGCCCATCCCGACGCCGGCCGCTGCCGCGATGTCGCGCACCGGCGCATCCACGCCGGATTTGACGAACACGGCGGCAGCCGCGTCGAGCAGGGACTGCTCGTTGCGCCGGGCGTCGGCCCGTTTCCGCGGGGGCGCTCCCCCGGCCTGCCCATCAATGTCGGGCACCGTCCCACCCCTGCCGTCGGTCCTTGAAAAACGGAACCATGCTCCGTATAGTGAGCGGAGCAACGTTCCGTTTCCTATGATGCCAGAACGGGAGGACTGACGCCCATGGCGCACGCAACCGGGCCGCGCTTCGGGATCATGACGGCCCCGATGCAGGTCAGCTACGGCGACATTCTGCGGGTCTGGCGCGAGGCGGACACGATCCCGCAGATCGAGCATGCGTGGCTGTTCGATCACCTCATGCCGATCGGCGGCGACCCGGACGGGCCGATCCTCGAAGGCTGGACCCTGCTCTCAGCCCTCGCCGCGCAGACCGGGCGGCTGCGCCTTGGGCTGCTGGTGACCAGCAACCGCTTCCGGCCGCCCGCGATGCTGGCCAAGATCGCCGCGACCGTCGATGTCGTCTCCGGCGGGCGGCTCGACTTCGGCATCGGCGCGGGCTCGCGGCCGGGCCATCCCCTGGCCCGGCGTGAGTACGAGGCGTACGGCCTGCCCTTCCACGACTCCGCCTACGCGGTCGGAAGCCTCGCCGAGGCCTGCACGGTCATCCGGCGGCTGTGGACCGAGGACAAGCCGTTCGACTTCGACGGCAGCTATCTCCACCTCACCGGGGCGTTCTGCAACCCCAAGCCCGTGCAGCGGCCGCAACCGCCGATGCTGATCGGCGGGCGCTCGGCCGCGACGCTGCGCGTGGTCGCCGAGCACGCCGACGTGTGGAACTACCCCGGCAGTGACATCGAGGACGCCGTCCGCCGCAGCGCCCTGCTAGACCGCTACTGCGCCGAGATCGGCCGCGACCCCGCCTCGATCATCCGGTCCCTCGTCCTGCCGGTCTCCTACGACCACCCCGGCAGTACCCGGGATTCGATCGCCGAGGCCATTGACGCCGGCCTGCTGGAGATCGTCCTGACGCTGCCGGCTCCCTATCCCGAAGACGTCGCACGGTGGGTCGCCAGCGAGCTGATCAGCAAGTCGGCCTGACGACGAGGCCGCCCGCCCCCGTTATTGGAGATCGTCAGGTCAGGCGCCGACGTAGGCTGCGAGGTGCTCGCCGGTGAGTGTGGAGCGGGCGGCGACGAGATCGGCGGGCGTGCCCTCGAAGACGATCCGGCCGCCGTCGTGGCCGGCCCCGGGGCCGAGGTCGATGATCCAGTCGGCGTGCGCCATGACCGCCTGGTGGTGCTCGATGATGACGACCGACTTGCCGGAGTCGACGAGCCGGTCCAGCAGGCCGAGCAACTGCTCGACGTCGGCGAGGTGCAGCCCGGCGGTTGGCTCGTCGAGAAGGTAGACGTTGCCCTTCTCGGCCATGTGCGTGGCCAGCTTGAGCCGCTGCCGCTCGCCGCCGGACAGCGTGGTAAGCGGCTGGCCGAGGCTGAGGTAGCCGAGCCCGACGTCGGCGAGCCGGCCGAGGACGGCCTGCGCGGCCGGCGTGCGCGCCTCTCCGGCGCCGAAGAACTCCCCGGCCTCGGTCACCGACATCGCGAGCACCTCGCTGATATCGCGGCCGCCGAGGTGGTAGTCCAGTACGGCTGCGTCGAACCGCTTGCCCTCGCACTGCTCGCAGGTGGTGGCGACGCCGGCCATCATCGCCAGGTCGGTGTAGACCACGCCGGCGCCGTTGCAGCTGGGGCAGGCGCCCTCGGAGTTGGCGCTGAACAGCGACGGCTTCACGCCGTTGGCCTTCGCGAACGCATTGCGGATGGGGTCGAGCAGCCCGGTGTACGTCGCCGGGTTGCTCCGCCGGGAGCCGCGGATCGCGCCCTGGTCGATGGACACCACGCCCTCGCGGCCGGAGATCGAGCCTTGCACCAGCGAGCTCTTGCCGGAGCCGGCCACGCCGGTGACCACGACCAGCACGCCGAGCGGGAAGTCGACGTCGACGTCCTGCAGGTTGTGGGTGCTGGCGCCGCGCACCTGCAGCGCCCCCGACGGCGTCCGCACCGATGGCTTCAGGGTGGCGCGGTCGTCCAGGTGGCGTCCGGTGAGGGTGCCGCTGGCCCGCAGCCCCTCGACGGTGCCCTCGAATACCACCTCGCCACCGGCGGTGCCGGCGCCGGGGCCGAGATCGACGGCGTGCTCGCCGATCGCGATCACCTCCGGCTTGTGCTCCACGACCAGCACCGTGTTGCCCTTGTCGCGTAGCCGCAGCAGCAGGTCGTTCATCCGCTGGATGTCGTGCGGGTGCAGCCCGATGGTCGGCTCGTCGAAGACGTAGGTGACGTCGGTCAGCGACGACCCGAGCTGCCGGACCATCTTGGTGCGCTGCGCCTCGCCGCCCGACAGCGTGCCCGACGGGCGGTCGAGGCTGAGGTAGCCCAGCCCGATCTCCACGAACGAGTCCAGGGTCTGCCGGAGCGCGGCGAGCAGCGGTGCCAGCGAGGGCTCGTCGAGGCCGTCGATCCATCCGGCCAGGTCGCTGATCTGCATCGCGCACGTCTCGGCGATGTTGATGCCGTTGATCCGCGAGGAACGGGCGGCCTGGCTGAGCCGGGTGCCCCCGCACTCGGGGCACGCGGTGAAGGTGACTGCGCGCTCCACGAACGCCCGGATGTGCGGTTGCAGCGCCTCGGAGTCCTTGTCCAGCATCGACCGCTGGACCCGCGGGATCAGCCCCACGTAGGTCATGTTGATGCCCGCGATCTTCATCCTGGTCGGCTCGCGGTAGAGGAAGTCGTGCATCTCCTTCTTGGTGAACTTGCGGATCGGCTTGTCCGGGTCGTAGAAGCCCGACTCTCGATAGAGCCGGGAGTTCCAGCCGCCTCCCGTGTAGCCGGGGACGGTGATCGCGCCCTCGGCGAGCGACTTGGAGTCGTCGAAGAACTGGGTGAGGTCGATATCGGAGACCGTGCCCCGGCCTTCGCAGCGCGGGCACATCCCGCCGGTAATGCTGAAGCTGCGCCGTTCCTTCACGGTCTTCCCGCCGCGCTCGAACGCGACCGCGCCCGCCCCGCTGATCGAGGCGACGTTGAAGGAGAACGCCTGGGGCGAGCCGATGTGCGGCTGGCCGAGCCGGCTGAATAGGATGCGCAGCATCGCGTTGGCGTCGGTGGCGGTGCCGACCGTGGAGCGCACGTCGCCGCCCATCCGCTGCTGGTCCACGATGATCGCCGTCGTCAGCCCCTCCAGCACGTCGACGTCGGGCCGCGCCAGCGTGGGCATGAAGCCCTGCACGAAGGCGCTGTAGGTCTCGTTGATCAGCCGCTGTGACTCCGCGGCGATCGTGTCGAAGACCAGTGAGCTCTTGCCCGAGCCGGACACGCCGGTGAACACCGTCAGCCGGCGCTTCGGGATCTCGACGCTGACGTCCTTGAGGTTGTTCACGCGCGCGCCGTGCACGCGGATCACGTCGTGGCTGTCGCCGCCGGGCCGCGCAGCTGGCTGCGGGCCCGTCCTCGTGGCCGTGCTCATCGTGTCTCCATCTGTGGCCCAGCCCCCGCGGGGCCGTGCTCATCGTGTCTCCATCTGTGGCCCAGCCCGCGCGGGGCTGGGCGTCAGCGGTCCTGAAGCAGTCCGAGGACGTTGCCGTCGGGGTCGGTGAACGTGGCCACCAGGCGGCCGCCGCCGACGTCGCGCACGGGGTCCTTCACGGTGCCGCCGGCCGCGGTCACCTCGGCCAGCTTCGCCTCGATGTCCGGCACGTGCCAGTAGGCCACCGGCGAGGTCATCCCCTGCGGTCCGCCGCCCGGCACCAGCCCGATGTGCTGGCCGGCGGCATCGAAGCCGACATAGTAGTCCGCGTCGGCCGACGGCGCTACGCCGAGCAGGGCGGCGTACACCGGCTTGGCCTTGGCCAGGTCGGACACGGGATGCAGCACGGTCTTGATTCCCTCGGTGGAAGAGCCGGTCATGGTCACTCCTGAAGTAGTTGGTCACACCTACCCGGTGTGTCTTGCCTGCAGCCAGGCTAGTTGCGGCTCGATGACCGGCGCTTCTCCAATCCTGACCGTTTTGGCGCGGCCCTGGCCGGGGGCATTGACCCGGGCCGGGCCGCGGCCATGATGGGGAGCAATGCTGCGGGAACGGGTCTTCCTGGGCGGCCAGGCCGTGTCGATGTTCGGCGACGGGCTGGCCCTGCTGGCCGTGCCGCTGCTGGTCCTGCAGCTGACGCGCAGCCCGGTGGCGGCCGCGCTCGCGTCGCTGCCCGGCAGCCTCGGTTACCTCGTGGCCGGCCTCCCGGCCGGAGTGCTGGCGGACCGCCTGGACCCGTGGACGATCCTGATCGGCGGCGATATCGTCCGGGCCCTGATCTTCCTGGTGCTCTTCGTGCTGACCGGGTCGCCGTCGGTCTCGCCGGGAACGATCCTGGGGCTGGCCTTCGCGGCCGGCGCGGTAACTGTCTTCTTCGACACCGCGCTGGCCATCGCCGTGCGGGACGTGTTCAGCGGCGCCCGGCTGATCTCGGCGAACTCGTGGCTGGAGTCCGCCAGCCAGGCCGGGCAGATCATCGGGCCCGGCGGCGCCGGGCTGCTGGCCGCGGCCGGGCTGCTGCACGTGTCGATGCTGATCGACGCGCTGACGTTCCTGGTGTCGCTGGCCTCGCTGGCCGGCGTCCGCCGCCGCTACCGGGCCGCGCCCGGACCGGGCCGGCCCGCGGTGGCCTGGCGTGCCCTGCTCGGTGAGCTGGGCGAAGGGATCAGGTACCTGACCGCCACCCGCCTGCTGGCCACCCTGCTGGTGTTCCTGCTGGTGGTGAACCTGGGCCTGGGCGCCGACAAGCTGATCATCTTCCTGGCCAGCGACACCCTGCACCTGCCGCCCGGCCAGGTCGGCCTGGTGGTCAGCGCCGGCGGCGTGGGCGGGCTGCTGGGCGCGGCCAGCACCGGCCTGCTCTGCCGGTGGCTCGGCCCGCTGCCGGTGATCACGCTGTGCTGCGGTGCCTCCGGCCTGGCCCTGCTGCTGATCAGCGCGGCCACGTCGATGCCGGTCGCCCTGGCCGGGAACCTGCTCTACGTCTGGGCGATCATCGCCGCGAGCGTCACGAACCGGTCCCTGCGGCAGGTCCTCGTCCCGCGGGAACTGCTCGGCCGGGTTACCGCCTCCTGGCGGCTCGGCGGCCAGGCGACCACCCTCGTCGGAGGCGTCCTGGCCGGGGCCATGGCCGGGCTGCTCGGCGACGATCCCAGGCCGGTGTTCGCCGCGGCCGGCTGCCTTACCCTGCTCACCGTGTCCGTGGCCTGGTTCGCCGGGCTGCAGAAGGAAGACGGCTCCCAGGTCGCCGTCTCGCTGACCGCGAAGTGACCGGATCCCGGGGTGATAGCAGGTTTGCGACAACACCCCTGGCTTGGCCTTCATGTCGCATTTTCGCTAGACCTCGGCCCGCGGGAGACCGATGCTGGGCGAGTGCACGAGGACAGCGAACGCTGCGTCCGGGCCGTCCAGGCCAAGGATGCGCGCTTTGACGGCTGGTTCTTCACCGCGGTGGTCACCACCGGGATCTACTGCAGGCCGAGCTGCCCGGTGGTGCCGCCGAAACCGCAGAACATGCGGTTCTTCCCCAGCGCCGCGGCGGCCCAGCAGGCCGGGTTCCGCGCCTGCAAGCGATGCCGGCCGGACGCCAGCCCGGGGTCGCCGCAATGGAACGAGCGCGCCGACCTGGTAGCCCGGGCCATGCGGCTGATCGCTGACGGGGTCATCGACCGGGACGGCGTCCCCGGGCTGGCCGCCCGGCTGGGTTACAGCGTCCGCCAGGTGGAGCGGCAGCTGCTCGCCGAGCTGGGCGCCGGCCCGCTCGCCCTGGCCCGGGCCCAGCGGGCGCAGACCGCCCGGCTGCTCATCGAGACCAGCTCGCTGCCGATGGGCGACATCGCCTTCGCCGCGGGCTTCGCCAGCATCCGGGCCTTCAACGACACCGTGCGCGAGGTCTTCGCGCTCTCCCCCACCGAGCTGCGCCGGCGCGCCGGCCGCGGGCTCCCGGCCGCGGCGCCCGGGATCCTGCCCCTGCAGCTGCCGCTGCGCACCCCGCTGTGCCCGGACAACCTGTTCGGCCACCTGGCGGCCACCGCGGTACCCGGCGTCGAGGAGTGGCGGGACGGGGCCTACCGGCGCACCCTGCGGCTGCCGCACGGGCCGGGCGTCGTGGCGCTCGCGCCCGGGCCGGAATACATCTCCTGCCAGCTGTCCCTGACCGACCTGCGCGATCTCGGGATCGCGATCAGCCGGTGCCGGCGGCTGCTCGACCTGGACGCCGACCCGGTGGCCGTAGCCGACCTGCTGCGCCAGGACGCGGTGCTGGCGCCGCTGGTCCAGAAGGCCCCCGGCCGCCGGGTGCCGCGCACGGTCGACGCACCGGAATTCGCCGTGCGGGTCGTGCTCGGCCAGCAGGTGTCGACCGCGGCCGCCCGCACCCAGGCCGGCCGCCTGGTGGCCGCGTGCGGCGAGCCGGCCGACGACCCGGCGGGCGGGCTGACGCACCTGTTCCCCGACATGGCCACGCTGGCCGCGCTGGATCCGGGCACGCTGGGCCTTCCCCAGGCGCGCCGCAGCACTCTCAGCACCCTGACCGCCGCGCTGGCCGACGGCGAGATCGACCTCGACGTCGGCAGCGACTGGGAACAGGCCCGCGCCCGGCTCGGCGCGCTGCCGGGGCTCGGGCCCTGGAGCGTCGAGACCATCGCCATGCGCGGCCTCGGGGACCCCGACGCCTTCACCCCCGGCGATCTCGGCGTCCGGGCCGCGGCCCGGCAGCTGGGCCTGCCGGCCACGCCCGCCGCGCTGACCAGGCGCGCGGCCGCCTGGCGGCCCTGGCGCGCCTACGCGGTGCAGTACCTGTGGGCGACCGGCCACCATGCCATCAACCAGATGCCCGGATGAAGGGACGTCCAGCATGAAATCGAGCACGTCACCCAGGTCGCACGCCGTGGTGGACAGCCCGGTCGGTCCGCTCACGCTGGTCGCGGCCGACGGGGACCTGGTCGGCCTGTACATGACCGAGCAGCGCCACCGGCCCGGGCCCGAGGAGTTCGGCGAGCCAGCCGGCGACCCGGACGGCGAGCCGTTCGCCGAGGCCGCCAGCCAGCTGCGGGAGTACTTCGGCGGCCAGCGGACCGAGTTCGACCTGCGGCTCGCCCTGGCCGGCACCGCGTTCCAGCGGCGTGTCTGGGCTGCCCTGCAGGACATTCCCTACGGCCAGACGATCTCGTACGGCCAGCTGGCTGACCGGATCGGCCAGCCGTCGGCGTCGCGGGCGGTCGGCCTGGCCAACGGGAAGAACCCGGTCGGCATCATCGTGCCCTGCCACCGGGTGGTCGGCGCCGACGGCGGCCTGACCGGCTACGGCGGCGGGATCGAGCGCAAGCGGTACCTGCTGGCCCACGAGCAGCGGGTCAGCGGCCAGACGCTGGCCTGAGGAGACCAGGCGCCGGCCTAGGCGGGCCAGGTCGCGTACGCGCGGACCGGGAACGTGCCGAACCCGGCGACCGCAGGCGGCACGGCGCTGAACCGGAACCCGGCCGCGGGCAGCGCACCCAGGTTGGTCAGGTGCTCGCAGACCGGGACACCCGCGGCCAGCAGCAGCGAGTGCGCGGGGCGCTCCGGGTCCGCGGTGTCGTCGATGTTGATCGCGTCGATGCCCACGAGCCGGGCCCCCGAGTCGGCCAGGTGGGCGGCGGCCGCGGCGGTCAGGAACGGGTGGTCGCCGGCGTAGGCGGCGGTGCCCCAGTGCCGGTCCCAGCCGGTACGGACCAGTACCGCCCGGTCCCGGACCTGATAGGGCAGGAAATGCCCGCGGTCGACGGCGCGCGTGCGGCTGCCCGTCACGTCGACCACCACCGCGTCCAGGTCGGCCAGCCGGTCCAGCGGCAGCGCCGCCAGATCGGCCCCGTCCGGGTAGCGGTGGAACGGGCTGTCGACGTAGGTGCCGGTGTTCCCGCACAGCGTGATCTCCCCGATCGCGAAGTGCACGCCCGGCGCGTACCGGTTCGCCGGAAGCCGCGCGCTGACCGATTCGGCCCGGACCCGCGGCGCCGGCAGCCCGGGAACCGTGACCATCCCGTCGGCCAGCGGATGGCTGAGGTCGATCCGCCGCAGCTCCTCAGGCGCGGGCCCGGTCTGCCCCCCGCGTCCCGCCGGGGCGGCCCGCTTGTGCCGTTCTGTGATAATCCGGGCACCGAGGATCTCGACCTGGTCGGCCATCAGCAGGCCGAGGTCGGCGACCAGGGCCTCACCGAGGCCAGGCCCGGTCAGGCCCGGATCGTCGATGTCGATGCGGAATCCCTCACCGCGCAGGCTGCCCCCGTTGGAGAAGGTGATCTCGAAGTCGAGTTCGGCGCGGTACTGGGCGGCCGGGTCGCTCACCGGTGCGCTCCTTTCCCTCACTTCAGGCCGCGAGCGCCCGCGCGACGCCGCCGGTGTACCGGTCGAGCTGGCTGCCGTCCGCGTCGTGCGTGGGGTTGACCTCGGTCAGGACGAGCCCGGCGAACGACGGATGCGCCCGCAGGACGCGCAGGCAGGCGATCACGTGCTCGAGCCGCACGCCCGAGCCGTAATGCGGGAAGTTGCCGAGCGGCAGGTCGCCGGAGTCGATGACGTCCACGTCGAAGTGGACCAGCACCGGCCCGCTGGCCGCCGCGACGCCCGATACCGCCCGCGCCGCCGCGCCGGCCGGATCGGGGATGAAGGCGGGCGCCTCGGCCAGGCTCACGCCCGCCTCGGCCAGGTAGGCCCGGCCCGCGTCGTCGGTCTCCCGCGGGTCGGCACCCACGATGGCCAGCCGGGGACCGTCCAGCAGCGGCGGCTCACCGTCCAGCCCGGCCAGCTCGGGCGCGCCCCGGCCGAGCAGGTGGGAGACGCCCATCGAGTCGAAGATGCCCGAGCCGCCGGAGTCCGGCAGGCCCACGTCGGTGTCGCCGTCCACGTAGACCAGCCCCACGTCCGGGTGGCGCCGCCGCATGCCCGCGACGACCCCGAGGGTGATCGTGCAGTCACCGCCCACGACCAGCAGCAGTCGGCCGGTTCCGGCGGCCGCGGCCGCGGCGTCGGCCACGTCCCGGGCCACGCGGGTCACCGCCGGCAGGTTGCGGGCGCCCGGATGGTCATGGTCGACGGCGAACGGAGCCTCCGGCAGGTTCCCGGTGTCCTGCACGGACTCTCCCGCCGCCGCCAGGCGTTCCAGCAGCCCCGCCGCGCGCAGCGCGTCAGGCGCCCGGTCCTGGCCCGCATGATGGGCACCGGCGCTGCTCGGAACGCCGATCACCGTCCAGTCACCCATCGGTACGGCTCCTCTCCTCCGTTACCTTCATTTTCATGATGATGGTGACGAGCATAGAGTCGTGGCCGATCCCCTCGCAACCAGCTATCATCGAATGATGGTGACGGATACCCGGTCCGGCCCGACCATCGGACCGCCGCGGATCAGCGTCGCCCCCGGCGACCTCGAGATCGTGCAGAGGTTCGTCAACACGCTGGATATCGAGAACGGCACCGACGAGTTCGACTCCCCCGCCGGGCTGAGCGGCTGGCTGGCCGGCAGCGGTCTCATCACGCCGCAGGCCGCGGCAGGGCGGGTCCGGCCGGACGAGGTTCCTGTCTCTGCGGCCTTCCGGAACCGCGCGGTGGCGCTGCGGGAGGCGTTGCGGGACGTGCTGAGCCTGCACGCACCCGGGGCGCCGGACGGCGCCCGGGCCCGCGCGGCCGCGGCCGAGCTGCGGAAGGCCGCGAGCACGCTGCGGATTCGGATCGAGGTCGGTGATGACGGGCGGGTGGCCCCGGGGCCGGCCGGCGCGGGCGCGGCGGCCGCGCTGACCAGGATCTTGCTGCTCGTCGCGGAGGCCGAGCGCGCGGGAACCTGGTCCCGGCTCAAGGCCTGCAGCGCCAGCGACTGCCGCTGGGTGTTCTACGACCGCTCCCCCACCCGCAGCGGCTGCTGGTGCTCCATGCGCATCTGCGGCTCCCGCGCGAAGTCGCGCGCCTACCGCCGGCGTGCGGCGGCCGGGCCGGGCGGAGACCTCGGGGACTTGAGGATCGAAACATAGAAATATAGCTTGTCTCCTATGAGTATGGTGTCAGCCGGCCTGTGGTCGGCTCCGTGCGGTGACGGCTCCACCCCGCGCCGGTACATCGTGGCGGACGTGTTCACCGACACCCCGCTGCAGGGCAACCAGCTCGCGGTGTTCACCGACGGCCGGGGCCTGCCCGCCGGGCAGATGCAACGGGCCGCGCGCGAGCTCAACCTCTCCGAGACCGTCTTCTTCCTGCCGCCCGAGCAGGACGGCGACCTGCGGATCCGGATCTTCACCCCGGCCAGCGAGCTGCCGTTCGCCGGCCATCCCGTGCTCGGCTCGGCGTTCCTGGCCGGGGAGCTGCTGGGGACGTCGGCGGTACGACTGGAGACGGGCGCCGGGGTGGTGCCCGTCGAGCTCCAGCGCCGGGGCGAGCAGATCGTCTCCGGCCGGATGGAGCAGCCGATACCGGACTGGGCGCCCTACGAGCAGCCGGAGCGCCTGCTGGCCGCCCTGGGCGTGGCCGGCTCCGGCCTGCCCGTGGAGGCCTACCGGAACGGTCCGCGGCACGTGTTCGTCGCGCTCGACGGCGAGGCGGCGGTGACCGCGCTGCGGCCGGACCTCGGCGCGCTGGCCGACCTGGGAGAGATCGGCGTCAGCTGCTTCGCGGGCGGCGGGGGGCGCTGGAAAACCCGGATGTTCGCGCCCGGCCTCGGCGTGTCCGAGGACCCGGCGACCGGCTCGGCGGCCGGCCCGCTCGCCATTCACCTGGCCCGGCACGGCCGGACCGGCTTCGGCGAGGAGATCGAGATCCGCCAGGGAGCGGAGATCGGCCGGCCATCGGTGCTGTACGCCCGCGTGGATGGTTCTCCGCAACGGATAGAACGGGTGCTGGTCGGCGGGTCTGCGGTGGTCGTGGCCCGGGGCGAGTACCGGCTGGGCTGAACGATGCCCGATGCCGAGCTCTTCGCGGTGCTGGCCAGTGCGCGGCGGCTGCAGGTGCTGGAGTGGCTGAAGGACCCGCGGGCGCACTTCCCGCCGCAGCGCGACGGCGACCTGGTCGACGACGGGGTGTGCGTGTGCTTCATCGCCGCCAAGCTCGGCGTGGCCCAGCCCACCGCCACCGCGCACATGCAGCGGCTGGCCCGGGCCGGGCTGGTCACCTCCCGGCGGATCGGCCAGTGGACCTTCTACCAGCGCGACGAGGACGCCCTTACCGCGGTCAAGCAGAGCATCGCCGCCGGCCTGTGATGCGAACCCCGGGTTGCCCGGCCAGAACCTGACTATGCTGTCAGGTCGGGCCGACATGGCCCTGGCCAGCAGCGCAGTACCGAAATTCGATAGTAAATATGGTCTTAGATCAGGTTCGCAACAATTTCGAAGAGCCCAACAGTTTCGTCGGCCGCGAGCGCGAGCTCGCCGAGCTGAACCGGCTCGCGGCCTCGATGCGCGCCGTGACCCTGTGCGGGCCGGGCGGCATCGGGAAGACACGGCTCGCGCTGCGGGTCCTCGCCGGGCTGGCCGATGACTTCCCCGACGGGGTGTGGTTCGTCGAGCTCG
>Ga0306920_100008959_pt1 | contig 13333 bp, 13 predicted proteins | sample flu12Cox44000170_FD_204666 | JGI IMG/M metagenome (GOLD analysis project Ga0306920, IMG submission 204666) | Lab enrichment of tropical soil microbial communities from Luquillo Experimental Forest, Puerto Rico - flux4day.12C.oxic.44.000.170 (v2)... | ecosystem: Environmental > Terrestrial >... | reverse complement strand
AGCTGTCGATCAAGGCCGAGCGCGACGGGAAGCCGCGCAAGGTCATGGTGACGCTCAAGGAAATGCTCTAGCGCCGGAACACGATTTTACCGTGGCGCGGCCCCGGGGCCGCGTGCCACCATCGTGGGACCCGCCGGGATCACATTGGAGGCCCCCGATGCATACGAACGCCCGGTCACACGCCGTGCTCCACCCGTCTTCTTCGCCCGCGCTTCCGGCTCTCGCCGCCCTCCTGCTGCTCACCGGATGCAGCGCCGATTCCCGAAACCCCCTGCGTCCGATGCTGCAGAAGAATGCCTCGCGATCCGTCACGCCGCAGTCGCTCGCGGCGGAGAGCACCGATCCCGCGGCCGCGGCGGCGGTCGAGCGCTTCGGGGGCGCGCAGCACTTCCAGTTCTATCCGCTGACGATCGGCAATCAGTGGCACTACGACACGCGGAACGACCTCACCGTCATCGCGAGTGCAACCGGCGACACGACCGTGAGCCTGATGGCCGGGACCCAGGTCAGCACGATCGATCGCATCCAGAGCTTCGACGGGCGCGACTACTTCGTCGAAACGCACGTCCAGCACACGGACGGGTTCGTCGATCTCGAGAACGACGTGATCGAGCGCCAGGACCGCACCGGGCTCTACGAGCTCGATCCCGTGCAGCCGGCGAGTCCGGGCCGCGCCGTGCCGAGCATGCCCGCGCGCCCAGTGCTCGCCGATCCGCGCGTCGCGCAGTTGCGCCGCATGCTCGGGACGCGCGTTTCGGATGCATCCGTCGCGGTGTTCCTCGACAAGCTCGAGCACGTCACCGGCGCGGCGTACGCCGCGGGAGCGGCGAACATCGCCCCCGGCGGTCCGCTCGATCACGAGATCACGCGGCTCGCCTATCCGCTCCTGCCCGGCAGTCACTGGGTGATCCGCGACTCTCCGCGCTTCGAATCCACGGTCGAGAGCATCGGGTTCCTGCACGAGCCGGCCGGCTGGTTCATCGCCGTGCGCATCCGCATCGATTCGGAGTTCTTCGGGCCGGACGACCGCGTGCACGTGTGGTACGGGCCTGGCGGGTTCCTGAAGCTCGCGGCGCACGTCGTCGGCCAGATGACCGACGACAGCGGGAACATCGTCGGAGTCGCGATCAGCGACTTCGGCCACGATCTGACGTCGCTCGATCTCAAGAACCGCTTCCCGCACGGTCCCATTGTCGGCGCGCTGAGTCCGGGAAGCCCGGCCGCGGCCGAGCCGCAGTAGCGCCCGCGTCCTACGACTGCCGCGGGTCGGCCGCCCGCGGCGCCTGCGAGCCCTTGACGCCCGGTGTCCAGTCGCCGGTCACGCCGTCGTGCAGTGCCGCCGCGAACGTCGGGCTCGTCCAGTACTGGTTGTGCCCGAGCAGCGGCAGGTCCGCGTCGGGATCCGTCACGTTCTCCACGCGGCGTGATCCGCCCTCCGGCGGATCCTCGGCATCGTAGAAGCGCAGCGGCGCGCTGATGATGTCGTTCGGCGAGCTCAGGTTGACCCAGAAGCGCGGGCGGCTCACGTAGCTCTGGATCATGGGCTGCACGGCGGCGGCGAGCGCCTCGCGCACTTCCGCGGTGTGCGGGCGCTGGGTGCGGAACAGGTAAGCGGTCTTCTCGAGGGGCGATCCGAACGTGAGCATCATCTCGGTGCGATGCGCGGCGTCGAACGGGAGCTGCTTCAGCCGGTCCTCGAGGATCACGTCGTTCAGCATGTCGTACGCGACCACCGAGCCGAGCGAGTGGCCGACCACGACGATGCGGTCGTACGCGGGATCACGGCCGTTCGGCGCGCGCGCGCCGTACACCGCGCGCGCCACCTCCATCGAGATCTCGTGGATCTGGTGGCGCATGTCCCAGAACTTGCTCACCGTGTGCGCCGAGACGTAGGCCGCGACGTCGCCGACGTACTCGACCAGGAACCCGCGGGCCTGAAAGCTCACCCAGAGCGCCGCGCCCCACACCACCCACGCCTCGAGCGTCTCGCGGCCCTTGAGCGGCCCGGGCCCGCCGAACATCGGCATCTGGGTGAGCTTGCCGGGCGAGCTCAGCACGTGGATCACCATGAACACCGCGATCGCGACCACGCCGCCGAAGCCGAGCGCGACCAGCGCCCAGCCGACGAGCGAGCCCGCGCACAGCCCCTTCTCGCCGGCGCGCGGCATCTTCGGGCGCATCCAGCGCGGCACGAACATCGCGCCGAGCACGATCGCGATCACCGCGACGAACACGAGCGAAAGATCGAGCGTGAGCTGGCGGAACAGGTCGGGCTTCGGCCACGCGATCGTGCCGCCGGTGAGGGAGTGCGTGGCCAGCACCGCGGTGACGAGCGTGTTGATGAGGATCAGCGAGAGCAGCACGAGCATCACGCCCGAAACCTCGAGCGCGGTGCGGAAGCGGTGGATCGCGAAGCGCACCCAGCGGCCGAACATCCAGCGGTCGAACGTCGGATCGGCGACTGCGCGGAGACTGTGGAACCCGGAGCGCAGCAGGAACGCGATCACGTCCATCAGCGAGACGCGGCCCTCGGTCACGGGCGCCCAGTACGCCTCGTAGAGGTGGACTTCGCGCGCCGCCCCGTCCTTGCCGGTCACGCGCATCTCCGCGCGCGCGAGGCGCGTCTCGCCGAGCATCACCTCGTCCACGGTGATGCGCGGCCCGTGCGGGCGGCCGTGGCGCGCGGCATCCTCGCCGCGCAGCGCGTTCGCGACCTGCTCGAGCGTCTCGAAGCGCACCTGCTGGCCCATCCCGTGCGAAACGATCACCGCGGTCACGCCGCGCGCCGGCGGCGGGCTCGCGACACGCGCGGCGAGCAGCTCGGGCTCGGGGCGCGCGCGCAGCTCGACGTACGACTCACGTGGTGGATGTGTCGGCCTGGATTCCATGCTCGGCCTTAGTTCGTGGCCCCCGTGGTGGCCTCGAGCGGCGGCCGCTCGAGATGAAATTTCGTCTTCGACTGCCACAGCTCGCCCATCTCGATCAGCATCGCCTCCTCGAACGGCGCGGCCATGATCTGCATACTGGCCGGCATCGAAGCCTTTCCGAATCCGATCGGCAGCGCGATCGACGGCAGGCCGCAGGCGTTGCCGATGCCGCCGGCGGGATCGCCGTACGGCAGAGCGACGTTCAGGTCCTCCTCGACCGGCGGCGCGACCGAGAGGAAGTTCGTGGTGACGACGTAATCCCAGCGCCCGTAGAACTCGGCCATCTTCTGCTGCAGCACGGTGCGCATGCGCCACAGCTTCGCGGCGTCCGCGCCGGTGATGCCACTCGCGATCTCGGCCTGGTACTGCGCCCACGGATCCCTGAGCTGCGCGACGCGCCCGTCCCTGAAGAACGGCTCGAACGCGGAGAGCGCCTCGATCGTGATCAGGAGCCCCGCGGTCTCAGCGTACGGGAACTCGGGGAACTTCGCGTCCTCGAGCACGAATCCGTTGTCGCGCAGCGTCTGCACCGCGCGGTCGAACGCCGCGTGCACTTCGGGCTCGGCGCCCTTCTGCTTCCAGTCCGGCGTGATCAGCGCACCCTTCAGCGACTTGATCGGGCGGCGTCCGGGCGTGAGGTTCAGCGGCTCGGACGACGACGTGGGATCCGCGGGATCGGCGCCCGCGATCACGTCGAGGATCAGGCGGATGTCGGACGCCGAGCGCGCGAGCGGCCCGATCTTGTCGAACGTGTCCGAGCACACCATGCCGCCGGCGCGGCTCACGCGCCCGTACGTCGGGCGCAGACCGGTGATGCCGCAGAACGCGGACGGGCAGAGGATCGAGCCCCACGTCTCGGTGCCGATCGCGAACCCGCACAGCGCGCCGCCCACCGACGCGCCCGAGCCCGACGACGAGCCGCCGGTCCAGCGCGACGGATTCCAGGGATTCCTGCCCGGCCCGCTGATCGAGGCGTTCGCGAAGCGGTAGCCGAGGCCGCCCGCGAACTCGACCATCGCGCACTTGCCGAGCAGCACCGCGCCGGCCTCGCGCAGCTTCCGCACCACCGTGGCATCGGTCTCGAACATCTGTCCCTGGCACGGAACGGCGCCCCACGAGGTCGGAATTCCCGCGGTCGCGAGCAGATCCTTCGCGCCGTACGGGACGCCGTGCAGCGGCCCGCGCCAGCGGTTCGCCGCGATCTCCTTCTCGGCGGCCTGCGCCTGATCCATCGCGAGGTCGCGCGTCACGGTCTCGAACGCGTTGAGATGCGGCGAGAGCTTCTCGATGCGATCGAGGTAGGCGGCGGTGAGCTCGACGGGCGAGAGCTTGCGGCTGCGGATGCGCTGGGACAACTCGGTGACGGGCAGATAGAGGACGTCCTCGCCGATCATCTCAGTGTCCCGCGCGCCGCGCGGGGCGCAGCGGCTTGAACGTGAACGCGAGCGGGCTGCCGGCCGGCAGCTCGTACTTGCGGATCGTCTTCAGCGCATCCGCGGTGCTCTTCTTCTGCCTGTCGATCTCGGTCTTCACGGCGGCCGGGCGCGGCGCCTCCGTCTTGGGCGCGGACGCCTTCGACGCGCTCTTCGCCGCGGCGGCCGCCGCGCGACGCGCCGGCCCCGTCACCGCCGCCGCCGATCCCACCGCCACGAGCCTCAGGAACTCGCGTCGCGACTTCATCGCCTCACTCCTTCGATCGAACGCCCGGGGCGGATCCGCCGCGCGCGTCGCGGGTCAGACTGCGCCCCTCGAACGTCTCGAGCGAGCGGCGCAGGTCATCGGGGACGGGCAGGCTGCGTTTGAGGTCGTAGTCGTAGCACACCTGCACCGACGACGCCTCGACGACCAGGCGAAGACCGGCCTTTTCGCGGATTTCGTACTCGAAGGAGAATGACTTGGTGCCGATTCCGCCGCAGCGGATGCCGAGCAGCAGGGTCTCCTGAACCAGCGCCTCGGAGCGGAAGTCGATCGTGACGTGGGCGAGGATGAACGGCACGCGCCGGTAGTCGGTGCCGCGGCGGAACTCGCGCCAGTACTCCTGGCGCGCCACTTCGAGATACGTGACGTACACCGCGTTGTTGATGTGGCCCATCGCGTCGGTGTCGCGGAAGCGCGGACGCAGCTCGTGCGTCACGCGGAACCCCTCGATCCGATCGGGCGCCATGGTCAGAACGCGTTCAGCGGGTGGACGAACGCCGGCCGCGCGCGGAACCAGTCCTCGATCCGCTCGGCCGCGCCGCCGGCCGAGTCCACGAGCCCGATCTCGGCGGCACGCACCGGCGACAGCGCGCCGCCGACGATCGACGCGAGCGCGTCGGGCGGGGCGGACAGACGCGGCAGGCCGCGCGCGGTCGTCGCGCCCACGCGCAGGCGCCCGCCCTCCGCGCGCACCCGGAACGCGCGCGCGCTCTGCGCGAGCACGCGGTCCTCCAGCGCGAGCGCGAACTCGCCGCGCGCCTCGGGCGCGACCGGCAGCCGCTCGAGCGCGGCGCGCACGTCGGTCAGGCGCAGCATCAGGCCGTTCGCCGCGTTTCCCGTGTCGTGATAGACGCTCATCTCGAGCGTGGGGCGGAGGTTCTGCGACGTCTTCATCAGCGCGAGCCAGCCATTGTCGCCGGGCGCGAGGTGGAGAATCTCGGCCACCTGGTCCGCGAGCGAGGCGAGATGGCCGGCGAGCCCGCGATGCGCTGCCGGCGTCGCCGCGATGAACTCCGTCAGCGTGACGGAGAGCTTGAACGGCCCCGCGTCCGCGTCCACTTCGTAGTAGAGGTAGCCCTCGAGCTTGCCGCGTCCGCCCACGTAGACCACCCACTCGCCCTCATGCGTCCACAGCCGCCGCTTCCACCATTCCGGGCCGCGCGCGAGCGCGAAGTGTCCCTGCGAGGCGACGCGCTCGTACAACGCCTCGACCGCGGGACGGTCGGAAGCCTTGAGGCGGCGCACGCGGCGCGCCTCGTCCGAAGCGGGCAGCAGCGCGGGCGAGAATGCGAGCTGGTGCGCGACCTCGATCACGCCCCAGCCGAGCTTGCGGTAGAACGAATCCCGGAATGGATACAGCACCGAGAGCGCCTCGCCCTTGTGGCGCATCTCGCGCAGCGCCGACGTGAGCAGCGCCTCCGCGATGCCGCGCCGGCGGTGCTCGGGCGAGACCGCGACCGAGCCGATCCCGGTGACCGGTACGCGCTTCCCGCGCACGAACGCCGTGAACGGATACAGCACGAGCGAGGCGACGATCGCGCCCTCGAGCTCGGCGACGCGGACGTCGCGCAGCCCGAAGCGCGGATGATCGGTGTAGAACTCGCGCCGCCGCTCGAGGCTCGACACGCGGTACGCGCGCTGGCCCAGGTCCGCGAGGCTCTCGACGTCGGCGCGGCGGGCCGCGCGACAGCGCACCGCCGGCTCGCGGGCCGCGCGCGGGCTCACAGCGCGCTCTCGCGCGTCATCCGGAACACCGCGTCGCCGGCGCGATCGCGGCTCATGCCCGGCCCGTGCAGCTCGAGTCCGCCATGACCCGCGACCATCACGTTCGCGGGTTGCCAGGTCTGGTTGAAATACGTCAGCAGCTCGAAGACGTAGTCGCCGCGCGGCAACGGCCCGCGCGGGCCGAGCACCGGCGGGGAATCGAACTTCCCCTGCTCGACCGGCATCTGCATGCGCGCGACGAGCGCGTGATCCTCCTTGCGGTAGATCGAGACCTGGAGCCGCGTTCCGTCCGGGAAATCCACCGTGCCGCGCACCCGCACGAGGCCGTTCGAAAGCCGGTAGGGCTCGAGCGAGCGCAGCAGCGGGGTGCCCTGCGAGAGACCGCTCGTGTCGCCCAGGGTTTCGAAGGTGAGATCGGCGCTGCGGCGCGGATGCGAGGAATTCCCGCACCCCGCGACCAGAAACGCGGCCACGGCCAGCACCCAGGCACGCCTCATGCGCGACACGCTAACGAAGGCGGGGCGGCAGGGGAAGCCGGAATCGCGCGCCGCCACGAACGGCGCGGGCGCCGCGCAGCGCCGCGCGTCGCATGCAGTGCGGGCGCGATTCACGCGGCGCCGCTTCGCGCTTGAGCGGGACCGGGACCGTGGAGTAAGGTCCACGGCCTGTTTTGCCGCCCGCGCCCTGCCTTCCACGCGGGACTTCTCTCGCCCGACCGGGCCAAGCAGTGTGCAGGAAAGGAGCGGACGCGTGATGCGTGAGCGGGTATTCCGGTCGTGGAAAGGTGCGGCGCTGGCCTCGGTCGTCACGATGCTGGTCGCCGCCCCCGCCCGACCCGACCCCTCGACGAGCCTCACCCTGACGCCCGCGATCCTTGCCGACCAGCCCGTTCCGGTGCCCCCGCCGACGGCCGCGCCGGGCGCGGCCACGAAGCCCGCGAAGGGCGCGAAGAAGGCGAAAGCTCCGAAGGCCCCAAAGACACGGCACGCGCACAAGCCCGAAGACGGGCCGTGGGATACGGGCGCGCTCTGGGTCACGCTGCGCGCCGGCTACAATCGCGCGACGTACAGCACCGCGGGCGATGGAAACGTCGGCTGGAACTTCGGCGCCACGCGCATGATCAACACCGGATGGTCTTTGAGCGGATGGTCCGGTCGCGACGTGCTCGGCAAATTCGGCAATGCCGCGGAGCTCCAGATCCCGTTCATTCTCGAGGTGGATCGCCACCTGAAGTGGGGCGGCACGTTCCGGCCCTACTACGGTTTCGGCGGCGGCGCCTACTACCACAAGTTCTCGAACACGACGACGGACCACAGCGACGTGCGCGGCGGCGGGTTCGTGTCGGCGGGCGGAAACGCCGTCGTCTCGCCGCACAATTTCGTCGGCCTCGATGCGCGCTTCACCGTCACGTCGGCGCGCGGCGGCAAGCCGCCCGAGAACGCCGTGTTCGGTCCGCAGGAACAGAGCACTTCGAGTTTCAGCGTCAAGCTGGGCTGGTCGGTCACGTATTGAGCCGGGGCAGCGACCCGGCCATGGGAGGGGAATCGGCGCGCCCCCCGCGCGCAGAGCCCCGACCGGGAGCGGCGCCGTGCGCAAGCGCGGCGCCGCGTTTGTACGAGGGCGCGCTGGTCATGCCGCACGGGCTGCGCGCGGGCGCGATCCTCGCTCAGCGGTAGAGGATCTTGAGCTTCCCCCAGCTCCGCGGTGAGACCGGCGTCGCGTCCGAGCAGGTATTGCCGATGTACTTCGTGACCTCGCCGCGATCGAGATTGTCCACGACGCCGTTGCAATCCAGGTCCCCGCTCAGATCGGACGTTCCGACCTTCGCGGTCTCGATCGCGAGGTCCGTCGGGTCCACCATGAGGTCGCCGTTCTGATCGGCGGACGCGAGGCGCGCCGAGCCGAGGTAGATCGCGTCCGCGAAGATGTCGATTCCGGCGTTGACGCAACCGCCGCCGCCGCGGATGTAGAACGGCGCCGAGCCGACCGGATTCGTCGCCAGCACGAGCCGGTGATTCGCGACGTCGTTGAAATACGGATCGCCGGGCCCCGCGCAGAGCACGAGCCCGGGGCAGTTCGCGTAGCTCAGCCAGACGGTGGAGTTCGGGATCGGGGTGTTGAGGATGTCGCGCACGATCACGGTCGTCACGATGTTGCCCCCGGGCACGACGCGGATGCAGGTCGGGACCGTGCAGTTGCCGGGCGACGGAATCGCGGCGAACGCGGGAGCGGCGGAAAGAACGATGGCGAGCGATGCGGCGCAGAGCGGAATCGGGGCACGTGACATGGGGGGCTCCTTGGCACGGGTGGAGCCCGATCTTCCCACCCGCGCCCGCCGCGCTCCAGCCTATTTTGGCAGCGCGCGCTTCGCCGCCTGGTACTTGATCGCCTCGAATCCCAGCAACACCGCGAGTGCGATCAGCGCCGCGAGCCATGCGGCGGTGCGGCGCGGCAGCGGCTCGAGCGCGACCGCCGCGAGGCCGAGCAGCGCGCTCAAGCCCCACAGCAGGAGCACCGCGCCGCGTGGGGAGAGGCCGAGCCGCATCATGCGGTGATGGATGTGCTCGGTGTCGCCGTGGAACACCGGGCGCCCGGCGATCACGCGCCGTCCGAACGCGCTGACGCTGTCGATCAACGGCAGCCCGAGCGCGACGATCGGCAGCAGCAGCGCGAGCGCGGTCGTGCCCTTGCGGTTCTCGAGCAGCGAGACCGCGGCCAGCGTGAGCCCGAGGAACTGGCTCCCGGTGTCGCCCATGAACACGCGCGCGGGCGGGAAGTTGAAGCACAGGAATCCCCCGGTCGCGCCGATCAGAATCGCGGAGAAGAACATCACGTAGAAATCGCCGTGCGAGTGTCCCACCCACCACAGCGTCGCGGCCGCGATCGCGACCACACCCGCCGCGAGCCCGTCCAGCCCGTCGATCAGATTGATCGCGTTCGTCATCACCAGCACCCAGGCGATCGTGAGCGGCGCGCTCAGCGCGTGCGCGGCAAGCGTTCCGCCGAGCGGGTTCGTGATCTCGGCCACGCGGTAGCCGAACAGCGACAGCACGAGCGCGGAGCAGGCCTGGACGCCGAGCTTCGCGAGCGGCGGGGCGCCGCGCAGATCGTCCACGATGCCGAGCGCGATGATCGGCAGCGCCGCGAGCGTGTAGCCGAGCAGCGGGCGCGCCTCGAGCTCGCGCGCCGGTCCTGGCAGCACGCGCGAGCCCCATGCGACGATCATCACCGCCGCGATCAGCGCGAGCCCGCCGAGTGTCGGCACCGGCTCGAGATGCACGCGGCGCGGCCCGGGACGATCGATCGCGCCCGCGCGGTGCGCGAGGCGCATCACGCCCGGCATCGCGATCAACGCGACGGCGAACGCGGCGAGGGCGAGCGAGAGCGAATAGGGCATGCGGCTCTCAGGGCCGTCGCAGCGCGTTGCCGGCGACCATGAGCCAGGCGCGCAGCGTGATCAGGCCGTCCGCGAGCCACGAGAGCGGCGGCGGGATGGGATGGTACTTGTGGAAGTAGTGGATCATGCCGCGGTGCCGCTCGAGGATGACGCGCGCGGCGGTGCGCCGGCGGCTCGCGCCGATGTGATGCACGCACACCGCGTCCGGCACGTACGTGACCGACCAGCCGCCGAGCTGCATGCGGCGGCACCAGTCCACGTCCTCGTTGAACATGAAGTACGCCTCGTCCATTCCGCCCGCCGCGTCGATCGCGGCGCGGCTCACCATCATGCATGCGCCCGAGACCCAGTCCACCTCGCGCACCGAGGCGTGATCCCAATCGCTCATGAGATAGCGCCTCGACCATGGATTCGCCGGAAAGAGCCGCGTGAGCAGCGAGTAGCGATTGAACAGGAATGTGAGCTGGTCGGGAAACGCGCGCGCGGAATACTCGAGCGAGCCGTCGGGGTTCAGGATGCGCGGAGCCGCGATCGCGGCGCGCGGGTGCGTGCTCAGGAACTCGGCGAGGCGCCGCGCGGCGGCGGGCCGGAGCTCGCAGTCCGGATTCATGACGAGGACGAGCGGGGCGGAGGTGGCGCGCACGCCCTGGTTCACGGCCCGCGCGTAGCCGACGTTTTCGCGATTCGCGATCAGGCGCGCGGCCGGGAACTCGCGCGCGAGCATCTCCGGCGTCCCATCCCCCGACGCGTTGTCCACCACGACGATCTCGGTCTCGAGCCCCGGGGCCGCTTCCGGCAGCGCGGTGAGGCAGTCGCGCAGCGCGTCCCGGGACTGGTAGTTGACGATGATGGTGGACAGATCCATGCGGCGGCGCATTCTGGCCAGTTCCAGCGCCCCGCGCAACGGGGAATCGCGCCGGCCGCCGCGCTCAGGGCGGATCCGGCGGGCCGCTCAGCGCGCGCCCGATCGCACGCTCGAGCCAGGCGCGCACGCGCGCGGTGTGCGAGCCCTCCCAGTACCACCTCCCGCAATCCGGACAATGGTGAATGGATTCGAGACCGTGCAGCACGCGCGGCGGCACCTCGCCGCGCGCCTCGACCGCGAGGCGGCGCTCGAGCAGCCGGTTGCACTCCGGACAGCGGCTGAACGGCGCACCGGCCGGCTCGTGATCGCGCGCGATCGCGCGCACCGCGGCGGCGTCCTCGCTGCGCGGGACGCGCAGCGCCGTCACGGTGGCGAAGCGCTTCGGATGTCGCGCGCTCAGCGTGAGCACGGTGCGGCCGTCCTCGTGCGCCATCTCGAACAGCTCCTCCAGGCGCGCGCCGCGCCGCGTCGCGACGTCGAAGCCGAGGAAGCGCAGGCGTCGCGCGAGCGATTCCAGCGACGAGTCGGTGAGGAAGCGGGAGGGAGCCACGCGCGGACCGTAGTCACGCCGCTCCGCGCCCGCAAGTTCGCGCCCGCGAGCGCGTTCCGGAGCGGGGGTTGACGGTGCGGGGAGCGGAGGTCACAGTGACCTCTCTATGCCAGAAACTAGACGACGGAAGGCCGCGGGCCGCCTGGCACCGCGACCTCCCGCGCTCGATCGACGGCGGTTCCTGATTCTGGCGGGCGGCGCCCTGGCCTACGGCGCGTTGCGCCCCCACCTCGCACTCGCGAAGCACGCGGAGCAGTGGCCGGCCGGCCTCCAGCCGTGGACCCTGCCCTCCGAGCCGCCCGCGAACCCGATCGATCTCGCGCGCGCGATGATCGGCGCCGCCGTGCTCGCGCCGAGCCACTGGAACGCGCAGCCGTGGCGGTTCGAGGTCGAGGGCAACTCGATCCGCGTCGTCGCCGACTTCTCGCGTGCGCTCCCCGCCACCGACCCCGATCGCCGCGCGATGACGATCGGGCTCGGCGCGGCGCTCGAGAACCTGCTGATCGCGGCGCGCGCCTGGGGGCTCCAGCCCACGGTCGACTACTTCCCGGTCGGCGCGGCGCATCCCGTGGTCGCGACCGTGACCTGGACCGAGGGCGGGCCGCAGCGCGATCGCCCGCTGTTCGACATGATCCCGCTGCGCCGCACGAACCGGCGTGACTATGACGGGCGCGGCATCTACCCGCAGAACCGCGCGCAGCTGTTCGCGCAGATCTCCGGGGATCACCAGCTGCACTGGCTCGACGATCGCGACACGCTGCACGATCTCGGCGATCTCGCGCACGAAGCCTCGCACGTGCAGTCCGAGGATCGGCGCGCCGCGCTCGAGCAGGCGGCCTGGATGCGCGACGATGACGGCGACGCGCGCCGGCGCGGCGACGGCGTCACGGTGAAGGCGCTCGAGTATCCCGGCCTCGCGCACTGGATGCCGGGCCGCGCATTCGATCCCGACAGCTGGTTCCACCGCTTCGGCGTGGGCAGCGCCGCGAAGCAGGCGAGGAGCGGATTCCGCTCCGCGGGCGCCGCGGTCCTGATCACCACCGCACGCCGCGATCCCTCGACCTGGGTCGCCGGCGGCCAGGCGTTCCAGCGCTTCGCGCTCAAGACCACGCAGCTCGGCATCTCGCACCAGCCGATCAGCGCGCCGATCGAGGTCGAGCGCATGCGCGGCGACCTGATGAAGCTGTTCGGCGCCGCCGGTGAGGAGCCGCTCCTCCTCGTCCGCCTCGGCCATGCGAATCCGCCCGAGGCGAGCGCCCGGCGCAGCGTCTCGGTCGTCTCGACGTTCCGGAATTCCTGAGCGTCAGCGCAGGACGACCGCCCGCGAGATACGCGTCATCTGACCCTGGCGAAGCCGGATGAGATAGACCCCGGGGACGATTCGCGGCGCGCGGAAGTCGACCTCGTGCCGCCCGGGTCCCAGCGAAGTCACGTCTCGAGTCGCCACCTGCCGCCCGCCAATGTCCATGATGTCGACTCCTGCCGGCTCCGCTGTAGAGAGCGTGAACTGAACGTTCAGCGTGCCGGTGGTGGAGGGATTCGGAACGAGCCCCGCCAGCGCAAATTGAGGCCGCTCCGCCGTCGCCCAAGCTTCGCCTACGAATGTCTCCACTCCCGCATCCTGGATTCCGAGTCGGTAGCCATAGCGGGTTCCGGCCACGATGTCGTGATCTTCGAATCGAAGGAATCCCTCACCGTCCGCTGAAACCTGCGCGATCGGCGACCAGGTGCTGAGGGCGGACCGTCTGTAGACGGTGGCGAGGAGGCCGGGATTGCCGCCCGCGTACCACGTGAGGAGAATCCGATCTTCGCGCCCCTCGACGCTGATCAGCGATGCGAGCGTGGCCACGGGCTGTTCCGGCGAGACCGCCGCGTAGCGGCTCGAATTGCCATGCACGTCGATCGCCGCGAGCTTGTAGAAGTAGCCACCTCCCACGTCCACGAAATGCGTGTCCGCTGTCGCCGCGACCAGATTCGCCGGGCCGGGGGCGAAGTCCGCCTTTGGACCACGGTACAGGCGGAACTCGAGCAGATCGGGTGCCGACCCGCGCGACCAGTGCAGCTCCGTCGAGGATGGGAGATACACGGCCGCGAACGGGGTTGGCATAGGCGGGGATAGATTGTCGACGGAATAACCACTGTCGACCGGCGACGAGTAGAACGTCAGCCGA
>Ga0306920_100008958_pt1 | contig 13335 bp, 9 predicted proteins | sample flu12Cox44000170_FD_204666 | JGI IMG/M metagenome (GOLD analysis project Ga0306920, IMG submission 204666) | Lab enrichment of tropical soil microbial communities from Luquillo Experimental Forest, Puerto Rico - flux4day.12C.oxic.44.000.170 (v2)... | ecosystem: Environmental > Terrestrial >... | reverse complement strand
CACCGGTGTCGCGGGATGCGGCGGATCCGACCTCGATCGTGGATTGTTCGCGGGCGCGGATATGATGGGCGCCTTCTGCGTAGTGCGATGCTCGATGCCTTCGACGCTCAGGAGCACCTCGTGCGGGTGCGGGTGGAGAGAACCGAGGCGTCGGACTCACCATGGATATGCCGGAGCGACTCACATGGTCGAGGTCTATCGACGGTGTATCGGGGCCTGTCGTCGATATTCGCACTTATCCCGATTGATATTCCCGAGGTGCCGAAAGCCACGGCTTGGGGAGACACGTCAATGCGCAACGAGACCTTCCCGATCGACCTGAGTGCGCTTCGGCCCCTGAAGCTCGATCCCGCCGTCGCGTCTCTGTCGGACACGCAGAAGGCGACGCTCAAGCACAATATCCAACTGTGCCGCGATGCAATCGTGTTCTTCACGGCGCTGGCCGGAGCAAAGGGTCTATCTGGGCACACCGGCGGCGCCTACGACACGGTTCCGGAGGTGATGATCCTTCGGGCGTTCATCGCCCATGGCACCCCGATCGTGCCCATCATCTACGACGAGGCCGGGCATCGGGTCGCAACGCAGTATCTGTTGAGCGTGCTCAACGGAGCGATGCCGGCGGAGAGACTGCTGCACTATCGGGAATACGCCAGTGGGTTGCCGGGCCACCCTGAGAAGGGGTTGACACCGGGCCTTGAGTTCAGCTCCGGCCGGCTCGGCCACCTGTGGTCATTCTGCAATGGCGTGGCGATGGCCAATCCTGGCAAGGCCGTCGTTCTCCTCGGCTCCGACGGCAGCCAGATGGAGGGCGACGATGCCGAAGCCGCGCGGCTCGCGGTCGCCAAGCGCTTGAACATCAAGGTACTGGTCGACGACAACAACGTCACGATCTCGGGGCACCCGCAGGAGTATCTGGACGAGTACGACCTCACCCGGACGCTCGCGGGGTACGGCCTACAGACCGCGACGACCATGGGCGAAGACCTCGACGCTCTCTTCATCGATCTGTGCCGCGCGTTCTCCGATCCGCTACCGCGGGCAATCGTCGTCAAGCGCCCGATGGCCCCCGGCATCGAAGGGGCCGAAGGTGACCCCAAGGCGCACGAGGTACTGGAGGTCGAGACCGCTATCCACTACCTCGAGAAACGCGGCGGGTACGAGGCGGCGATCCAGATGCTCAAAACGGCCAAACCTCAGAAGAGTCCGCTCACCTATCGGGGCTCCTCGGGCGTGGGCAGAAACCGTGACGACTTCGGCAAGATCATCAACGAGATCCTCGACGGCATGAGTGAAGCGGACCGTATCGCGAGCGTGCGCGTGTTCGACAACGATCTGGAGGGATCCTGCGGCTTACACCATATCCGCAAGAAGCACCCGGAGGTGTTCGTGCGGGGCGGCATCATGGAGCGCGGCAACTTTTCGGCGGCCGCCGGTTTCGGCTCCTCCAAAGGCAAGCAGGGCATCTATGCCACTTTCAGCGCCTTCCTGGAGATGGCCATCAGCGAGATCACGATGGCGCGCCTGAACTTCTCGAACGTCCTCGCGCACTACAGCCACAGCGGCGTGGACTACATGGCCGACAACACCTGCCATTTCGGCATCAACAGCATGTACGCCGACGGGGGTGTGAAGCCCGGGCACGGGGAGGACGCCACGCGGCTGTATTTCCCGGCCGACCAGCACCAATTCGCCGCGTGTGTCAAGCGCATCTTCAACGACCCAGGACTGAGATTCCTGTTTACGACGCGTGCTCCCGTCCCCGACATCCTCGGCGACGACGGTAAGCCACTGTACGGGGGTAAGCCGTTTGAGCCGGGCAAGGATGACATCGTGCGCGCAGCACCGACCGGCGGCGGCTACATCGTCGCCATGGGCGAGATCGTGTACCGCGCCCTCGACGCCGTGATCCGCCTGCAGGAGCAGGGCGTCGCCGTCGGCTTGATCAACAAGCCGACGGTGAACGTCGTGGATACCGCCATGATGAGGACGCTCGCCGGCACCACGTTCGTGCTCGTCGCGGAAGGTTGGAACGAGAAGACCGGCCTGGGAAGCCGATTCGGCAGCTACCTGCTGCAGGCCGGATTCAAGGGCCGATACGACCACATCGGCACGCACATGGAAGGCAGCGGCGGACTCTGGCAGCAGGTCGGGTATCAGGGCCTAGACCCCGACGGGATCATCAAAGCGGTGAAGGCTCTGGCGTGAGATGCGTCGCTACCGGACAGAACTAGAACTCCTTTCGCGCGACATTCAGTCGATCAGGACCGGCAGCTCCGCTACAACACGTGCCGGGGGCAGAAGTGGACAGCCCCCGGCCGTATTGCCGAGTGGGCATGCTACCTACGCGAGACCGACGTCGACGTGAAAGCGTCTTCGCCACGCGACGAATAGCTCATACAGCCCGTACGCGATGAAGCCGACACTCACCGTGCCGAGGAGCCACGGTCCATACGATTGCCGTTTCAGGGCGGTCAGCGCCCCGTGGATCGCCGGCGCCTGGTTGGGATTCTCGGTGATGGCGGCGACGATGAGATACGCGCCGATGACGCTCCAAACGACGCCACGTGCCACCATGCCGAGGCGCCCAACGACATAGAACGAGACCTTCACCCACGGGGCGAGCCCGGAGAGATCGACGTAGTGGTCGAGGTCGGCGATCCATCCCTTCCGCAGGAACACCGCTCCGGTCACGATGATGCCCACCCCAATGGCGGTCAGCAGCCACGGTCCGAGCGGAACGGTGAGAAGCAAGAGGCGAGTCCAGTTCCGCGCGGCCGCATCCTCGCCGCGCATGGGCCAGCCGCCGAGGGTGCGGAGCGCGCTACAGCCGAGGCTCGTGTAGCCGGCGGCGGCGACGATCCATCCCAGGCGCTTGAAGACACCGCGTGGCTGAGACGCCTCGTTGTCTGGATCGCGAAGGGCGCGAAAGAGTTCCCACAGCGCGTGAACGAACAGTCCTCCTGCGAGCAGCATCAGCGCCATTGCCCCGAACGGCTGCTTCAGCACGGTGCGAAAGACCCCGGTCGTGCCGGGGGGCCGGCGCTCGATTCCCAGAGCGGCGGCAAGGGCGAAGCCACCGACGAGTAGATACACGATCGCCTTGCTTGCGTTACCGGCGCGCGCAAGCCGGGTGACCCACGACAACGCCCGCTCGACCGCTGCCTCAGGTGACGACAATGCCTTAACGAGCCTCAGTTCGTCGATTCGCGTTTCCGGGCATGTGCTGGTAAGGCGACACTTCAATGATCCGCGCGCTGGCCGCGTTCGTCGAGGCCGCCCAGCCCGTCGCTATCCGAAGAACGTTTTAGCCGTCATCACGACCCACGATGTGGGACGTTCCGGGAGCTCACGGACCGCGGGGCGCAGAAGTGGCTCGAACTTATGACGAACGAGCATGGCTTCCGGGAGATTCCGGCCGCGGTCGCCGCGACGGCCGGGCTGCCGCGGCGCGATCGCGACTGGCCAAGGAGCGGAAGAGATCGCAGGCACCTAGTCCACGAAGGCCAGGAGCGCGGGGCGCTCGACCAGCTCGCCGACCGCGGGCGCCTTGGCGAGGAGTGCATATACACGCTCGGTGCTGTAAGCCTGGAGCGGCAGTCCGCAGATGCCGCCGTCCGGCAACTGGTACCTGCAATCAGTCGTGCCGAGCGTCGCACCTAGAGCGGTTTCACTTCCACCTTGCGGAACTTGATCGCGCCAGCTCCATGCTGCAACGCGATCGGACCTTCGTCAAACATTCCGTTGCGCAGCTTTGCCGTTGTCTGTCCATTCAGCACGACGGTGATGTCGCGCCCGTTCGCGGTCACCTCATATGTATTCCACTTGCCCGCCGCTTTCGGCATCGGACTCACTTCGACGTAACGTGTGATAGCGCCGGTGCCATAGCTCGGGTCCGGGCGCTCGTCGAAGATATTGGCTTCGTAACAGGTCCTGTCGGTGATCTTTTTTGGATCGAGGCAACGGAAATAGATTCCGCTGTTGGCATCGTCGCTCGACCAGAACTCGACGCGCACGATAAAATTCTTGTAGGGCTTTGTGGTCACCAGGTAGCCGGCTTCCTTGCCCGCCATCTTGTCGACGACAATGTTGCCGTTCTCGATCTTACCATCGAAGAGAGTGACCCAGCCTGCCTCCTGGCTAACGGCTTTCGGTGTGATGGAGCCGGCAGAAAAGCCCAGAGGCGAGAGCAAGACGAACTGTGCGCCTTAATGCGATACCCATGGTGTGTCCTCACTTTTTTTGGAGTTTTGAATTTGTCGTCGGAGTGACCGCAAGAATGGGCGAGATCGTTCGATCTCTATCAGGTTGTCGGTGACATAAGGCCCCCTTCTGAGTCAGCGCGGGGTGTTGCCCCGCTTGGCACAGGGCGGATGACATCCCGGCCATCCTGGGGCGATCCTGCCAAAGTCCGTGGGCGTGGTCAAACGGCGGCCACCGGCGGGCCGAGGACTCCGCGACACCATGGCGCGCCGGTGGCGAGCAACCGCGCCTCCTATCATCTGTCGGCGACTGAGGCGATTCATGCTCGAATCCGTCCCCCCATGGTGGCGCAGCGCTGAATGGCCCCCGCGGACAGGATGTCGCTTCTTGTCTCCTTGAGCCGCCGTAGAGCGAGCGCGACAGTAGGTCGGGTCGAGGGAAACGTACCAGACCCTACTGCTGCTGCTCGCGTTCGGTCGGCAGAGGAAAGCCGTGGTAGAGCCACGCCAGGCAGTCGTACATGTGCTCCTCATCCCATGCCGACGTGGTCTGGTTGCGCACGTCCCGAGCGATGCCTTCGGCATGGTAGAAGTCCCACAGCGCGCGCGATTCCAGCTGCACGCGCGCCGTGCGCACGATCCGCGCCGCCTCGAAGCGGCGGAACGCGGTGGCGAAGTCGTCCGCCTCGGCATGGATCGACTCGGCGAGGCAGAGCCCGTCCTCTATCGCCATGCAGGCACCCTGGGCGAGGGACTGCAGCGACGCATGGGCGGCATCGCCGATGAGTACGACGCGGCCCTTGTGCCAGTGCCGCACTGGACTGCGATCGCAGACCGGGCCGCGCCACCCCAGATCCATCATGGCGATGAGCTCACGCATCGATGGATGTGCATCCCGATACGTCTGCTGCAGCTCCGCGCGATGGGAGGCGACATCACCCTTCTGATCATGGGTCGGAGTTCGGAACACCGCGACGATATTGAAGAGCGTGCCGTGGCGGAGCGGGTAGTGCACGATGTGGAAGCCAGGGCCGCTCCACAGCACGACCTCCTGGCGATGCACGTCGGCGGCGAGATCCGCCCTGGGCACGATGGTGCGATACGCCACATAGCCGGTCGGGCGCGCCTCGCCGTCGCTGACGAGCTTCGAGCGGATGAACGAGCGCAGCCCGTCGGCCGCCACGAGCGCCGCGCCCGCATACCTGCGCTGCTCGATGCGTGCAAGCGCGCGAGCGAGATCGAACCAGAGGTCGCGCGAGCGTTCAGGCCTGCCCGTATCCCCCGCGAGGTTCGAGGGTCGGGCGGGCCGGGCTTCCGGCACGCCCCCGGGACGCGGCGATCACCGTCGGCCGGCGGACCACTGGTCCAGATTGTCTACGCTGACCGGCGTATGGCTCTGGGCAGACGTTGAGCGGATCATCGTGCCCCTACTGCGAACGCCCGATCCTCATAGGGTCGGACATGCGCGAGACGACAACAGGGCGACGGTGGATCGAATCTATTACGCACTGGACCAGACCAGTCGTGACGAGGAGGAGGGCCATCATGAGGATTCTGAGTCTGCTTGTATCGGGGTGCCTGTTGACGACGCTCTTCCTGGCCGATGCCGAGCCGACGCCCCTAAATTTCGAGATTGTGACGCTGTCGAACCGTTCCGATCTCATCAGTGGCGGGGACGCGCTCGTCGAGGTGCGCGTGCCCAAGAACGTGCCGCTGAAGAAGGTCACGTTGTCGCTCAACGGACACGACGTGACGTCGGCGTTCCAGACCAACGAGACGGCCCGCACAATGCGCGGCGTGCTGACGGGGCTGGTGGTCGGAGAAAACGAGTTCCTCGCCGACTCGAACGGCAACGGGAATGGTCGGCCGAGAGCGACGCTGTGGATCCTCAACCATCCGATCGGCGGCCCGGTGCTGTTGGGCTCGCAGACCACGCCGTGGATCTGCGCCACGCCGACTCCGGTGCCCGCATCCGGGAACACGCCGGCATCGAACGCGAGCGGGCTGTCGACCTTCGCGGTCGACGCCCAGTGCAACATCGCCACCGAGTTCAAGCTGTTCTATCACACGACCGTGCCGGGCTGCTCGACCGCGCTGCCCGACCCGAACCCGCCGGCCTCGGCGACGCCGAACAACTGCTTCAAGCCATACACCGTCGGCAGTCCGCCCCCGGCTGATCTGGCGATGACCACCACGACCACAGGACTGACGGTGCCGTACATCGTGCGCGTCGAGCGTGGAACGATCAATCGCGGGATCTACGACATCGCGGTGCTGTTCGATCCGGGGAAGCCGTGGTCCGCCCTGGCGCCGCAGCCGCAGTGGAACCGCAAGGTGGTCTACACCTTCGGTGCGTCCACCGGGCAGCCGCGGCTCCAGTTCCGCAGCGAGCAGAACTGGGCCGACGACACGGCGCTTTCGCGCGGCTTCATGGTCGTGGACAATAGCGTCACGGACTCGCTGTACAACTCGAATCGCGTTCTCGTCTCCGAGACCGTGATGATGATGAAAGAGCACATCGTCGACACGTACGGCGAGATCCTCTACACGGTAGGCAACGGGTGCTCGGGCGGCTCGATCCAGCAGAATACGACCGCCTCGATCTTTCCCGGCCTGCTCGACGGTATCCAGCCGAGCTGCGATTACCCGGATTCGATCACGACCGGCCTCGAGGTCGGCGATTGCGTGCTCCTGGTGAACTTCTACGCCGGGCCGGAGTGGACGGCCCTGATGACCGCGAACGGGCTGACCCAGACGCAGATCAACGCGAAGAAGACGGCCATCAACGGTCACCTCGACCACCTGGGCTGCCAGTCGTGGAACAACTCGTTCGGCTTCAACAACAAGCCCGGTAACTACGTGCCGATCCTGGTGATCAACCAGACGACAGGCGCCTTGGCGCCCGTGGGCGCGGCCCGCAACAATTGCCTGCTGCCGGCCGCGCTCGTCTACGACCCGGTGACCAACCCGAACGGCACGCGGTGTGGCGACCCCGACCTCGCCGCGGCGGTATGGGGCAAGACCACGGGCATCCCTCCCGGGAGCAAACGCGCCTTGACGACCGGCGACAACGTCGGCATCCAGTATGGTCTGAAGGCGCTGCTCGGAGGGGCGATCACGACGGAAGAGTTCGTCACGCTGAACGAGAAGATCGGCGGCTTCGATGCGGATTCGAACCGCCGGCCCGCCCGCAGCACGGCCGACCTGCCTGCGCTCGACATCGCCTACCGTGCCGGTATCGTGGCCAGCGGCGAGAACCTCGGTAAGCTGCCGATCATCGACTCGCGCGGCTGGGACGAACAGGGCATCCATTACATCTGGCGCAGCTTCTCGGAGCGTGCCCGCATCGACGCGGCCAATGCTGGCAATCACGGCAACCAGGTGATGTGGCGCTATGGCACCGGGCTGTTGCCTGCCACGCCGGCGCAGTTCACGGCCGTGACCTTGCAGTCGTTCCTGACCATGGATACCTGGCTGTTTAATCTGACGGTTAGCGCGCCGAAGGAGACGCTCAACTCCGTGCGCACCCAGGCCGACGTCATCGAGGCGAAGCCGAAGACGGCGTTCGACCTCTGCTACTTGACCGGCGACCCGAACTTCACGACCCCGGTCACCGACGCGGCGACGTGCGACGCCGATCCCCGGCTGGCGAAACACTCCTCGCCTCGCCAGATCGCCGGGGGTCCGCTTGCGGAAAACATCCTGAAGTGTCAGTTGAAGCCACTCAACCCGGCCGAGTATCTTCCAGCCGTCTTCACACCTGTCCAGTGGGCGCGTTTGGAAGCCGCGTTCCCGGGTGGAGTGTGCGACTGGAGCCAGCCTGGCATTGGTCAGCAGCCGGCGGTTTCACCGCTCGACTTTGCCCAAGGCCCGGGCGGCGTGCCTCTGCCGCCGGCGCCGATATCGGAGCGTTGAGGCCACACGTCCACGGGACGGGAAGATCGTCGACGCGGTCGGCGTGTCGGTGCCGGCTCTGAGCGGGTCGCGCAAGTCGCCAAGGCAGGCGCCGACGCGTTGAAACGTAGATGCGCGAGACGGGTCGGCTCAGCAATGGCCGGCCCGTCGTCAGTATCGCCGCTTGCCCGCGAAGTGAGCCTTGGGATTCGAAGTCGCGTTCGAGTCCCCCTCTGAAAGTGCGGCTTGGAACATTGCGTAGGGAACCTGATGGATGAGTGGAACTTGCTGAGGAGAAGCTATTGGCAGTGATCCACCACGACAGGCGGTGCTGGCAGGGTTACTGCGGCGACAGGTTGCGGGCCCGACGGGTCCAGATGCGCCCGTCCAGCCAGTAATGCGCGAGGAGCCCGGCGGACAGGAATGGGAGCAGCGCCTCCGGCGGGTCCCAGCCTTGGCAAAGCGCCCAGCTCCCGATCCCGACCAGGGGCCACAGCGAGAAGGATAACAGGAGGCGAACGTTCCGGGCGAGCCGCCCGATCCCGGCCGGGGCGTGGCGACGCGCGATCCCGAACGTAAAGGCGAGGTACTGGATTTCGTGATGGATGACCATCACGAGCAGGAATCCCTCGGTCCACGCCCCAATCACGTACGCGCTCCCGAACGCCACCGCGTTCGCGACAACCAGCCAGCGTTCGGCTGGATGCACCGTTGAAGCTCCCGACGCGACGGCCAGCCCCGTGCGGCCCGTCGTCCAGCCGAGGTAGAGCGCGAGACTCGCCCCCGCCAGCGCCGCGAGCGTCCACACGAGGCCGGGCGCCAGGGGGTAGGCCAGATACTCCTCGCCCTCCCAGACCGGCGACGTCGCGGTGAAGTAGGCGAGAGCCGCGATCATCGGCAGGTAGACGGCGGCCGAGAAGAGCCGGCGATGCCATGCTGAGACCGGACCGCCGACCTGCCGCTGGTAGTGGCGCGCGATGCCGAGGCTCTGGCGCCCACGGTGCCACGCGCCGACGTAGACGATGGCGGTGACGACGAGCACGGGGTGGCCCTGGAGGCTCACCGCGTAGGTGGCGGCAACGATGGCGAGCGGCACCACGAAGACCGTGACCGGCATGCGCCGCCAGAGTCGCCGTCGGGCGATCGCGTCGTAGGTCGCGCCCAAGTGGAGCTCGGCCAGCAAGAGATCGGCCATGGCGAGCTCGCGATTCCCGTGCCACACGAGCGCGAGCGCGATCAGCAGCAGCAGTGCGCCGCCGCCCGCGCACACCAGCCAGAAGTCGATCGCGGGGGAGAGGAGCCAGGGCGTGCTCGTACCCCCGGTGGTCGCGCGCGCGCCCGCGCGGCCCGCCTCCGCGAGCGTCACGGACGGCAATGGCTCGGCCTCGGCGTGCGGGCGCGATCCCAGCCGTACCGGTTCGATCTCGGCGTGCAGGCGCGATTCCACCGCCCAATCCTGCGGCAACGCGGCGGACGAGACAAGGGGAGCGGTATGTCCGACTCGGAGATCCCGACATGATCCAGGCGCCGTGCGCGGTTCCTCACTGATTCTCGGGTTCGCGGCCCCTCGCGTCACGCGAGGAGCCGCGCACATCAGCGGCCCGCCGTGGCCGGCTGGTGCGACCGCAGGAAGTCGCGCACCTGGCCGATCGTCTTCTCGAGCAAGTCCTTCGGCTCTCTCCAGGGAAACACCGTCGACTGGCAGTTCGGAGAGAGCGCGGCGATGTCCACCGATGTCTGATAGGGGTGCGCGGGGGTGTCGTCCGGCATCACGAGGAGCGGCGTTCGGCACGACCGGACGAACTCGCGCGACACGCTGTACACGAAGTCCGGTCGCGCGCGATAGAGGTCGTGCAGATACGCGTCGATGCTATCCTGGGTGATCTCGGGTCGCCGAGCCCGTAGCTCGGGGGCCCAGACGTCGCGTCCCGAGTTGTACATGACGTCGGGGTTCTCCGGCCGATGTCCAACCGGCTGGCACAGCACAGCGGCCACGACGCGGTCGGGCGCCCGCTCGATGAGCTTGAGCCCGAACGGTCCGCCGATGCAGTAGCCCATGTAGAAGAACTTCTCGAAGCCGAGATGGTCCATCAGCCCCAGCTGGTCGTCCGCGAATGCGCCCCAGCTATCGCGGTTGGGAATCGGTCCCGTAGACTCGCCACCGTTGGCATTGCGCTGATCCATCGTGATGCAGCAAAAGTCGTCCTTGAATGCCTCCATCGCGTTGAACACCGCGGTCGGCCAGTTGCTCACGCGGGAGTTCAAGCCCCCGCCGGGGGTGACGAGCAGTGGGAACCCCGAGCCGGCCCGCTCGTAGCGAACGCGGACGTTGCCTACCTCGTAGAATGCCACTTCGGTCTCCTTCGGCACCTCGCTCGGTGCCCGTTTCGTGGTTTTGGCGACGAGCCTGGGGTCTTGCGGACACCCGGCGCCGAGCTCGCGACGATCCATTCCCCGCGGTTCCGGACCCCGGAGGATCACCGCGGCGTGCAGGCGCGCGGCCTTGGTGCTGATATCGCCATTGAAATCGAGCCAAGGTCCACTCAAGCCGCTCACCGTGCGTTGCCGTGGCGATCGACGATGTCGGAAAATCCTCGTCGACCGGTTCGCAGCGGACGACCCCTTCGCAAAGGCCGGGTGTGCCTCCAGGATCCCGCGAAGTACTGCCACCCCAGTCTCTCTCTGCCTCGAGTTGCGCATGAGAAGGCGATTTTGTCTCGGAACCGATGGACATGCAACCGGAGAGCCAATGCATTGTCGGGGATCTTCCGTCGAGTAGAACCGCGCGGCCAGTGCAGGATGAGCGCGCCTGCTTGCCGGCAAGTGGTTGCGGGCCGCGATTTGAACCAGCAGCTGACTGGCACCGGACGCGAGCGCCGAAGAAAATTCGAAGTCGCGTTCTACTCCCCGTAACCCTGTACGTGAGAGTTCACCGCACAGACACTTCCCGCGTCGCGAAGCGCCGGAGCCTGGAGCGCCTGCGCAAGAGGGCGATGGCGACTGCGCCGGCGCTCAGGAGAAGAAGAGAATCTGGTTCCGTGACGGCCGGGATCGATGAATTTCCAATTCCGTCGCTGAATTGAAACGAATAGGACGGATCTACGCCCGATGCAAAGGAGAACACCGGATCGATGAGTGCCGTGCCGTTGGCTCCGAAGTTGCCACCGCCGACTTGTAGGTCGACGGCCATCGTCACCCGGTGGACGTGATTCGCGGTCACCGTCACGAACACTGTGTGGCTGAAGCTCTGCGAGAAATCGTCGTGCTGGACGCCGGAGTCGAGTGCGTCGCTGAAGACCGGTCCGAGCACGACGTCTTCGAAGCTCCAGTTGGATTGTGCGAGCGCGGTGGCGGTCCGATCCAATCCTACATGAGCAAACACGCGGCCAGACACGTCAATCAGGATCGGAACGGAACCGAGAGGACCAAGAACCTCCATTTCGTAGGTGAGGGTGGCAGCTGCACGGCCAAATTGAAATTTGCCTGCGTCAATCTGGCTCCCCAGAAACGGAGCCGGTGTACCGAAGGCCGTAAAGTGCATTCGGCTATCACCCTCAAACGGTCCCGGCTCAGGCTGGAATAGCGAATGTCCCCAAAAAGATCGAAATCGACCCGCGGTATCAAGATAAAGAATAAGGTCCCGCTCAGAAGGAGGGGTGACAGCGGGACGGGGGGAGACGGAGGCAGCGGGTCAGCGGTGGCGCGGCTTACTGCGAATAGCGAGAGCAGACAACCGCCAGTCAGGCAGGAACAGAGGCTACGGTCGTGGACTCTCTGGCACATAGGTGATCCTCCTCTCCCTGGTGTCTTGTTGTCGGACCGAATCTTCCACCATGCGGAGCCTCGAGCACCGGTGGTGTCGACGAGTCCTCTTGCTGAGAGGACCGGAGCGAACGTTTGTGCGATTGTCGAAGAGGCATTGGGGGCAAAGCACTAGCTGAGTTCCTTCATCTCGTGCCCACACCACCAGGACGGCTGGGCATTCCATTGGGGAAGCCCTGGTAGGTCCTAAGATGCAGACATAGACTACGTGCAGCTCGTGCCGATCCTTGGAGAGAGGAGGTAGCCCAAGCCCCACGGTACACCTCAGGTCGCCTTCGGCCCACGCGGGTCCACAGTGTCGGGGAGACCCAGTGGTCGGGTTGTGATAGTGAGATACTTCTCCCGGATTTCTTCGTCCCAACAGGCGTCAAGGATGAGACGCTCGACCGCCGCCTTGTCCATGCCTGCCGTCAGGTGATCCCACCCCTCTTCCTCCCAGCCGTCCCACACGCCCGTCGTGGTGCGGCTTACAATCTCCCGCGCCAACGAGCGGAGACGCTCCGAGCGTTCTCGTGCGGTCTTCCCGGCCTCGTAGTCCGGCAGAATCGCTTCCCACGCCTTCGCTTGTAGAAAGTGAACGTAAACGTCGAGGGCTCCTCCGAGGACTACGAGGGCGGCCGCCACGATCAGCGGCATGTCCCCCGTCAGGACATGACCGATGCGAAGGCTTAGCACGACGACGGCGGCCGCCGCGACGGCAAGACTGCAGATTCTGCTTAGGCTACTGGACGCTGGTGCCAGTGGTGGACCCGCGCCGAACGGCTTCGTTCTGAGTTCTTCGTTCGGCACGGAGCGACCGCTACCCCTTCCCGCGTGAGCTGCGATACACCTGCGGCACCTCGTTCGGGCCAGGCGACTGGAGCACATCGCCGTTCGCCATCACGTCCATCCCGTGATTGCCGACAGCGTCGACGTAGCCGAGCAGCTTCCCGCTCGCGCGATCGACCTTGATCAGCCATCCTGGCGCACCATTCGGTCCTCGCGGGATGCTCGACAGCCACATCGTGTCGCCGGCGAGTGTCAAGCCGAACGTCTTCCCGAACGTGGTCCACTCGTCCAGGAACTGTCCTTCGCGATCGAAGCGCTGGATGCGCCCGTTTTCGCGATCGGCGACGTAGATCACGCCCTTGTCGTCGATTTGAATCGAGTGCGGCAGGCGGAACTGTCCGGGACCCGTGCCGGCGCGGCCCCATTCGCGCAGCTTCTTGCCATGGGCCGAATATTCGAGAATCCGAGCGTTGCGATAACCGTCGGCGATCAGCAGGTGACCATCCGAGGCGAAGGCGATGTCGGTGGTGCTGCAAAAGCCGTTGCACGGCGCCGGCTGGCCGCCGACTTCGATCTTCATCAGGAGCTGTCCGCCGGGCGAGAACTTGTAGACCATCGAGCTCGCCGCGTCCGTCGTCCAGACGTTGCCTTG
>Ga0306920_100008956_pt1 | contig 13336 bp, 8 predicted proteins | sample flu12Cox44000170_FD_204666 | JGI IMG/M metagenome (GOLD analysis project Ga0306920, IMG submission 204666) | Lab enrichment of tropical soil microbial communities from Luquillo Experimental Forest, Puerto Rico - flux4day.12C.oxic.44.000.170 (v2)... | ecosystem: Environmental > Terrestrial >... | reverse complement strand
CCGGCTTTCAGTAGGTTAGCCGTGCAAGTTCATATTGCCTTTCTGTCGCGCAGCCTCCGCTGGCTGCGCTTTTTTTTCACAAAGAATAACCATTAGCCATTTTTCGATACTCAATTTTCGATCCGGCGCCATCCAGGCGTGGGCATAGCTTCTCACTTTTTGTTTGGACCAAAGCTTGCTTTAACCCTTTTGGGAAATCAACGAATGACCTGCAACCCGCGATGCTCACAATGACCCTACCCTACTATTATTCGCGCTTGAGACCCTTTCGTGAGGTGTTTCGGGCGGGCATCCCCGTCCTCTGTTTCCACCACATCAAAGCACCCAGTCACGGCGCCCGTCTAAAGTGGATGTATGTAAGTCCGCGAATCTTCGCGCGCCAAATGGCAGAGCTCCAGTATGAAGGTTTTTTGACCTCGGAACCTTTTGGCTCCCACGCACTTTTCGACACAGAAGGCCCGGTCCCGGCACATCTCGCTCAGTGCTCGTCCCAGCCTGGCGGTTTCGCCTCCTCGAGTGAAGTGACACGATCCCACACCAATCCAAACCGAAAGGTTGTGCTCTCGTTTGATGATGGTTTTCGCGACGTGTTCGAGCACGCTCTTCCGGTGTTGCAGCACAATCGGTTCTGTGGCATTACCTTCCTGGTTTCCGACCTGCTCGGCAAGTCAAACGAGTGGCAGCTTAGAATGGGTGACGTTAAGGAGCCTCTTATGGATGCGGTCCAGGTTCGTGAATGGCTGGCGGCGGGGCAAGGAATCGGTTCACATACCAAAACCCACCCACACCTGACGCAGCTTTCCCTGGCGGACGCCCGCGAAGAAATCACCGCGAGCAAAAAGTCGCTCGAAGACCGGTTCAGCGTTCCCATTGACCATTTCTGCTACCCTTACGGTGACTGGAACGAAGCCGTTGGCGACCTGGTCATTGAAGCCGGCTACAAGACCGCAAGCACAGTGCATCCGGGCGTTAACACCCCGGAAACCAACCCCTTTGAACTGAACCGTTTCACCGCTCAGGCAGGCACTTGGGGCTTCAAGGCTCTTTTGCAACGCCTCCGGGCACGCTTAGCGCGGGTCAATCCTGTAAGAATTCCCCCACCCGGTCGTCTGACCGGCCAGCCAGCGCTCCGATAGATCTCCCGCAGCAATCACCCCCATTCGGTCCTGTTGCACCATCTGCCCCACTCTACTGGCTTGACGCCTGGTTGGTGCAAATCGTAACAACGCTATGACTCCATTAGGGTGCGCTTCCTCCGCGGAGAACACTCCCTTCCCTTTAGAACTTTTGCGGACCGTGGCCTCCGTAAAGTTCGAGTCGGAAGGCGCGAGGGAATCCCAGCTCGCACAATTAATCCCAGTGGGGGGTCTCTTTGTAGTAAACAGTTATGTCGGACTCGTCGTTTAATCGACAAACCTGTCGTAACAATGCCGAGACCACAGCAGCAAGTTCGCTCGCCTTGGCTGGGAACGGCGTTACGCTCCAGATGATTTCAATCGGCAAGTTAGGATCGAACTGAAACGGAACAGAGGTGTCCGGCAGAGGATAATTGTGGCGCTCCAGGAAAAGGCGAAGCGCGGCTTCCTGCTCGCTGTCCATGCGAACCTGGACGTCAGCAGTAAGCCCGCCGCCCGGCGATCGATGCAAAGTGAAAAGAAGCCCTGGGTCTTGGATAAAATCGACTCGTTTGCCAGGAGTTATACGTAGAACGACGTCTTCTGCAGGTGACTCCCAGGCCCGTGAAATGTATTCTCCAATCACTGAGAGCTTGTCGTGTTTTAACGCTGTGTCACTCGGGGACGACTTGAGCGCCAACACGTCCGCGAGGTTCTTGCAGCCCGGTGGTAATGCGATATTGCGTTTGTTGTAGTTGACGAAGTCGGACACATATTACAGGTAACTCTGCAGAAACAGGTTTTCAATAGACTCCCAGGGCAGCAGCGCCTTGGAAGGCTTCGCAACGAATTGGAGCTGGCCACACCGCACAGCTTCCGCCAGGTTTCAAAGCGTGGATCAGGAGCGCCGCTCCCCTTACCTTCACCGAGCGACAGGTCACACGCCTACTCATATTGTCCAATCTTCAACGACTAATCTCTTCGAGTGCTTTGGCTCTCGCCGCCAGAAAATTGGTGATAAAAATAAAAAGCAGTAATGCGTTCAGGACAATGCCGACAAGAGCAACCAGTGACGGTAATCGCGCCGTTATTGATCGTGTAAGAGAGCTCCTGCGCTGCGTTGTGGCGGCGGTGCCGAGGAAGACTGTGGCGATGCAGGCCCTGACCAGTAGTGCCGGCGAGAGCATTTTCATCGCTTGATCTTCCCTTCGAGTGACTGTGCGAGCAGGCGAGGGCATTTGGACACCAACCTGTATTTGTTTAGAATACTTGACATTCAGGTTGGTTTCAATAAGAATTTCCGATGGACCGATTGTTCAGCCGCATTTTGGGAAGATGACACCCACGAACTTCTTGCAACGGTATCGTCGAAACGGCGAGCGCAAGGAACTCGCCAGGGATAGAGGGAGTAAGGGGAAATTGGCAGCGATAGCGCAGACTGGTATGTGAAGGATATCACTGTTTGAAACCCGATGAAACGAGGACAAAAACTTGAGCTCCAGCAATCACAGCCTTCCGGGCTCAGGGCTGGATCCGTCTCTAGTCATAGAGCCATGCGGAGGTCGACCAGGCTCCTCCTCATTCCGGCACTCGCTATCGTCCTCTCTGGCTGTTCTCATCTCAGACCACCAGACGACTACGCCTGGAAAGATGAGAGTGGCGATCCAGGTGGCCTCGACCGGGCAACAGCTGCTCAATGGGATTTTCAAGACACAGTGAGCGAAGACGCGAACCGTAAGGCCATGCGCGATTTTATGAACAACTTGCCGCAAGCGCCAAGGACCCCCTAAAACTCCGGCCCAGGAAAGTCCAGGCATGGTGCCTCCAGAAACATCGAGACCAAGTCGCGCAGGAATAACTGTGGAAGCGGTTAACTTTCCCTCTGAACCAGAGCCGTAAAGCGCTGTTCTCGTCGTGTTTGGCTCGCTCATGCCCCTAAAAGGGATCGCTTGCAAATCGGTTCTCCTGCTGATTGCCGCGCTAGTGACGGCGTGGATTGACGTGGCGACTTGTCAGACGAAGGCGATGTTTGCCGATCCAAATCTCGAAAGGGCGGTGCGCAACACCCTCAACAAACCCGCGGGAGAACTCACAACCGAGGACTTATCACGCTTGACCAGCCTCAATGCTTCTGGTTGCGGAATCGAAACTCTCTCCGGTTTGGAAGCCGCCACTAATCTGGTGACTCTGGATGTTGAAATCAACCGCATTGCGAACCTGACCCCGCTGGCAAGCCTGCTTCAATTGACCTCGCTTAACATCTCCTGGAACAGCGTGCGGGATGTGGCACCGCTGTCTGGGCTGCCTAATCTTTCTGGTTTGTTTCTGAACGGGAATTCCCTTGAGACACTTGCGCCCTTGGTACAAATGACCAGACTCGACCAACTTGGCCTTCGGGAAACCCATATCAGTGACTTGGCCCCTTTGCGAGCCTTGACCAATCTGCGAACTTTGGAGCTGGACAAAAACCCCATCGAAAGTCTGGCTCCGCTCTGCGGACTGACGAATTTAAGCTATCTTTCGGCGAATGGAATGTCTTTTACCAACACGGGATGTTTTTCCTGCTTCACCAATTTGTTCACCCTGTGGATTGGTGGCAATGGCATCGTCGATCCGTCCCCGCTGCTCAACCTGACCAACCTGATCAACCTGGATCTGGACCAGAATCCAATCAAGGACGCGTATTCTCTAGCTGGGTTCACGAATCTGAGCAGTCTGTCCGTTAGCGGGGCCTCCCTGAGCAATCTAAACTGGGTGGCAGGTCTTGGCGGTTTGACCAGCTTAACTCTTGCTGGGAACGTGATTTCAGACATTTCGCCTCTCGGCGGCCTTACCAACTTATCCCTCTTGGATATCAGTGAGAACCCCCTAACCAACTACTCAACTCTAAGGTGCCTGCCTCTTCTCGAAAACCTTTACCTCGAGGCCAATTCGATTATCGACCTGAGCTTTGTTACCAACGTGGTACAAGTAAAAGGTTTAAGTCTGGGGCGTAACCGCATTGCCGATTTAACGCCCGTCGCGGGTTTAACCAACCTGCTCTGGTTCAATGTTGCTCTGAATCTCGTGACTAACATCTCCGGTCTCGAAGGTATGACCAATTTGCAATCGGTGGAGTTGTCTGAAAACCTGCTGAACCTTACCGATGGTTCCAAAGAGATGGACGTCATCGAAACCCTGCAGCGCAACGGAGCCTCCGTCTATTATCAACCTCAGCTTGAGCCTCCGCAGATCCTTGTGCGTCCGCAATGGGTGTTGCCGGCCGGACAGCGGAGTTGGCTGACCTTCCTGATAATGGATGGAGCTTACCCCTGGGTCCAGCCGCCCATCGTAAGCGCGCGCTCCCCCGATCCAGAGCTCAACCCGGGAACTGTTTTCGCCACTAATCATCCGATCGCTTACGACTCTTGGGATCTTGCCGTGACTCCCGCTGTGGACAAAGCCGGCCCTGGTACCCTTATTATTGCCGCGACAAATTACGCCGGTCTGTGGACCAACATTGCCATCCAGATCGAAGTTGTGCCGTCGGTGGCGTTCGATGGGGCGCCTTTGGATGCTCCTGATCTGACCTGGAGCAGTGCCGGTACTCCTGGCTGGTTTGGCCAACACGCCATCTCGTATGATGGAGTAGGCGCAGCCCAGAGCGGAGCTGACAATTCGTCTCTGCAAACCACGGTAACTGGTCCCGGCATCCTCAGATTCTGGTTCAAACTGGAATCGGATTATTATTACGCCAGCGGACAACTAAGTGCCATTTCCCAGGACTCAAATCTGCATGGCTACGAGTACCTGCATCGAGCTGGTGAGCGTTGGCAGCAACAGGTCCTCAGTCTGCCGGCGGGTGAATGGGTGGTGAAGTGGAGCCCCTCCTGGGATAATTGGTCATTTGGCGGTTCGAACACGCTTTGGCTCGACCAAATCCGCTTTACGCCCGGCCCGCCCGCCGGCTGGCTCGAGCCGACACCCTATGAAGTTAATGGTGCTCGCGAGCTCATTTTGCGCGGCGCCCTGGGTCAGACCTACGAGATACAGGTCTCGGCTGACCTACGCAACTGGTCGCCACTGACCCAAGTCACCTGCGAGAACCTCGAGACCGGGTTCGGCGATTGGCAGCTGAGTGCTCCGGCTCGTTTCTACCGCGCCCGCCTTGTGCGGTGAAAGGCTTCATGGCGCGATTTGGCCATAACGTAACGAGGGGCAGCACAAAGTTTCTCTACTTTTCAAATTGAGGCCCAACAGCCGGACATGGCTTTAGTTTAACGACGGCGCATGCTCAAGGAATTGGGGTAGTCTCAACAATTGCAAACCCAAGCGCGGTTGGCGAGCACCTGTGAGCTCACCTTAACGACTCCCTTCCTAATTTCGACCATTAGCGCGTCGAAATTCGTTCGCTCGTTCGATGAAAAAAACCGAAAAACCTGCCTCTTGGCTCCGAACTCGCTCTCTCAACCCTGCGGCATCACGCACATGCGCGACCAATGACCAAAATCCCTAACGTTTAAAATCGCTCCAAACTCAACCTGCCTTTTACCGCCAGGGGGTGGCAGTTAAAGGCACTTAAAGGCAGCTAAAGGCAGCTAAAGGCACCAAAATTAAACTTCAAATTTTTGCGCCACCCAAACCAGCCTCGGAACGGACCTCAAGCGCACGCACGACCATCGACCAGTCCGTGGCCTTCATCTGACCCGTCAATCAAGGTTCAATCAAACTGAATCAAAGTTGAATCAAGGTAAATCAAAGTTAATCAAAGTTAAAATTCCATTTCAGCGCTATACCTAAGCTCTCCACTCATGATTCGCCTAAAACCCCAAAATTGCGTGAAGGGGTCGTGTCCCATAGAATGAGCGGGTCTAGCAAGCATGCCCAGGCCAAGCCACAAGAGTACCCGCAAGGCGTTTCTGAACAAACCTGAGAATCCCAGAATCATTCCAGGACTGGGAGTGGACCTTCCCGAACTCCAACGAGCCCGCACTCTCTGGGGGTTGAATCGAACAGACGAAGCGCTTGCCTTGTTCGACGAAGCGGTGCGCACGCATCCGCAAAACCTGGTTGCCCTGGTGGACGCCAGCCGTGCGCTGGGAGCCCGGTTTGAAATCCCGCGTGCTGAGATCATGCTGGACCGCTTGATGCAGGTCGCCCGCCAGCGCCCGGACATCCTGCACCTGGCGGGCCAAAGTTATCGCATGATATTCCGGCCAGACAAGGCCATGGACTGTTTTCGGCGAGTGCTGGCTGCGACCAAACAGATTCCTGATTCTTACCTGGAGTTGGCCGTATTGTACGAGCGCCGTCATCGTTTAGACGAGGCTTTTGCTCTCATCGAAGAGTGCTTGCGGACTGCTCCTGACTACCTGGAGGCAAAGCTCTTTAAGGCTCGCCTGTTGCGCCGGCTCAAGGACGAGCCGGCCTCGGAGTCTCTCTTTCGCGAACTGGCGAACCAATCACTGGCCCATCCGGATGTCCGGGCTCAGGCCTGGGCCGAGATCGCCCAAACGCACGACCGCAGGCAGGAGTACGAGTTGGCCATGGCCGCCATGCTTAAATCAAAGGAGAACCTCCTGCCGCGCGAAGGGTTGTTACTCAACCGGGCAGAAACGGTAATGGCCGACCTTAGGAATCTAGCCGATTCCGTCACCTCGGCACACTACACGTCGTGGAGCGAAGGCGCCTCGGAACTTTCGCCTCAATCCGTCGCGGTTCTGACAGGATTCCCTCGGTCCGGAACCACGCTCCTGGAGCAAGTATTGGACAGCCACCCAGGGCTGGTTAGCTCGGATGAGAGAGAGGCTTTCGCGCGTGATATTTTTCCCGCCATTTGGACGACCCCTGAAACTCCTCGTCCGACCGCGCCAGCTCTCGATGCTCTGCCCCTAAAGCGAATGGAAACGTTGCGCGTGCGATATCTGGATTACATGGCCTCCGCCCTGAACACTCCGATTGGCGGGCGGGTCCATCTGGACAAGAACCCAACCCTCACGGTAATTCTTCCCGGTTTTTTGCGGCTCTTCCCCGAAGCGAAAGTGCTTGTGGCTCTTCGGGACCCGCGCGACGTGGTAATCAGTTGTTTCATGCAATATCTCCCTCTGAACTCCAACAGCGTTTATTTCCTGTCTCTCGAAAGGGCGTCAAAACGCTACGCTAATGATTTGAGCCTGTGGAAGACCTTGCGCGAAAAAATGGTTGCCCCATGGCTGGAGGTGCGTTACGAGGACACGGTCGCGAATCTCGAACGCGAGGCCCGGCGCGCGCTGGAGTTCCTTGGACTGCCCTGGGACCCTGCCGTGTTGGAATACCGCGAGCATTTGCAGGATAAAGGAGTTGCTTCGCCAACTTACGAGGCCGTCAGTCAGCCCATCTACACACGAGCAGTGGATCGGTGGAAGAACTACGAGAAGTTTCTGCAGCCCTGCCTGCCAATTCTGCGCCCATTTATCGATTCATTCGGATACTGATTAGTCATTCGGGAACTTGGATTAAATCCTGCTCCAACTTTTTCAGTTTTCGGCCGATACGTAACGACGCCATTGGGGTCTCCAACTGGCTGGTTCGTATTTTCAACCGATACGACATTATCTCGATGATCCCGGGCAAAACCTCCGCAAAGTGCCCAGAGACGCGTTCGAGCGTGCTCAGCAGGCTAAGTTATTGCATGCCAGCAGTTAAGGTTTATTGCTTCGTTCTCGCCTGTTTTTTCGTCTGTGCCTGGCCGTTGCATGCAGCGTTTCGCTCAGACCCCGATTACCTCATTGAGACCTGGGATATTCAGCAAGGGATGCCCGACAATTCAGCTACGGCTATGGTTCAAACTCCCGACGGCTATCTTTGGATTGGAACATTCAATGGCCTGGTGCAGTTCGATGGAGTCAAATTTAGAGTCTTTGACTCCTCGAATGTCCCGGAATTGCCCAGTTCCGGGATTGTCAACCTGCACTTGGACGGTAGCGGAAGGCTTTGGGTCAGTACGCTTAAAGGCCTTGTTGCGCACGAGTCCGGCCGCTGGACCCCCTACCCGCGGGAGCAAGGCTGGACAGGGGATTACGCGCGCTCTTTCGCTGAGCGAAAGGGCGTCATTTGCATAACAAGCTTCGACGGTCATGTTTTTTGCGTTCAATCCAACCTCGTTACTGATTTACCAGAACCGCCGGGAGAGAAAGGCCACGGATACTTCGGTCAAGTTGACCACAACGGCCGGATTTGGGCTGCGCAGGATCATTTTTTCGGATTTTGGAGTGGCCAGCGCTGGGTTACTTCGCCCTTGGCCCAAACCATAACCAACGGTTTTGTTGCGGCCGACCAGGCAAGGGATGGAAACCTCCTGGTCCTTAGCGGCCAGACCTTGTTGCGGCTCGATGGCGATCAGATTGTCTCCAGCACAACGCTGTCTGAAACCATTCCGGAAGTTTGGCGGATGGATGAGGACCGCCGGGGACAGTTGTGGATCAGCACCATGGATAACGGGCTGTTCCGACTTTCCCCAGGGGGAGCATTGCGACATTACACCTCCACGAATGGTCTGACGTGTGATCCGTTGCGCTGTGCGTTCGAGGATCGCGAGCACAATATATGGGTCGGAACCAGTGGAGGAGGACTCCAAAGATTCAGGCCCCGATCTTTTGCCGCTTATGACCTGGAAACAGGACTGCCGGAACGAAACATCCGCGCAGTAGTGGAGCAAGCGCCAGGAAAAATTCTCATTGGCACCTATGGAAAGGGAGTCGTAAGCCTGGAAAGCAACCGTGTTTCACGTCTGGCGCAGGATGCTCCGGTTGTGCCGACATATGTTCAAACACTGCTTGTAGATCACCAGGGCAACACATGGATCGGAACGTTCGGCAGAGGCCTGTTTGTCCTTTCCGGACAGACTTTGCGCCGGGTGTCGACCGCTGAGAGTGGCGGCAATAAGGTCACTGCTCTTTTTGAAGATTCGCGAGGGAGGATTTGGATTGGCGGCAACCAAACGCTATCCATGTTCGCGGATGGGCAATTTACCTCATATCCGACCAATGGCCCAATCAGTCTCGCAAACATTCGCTATCTGGCACAAAGTCCAACGGATCGTACCATCTGGGCCGGAAGTACCGAAGGACTGTTTCAACAGCAGAACAGCGGCTGGGTTGAGGTTCAACCACCCGAGCGGGACTCCGCGGGAGATATCACGTGCCTTCACTTTGACACGAACGGAACACTTTGGATGGGTGAAGCAGAAACGGGGATCACGAGATTGCGCAGTGGCCGTTGGTCAATGGTCAGCGAGGCTCAAGGTTTGCCTGCGCGCGGAATAAGTTGCCTGCTTGACGACGGTTTGGGCTATTGGTGGATGGGGTCACGCCGTGGTGTGATACGAACTTCTCGCCGGGAACTTGAACGCGTTGCAGACCGGACTCAAGCGAAACTAACGTGCCAGGTCTTCGACGAGAGCGACGGCCTGCCCGGGGCCGAGTCGCCTCAAGGATTTCAAACAACCGGCTTGAAGGACAGCCAGGGGCGGTTATGGTTCGCGACCCTTCGCGGCGTTGCCATGGTTGATCCCGCAGCGATCCTCATCAACACCAATCCCCCCCCAGTGTATGTCGAGGCACTGCGCCTTGAAGATTTTTCCAACGGGCAACAAACCATCTCCTGGTTTGATGGCGCTTTTCCGGTGATTGTTCCGCCAAATACTCGTGAAATCACTGTGCGTTTCAGTTCGCCAAGCTTCGCAGCGCCTGAGAAAATGAAGTTCGCTTACCGGATAGAAGGTGTAGATGGTGAGTGGAAGGACCTCGAGAATCGGCGTGCAATCTACTTTTATCCGCCCGCCCCAGGCTCTTACTCCGTGCGGGTTAAGGCTGCCAACAATGACGGGATTTGGAACGAGACCGGGGTGGCTCTGGCTTTTAAGGTTCAGCCATTGATTTGGCAGACCGCATGGTTCCGCTTCCTCGTGCTGGCAGGTCTATCCAGTGTCACGGGGATCATTGTCTGGCGGCTGGGCCGGACCCGTTTGCAGGCAAAGATCGAACGGCTCGAACAACAGCGCGCTCTCGAAGCCGAACGCGCCAGGCTCGCAAGCGTGATTGAACAGGGTCAGAATAAATTGCGGCAGTCGCAAAAAATGGAAGCGATAGGTCAGCTGGCAGGAGGGGTGGCGCACGATTTCAACAACCTGCTGTGTGTCATTCGGGGAAATGCCGACCTGGTCCTCATGTCACCGGGTCAACTGAATGAAATGGCCACCGATTGTCTCAAGCAGATTACTGCCGCGAGCGATCGCGCCGCTAATTTGACCCGGCAGCTCATGGCTTTTGGCCGCAAGCAGGTCATGAAAACCGAGCCCCTAAATTTAACAGGAGTTATCGGCAATCTCACCAAGATGCTAAAACGCATTATCGGCGAAGATATTGAACTGAAATGCACCGCGGCCGAACGTCTGCCCTTCGTTCAAGCCGACGTTGGGATGATCGAGCAGGTGATCGTGAACCTGGTTGTCAATGCGCGTGACGCAATGCCGCGAGGCGGTCAATTGGTCATCGCAACGGAAACTTTCACGTTTGGCCATGATTACACCCGGGCCAATCCAGAAGCGCGTGCGGGGCAATTCGTTTGCTTGAGTGTCAGTGACACTGGCACTGGAATCGCCCCGGAAGATCTTCCACACATCTTCGAACCGTTCTTTACAACTAAAGCGCCGGGCAAAGGCACAGGACTTGGGCTTGCAACTGCTTACGGTATTGTTAAGCAGCACCAGGGTTGGATCGAAGTGATTAGCTCTGTAGGGCTGGGAAGCACTTTCAAAGTGTTCCTGCCAGCCATCGAATTGCCTCTGACGGTTACTCCGACCGCCCCTTCTCAGACCCAACCTAGGGGCGGTAAGGAAACTATCCTGATTGTTGAGGACGACGATTCAGTCAGATCATTGACGCGGCGCTTGCTGGAAGGTTTTGGCTATCGAACCTTGGAGGCCTCTTCCGGCCGAGAGGCCTTGGATAAGTGGGGACTCCGCGCCCGAGAAATCGATTTGCTTCTGACTGATATGGTAATGCCCGAAGGGGTTACCGGGCGAGAATTAGCCCAGCAAATGCGCACTCATCGGCCAGGCTTAAAAGTCCTTTTCATCAGCGGTTACAGCCCGGATGTTTCGGGCAAAGACACCGGGTTCATACATCAAAACCATTCACGATTTCTTCAAAAACCCATTCCTCCGCGCGAACTGCTTGAAACCGTGCGCTGCTGCCTGGACTCAAATTGAGCAGAAGTTATTAGCCTTGAACTTAGGCCGGCGGGCTCCTATCGTCGGAAACATGCAACGAATCGCGATCTTGGCCGTAGGATGCGCATTGGCGTGGGTGCCAATGCTGCGCGCGCAGGACGCCGCCACCGAGGAACGGTTCAATCGTTTGGCGGGCCAAATTGAGGATATGCGCTCCAACCAGGAAGCGCTGGGCAGGCGATTGGACGCCATCGCCCATGAGATCGAAAGCCTGCGCGGAAAGCTCGATAAACCCAGCGGCAATTTCGCAACCGAGGAAGACCTCAAAGCCCTCGCCGAATCGGTGAAGGAAATCGACCGCAAACGCCTCGAGGACTACGAGAAGATACGCACGGAACTCAAAAACCTTGGGCGCTCATTGGCAACCTCTGCGCCGGCGGCGCCGCGAAAGTCGGCACAAGCTTCCGTCAGCTCAGGTAGTGATAATTCTCCAAGTGCTTCTAGCGAGAAAACGACTGCCACGGATAAAGGCTTCGAATACCAGGTTAAAAAAGGCGACAACCTTTCCCTTATTGTTAAGGCCTACCAGGACAACAATATCAAGGTGACGATGGACCAGATCCTCAAGGCTAACCCAGGACTCAAACCGGAGAAACTCCGCGTTGGCCAAAAGATATTTATTCCGGCACCACCGTCGTAGGCTGTTTGTGAAACCAGCTCTTAGTTCCGTGCTACGATTTAGACTCGAAAGGAAACGGTTCCTAAACGCGCGAGCGTGGATCTGGGTTCCGTTGGCAGCCTGCCTTGGCTTGAGCAGCTCGCGTGTTGCGGCCGACGATAATGTCACCGTTCCCAAGTCAAGGCTTGAGGAATTGGAGCGCAAGGAAAAGGAACTGGAGCGGCTTAAAGGAGAAACCAATAAACCCGTAGAGCAAAATGTCGAGGTTAAGAAGGAACCGGAAAAAGTCGCTCCTCGACCTGTGCAGGCCCCGCCCCCCGAACCCCCGGTCAGCTACTCGAGCCCGCCTCTCGAATCTTTGCCTGCAGTGCAGCCTTACGATCAAATCGAGTCGATGGACTTGGCTAATTATTACCAGGCTGACAGCTCTGCGGCTGATCAACGCTTTCGCAAGCAAAAGCTTGTGGTCCGTGGAGAGATTGTTGGATTCGAAAAACCAATTTGGAAAAGGAACTACCGAATCCTTCTTAAATCCCCCGTGCGCCAAACCAGAGTCATCTGCGACCTGCTGCCTCCGGATAAAAGCTCGGCGGTGTTTACCACAAATCATGGCGAAGAGTTGGTGGCGTTAATAGGCGAAACCAGAATCCCCATTGCCAAGGTAGGCCAGACAGCGCTGATCAAAGGTGAATGCAAAGGCTTGAGTGACTCGTCCGTGCTGATCATGGCCTGGAATCTGAAGTTGGTTCACTAATTGGCTTCATTACCTGGGTCCTTTTTCCAGTTGCTTTACTTTAGCTTCCTCCGGATGCTTTTGACGGCCCGTTCAAAATTCGGTATCTTGATCCAGATTATCTGACGGATGATGAAAGCTTTTCTACAGAATTTGCTGATCTTCTTCGCACTGTGCCTCTGTGCCCTGATTTCCTTCCAGTGGGTCCGCGAGACGGACCTCCGCAAGCAGGTGCAAACCCTGACCGACACAGTGCACGATAAGCTGGAAAACATTCAGAACCTCCAAGCCAGCGTCAAACACGATGAGGCTGAAATCGTCCGCCTTGACGGGCTCAAGAACGCCCTCTCGCAAACTGTCAAATCAAATGACATTCGACTTGCCTCTCTATCACGGATGGCCGAGAAGGCGACCAACGATATCGAGCGAGCCGAAAAACAAGTCGAAGTCTATAAGGACGCACTCGAAAGCGCCAACGCCAGCATCAAGAAGCAAAACGACGATATCAAAACCCAGAACGAGGACATGGCCAAATTGGCAGCGGACCGAAACGAGGTCGTTAAGAAGTTCAACAAAATGGCTGCCGATTATAACGATCTGGCTGCCAAGTGGAACAAACA
>Ga0306920_100008955_pt1 | contig 13336 bp, 14 predicted proteins | sample flu12Cox44000170_FD_204666 | JGI IMG/M metagenome (GOLD analysis project Ga0306920, IMG submission 204666) | Lab enrichment of tropical soil microbial communities from Luquillo Experimental Forest, Puerto Rico - flux4day.12C.oxic.44.000.170 (v2)... | ecosystem: Environmental > Terrestrial >... | reverse complement strand
TGAGCGGAAAACCGCTTCACTGTCGCAGTCATACGCGCTGACGAAGCTTGGACCGAGAGAGGACGAGATTCAGCGCGCTCGAGGTAACCTGGTTCAGGCAGAAGGACAGCTGGCCTATGCTCAGGCTCAGCTTGCAGCGACAAGAATACGCGCGCCGCTGAGTGGGACCATTCTCGAACGCACAGCAGAAAAAGGCGAGCTGGTTACTTCGACATTTGCGAGTGCCGCCGCGGGCGGTCCACTCGGTTCTGTGGTCTCGTTGGCTGACCTTAACGATCTACAGGTCGAACTCGACATCGCACAGAACGACTTCGCGAAGCTGCATCCGCAAGCGCGTGGGATCGTGACCACCGACGCGTACCCAGACCGCAAATTCCAGGGCGTGCTGACCGAAGTTTCGCCCGAGGCGAATCGCCAAAAGGCGACAGTCCAAGTAAAGGTTCGAATCGAAAACCCCGATGACTACCTGCGTCCGGACATGAATGCCACGGTTCAGTTCCTGTCTGATGCGACCGCGACTGCTGAGACCGCGACCGGCGTACTAGTGCCGACGAATTCTCTGCACACCGAGGCAGGCCATCAATACGTGCTCATAGCTTTCAACGATCATGTCGTCGTGCGTGAGGTTCGAGTCGTTGGTCGACGCTGGGACGGAGTAGTGGTCGACGGTCTGAGCGGCGGAGAGGACGTCATCATTGGGACGGCTGCAACATTGAAGGACGGGAGCAGGATAAAGCGAAAGCGCTAAGAAACAAGCAGTGACTTGTGAGAGCGGGTCCCGGAAAATGCCGGTCCTTGCTCTGGAAGAAGGCGGAAGCGCAGCGTCGTTGCTGAACCAGGTTGCCGAGTTCAAGCGAGGGCTCTATCAATGAGTCGGAACCCCGAACGGATCAGTATGCGGCCAGCTCTAGGCCTTCTGATCGTTTCGAACGCGGCACTGTTCCTGTTTGGTGCCGTCCAACACGCTGGCATTCCGCTTGGAAGGTTCCACGAACCGACAATCATTCCGGCCGTGATCGTGGAAACGCGCATGCTGTCAGGACCGGTGGATGCGGCGTCGAGCCCTCGTGTAGCTGCGCCGATCGGCACCCCGGGAACGCTTGCCGGATAGATACGAGATTACAAATCGGCACGCGGACGGCAGGCCCGCGGCGGTCGTGTTGAACGGGAATGTCGAGGTTGCTGGTCTTTCTTGCAGGGGCGAAGCCTGGTTCAACCGAAAGGGTGAGCTTGTTGCAGCTACGCTCTTCGGCGAGCAGCTCGTTGGCACGAGACGATTTAGCGGAGGCTCCCTGGTTCGCTACCAAGGAGGGCGTCTAGCAGATGTGAGATTGGGCAAAGATCAGGAGGTGAATGGCCTGCCTTGCCGCAAAGGCGTACTGGTGATGTTTGATCAGAAGGAGCGGCTGAGCTTTCTCGAACTGGCTGCCGCTTGTGACCTCGATGGTATTCCCTGCGCCGGTGGTCATCATGTTCAGTTTCAGAATGGGCGTCTTTCCGGTGCTATTCTCGCGAGAGAGCATGTGCTCATGGGTCGGGAATTTCCTCGGACAACGGCCGTGTACTTTGTGGAAGGGCATCTCCGTAGCGTTGTTCTCCAGGAGGACTGGGACATCGATGGCATTCCGGTTCAAGTGCGTTCGCCACTCGAGCTCTACGAAAAGGGCCAACCCAAACACTTGTTACTGGCTCGCAGCTGCTCAGTTCTGGGCAACCCTACGAACGTGGGACGCTCCTGCAGTTTGATCGAGAAGGACAACTGATCTACGCCCAACGGTAGGCGCAGCAATTCGAGCGCGAAGATATCTGATCTGCGACTCCGATGCAGATCTATGTCAGCGTGCGACGAGAACATTCTCGTCGAGCCTGCGGAGACTCGATAAGGTGCCGGGTATTCAACCAGACGAAAGGGCACTTACGCTGGACGAAAGATGGTAGTGTTTGGATCCTTAATACGTCGTCTATTAATTCAGCCAACATATTTAAGGTGAATCTCGCAACCGGCTCCCGGCAACTGTGGAAGGAAATTCACGTTGGCTCACTTTCGCAGATGCTCTTCGGTGTCATTACGGCGGACGGAAATACATTTGTGGACAACGAATACGCAAGCTCAGGAACATTGCGCAGAGTTAGCGGGTTACGTTGAAACATGAATCGGGTGGTAGTGGTTTTGGGCAGTAAACCGAGTCCCACAAAGTTTCGTTTTTCGTGCACATATCTTCCCTGCGGGCCGGTGTGTCGCTGGTGTGCCCTGCGTTTTCATTCGTTCTTTGCAGTTTCGGCTATTTTCGCCTGTTACGCTACGTGCTTCCGTGCGGGCTTGGTTAGCGGCAAGCTGTTGATCTCTCGATTACTTAGAAGCTCAAAATGCCTAAAGCGTACTGACGACCGATCAGTCGACTGGGGACGGAGACGGCGTGATCGGCAGGCAAGTGGATGCCATCACCTCACCTGAGCGACAAGTGCAACGTCGAATTTTGAATAGTACTTCTTCACGTTGCTGGCGCCGTACTTGTTCCGGAACTTCTCGACGACCGTCGACACCTGAATGGCGTCGCTCACTGGAACGGCCTTGAGTCCAGCCGATGCGCCCCTGGCATCGATCCGAATCGACGGGTTATTGAGCACATTCTTGTACCACTGTGTGTCGGACCCCTGCACCGGCAGCAGGTAAAGCTTACCTTCCTCCAATACGAACCAGACCGGGTTTGATATGGTGCGTCCTGATTTTCTGCCGACGACACTGATGTTGATTTCACGGGATCGGGAAAGGCGTTCTGTCAAAGCATCATTCCGTGTAGGCATGTGCACTCCTATCGCTACCTATCCTAAAGTTCCTGGTGCGTGGGGCCGATACATAATCTCATTCACATCCATGTCCCCAGGCTGGCTAATGGCGAAAGCAACTGCGCGAGCAAATGATTCAGCAGGAAGCGCGTTCTCATATGACTTGCGAAGTCTCTCGGCAACGTCCGACTCAGTCGTGGTCTTCGGCAATTCTGCTTGCTGCATCTGGAGAGATGACCGTGGTGCGGATGTTGTACGGCTTCACTTGCTGCTGTAACCCATCGGAGAAAGCCCTCACGGCAGGCTTGGACGGCGCATAGGCGGCGAATCCGGGCACAACCCTATGGCCAGTGACAGAGAAGACATTGATGAAATGACCGCCTCCTGCCGCTTCACTCACTGCGAAATTGGCCCTCATTTAGCGTGTCCCGTTGTTGCTAGATGGATTCATGCGTTCCTCACATCGTGTATCCCGGCTTCCTGTACAGCTTTTCATTTCTGTTGACGATATCGGGTGTATCATTACGTCCTTGACAATTTCTTCAGCGAGCTGAGTCTTTTGCTGTTCGGACTTGCCGGGCCACAGTCTCATGATGACGCGAGGCATTGTTCACTCCTTCGATTCTTAAGGTGATCATCGCCGGATTCACTTGCGGTATTGCTCATCTGTGACCTGCTCCATCCAGTCGACCACCTTGCCGTCCTTCTTTTCCTGAATTGCTATGTGCGTCATCGCCGTCGTCGGTGTAGCCCCGTGCCAGTGCTTCTCCCCGGGCGGGAACCAGACCACGTCACAGGGCCGGATCTCCTCGATGGGTCCGCCCCAGCGCTGAGCCCAGCCGCACCCAGCGGTGACGACAAGAGTCTGACCGAGTGGGTGTGTGTGCCACGCGGTCCTCGCGCCTGGCTCGAAGGTTACGCTGGCACCTTGAACCAGCGCCGGATCGGGTGCCTGAAACAGCGGATCAATCCGTACCGTACCCGTGAACCAGTCTGATGGTCCCTTGGCAGAAGGCTGCGAACCTACCCTCTTGATTTCCATTCCTCGGAACTCCTTACCTTGAACTTGATCGTCCCATATCTGGACTGGGCCCTTGATTGGAGGACGCGAAAGGCCCGACGATGCCACGCCGACAGGTACCGCTCACAGACCAGTCCGCATCTCCAGTTCTTCGGGGTACCGCTCGCCTTGAATCGCGATGTTTGACGCAGCGCTGTCAAGCTCGCGGAGATCGTTCGGCGTGAGTTCGATCTCACCGGCTCCGATGTTCTCTTCCAGGCGATGCAGCTTGGTCGTGCCTGGGATCGGCACCATCCAGGGCTTCTGCGCCAATATCCAGGCAAGCGCGACCTGGGCAGGTGTCGCCTTCTTTTGGTGTGCGAACCGGCCGAGCAGATCAACCAATGCCTGATTTGCTTTTCGATTCTCCGGCGTAAAGCGAGGCACGATGTTCCGGAAATCGCTCTTGTCGAACGTAGTGTCTTCGTTGATCTTACCCGTGAGGAAGCCCTTGCCGAGAGGGCTAAACGGCACGAATCCGATTCCGAGTTCTTCCAGCGTCGGCAGGACCGCCTCTTCAGGACGCCGCCACCACAGCGAGTATTCGCTCTGCAGTGCCGTGACCGGCTGGATGGCGTGCGCGCGACGAATCGTCTGCACTCCTGCTTCCGAGAGGCCGAAGTGCTTCACCTTCCCATGCTGAACCAGGTCCCTCACTGCTCCCGCGACATCTTCAATGGGTACGTTGGGATCGACCCGGTGCTGATAGAACAGGTCGATCACATCCGTCTTCAACCGCTTGAGCGAGGCCTCGGCAACCTGCTTGACGTGCTCGGGCCGGCTATCCATGACGTTCATCTTCAGCCCGCCGTTTGGATCATGTGCGAAGCCGAACTTTGTCGCGATTACAACCTCGTTGCGGAGTGGAGCGAGGGCTTCGCCCACCAGTTCTTCGTTCTTAAATGGACCGTACGCCTCGGCGGTATCGAAGAATGTCACGCCGCATTCGACCGCGGACCGGATGAGCGAAATGCCATGTTGCTTGTCAACAGCTGGCCCGTAGCCGTAGCTCAATCCCATGCACCCGAAGCCAATAGCAGATACTTCCAGGCTGCTTCCGAGTTTGCGTCTTTGCATTACTTCTCCTTATTTATATGCGGGATTTATATGCGGGCCCGACCGCCTTCACCTTAAAGCAGCGCGTCGTGTGAGCGGTAACCCAATCCTTCCTATTGATTGCCTATTCCTGTCGCAGCATAGAATTTTGGACACACGATCAGGGGTTCGGCGGTAATCTATTTGTTAGCGAAGGAGTGTCTGGCCAGGTGGACCAACAAGAAATCAAGAGCGGAGAGCAACCTGCCAAGGTAGTTGAGATGCGGACTGAACTGGCACGTAAGATTGCCGCGCAGATTCACGCGGCAGGGGAACAGGTAACCGCTGTACCGGGTCTCACGCTCTACCGACGAACGGCACCAACTGCTTGTAGTCCCGCCACCTACGAGCCCAGCCTGACTGTTTTCGTTCAGGGGCGAAAGCGTGTAAGCCTCGGGGGAACCACGTACCTATGTGATGAATCGACGTTCCTCCTGACCTCGGTTGATGTGCCCGTCGTGAGCCAAATCGTCGCAGCGAGCGAAGAGCTGCCGTTGCTCTCTTTGCGGCTAGGACTCGAAATGCCATTGATTCGGGAGATTCTCAGCCAGGAGGAATTACCTGAAATTGCAGTTTCCTCTCAAGCTCGTGGCATCGCTGCTGGGAAGACCACGGTCGAGTTGCTGAGCGCGTGTTCCCGGCTCATAGATCTTCTCGACACACCGGAGGACATACCGTTCCTCGGCAACATGATTAAACGTGAGATCGTGTACCGCATACTTCGAGGCCCTCAAGGAGAGCGTCTCCGCGCGATCGCCACGTTAGGCGACCAGAGTCACAGGACGGCGAAGGCCATAGCCTGGCTCAGGGCGAATTACACCAAACCATTGCGCCTGGAGGAACTCGCGGCCGTTGCACGCATGGGCATGTCAACACTGCACCATCATTTTCGCGCCTTGACCTCGATGAGCCCGCTTCAATACCAGAAGCAGCTTCGATTAGTTGCGGCGCGTGAGCGAATGCTCATCGAGGGTCTGGATGCCGCCAGTGCGGCGTTCGAAGTCGGGTATGAGAGCGCAAGTCAGTTCAGCCGCGAGTACAAACGCTTCTTCGGCGAATCGCCGATGCGCCATATCAAAGCGCATCGCCTCGCCGAGTCTTCAACGACTCGCGGCTGATGCACGGGCACGCTCAAGACCAAAACACATGTACCATTTGTGTGCGGATGATGTGCGAGGTTGTCAAGAGTATTCGGCACCGGCAAGCGGCCTGTCGAGACAGGGAGAGGCACTCAGCGTTGGCTGAGAAACCCAACACGATGGACGGCCATGTGATCGAGGTGAAAGGCTACGCGTCCTCGGCTGGCGTTTCCTTGAACCAGAAGCTGAGCGAAGACCGCGCCAACAATGCGACGAAAGTCGTAGTTTAGAAGGTGCATGCCCCCCCGGATTCCGACGCTGGGGGCGGGGGAGGTTGGTAGCGATCAGAGCGGCTAAGCACAGGTGGAGAATTGTCGTGTCGTCGGGCGCGTATTGCGGAACAGATGATTGCCGGAGTCTCCTTTCCGGCGGTCTTGCCACGGAGAGAAAACGGATCGCGTTCACTTGGCAAAGCAGGCGTAAAAAAACGTATGGATAACAAAGCTCTGAAAGGTACGGCACAGTCATTGCCAAGCTTCCTGACTGAGATATCCGAAACCGAGCGCCAGTTTCTGTCAGATAAGCACGAACGTGGCGCCGACCTTGAGAGTGCCGTTCGCATTTTTCTCGAATTCCTTCGCGGCTTCGAGTTCTTCGGCGACATTGACCGCCCGTGTGTCACGGTTTTCGGTTCTGCAAGGTTTGCACCAGGACATCATTATTATGAGATGGCCCGTCAGCTGGGTACCCGGCTCGCTCGTGCTGGATACGCCGTAATGACAGGCGGAGGTCCGGGCATCATGGAAGCTGCAAACCGGGGCGCCAGGGAGGGTGGCGGTCTGAGCCTCGGGTGCAACATCATCCTGCCAAAGGAACAGAATGCGAATCCGTATCTGGACCGCTTTATCGAGATGAACCACTTCTTCGTGCGCAAGGTGATGCTGGTGAAATATTCGCGTGCGTTTGTGGTAATGCCTGGTGGACTCGGTACGCTGGACGAGGCATTTGAGACGTTGACGTTGGTGCAATGTCGCAAGCTGGAACGTTTCCCGATTGTAGCGATGGGGGTGGACTTCTGGGGACATATGCGGGAGTTCATCCGTGGAACTTTGGTGTCGGAGGAGACCATCAGCCAGGAAGACCTTGAATTGCTGCGTGTCACCGATTCGCCGCAGGAGGCGCTCGCTTATATCCAGGGCGAAGTTGCACAGGCAGCAACAGCCGCGGGTGGGATCGACTAGGCGGTACGACAGAATGTCACACCAGCGGCGCAGTCTCGCGAGGAGAACATTATCGAGTCGTAGCGAGAAAAAAGAATCACTTATGGTCTTGGTCGACAGGATTCATTCGCATTCGGGCGGGATACGTCGGCGCTGCCACGGTCGTTGCTCTGCGAAATCCTGAGTCGTTCGCATACAGTATTGTAATGCGCACTGTCACGTGCGCTGGAGGCATGGCGTGCAATTTCATCGGTACGCGGATCAAAACGGCAAACCCTTAGCAGAAATAGCCTTCGCAGTGGTTTTCCTGTTGGTGAGCGTCGCAAGCGGACAACAGGTTACCCCTGCTGCACCCGGCGCGCAAAAACCGCTGCCCAACGCACCCAGCGCGCAAAAGGCTAAGACGACATCCGCCGGAAAACCGGCCGAGGCCTGGCCGCGGATCTTCACCAGCGGGGCCGACACTTTTACCATCTATCAGCCGCAGGTGGACAAGTGGGAGGGTAACCTCGTTGACCTGTATTCCGCCGTCGAATTCAAGGCGGGGAAGGATAGTCCTGCAAAGTACGGCGTGGTCTGGTTCGAGGCTCGGACCGAGGTGGACAAGATCAACCGCCTGGTGACGCTTGATCAGGCCAGGATTACGAGGGTGAAATTCCCGGCGGCGCCCGATAAAGAGCCCGAGCTCGAGGCGCTTCTCGAGAAGAAACTGCCGGGTGCCACCAAGACGATCTCGCTCGACCGCATGGAGTCATCGCTCGAGGCCGACAACGAAATCATTAAACGCGTGGAAGTGAAGAACGATCCACCCAAGGTGATCATCGCCACCAAACCCTCCCTGCTGGTGCTGGTGGACGGACTGCCACAGATGCGCGACGTTCCGGGCGTAAACCTGCAGCGCGTCATCAATACCCGGTCGATCATTCTGTTTGAGAACGACAAGAAGCTCTACTACCTGCGAGTACAGGACTGGTGGCTGCAGTCGAAGGCACTCGAAGGCCCCTGGACGTACGCCAAAAAGCTGCCCGACGACATGAAGAAAGCAGAGGAATTCCTGGTCAGCCAGAACCTCGCCCAAAACCCGGAAGGGTCACAGACAAAACAGCAGCCGTCTCTGAAGGAAGCCGGCAAAAAGGCAGAGATCCCGGTGGTGTATGTAGTCTTCGGACCGGCGGAACTGATCGAAACCACAGGAGAGCCGCAGTACGTCGCGATTTCCGGTACGGGCCTGGAATACGTGATGAACACCAACGGCAACATCTTCCGGTTGAACGGGCAGCACTACATCCTGGTTTCGGGACGCTGGTTCCAAGCGGCGTCACTCGATGGCCCGTGGACTTTTGTGGACGTGAAGGACTTGCCGCCCGACTTCGCCAAGATCCCAACTGACAATCCCAAGGCAACAGTGTTGGCGTCGGTTCCGGGGACTGCCGAGGCAAAAGAGGCGCTGATCGCCAACTCCATTCCGCAGACGGCAACAATCACGCGCTCCGAAGCCAAGCTCACGGTGCAGTACGACGGCGAGGCGACGTTTATACCAATCGAGGGAACGTCCATGAGGTATGCCAGGAACACGAGTGCTGCCGTCATTAAAGTTTCCGACAACAACTATTACTGCGTGGAAGCGGGAGTCTGGTTCAAGGCACCTTCGCCACAAGGACCGTGGCGAGTCGCTGACACAGTGCCCGCGGAGATCTATGACATTCCACCCAGTTCACCGCTGTATTACGTCACGTATGTGAAGGTGTATGGATCGACCCCAGAGGTGGTCTACGTCGGCTATACGCCGGGTTATTACGGAACGGTGGTTTCCGCCAATACGACCACCGTTGTGTACGGGACGGGTTGGTATTACCCGCCATACATCGGCCCCAACGGAGTCTGGTACGGGTGGCCGTATACCTACGGAGTCGGAGCAGGATTTACCTACAGCACCGCCACCGGTTGGAGCTTTGGGTTTGGTTACGGATACGGGTACTATCCCTGGTACTACCCATGGTGGGGGCCGATGGGGTATTGGGGATGCTGCTGGTATCCGTACTACGGATGGGGTGCGTGGGGCGGAGCGGCGGTAGCCAATGTCTACGGCGTTTGGGGCAACACGGCATATTCGCGGACAGGCGCGGCGTGGGCTAATCCCTACACCGGGAATTACGGGGCAGCGACGCGCGGCGCTTACTACAACACGCAGACCGGACGAACCACGGTCGCCGGCCGCGGTACCAACACCAATATCTATACGGGCAATACCGCCGGCTTTCGCGGCGGCGCGACCTACAATCCGAACACCGGCATTGTTGCTGGTGGCGGAGCGGGATATGCCGGGAACATCTACACCGGACAAGGCGCGGCGAACCGCGGCGGCTTCGTCTACAACACCAATACCGGAGCCGGTATCGCGGGCGGGAAGAACAACGTTTACGCGGGCAAAGACGGAACGGTATACCGCTACAACCGCGACTCAGGCAATTGGTCCATGAACAACGGCGGCGGATGGCAAAACGTCGACAGACCTCAGCCCACACTGCAGAACCAGCAGCAAATGCGCACGCACGGCACACAACGCACCCAGAACTTCAACTCGATGCGCAGTTACGGTGGCGGCGGGATGCGCATGGGTGGAGGCAGGCGGCGCTAGGAACGAAAAAGGGCCATGCCTGGAGCATCGACGTTGACAGCGAGACCTGGCTAGATTCCGGAGCAGTTCGGCCTCCTGCTCAGGTCTACTCAGGTGGGTCAGACGCCTGGTAGGCATGGACCGCTTCGCCGATGGTCGCGAAGAAATTCTTCTCACCAAAGCGAGCGAACAACCCAAATCGCTTGAGCTTGTCTTTTACGGGATCTTTCATTTCGGCGAAACAGAGTTGGATGGCGGCTGTCTCCAGCGTGTCGTGCAGTTCGACGAGTGCATCGGCTGCGGTTACGTCAACGCTCGTGACTGGCTCTGCCGCGATCACGACACACTTGACCTGGGTCGGCGAGCTCTCGACCGCATCCAGAACGCGCTGGTTGAAGAGCTCCGCATTTGCGAAAAACAGCGGGGCATCCCAACGGAACAGCACAAGCCCCGGGATCAGACGTGCGTCCGGGTAGCGGGTCACGTCGTGAAAGCCTTTGACGTGTTCGACGCGGCCCAGCACAGCCGAATGCGGGCGCCATCCGTCCCACAGGAACTCAACGACTGCGATGACGATCGCGAGCACAATGCCCTGGATGGCGCCGAAAACCGCTACACCAGCGAGGCAGACCATCGAAAGCCAGAATTCCCATCGCTGGATGCGATAGATGCGGCGCAAATCGGAAATTTCAAACAAGCCCATCGCGGATGCGATGACGACAGCGGCGAGCGACGTGTTCGGGACATACCGCAGCAACTGTGGTGCGAACACCAACAGCAATGCAATTACCACCGCTCCTACCACCGCTGTCAGCTGGGTTTTAGCCCCGGCCACCTCCGCAACCGGCGTCCGCGAAGAACTGCTGCTGATGGGGAATCCCTGAAAAAAGCCGGCGGCAAGGTTTGCGATACCAAGGCCGACGATCTCCTGGTTCGGGTCAACGGGTGTACGTAACCGAGCCGCATAGGTTCGAGAAAGTACGCTCGTATCGGCAAAAGAGACGAGGGCGACAGCCGCCCCACCCATGAATATTGGTGCGAGATCGTCAACATGCACGAACGGGAACCGTGGCAGCGGCAATCCCTGCGGCAGAGGGCCGAGCACAGACACCCCGGCACGTTTGGCCAGATCAAATGCGGCGACGACGACTGTCGCGGCGACCACAGGCAGGAGAATGCCCGGGACCCGTATCCATCGTTTCAGCAATAGGATAAGAACGAGCGTACTGCCGCCGATCGCAAGCGCCACGATGTTTGTGCTCCCGGCTAGGACATTCTGTACGATGCCCCATAGCAGGCGAAGCGGCCCTTCGGCTTTGAGAGAGAACCCGCAAAGCTTGGGGATCTGGCTCAGCAGCACGGTCAGCGCAATGCCGTTCATGTAGCCATATCGGATCGGTTTCGAGAGCAGTTCGGTGATGAAACCCAGCCGTGCGAGGCCTGCCGCCACGCACAAGACGCCGGAAACGAGCGCCATCATTCCAGCGATGTGGACAGCCCGCTGCGAATCACCTGCGGAAAGCGGCAAGACCACGCTCAAGATCACAGCCGCAAGAGCTGAATCGGGTCCCAAAATCAAAATGCGGCTTGGACCAAATACCGCGTAGGCCAGCAGCGGAATGATCGTCGCATAGAGTCCAGTGATGCCAGGCAGCCCGGATGCCTGCGCGTACGCAATTCCCACCGGCACAAGCATGGCCGTCATTACAAGTCCGGCGACCACGTCGTGTCTCAACCACGACAGCTCGTACCGGCGAAGTGTATCTAACCCGGGAAGCCAGCGTATCCAGCCTGTGCCTTCTGGTTTGGCCTTATAGTGGGTGATTTGGCCGGGCCTTGAGTGTTGCGGGGTGAGGGTCTCACTCATGCGGCGGCCATCTTCCGGATGAAGGCTCGAATCTCAGGACTAGCTTCTGGCCGTCCACGGCGCTTCCTCTGGAGACCGAGGTCCAAAAGAGCCGGAACCGCTTCCGATGCCAGGACACCACGGTCTCGGGCTTTACGATGATCAACCCACGCTGCCAATCCTTCCAGGTCTTGGAGAGCAGAACCCAAGAGAGACGATCGGCCTTTCCTAGTCGGGGGTCGCAGGCAGTGCCGCTTGAACACCGTAAGCTGTTGGCGGAGGGCCAAGTTCTGCAGAGCAATCTCCCGAACAGTGCCGGGCAAACGAGAAGGCGAACCAGCGAACAAAACAGCGCAAACATGAAGTCCAGCGTGAGGGCCAGAGGGTGGGGAAGTCAACAATTTCCCCTCGAACCGAGTCTTGGTGAGGCACAGGTGTCGGGGGGGGGAGAAACCGCACCGATTCCTCATTCATGACCGTGACAGCGTTAACTCCTCTGAGTTCGACTCTGCCTTAAGGGCGATGGGTTCTGACCATCTTGAGAACGCCCTTCCGAGCAGCTTAAGCGAACGCCTGCTGCGAACGGTTGGTCGGAACCATCCGCCTAACCGCGCCAGTTTCCGACCCTACCACGAGCTAATCAAGCAAAGGAAAGCGTTAGGCTTTGACCTTAGTCCTTCGACTGCCCTTCGCGGCCCCGCGTAAATGTGCCAGGAGCAATAGCCCGCTGCCCAGTAGCAAAAGCGTCGACGGCTCGGGAACCGTGCTGACGGCCCGAGCTGAGCTCGTCCAGCCCGTCGCCCCGGAGATCGCATCCAGCGTCACCGGGGAGGGGCCGGCAACGACCTTTAGCGTTACGTTGGTTCCGCTATACTCCACGATGAAATGTTCGGTGGAATTGATGGTGCAGGTGGTTCCACCGGAATGCCCGTTGCAGGAAGAGAAGGTCCCTGCCTTGCTGGCGAAATTCATGATGTCGAAGGTCTCGCCGATCGTTGGCGTGAAGCCGTTAATCTCGGCGACGTTCAGCGCTCCATTCAGGCTAGCCGCACCGGTGATAGCAAACTGGTCGAACTGAGTGCCGACGGTGGTCCCGCCAATACTGATGTCGAGAACACCGGCGTGGTTCTGGGTGTAGGCGCCCTTGTCTGTCAGGATGCCCGGGGCTGAAGTGTCGCCCGGAGTGATGGTGCCGCTCGACGTGACCGCACCGGTGATTGTCCCTCTGCCGAAGAGCGATCCCGAATTTAGGCTCAGCACCGAAGATGAAAGGGTCAAGCTCCCGTCGTCCGTCGTGGTGCCCGCCGTTTGGGTGTACTTCGACCCGGTGCCGGTCACGTTCAGAGCAGTACCTGCGCTGATATTGACGGTGCCGGAGTTACTTAACGTATTGATGTTGGCGGTACCCCCGTCGACATTGAAGGTGCCGGAGTTACTCAACGTGAAAATGTTGGCCACTTGGCCCGAGTTGGCCATCTGCAGCGTCGCCCCCGCGTTGTTGGTCAAGGTCTTGGTCACCGTCAGCGTGTCCGCGGTGCCGAACAGGAAAAGAGACCCGCTATTGCTGAATCCCCCGCTCACCGTCACCTTGTTCCCGGTACCGTTAGCTGTCTCAAAGCTGGTCGACTTGTT
>Ga0306920_100008954_pt1 | contig 13336 bp, 8 predicted proteins | sample flu12Cox44000170_FD_204666 | JGI IMG/M metagenome (GOLD analysis project Ga0306920, IMG submission 204666) | Lab enrichment of tropical soil microbial communities from Luquillo Experimental Forest, Puerto Rico - flux4day.12C.oxic.44.000.170 (v2)... | ecosystem: Environmental > Terrestrial >... | reverse complement strand
TTCTTCACCTGGAAAGTGCCTTCGGTTTGGCGCGGACAGGATCCTAGACAAGTCCCATCCTCCCAGGCCAGGGCACTTTTTATAGGTAAACGATCAAGGCCAGCCAGTCACTCGCGAAAGCCCGAGGCTAGTCCCGCCGCGACCTGGCCCTGGGCCACCCAGCTCACCGCCGCGATCACCCGCCTGCAGGTCTTCGCACGTGGCTGACCACCACCAACCGCCCCTACGGCCAGGAAAGAGAGCCCAGGGCCCGTGGCACCCCGCCCAGCCCGGCGCGACAGCCGGGCAGCCCGGCACGGCCTGGCGCTGAAACCAGCAAACGGCCGCTGTCTCAGCCGGATAGTTCAAGATCACGAAACATCGAGGCTAGGCTCGCACACAAGACTGCGGTGTCATCGCCGCTATTGCATGTGACAAGGTGGCAAGGCAGTGGCGGAACTTCAAGCGGCGTCACCGCGCGCCCGGCTCAGCGACTACGGCATCACGGTTGGCGATTACCCCCGCGGGATCCTGAATGCCATCACCGATATCGCCGGGGTTTGTGTCGGTCACGAGACAATTGTCAGCGGGTCGGGGCCGCTGATTCCCGGTGTCGGCCCGGTCCGGACCGGGGTGACTGTTATCATTCCGGGCCCGGAGCCGTGGGATCGGCCCCGGTTCGCAGGGTTTCATTGCGTCTCCGGCGTCGGTGAGCTTACCGGGCTGACGCTGGTTGGCGAGTGGGGGATGCTCAAGGGCCCGATCGCTCTGACGAATACCTGGTCTGTCGGCACTGTTCGTGACGCTCTGGTAGCAGCCGCGGTGCGGCAACGCCAAGGCAGCTCACCGCTGTGGGCGATGCCGGTCGTGGGCGAGACCTGGGACGGCCTGCTCAACGACGTTGAAGGGCAGCACGTCGGCCCCGAGCACGTCGACGCCGCGCTTGCTCGTGCCGCCGACGGCCACGTCCGCGAGGGAAACGTCGGAGGCGGAACCGGGATGGTCTGCCACGGGTTCAAGGGCGGCATCGGCACCTCGTCACGGCTGGTAACCATCGGCGACAGGTCTTTCGGTGTCGGCGTCCTTGTCCAGGCAAACCACGGCCACCGCAAACGGCTGCGCATCAACGGATGCAATGTCGGCGGATTGTTCAGCGTGACCGACGTTCCGATCCCCGCAGATGCCGGCCACCTGTACGGCCGGGCGGCCATCGCACCACCTCAGGGGCGTGGAGGGTCTGTGATCGTCATTGTCGCCACCGATGCGCCGCTGCTGCCCCGGCAGTGCAGCAGGCTTGCGCAGCGGGCGTCTTTTGGTCTTGCCCGCATGGGAGGAGCCGGCGAGAACTGGAGCGGCGATATGCTACTGGCCTTCTCTACAGCCAATCCGCAGATTGCTGAGGCGCATAGTGATCTGCCACCGCTGACCGTCGCTGTCGATCAGCTTTCAGACCCGTACATCGACGAGCTGTTCTACGCGGCGATCGACGCGACCGAGGAAGCAATCGTCAACGCCCTGTTCGCGGCGGAAACGATGACCGGGAGGGATGGCAACACTGTGCACGCTCTCCCTCTCGCGCCTGTTGCCGACGCACTGAACAGACAGCAACTGCGGCCAAAAGGTGGTCAGCGGTAGTTTCCAAGATCCACCCGAAGGTGTTTTGCCTGATGGAGCTAAGGGGGCATGAACACAGATGCCGCACTTTGCTGTTGCACCAAGATCAGAAACGACCGGTCCCGTGATCGGAACCAGCCTCTGACCTGCGAGCCCCCTTACGGAATCGAACCGTAGACCTTCTCCTTACCATGGAGACGCTCTGCCGACTGAGCTAAGGGGGCGCAGCCGCCGGATCTTCCGTCCGGCTCGCCCGGTTGCCACCGGGCAGGACCGCCTTGGCGAGCATACACGACCCGAGATCAGTGCGGCTGCCTGACCACCGTCGCCGTCAGACCCCCAGGTGAGCGGACCGCGCGGGCCAGAGCAGGGCCGCTCGGCCCGGCGTGAACGCCGGAAGGGCCGTGATTCGTGTTAAGCACGTTGGCCTGTGGGTAGCTCGCCGCACGGCGGACGGACGCGCAGCATTTCCCCTAGGGCTATGGCCTCAGCTGCGGCGAGAGGTGTCGAATGGGGACTGGAGGGAATGGGCTAGCCTGGACATGCGTACTGTGAGTAGCTACGGAGGAGACGGCCGGTATCCCCGCGCGGGCCGACATCCAGGCAAGAGAGTGTCGGTGACCTTGCGGAAAGCCCAGACGGCTACGTTCGGCGTCATGGCCGGGATGTTCATCGTGACGAGCGGCGCGGCCAACGCCGCCGTCGCTCATGCGAACCGGGATGTGGCCCTGAGCGCGGCTACCACGTGCGCCAGCCGCCCGGCGGCCACCGTCAGCGCGCTCGCGCGCCACGGGCAGCCAATGGCCGTCACCTTGGCTGCGTTCATCGCGCAGAGCCCATCATCGTCCGCGAGCCCGTCGGCGACGTCGACCGCCACGCCGAGCGCGAGCACGGCGGCCAGCACGACCCCGGCGCCGTCGCCGAGCCCAACGTCCTCGCAGAGCCCGTCGCCCAACGCGAGCACGACGCCGACCCCGACCCCGACGCCCACCCCGACCCCAACGCCCACGCCCACCAAGAGCCCGACGCCGACGCCGACGCCGAGCCCCAAGCCGAAGAAGCCGGCGCTCTGCTTGCAGGTCAAGGCGTTCTCGAGCAGCAGCGTCCACCCGGGCGGGACGGCCAGCTACGCGATCTTCGTCTGGAGCACGGGCGCGGCGAGCCCCGGCACGACCGTCACGGTGAGCGTCGGGAGCGCGGCGAACGTGGAGGCGCCAAAGTTCTCGGTGTGCCCGCAGTCCAACGGCGCGGTCTGCACCGTGGGGGAGCTGCCGACCAGCCAGTCCGACGAGATCGTGGCGGACGCGCACGTGCGCGATGCCGCGTCGGCCGGGGAGAAGATCACGCTCACCGCGACCGCGAGCGGTAGCGGGGCCACTTCTTCTAACGCCAGCGCGACGATCAGCGTCGTCGCGTCGAGTCCGGCCCCCGTCTCGGGTACGGTCCCGCCGCTGCCTGCCGTTGTTCCCGGGACGTCGTTGCCCCCGTTGCCCAGCGGCGCGTTCACCTCGCCGACCGACCCGTCCGGGCTGTTCCCGACCGTCTCCCCCTCGTCAAGCGGCAGCGCCGCAGCCTCCGGCGGTGCCACGAAGGATCCCAAGCAGTCCGACGCGACGACCGCGTCGGCGACCCTGCCGCTCGACTCTCGTCTCATCGGCGGGCAGCTCGCGGGGCTGGTCCTGCTGGCCGCCGCGATCGCGATCGCCATCGCGCGCCTGTCGCTGCGCGCGCCGCGGCCGCATGACGGCGATACGTCGGAATAAGGTCCTAGCCGAGTGGCGCCGGGGTTACTGCGCGGAGCTCGCCTGATGCTCGACCAACGGCCGGATCTGCCGCATCTCATTGGCTAGGCCCGGTGCGCCCAGGGTCTGTGAGGCCACCACGCCGAACGTGTCGTCATCGGCCCAGACGCACTCCGCTAGCCGTCCGTTCACGCTGGGGACGCACGCGGCCGCCCCGCCGAGCGATCCTGCGCTGGTGGTCTGGGCCTCCGGGACCTTGCCGATGAAGGTGGAGATGAACGCGCTGTCCGACGCGCCCTTCAGGTTTCCGCCGATGAACAGGACGATCTGGGGCCCGGACGCGGCGGCGGGACCGGTGCTGTCTTCGTACACGGCGTAGATGACCTTGCTGACCTCGCCGGCGCTCCCCTGGATGATCTGCTGTCGCAGCGCCGCCGCGTGCATCTGCGTCGCGAGCTGTGGCTGCTTGACGTAGCGACCGAGACTGGCCGGGGTGGTCAGCACGTGCGCCGCGCCGCCCCCGGAATTTGCCATAACGACGACGGCCACGGCGCCGGCCGCCACGGCCGACGCGCTGGCCAGGGCGAAAACCTTCCAGGACATGCGGCCGCGCGGCTTGCGGGCACTCTTGGCTTGCGGGGCCGGGCGGGCGGGCTTGCGTGCGGGGGCCGGCCGGGGCCGCGAGCGCGGGGCCTCCCGGGTGGCCGCCGTCCGGCCGACGGCCTTGCCGTTCGCCGCTTTCCGGCCGCGGCCACCGCGACGGGCAGCCGTCCGCTGGGAACCCGGGCCCGGCCGGCGGCCGCCAGCGCCTGGCCGGGCCGGCGCGAGCCCGGGATCACCGGGACCGGGCGTGTCGTACCCGGGATCGGTAGCCACCGGCCAGTCCTCCGCGTCGGGCGGAGCGTACCCGGGGGCATCCGGGGGCGCCTCGGACCAGTCCGGCACCTCCGGCGGTGCGTAATCCTGCGCCACCGGCGCCGCGGCCCAGCCCGGCGCCTCAGCCGGCGGGTCCTCAAGGGGATCCGGCCAGCGCGGCGTCCCATGCGGCGCCGTCTCCGGCGCACTGGGCCAGCCCGGCGCCTCGGCCGGCGCGTAATCCGGTGCCAGCGGCGCCGCCGCGGCCCAGCCCGGCGCCTCAGCCAGCGCGTGCTCGGGAGCATCCGGCCAGCGCGGCGTCTCGTGCGGCGCCGTCTGGGGCGCGGCGTAATCCGGTGTGTCCGGCGCCTCGGGCCAGGCCGGCGTCTCGGGCGGCGCGTATCCCAGCGCCTCCGCTGCGTTGGACCGGGCCGGGGCCTCCGGTGAGGCGTACGGCGCCGCCGCGGTCCAGCCGGGCGCTTCGGGTGCGGCATGCGGTGTCTCGGCCCAGCCCGCCGGGCCGGGCGGCGCATACCCCGGGGCATCCGATACGGCGGGCTCGTCCAGCCCCGGATCGGCCGGCCGGCCGTGCCGACCGTGCCGCCCGGTGGCCGCGGGCCGGCCATACCCCGGATCGGCCGCGGGCGGCGAATATCCTGGATCCGCCCGCCGCCCGTGCCGCCCGTGCCGCCCGGTCGCCGTCGTCGTGGGCTCACCCCACGCCGGATCCACCACGGCAGGCAGCACGGCCGCTACGGGCCCGCCGGGTTCGGGAGCGGCCGGGGCCGCACCCCCGTAGCCGCGATCGGCCGGGGCACCCAGTCCGTGGTCCAGACCGGCCTGAACGTTCCGGCGATCGTCCAGGCCGGCCGGGACCGCCCGCCCATAACCTGCATCGGCCGGGGCATCGAGCCCGTCGTCCGGGTCGACCAGAACATTCCGGCTGTCGTCGGGGCCGACCGAGGCCGCGCGCCCGTAGCCACGATCGGCCGGGGCGTCCAGCCCGTGGTCCAGGCCAGCCGGAACATTCCGGGCATAGTCCAGGCCGACCGGAACATTCTGGCTATCGTCGGGGCCGGCCGGGACCGCCCGCCCGTAGCCGGTATCGGCCGGGGCATCGAGCCCGTCGTCCGGGCCGACCGGAACATTCCGGCCATCGTCGGGGCCGGCCGGGACCGCCCGCCCGTAGCCGGTATCGGCCGGGGCATCGAGCCCGTCGTCCGGGCCGACCGGAACATTCCGGCCATCGTCCGGGCCAGACGGAGCGGGCCGGTCCTGGCCGCGGCGAGAACGCAACCGCTCGGAGCGCCCGCCGCCCCGGCGAGCGGCCTTGTCGCGGCCGCGCGGCCGCGGTTCACGCTGGCCCCGTTTCGGGACGCTGGGCGGCGGGGCCGTGTCGGGCTTGGACGGCGCCGACCGTCCCTGGCTCAGGTACTGGAACCACTCGTAGTCGGCATCGTCTCCGAACCCGCCAGCGCTCTGGTTCCACTCTTGCTGGAAGTCCCCGGCGTGATCGCTGGGCTGCGGCCCGGCCGGCGCGCGGTCGGGCGCCCCGTGCAGCCGGTCGGCGTAATCCTGCGCCCCGGTAGCCCAAGGTTCCGCAGCCGACGCCCCCGGTTGGGACGCCCACGGCCCCTGGTCGCCGTGGCCGGGGTCCTGCCAGCCAGTGTCCTGCCAGCTGACGTCCGGCCAGGGCTGAGCGCCGTCGCTTTCCTCGGCCCAGGGTTCGTCGTAGGTGGTGCCATAGGGCGAGCGTTGGTCCTGCTGTCCCTGCGGCCACCTGCTGCTCATGAAGTGTGTTACCCCTGACACTGGCGCGGCGTACTTGGCCTAGCGAGATCCAATACATCATGCGGCAAGGTCCGCGCCGCCCGCACAGCATTGGCGGGATTGGCCAGCTGCGGCGCCGCGCCCGGACGCGCCTCGCCAGGCCCGGCCGCCGCAGGCCTGCGCCGACGTAGATCACGGCTGTCGAACCGGTAGAAATACTCTTGCAGCGCGCGATTTCAGGACGCATGATCTCCGTAGTGGGCATTACGGGGAGGGTGTCGTGGAGCACCGCTACACCGCGCTGGTCAGGGGCTCATCCGCGATTTTCCCGCGCGGCTTTCTATGGCTGATCCCGATCTGGTACGTGGCCATCGCGGCTGCGATCAAGTTCAAGGACCGGGCGCCGTTGTGGTATGAGCCCATGCGGTGGTATGAGCCCATCGCGCTCGGTGCCCTGTTGCTGGCGGCCCTCACGCTGCTGGTAGTCCTGTCGACCATCCGGAACAACGCCTTCCTCGTCGACGACAGCGGTATCTGGCTGGGCCTGAGAGGAGGCGCGCGGCGGCGCTTCGGTCCCCGGCGCCGGCGGAACCGGCACCTGCCCTGGGCCGAGATCCAGCAGATCAGGATCGTGTACCGGCGCTACGGCGCCCGGGTCGATGTCTATCTGCCTGCCGTCCCGGCCAGCGGCCGCGGCCGCGCTTTCTGGCGGGTCACCGCGACCAGCCTGGCGGCCGGCCTGACCGTGCTCATTCCGCCCGCGTACCTGTTCCGCTACCCGGCCATACTCCGTCCGCGCATGGATCGGCGCCGGTACCGGATCCCGCTGTACGACGTCATGCCCGAGGAACTGCGGATGGCCCTGCTGCCGCTCGTGCCGCCGAACTTGCCGATGGCCGTGCGGCCACGCTGGCGCACCCGGGCCATGCGGCGGCTGCGCCGATCGCGGCTGGCCACGGCTGCGTAGACACCGGCTAGCCCCAAGCCTCAGGTCGGCAGGGCGCGCGAGCGCAGGGCGCGCTGCACTATGTCGCGGCGCTCAACGATCAGCCGCGTCAGGCCTGGGTCGCGGTCCTCGGCGGCCAGGAACGCGTCGATCCGCTCGATGAGCTGCGGCGATGCCGCATAGTACGGGAACAGCACCTGGCCGAGGATGATCCGGAACAGATCCGCGCGCGACGACCATATGCCCGGCAATGCCGCGAAGTAGCGCTCGGTGTAGGGCGCCAGCAGGTGCACGTGCTCAGGCTGGGCGAAGCCGCTCACGACCTCGACGGCGCCCTGGATGCCGAGGTCCTCGCTCTCGGCCAGCAGCGCCCACGCTGCCGCCTTGTGCGCGGCGTCCGGCACCGCCGCCCGGCTGGCCGCGGCGTGCCGCCGGCCGTCGTCGGTGGCGTCCCGCTCCAGCTCAGCGTCGATCTCCGGATCGCCGGCCCGGCCGGTCGCCGCGAGCCGACCCAGCAGCGCCCAGCGCAGTTCGGTGTCCACGGCCAGGCCGGGAACTTCGGCGCTGCCGTCCAGCAGCCCGGCGAGCAGATCGAGCTGGTCGGGCGTGACCGCGGTCCGGGTCAGCAGCTGAGCCCAGACCAGCTGGTGGTCGCTGCCCGGCTTTGCCGAGCGGAGCAGCGGCATGGCCGCCGTGGCGAGCTGCCGCCTGCCCTCGGGCACCCAGGCCGGGTCGGCCATGGTCACCAGCAGCCGCTCAGTCACCCGGCGCAGATCGTCCAGCACCGACACCGACGGCTCGTGACCCATGCCGCCCGCCAGCATCCGGATGAACGCGGGCAGCGGCATCTCGGCCTCCCGCACCATGTCGATCGCCGCGCTCCAGCACAGCGCGCGGGGCAGCGAGTCGGTGAACGCGCCGATCGACTCGGTCACGGTGGTCAGCGACCGCGGGTCGAACCGGATGAGTGCGTAGTCGAGGTCGTCGTCGTTGAGCAGGATGAGGTCGGGCTGTGCGACGCCGACGAGCTCCGGCACGGCCGTGCGCGGCCCGGTCACGTCGAGCTCCACCCGCTTAGTGCGGCGCAGCGCCCCGTCGGCCAGGCGGTACAGGCCGATCGCGATGTGGTGCGGACGCAACGTCGGGTGCTGCTGGGGTGCCTCCTGGAGCACCGCGAACGAGGTGAACGCCCCGCTGGCGTCGACCTCGAACTCGCTGCGCAGCGTGTTCGGTCCCGCGGTCTCCAGCCAGGCCCGGGACCAGTCCGTGAGGTCCCGGCCCGAGCTGGCGGTGAGCGCCTGCAGCAGGTCGGCCAGGGTGGCGTTGGCCCAGCCGTACTCGGTGAGGTAGCCGTTGATGCCCGCGAAAAAGCTACGGCGACCGACGTAGGCGGCCAGTTGCTTGAGCACCGACGCGCCCTTGGCGTAGCTGATCCCGTCGAAGTTCGCGGTCGCCTCGGTCAGGGTCTCCACGTTGGTGGCGACCGGGTGGGTGGACGGCAACTGGTCCTGCGCGTAGCCGAACGCCTTGCGGCCGTTGCAGAAGGTCGTCCAGGCATCGGTGAACCGGGTCGCCTCGGCGGTAGCCAGGAACGCGCAGAACTCGGCGAACGATTCGTTGAGCCACAGGTCGTTCCACCACCGCATGGTGACCAGGTCGCCGAACCACATGTGCGCCATCTCGTGCAGGATCACCATCGCGCGCAATTCGTACATCGCGTCGGTGACCTTCGACCGGAACAGGAACTGCTCGCCGATCACCACGCAGCCGACGTTCTCCACCGCGCCCGGGTATTCGGGCACCATGACCTGGTCGTACTTCTCGAACGGGTAACCGGTGCCGAACAGCCGCTCATAGAAGTCCAGCCCCTGTTTGGTGATCGCGAGCACGTCGCCGGGCTCGAGGTACTCGGCGAGCGACGCGCGGCAGGCCAGGCCGAGCGGGATCACCTGGCCGCCCGGCGTGGTGTGCGAGTCGGTGACCAGGTGGTACTCGCCCGCTGCCACCGCGGTGAGGTAGGTCGAGATCGGCGGGGTGGCCGGGAAGTGCCACACCCCGATGCCCTCGCCCGTCCCGTCCTGCTCGCCCGCCGGCTCGGGCTGCGGGGCCGGCTGGTTGGACAGTACGGTCCAGTGCGCGGGCGCGATGAGGTGGAAGGTGAACGGGGCCTTCAGGTCCGGCTGCTCGAAGTTCGCGTAGACGCCGCGCGCCTCGGCCGGCTCGAAGGAGGTGTACAGGTACACCTTGCCGTCGGACGAGTCGACCGACCGGGCCAGCCCGGCTCCGGTGCTGGCGTAAGCGCAGTCGGCGACCACCCGCAGTTCGTTGCGCTCCGCGAGGCCGGTCAGCGCGATCCGCCCGTCCGCGTACGCCTGCGCAGGGTCGATGGCGGCACCGTTCAGCGTGATCTCCCGCACGGTCCGCGCGACCAGGTCGGCGTAGGTCGAGGCGCCGGGCTGGCGGCAGCCGAACCGGATCACCGAGGTCGAGCCGAACACCTCGGCGCCGCGGGTCAGGTCGAGCGTGATGTCGTAGTCGTCCACGTGGAGCAGTCGTGCTCGCTCGCGCGTCTGGCTGGCGGTGATTTCTGCGACAGGCATCAGATCGTCCTTGCGGAGGAGGCGGGGCTGCGAAACGCCCCCAGAGTACCGACGGCGCGCTCGTGGGAGATCATGGCCTGGGCGGGCAGACTGCCAGGACCCGCCCCGGCCGCCGTATCATCGGCCCCACCGGTAATCGGCGCGGACGAGGGCGACCAGCGCGCTGACCGTTGCGAATGGAAACGAGGAGACGCAGGCCGATGGCACATGAGGTATCGGGCGTGATCGCCCGCGGCAAGGGCGCCGATGTCGAGCTCGTCGAGGTCCTGGTGCCCGATCCGGGGCCCGGTGAGGCCCTGGTCCGGGTGCAGGCCTGCGGCGTCTGCCACACCGACCTGCACTACCGCGAGGGCGGGATCGGCGACGACTTCCCGTACCTGCTCGGGCACGAGGCGGCGGGCGTGGTGGAGGCGGTCGGGCCCGACGTGACCGGCCTGGAGGCAGGCGACTTCGTGATCCTGAACTGGCGCGCGGTGTGCGGCCAGTGCCGGGCGTGCGCGGAGGGCCGCCCCTGGTACTGCTTCGCGACCCACAACGCCACGCAGAAGATGACCCTGGCCGACGGCACCGTGCTGTCCCCGGCGCTGGGGATCGGGGCGTTCGTGGAGAAGACCCTGGTCGCGGCCGGCCAGTGCACCAAGGTCGATTCCCGGATCAAGCCCGAGGTGGCCGGGCTGCTGGGCTGCGGCGTGATGGCGGGCCTCGGCGCCGCCCTGAACACCGGGCAGGTCGGCCGCGGGGATTCGGTCGCGGTGATCGGCTGCGGCGGCGTCGGCAACGGCGCGGTGCTCGGCGCCGCGCTGGCCGGGGCGCGCACGATCATCGGCGTGGACATCGACGACCGGAAGCTGGACTGGGCCCGCCAGTTCGGCGCCACCCACGTGATCAACTCCAGGGAGGCCGACCCGGTCGAGGGCATCCGCGAGCTGACCGAGGGCAACGGGGCCGACGTCGTGATCGAGGCGATCGGCCGGCCGGAGACTTACCAGCAGGCGTTCTACGCCCGCGACCTGGCCGGCACCGTCGTCCTGGTCGGCGTGCCGACCCCGGAGATGCGCTTGGAACTGCCGCTGCTTGACGTGTTCGGCCGCGGCGGGTCGCTCAAGTCGTCCTGGTACGGCGACTGCCTGCCGTCGCGGGACTTCCCGATGCTGGTGGACCTGCACCTGCAGGGGCGGCTGCCGCTGGACAAGTTCGTCTCCGAGACCATCGCGCTGGACGACGTCGAGGCGGCCTTCGCGAAGATGCAGCGCGGGGAGGTACTGCGGTCCGTGGTCGTGCTTTGACGGTGGTGCGGTGACTGGCAAGGTCACGACGGGCCAGGCCACGACGGGCGGGGTCACGGCCGTGGCCCGGATCGCGATGTGGTCCGGGCCGCGGACGATCTCCACGGCGCTGATGCGGGCCTGGGAGAACCGCCCGGACACGGTGGTCGTCGACGAGCCGCTGTACGGGTATTACCTGGCCCGCAGCGGCTCCGCGCACCCGGGGCGGGACGAGGTCATCAAGTCGATGAGCAGCGACTGGCGGGAAGTGCTCGACCTGCTCCGCTCGGCCCCGCTGCCGGACGGCAAGACGGTCTGCTACCAGAAGCACATGACGCACCACCTGCTGCCCGAGGTGGACCGCGGCGCGCTGCGCGGGCTGCGGCACGCCTTCCTGATCCGGGACCCGCGCCAGCTGCTGGCCTCATACGCCCGGGTGCGCGCCGAACCGATGCTCGCCGACCTGGGGCTGCCGCAGCAAGTGGAGATCTTCCGGCTGCTCGGCGGCCCGGTCGTCGACGCCGGTGACATCCTCCGGCAACCACGGCCGATGCTGGAGGCGCTCTGCGACGCGCTGGGCGTCCGGTTCGATTCGGCCATGCTGTCCTGGCCCGCCGGCCCGCGGCCGACCGACGGCGTCTGGGCCCGGTACTGGTACGACGGGGTCTGGCGGTCCACCGGATTCGGCCCGTACCGGGAGTCCACGGCCGCCCTGCCGCCGGCCCTGGAACCCCTGGCTCAGGAGTGTCAACCGTTTTATGAGGAAATGTACGCCCACCGGATCATCCCCTAGCGCCGCCTTCGGGCTTGGTCGTCTTGCATCAGCCCGTTCAGTTCAATGGCGGTGCCGGCGGTCAGCGGTTCGCTATTGAACTGGCTGTTCTTGCCGGATTAGCGTGTTGATTCAGCGTTATGGCGTGGGATACGGTCGGCTGGCTTTGCGCGCCGGGCCGGGACTTGCTGGGACGCATGAGACGACGCCGGGTCACGGTCGTCTTCGCGGGCGCCGCGGCGCACCAGGCGGGTTGCCGCGGCAAGGGCTGAATCGGCGCATCGGCGAGTTACGGCCGGGCTGGCTGCTCCATACGCGGATGGCCGGCTGGGTTTGGCGGGAGGGAAGTGTCATGAAGCGTCTAACCTGGCGCCCGCGCAGGCGCCTCACCGCGCTCCTATCGGCCGGGGTGATCGCATGCGCTACCGCGCTGGTCGGCCTGGTCGCCGGGCCGACCGGGCCGGCGATGGCGGCGGGTGGCCACCACACGGTCACGGTCACCAACCCCGGCAACCAGGTCGGCACCGTCGACGTCGCGGCCAGCCTGCAGATCCAGGCCACAGACTCCGTGGCCGGGCAGATCCTGACCTACACCGCCACCGGGCTGCCGCCCGGGCTGTCGATCAGTTCCTCCACCGGGCTGATCACCGGCACCCCGACCACGATCGGCACATTCAATGTCACGGTCACCGCGAGAGCCGGGGTGACCGGATCGGCCACGTTCACCTGGACGATCACGGCGTCCAACACGGTCACGGTCACCGGCCCGGGCAACCAGTTCGGCACCGTCGGCACCGCGGCCAGCCTGCAGATCCAGGCCACCGACACCGCGGCCGGGCAGACCCTGACCTATGCCGCCACCGGCCTGCCCGCAAGTCTGTCGATCAGTTCCTCCACCGGGCTGATCACCGGCACCCCGACCACCCCCGCCACCTCCACCGTCACCGTAACCGTCACCGACAGCACCGGCGCCTCCGGATCAGCCACCTTCACCTGGACCATCAGCACTCCCGCGCCGCAACTCCAGGTGTCGGGCAACAAGCTGGTGAACTCGGCCGGCCAGCAGGTCGTCCTGCACGGCGTGGACCGGTCCGGCGGCGAGTACGCATGTGTGAATGGCACCGGAGTCTGGGATGGCCCGATGGACCAGGCGGCGGTCAGCGCGATCAAGTCGTGGAACGTGAACGCCGTCCGTGTGCCGCTGAACGAGGCCTGCTGGAACGGCGAGTCCTACGTCAACCCCGCCTACGCGGGCGCCAACTACATCAGCGCCGTCAAGGCCTACGTCAACCTGCTGAACTCCAACGGCATCGTCGCGATCCTGGACCTGCACTGGACCGATGGGGTGTACACCGGGTCGTCGTCAGGGTGCACATCGGCGCAGGCAGTATGCCAGAAGCCGATGCCCGATTCCGCGCAGGCGATCCCGTTCTGGACATCGGTGGCCACCACCTTCAACCACAACGACGCGGTGATCTTCGACTTGTTCAACGAGCCGTACGCGTCCCGCGCGACTGGCAGCGCCACCTCCGGCTGGTCGTGCTGGCTGAACGGTGGCACTTGCCCCGGGATCTCCTACCCGGTGGCTGGCATGCAGGCGATGGTCACCGCGGTGCGTTCCACCGGGGCGAACAACGTGATCATGGTCGGCGGCGAGGAGTACTCCAACGACCTGGGCACGCCGGGCAGCACCAGCGACCCGTCAATCTTGAACTACCTGCCCACCGACCCGGACAATGACATCGCCGTGTCCTGGCACAGCTACAACTTCAACGCATGCAGCACCCAATCGT
>Ga0306920_100008953_pt1 | contig 13337 bp, 11 predicted proteins | sample flu12Cox44000170_FD_204666 | JGI IMG/M metagenome (GOLD analysis project Ga0306920, IMG submission 204666) | Lab enrichment of tropical soil microbial communities from Luquillo Experimental Forest, Puerto Rico - flux4day.12C.oxic.44.000.170 (v2)... | ecosystem: Environmental > Terrestrial >... | reverse complement strand
GATGGTCTATCTCCTGCAGAAATATTTCGGCCGCGACGGCCGCGAAGAGGCGGCGGAATTATTGCGGCGCCGTTCCGGCGACGCCGACAAGCCGCGCATGCTTGGCGCTTTCAACGAAGCGACGCCCGATTGGCTCTCGTTCCACATGTTCACCTTCTTCACCGACCGTGACGGCAAGATGCAGCTCGAAAGCCTGGCACAGTCCGGCTTCGATCCGCTGTCGCGGACCTGCCGTTTCATGTTGACCGAAGAGGCGCATCACATGTTCGTTGGCGAGACCGGGGTCGGCCGCACGATCCAACGCACTTGCGAGGCGATGAAAGCAGCCGGCATCGAAGATCCTGCCGCGATCGACAAGGTGCGCGCGCTTGGCGTCATCGACCTGCCGACGATCCAGAAGAAACTCAACATGCACTATTCCCTGTCACTCGATTTGTTTGGCTCGGAGGTCTCGACCAACGCAGCGAACACATTCTCGGCGGGATTGAAAGGCCGTTTCCAGGAAACCAAGATCGACGACGATCATCGCCTGGAAAACGCGACCTATCCGGTGCTCAAATTCGTCGGTGGCGAGATCAAGCGCGTCGAGGAGCCGGCCTTGACCGCAATTAACATGCGGCTGCGCGACGACTACACCGCCGATTGCCAGCGCGGTCTCGATCGCTGGAACAAGATCATCGACAGGATCGGCGTCGCGTTCAAATTCGAACTGCCGCATGTCGGCTTCCATCGCCAGATCGGCGAGTTCAAGGACGTCAAGGTGACGCCGACCGGCAAGATCGTCGATGATGCAGTGTGGAATCGCGACAAGGATCAGTGGCTGCCGTCGAAAGACGATGGCGACTTCATCGCGAGCCTGATGCGGCAAGTTGTCGAGCCCGGCAAATTCGCCAGCTGGATCGAGCCGCCCCGAATCGGCATCGACAATAAGCCGGGTGACTTTGAGTACGTAAAAATCGCCACGTGAACGAACTTCGCGCGTCAGCTTTAGCGCTGCACGAGCGGCCCTTCGCGCAGCCGGGCGAGATCGAAGCGATCGACCTCGCGCAAGAGTTCCACGAACGCCTGCGCGCCCTGCACCAAAGCCGCCTCGCCCTTGGCGGTTTTCGCCAGCGTCGCATCGCCGATCGCGCCGCTCGGATCGAGATCTTGCGTCATCCAGGCAAAACCCGCCGGGCGATAAGCGCCGAGCCATTTGAATTCCTGCGCCATGACCAAGGTTTCCGGTACTGCGCGGCGCGCTTCCTCCATCCGCACTGTTTCCGGCATGGCGGCGAGCATCAGCGAGGTCTCGATATCGCCGCCGTGGATGCCGTGCTTTTTCTCCTCACTTGAAAAGACGCCGTCGGGATAGCCGAACCGGTGCCAGCCGACAATGACAGCAAGCAGCCCGAACCGAGAGCGCAGATCGCGCGCAACCAATTCCATCGCGGCGACATTGCCGGCATGGCTGGTGACAAGGATGAGTTTGCGAATCCCGGCTCGCGCCACGCTCTCGCCAAGCTCGGTCCATGCCGCGATCGCGGTGGCGGCCGAGAATGTGAGCGTGCCGGGATAGGAGAGGTGCTCAGCCGAAACGCCGATGCGCTGCACCGGCAGGAACGTGAGCGGCAGGTCCGGCGGCAAATTGTCCCCCACCCGCCGCAGGTAGGCTTCGGCAACGAACGTATCGACGCCGAGCGGCAGATGCGGCCCGTGCTGCTCGACGGCTGCGAGCGGCAGCACGGCGATCCAGCCCGCCGTTGAAGCGCCGGCAAGGTCCTGCCAAGTCATTTCCATCCAATCGCGTTTGGGCAGCGTCATTCGCTCTCTCGTCTCTCGCATCTGGTCTGACTTTAGTTGGAGGATGATCTATTGTCGCGCCCCCGGCGGAGAGGAGCAACGATGAGGCCGTCAATTCCGCGTATCGGCTTAACCGGTCTCGCCCTTAGCGCGACACTGTCGGCCGCCCCCGCTCAGGCGCTCGACAAAGTCGCGTTCGGCACCAATTGGGTGGCAGAAGGCGAGCATGGAGGATTTTATCAGGCGCTGGCGGACGGTACCTATCGAAAGTATGGCCTCGACGTCACGATCGTGCCGGGTGGTCCGAACGTCAACAATCGTATCCTGCTGCCGGTCGGGAAAATCGATATTTTCCTCAGCGCCAATACGCTGCAGGCCTTCGATGCGGTCGAGCAGAACGTACCGACGGTCGACGTGGCGGCCATGTTTCAAAAGGATCCGCAAGTCTTCCTCGTGCACCCGGATCAGGGCATCGAGAAATTCGCCGATCTAAAAAAGCTCACGCTGTACGTTTCCAAGGAAGGCATTGCCAGTTACTACCAGTGGCTCAAAGCCGACTACGGCTTCACCGATGCGCAGGTCAAGCCTTACACGTTCAACCCGCAACCGTTCCTCGCTGACAAAAAAAGTGCCATGCAGGGCTACGTTACGTCCGAGCCCTTTGCCATCGCCAAGGCCGCGAACTTCACGCCCAAAGTATTCCTGCTCGCCGATCAGGGTTTTTCCGCCTATTCGACGCTGATCGAGACGCGGCGCGATCTGGCCGACAAAAAACCGGACCTGGTTCAGCGCTTTGTCGATGCGTCGATCGTCGGCTGGTACGACTATCTCTACGGCGACAACAGCGCAGCCAACGCACTGATCAAGAAGCAAAATCCGGAAATGACGGACGATTTGCTCGCTTATTCCGTCGCGGCGATGAAGAAATACGGCATTGTCGATTCCGGGGATGCTCTGACGCTCGGCGTCGGCGCCATGACGGACGCCCGCATGAAGGACTTTTTCGACGAAATGGTGCGCGCCGGCGTGGTAAAATCGGGCCTGGATTACCGCAAAGGCTATACGCTGCAATTCGTCGGCAAAAAGGTCGGGCTCGATCTGCGGCCCAAACAATAACCAAACAATAAAATTGGCAATGCAGCCTGCAACAACAGTGCATTCCGCTCCGCCGCTCCTCGCGCTGCGCGGCGTCGGCAAGACTTTTCCGAATGGCACGGTGGCGCTTTCGAGCCTCAATCTCGACGTGCACGCGGGCGAGTTCGTGTCGCTGCTCGGTCCGTCGGGCTGCGGCAAATCTACGGCACTGCGAATTATCGCGGGCTTGAGCGAGCCGAGCCAAGGCACTGTCGATTGGCCGGCTCAAGGTCCGCATCCCGACAAGGCAAACCGGATTGGCTTTGTGTTCCAGGAGCCGACCTTGATGCCCTGGAACAGCGTATCGCGAAACGTCTCGCTGCCGCTCATGCTGAGAGGCCCGAGCGGAGATAAAGCCGCGCCACCGGTGGCGGCCGCGCTCAATCGGGTCGGCTTGACGAAATTCGCTAGCGCTTTTCCGCGCGAATTGTCCGGCGGCATGCGCATGCGCGTCTCGATCGCCCGCGCGCTGGTCACGGAGCCGCAGCTCCTGTTGATGGATGAGCCGTTCGCTGCCCTCGACGAGATCACGCGCTTTAAGCTCAACAACGACCTGCTGCAGCTTTGGCAGGCAAGCGGTACGACCGTCGTGTTCGTCACGCATTCGGTCTTCGAGTCGGTTTATCTGTCGGGCCGCATCTTGGTGATGAACGCGCGGCCGGGACGTATTTTCACCGAACTCAAGATCGATGCACCGTATCCGCGCGATCACAACTTCCGCACGTCGACTGAATATGCGGCGTTGTGCCGCCTCGCTTCGCAGGCGCTGGCGCAGGCCATGACGCGAGGCGAAGGATGACGCCGGGCGCATTCAGCCGGGAACGGGGCGAGCGCGTACTTCGGATCGCGCTTCCCGTTGTCGTCCTTTTGCTTGTACTTGTGCTGTGGGAGGCGATCGTGCGGATGCAAAGCATCCCGCCCTATGTGCTGCCTAGCCCTAGCTTGATCTTCCGAACGCTGATCGACGATTGGGCACTGCTGTCGCAATCGCTTCTGGTCACGCTCGCCACGACCGTCGAAGGTTTCTTGCTGGCGGCAATCGGCGGCGTGGCGCTCGCGGTGCTGTTCACTCAATCCCGCGTGCTCGAATATTCGCTTTATCCCTACGCCGTAATCCTTCAAGTCACACCGATCGTTGCCATCGCGCCGCTTTTGCTGATCTATCTGCCGCAGCCGCTTGCGGTCCTAGCCTGCGCCTGGATTGTCGCGTTCTTTCCGGTCTTGGCGAACACGACACTCGGCCTGCATTCGGTGGACCGCAATCTTGTCGATCTGTTTACGCTCTACGGCGCCTCGCGGCGCCAAGTCTTGTGGCACCTCAAGCTGCCTTCGGCGCTGCCCTATATCCTCGCCGGACTGCGGATTGCCGGCGGGCTGTCGTTGATCGGCGCCGTGGTGGCGGAAATCGCCGCGGGCTCCGCGGGCGCGGGCTCGGGCCTAGCTTATCGCATTGCCGAATCCGGCTATCGTCTCAACATCCCGCGCATGTTCGCCGCGCTGCTCTTGTTGTCGGTCGCCGGCGTCGTGATCTTTTATACGCTGTCGTTCGTCAACTATCTGGCGCTGCGGCGCTGGCATGAAAGCGCGGTCGAGGGCGAAGCCTAACCGTAGCCTTCAGGCATAGATCCAACAGTTTATGGCGAAACGCGAATCCTCGAACTGGCCGGACGGGCACGCCACCGGCAGAACTTCGTGTGGAAACCAGGATGGAAAGAAGACCAGCGTGTCGTTGATCGCCTCGATTTCGACAAAAGCGCTGGATTTTTCTCGGCCGGCAAGGGGTAAATCCGCAAAGCGCCGCCCGAGAACAACTTCGGCAGCCGGTGAAATAGTAGACAGCGCTGATCACCCGGCGAATGATAAGCTTCTGATCTTCTATCGCGGTATCGCGATGCTCGGTCTAGAAGCGCCATCGGCCATGGGCGACCATTTCCACTTCGAGTCTGCCGGGCTCGAAGGCTTCCGTGCCAAGGCGCTGGAACATCTCCGGCAAAACTTGCTAGACCTTTGTCCGCAATTCGTTTTTTAGATCGCCCAGGTGTTTGACCCTGCTGGAACGCCGAACGTTTAAATCGACTCTGGCCTTTTCCGCATGGCCAATACCCGTTGGCACAAAGCTGTCGCGCTGGATCTGCACAAAACAGCCGCTGCACCATTTCCGGCCCGAGCCAATTGGAAATGCTCCCGTATGGAGGGGCTTTAGTAAATATGTTTTCTATTATGAAAAATGATTATCACCCGCGGGGGAATCGGCCCTGTTGGATTCTCCTTATCGCACGATTGTTATCAAGCGCCATCTCAAGGACGCGCGCGACGTGCAACGCCTCGCGGCCGGATCCGTCACGGATCTGATGCCTGCAGGATGTTCCGTCAGCGACGATAATGTCGTCGGCTTTGGCTTCGCGGATCGCCGGCAACAACGACAGTTCTGCCATCGCCTGCGAGATTTCGATCGTCTGCGCATGATATCCGAACGCGCCGGCCATGCCGCAGCAGCTTGATTCGATCGTCTTCACTTCAAGGTCGGGAATGAGTTTCAACGCCGTTTCGACAGCCGGCATCGCGCCGAACGATTTTTGGTGACAATGGCCGTGCAACAAGGCGTGTCTGCCAATCGGCGACAGGCGGATCTTCAAATTTCCCGCGGCAGCCTCGCTCGCCAGGAACTCTTCCAACAGCAGAGCCTGCTTTGCCGCCCGTTTTGCCGCCTCGCTTTTGAGGAGGGCGGGGATCTCATCGCGGAAACTGAAAATACAACTGGGCTCGAGTCCAATGATCGGCGCGCCGCGTTCGATATAGGGCATGAGCGCGGCGAGTGTCCGCTCTGCCTCGCGCCGGGCTTCCCCGACCTTGCCGACCGCGAGGAAAGTGCGGCCGCAGCACAGCGGTCGCCCGCCACCTGGCGGCGCGGCGAAATGAATTGCGTAGCCGGCCGCGGCGAGCACCGCGATCGCAGCATCGATGTTCTCTCGTTCAAAGTAGCGATTGAACGTGTCGGCGAGAAGGATCACTCGGCGCCCTTCGGCGCCCTTTGGCTTGAAGTCATGCTCCATGAAATAGTCCGCGCGCCATTTTGGTAGACTGCGCCTTGCGCTAAATCCCGCAAGCGATTCCGATAATTTCGCTCCGCCAGGCATGCGGTCGCGCAAATTCAAGAGCCAGGCATGGCGCGCCGCATAGGGCGCGTAGCGCGGCAGATAGCCGACCAGCCGGTCGTGCAGCGACAGCCCGAACTTCTCCATCCGCGCGTGCAGGATCTCGATCTTCATGCGCGCCATGTCGACGCCGGTCGGACACTCGCGCTTGCAGGCCTTGCAGGAGACGCAAAGCTTGAGCGTCTCCGCCATTTCATCGGATATCAGCGCGTCCGGCCCGAGCTGGCCGGTGACGGCAAGGCGGAGCGTATTGGCGCGCCCCCGCGTTACGTCGCGCTCCTCGCGGGTGACCCGGTAGCTCGGGCACATGACGCCGCCCTTGAGTGCGCGGCAGGCGCCGTTGTTGTTGCACATTTCGACTGCGCCCTGAAATCCGCCGCCGGTGCCGGGATGGGCCGACCAATCGAGCACGGTCGTCATCGGCAGGCCGCGGTAGCCGGGGCCGAAGCGAAAATAGTTACGGTCGTCGAACTTCGGCGCGCGCACGATTTTTCCGGGATTGAACAGATTCTGAGGATCGAACCTGTCTTTCACTTCCTCGAATGACCGCACCAGTTCGGCGCCGAACATCTTCTCGTGGAACTCCGAGCGCACGATGCCGTCGCCGTGCTCGCCGGAATGCGAGCCTTTGTATTCGCGCACCATGGCAAAGGCTTGCTCGGCGATAGCGCGCATCGCCCGCATGTCCTTTTCGAGACGCAGATTGAGCACCGGCCGCACATGCAAGCAGCCGACCGCGGCATGGGCATACCAGGTGCCGTGTGTGCCGTTTTTCTCGAAGATTTCGGTGAGCCGCGCCGTATAGTCTGGAAGATGTTCGAGCGGCACGGCGCAGTCCTCAACGAACGAGATGGGTTTGCCCTCGTCTTTCATCGACATCATGATGTTGAGTCCGGCAGTACGCACCTCTCCGATCGCGCTCTGTAGCTTTGGATCGAGCACATCGACGACACCGCCCCATTTGGCGCCGCTTTGGTCCCAGGAGATGCCGAGATCGCCGATCAGCGCACCAAGAGCTTTGAGCCGGCTCTCGTTTTCGCCGTCGTCTTCGGCGAATTCGACAAAAAGAATTGCTTCGGGATCGCCGCGCAAGAATGCCTCGACGGTAGGCTTGTAGATCGCTATGTCGCGAGCCAATCCGAGCATCGTGCGGTCAATCAGTTCGACGGCGATCGGCCTGAGTTCGACGATGTGCTGTGCCGCGGTCATGGCCTGCTGGAAACTGCCGAAATGGCAAGCGCCGACCGCGCGGCGCCCTAGGACCGGCGAGAGCTTCAGCTCAATCCGGGTTGAAAAGGCGAGCGTGCCTTCGGAGCCGACCAAGAGATGAGCGAGGTTGATGTCGTTGCGGCCCCGGACGAGCGCGTCGAGATTGTAGCCGCCGACCCGGCGCTGCACTTGCGGAAACCGCGCTTCGATTTCGGCGGCCTCACGGGCGGCGATGGCAAGAAGATCGCGAACGAGGGCTTGCGGCGCGTCGACACCGGCTTCGCCCAACCGGCCGAAATGCGCCTGCGTGCCGTCGGCCAAGACGGCATCGATCGACAGAACGTTCTCGCGGGTATTGCCGTAGCGCAGCGAGCGCGCGCCGCAGGAATTGTTGCCGACCATGCCGCCGATCGTGGCGCGCGATGCGGTTGATATGTCGACCGGGAACCAAAGTCCCGTCGGCTTTAGAACGCGATTGAGTTCGTCAAGCACGAGGCCGGGCTCGACCACGCAACGCCGGTTCGCGGCATCGATTTCGACGATGCGATCGAGATGCCGCGAGCAATCTAAAACGAGCGATTTATTAATGGTCTGTCCGGCTTGGGATGTGCCGCCGCCACGCGGCGTAACCGGCACCGCTTCGGAGCGGCAAATGGCGAGCGCGCGTTCGGCTTCGGCGATCGTACGCGGCTCGACGACACCGATCGGCATGACCTGATAGTGCGAAGCGTCGGTGGAATAGCGGCCGCGCGTAAAGGCATCGAAACGAACCTCCCCGACTTGCTCGGCCGTGAGGCGGCTTTCGAGATTTTTTTCGAACCCTGGTACGAGCCGTGCCGGCACGAAAATCTCCCTCAGTGCTTAGGCGCGTCCTCCGCCGCGCAGGCTGATGGTGCAGTCGTCGCGGCCAGGTAAATCTTCATAGCAGCCTTGTATTTACCGGATAATCGCGGTTCGCAGCTCCGCGACGCAAGTTCGGGGCTTGACCCGAATGTCGCATTCGCTATTCAACGCCACAAGCCGCGAGCGCCTCGGACACGCGAGCGGGCTCTATGTAATCGTCCGAAGGAGTGCCGAATATGCCGCAGAATGCTTCGCGCGCCGCCGGGCGTCACTTCCTGCAAATTCCGGGACCGACCCCGTTGCCCGACCGCGTACTGCGGGCCATGGACACGCCGATCATCGATCATCGCGGTCCGGAATTCGCCAAGCTCGGCAAGCGCTGCCTGGAAGGCATCAAAACCATCTTCAAGACCGCCAATCCGGTGATCATCTACACCGCGACCGGAACCGGCGCATGGGAAGCTGCGCTCGTCAACACACTGTCGCCCGGCGATCGTGTGCTGATGGTCGAAACCGGCCAGTTCGCGACACAATGGAAAACCATGGCCCAGAAGCTGGGATTGAAGACCGAATTCATTCCCGGCAACTGGCGCACCGGCGCCGAGCCGGCGAAGATCGAAGAACACCTGCGGAAAGACAAAGCGCACGAGATCAAGGCGGTCTGCGTGCTGCACAACGAAACGGCGACCGGTTGCCTTTCCCCGATCTCATCGATCCGCAAGGCAATCGACGCCGCTGGCCATCCCGCGCTGTTCATGGTCGACACCATATCGTCGCTGGCCTCGACCGATTACCGGCACGACGAATGGGGCGTGGATGTTACCGTCGGCGGCGCGCAGAAAGGACTGATGCTGCCGCCGGGCATGTCGTTCAATGCCATCAGCGACAAGGCGCTGACTGCGGCGAAGACATCGAAACTGACCAAGTCATTCTGGGCCTGGGACGAAATGCTGACCATGAACAAGGTCGGTTTCTTTCCGTACACGCCGGCGACGCAAATGCTGCAGGGCCTCGCGGTGTCGATCGAAATGCTGCACGAGGAAGGCCTCGACAATGTTTTTGTGCGGCATGCACGGTTTGCCGGGGCGACCCGTGGCGGGGTGGGGGGGTGGGGGCTCGAAATCATCGGCCGCCCCCCTAAATTTTTTGCGCCTACCTTTACCGGGGTGCTTCTGCCCGACGGGCACGACTCCGATGCGTTCCGCAGCCTCGCTCTCGATACATTCAATATTTCCTACGGCGCGAGTTTCGGCCCCTATGCCAAGAAATATTTCCGCATTGGCCATCTCGGCGACATCAACGATGGGTGGCTGATGGGTGTGCTTGCTTCCACCGAAATGTCGCTCGGCCTGGCGGGCATTCCGCACAAGAAGGGCGGCGTTCAGGCGGCCATGGATTATATCGTATCGGCGCATTCCAGCGGCGCACGGGCTGCCGCGGAGTGACAAACCTCACGTCAGCGGCACCGCCGCGACGTGATCTTTGAACGCTTGCCGCGCCGAAATGGCGCCGTACCAGCGCTCGAAGTTGGGCAAGGCCGGCCGCTCGGGCGCGAGCTGGCGATAGCGATAGGCGATGATGCCGACCGGGATATCGCCATAAGAGAATTCGCCGCCGGCAAGATAGGTGGTCTTTGCCAGCTGTTGATCCATGACGGCGACCGCTGCAGTCGTCTTCCTCCTCGATTCTTCGATGGCCGCGTGATTCCGCTTTTCGGGCGGCGTGCGGATGAGGCCCCAGAAGCATTCGAAGATCGCCGGCCCGGCGACGGCAAGCTGCCAATCCATCCACTTGCTGGCGAGAGAGCGCGTGCGCAAGTCCGCCGGCTCGAGCATCGCCGCCTTATATTTGGCAGCGAGATAACGAACGATTGTATTCGATTCCCACAGCAAGAAGCCGTCCTCTTCCTCGAGCGTTGGAACGAGGCCGTTCGGGTTCATCGCGAGATATGCCGGGTCGCGGTTCTTGCCGAACGGCCCGCCAATATCGATCCGCTCATGCGGCAGACCCATCTCGCCGACGGCCCACATGACCTTTTGCACATTTGATGACGTGTTGCGGCCCCAAATCTTGATCACGGTAATGACCCCAGGAATTTCCCCTCACCCCGATTGCGGGCGAGGGAGCATAGTGTCAATCGATCCGCCGCGCTTCCTCGGGCAGCATGATCGGGATGCCGTCGCGGATTGGATAGGCAAGCTTGGCGGCGCGCGAGATCAATTCCTGTTTCTGCGCATCGTATTCGAGCGGCGTTTTCGTCAGCGGGCAAACCAGAATTTCGAGCAATTTGGGATCGACGCTGTCGGCGGGACGATCCGGCGGGGAATTGGACATGCAGAAGCTCCGCTTTGAGTGGAGAAATCTTAACGCGTCTGTCGTCACGCGCCAACGGCCGTCTTGATGGTTTATTGCAGCGGCGTTTCGCCCGGCGTCTTGCTCTTGGCGAGCTCGATTTCGGTGACGGCTACGAGGATTTCCGCGCGCGTCTTGAGATCCGGCGCTTCCAGCATCGCCTGTTTCTCGGCGACGTCATAGGGCGACATCATCGCCAGTGCATTCACCAACGCCTCGTTGGGCGCATTCTCGATCCCGTCCCAATCCGCCTTCAGGTTATTGGCTTTCAGAAACGCCGTGAGCGCGCGCAGCAGCGCCTTGCGATCGACGTCGTCCTCGCCCTTGCGTGCGGTGAAATCGTCGATGAACGGCTGGTAGGTCACCCGGCACTGACGATAGGGCGTGGTGACCGCCAATTCCTCCTCGATGCGAAAGCGGGTGATGCCGGTGAGCTGGATCAGATAGCGGCCGTCGCCGCTCTCGGCGATTTGCGTGATCCTGCCGATGCAGCCGACGTTGAACAGATGCGGCTTGTTCGCGTCCCTGCCCGGATGTGCGGGGTCGGGCTGGATCATGCCGATCATGCGATACGGAGAACGCAAAGCGTCGTCGATCATTGCCAGATAGCGCGGTTCGAAAATATTGAGGGGCATCTGCCCCCTCGGCAGCAACAGCGCGCCGGGAAGCGGAAATACCGGAATGACATCGGGCAGCGCATCGGGCGCCTTATAGTTCGTGTTCATCGGCATGTCGCACTCCACTTCGCGACGGCACCGAAACTCACTTTTCTGACAGCGTACCTTCGAGCATGATCTTAGCCGAAAACGCCGTCGCGAGCCCCATAGGATTAAGCGAACAGGATCGACGATAGCCGCTTGCGCCCTTCGATCGTGGCTTCGTCCGTCGGGCCCCATGCATCGAAAAATTGGACGAGCTGCTTGCGCGCGCCGTCATCGTTCCACTTACGATCGCGTTTGACGATGGCGATGAGATTCTCGAGCGCGTCGTGGCGGCGGCCCTTGCTGTTGAGCGCCAGCGCCAGATCGAAACGCGCCTGATGATCGAGTGGATTGGCGGCGACCTTCTGTTCGAGATCGGCGATCGGCCCCACGGTCTTGGCCTGTTCGGCAAGTTCGAGCGCCGCGCGCGCGGCGGCGACCGCGGCGTCGCTTTGCTTGCCGTCTGGAACCATCGCCAAGGTCTGCCGCGCCCGGTCGAGCGCTCCGGTCTGGACGTAACAGCGAACGAGGCCGGCAAGCGCGGCGGCGTTCGCGCCGTCTTCGGCAAGAATCTGCGCGCAGATTTCTGCGGCGCCGGCGGCGTCCCCCTTGGCAAGCGCGGCGTCCGCCGCAGCGAGCATATCCTTTGCCGCGCCGCCGATCTTGTCCCTGGTCAGACGCTCCAGGAAAGCGATGACCTGGCTTTCCGGCAGCGCTCCCATGAAGCCGTCGGCCGGCTGGCCGTTGACGAACGCGATCACTGCTGGGATCGATTGAATGCCCAACTGGCCGGGTATCGATGGGTGTTCGTCGATATTCATCTTGGCGAGCTTCACCTTGCCCTTGGCCGCTTTCACGGCCTTTTCCAGAACCGGTGTGAGCTGCTTGCACGGTCCGCACCAGGACGCCCAAAAATCGACCAAGACCGGCTGGCGCCTTGATTCCTCAATAACGTCTTTGACGAAGCTTTGTGTGGTTGTGTCTTTGATCGACACGTCCGGGGCGGCTGTTCCAGCTGGTTGCAACATCTTCTCTGTCCAATTTCGCCCGTTATGCCGGGCAGGCGCGAATGACCCTGTTTGCCCGATTAAATGGGATGAAAGGGGCCGAATGCAATCGGGGTGATTTGCTATTCCGCCGATCCGGAAACCGGCTCGATCCGCGGGAGATGACCCGTGCTCTCCAGAAATTTGAGTAGCCCCTCGAGAGAAATGGTTGTCGTTCCGGTATTGACGAGGGGATGAAAGTTGAGCGTCGCGTATGCCATCAGCCCAGCATCGAGGACGACGGTCACGCGCCGGTCCTTGTCATTGATGACGGCGAACGGCGTGACCGAGCCGGGCGTGATGCCGAGGAGTTCGCCCATGAGCTCGGCCGAGCCGAACGAAAACCGGCCGGACGCGCCGAGCAAGCGATGCAGCGAGCGAAGCTCAACCGCCGCCTCTTCCGCAGCCACGACGAGATAAGCCTCACCCTTCTTGTCGCGCAGGAACAAGTTCTTGGTATGCCCGCCCGCGACCGCGCCGCGGAGCGCGCGCGCTTCCCCGACCGTGAACACCGGGGGATGGGTGACGGTCTGGTGCGCGATGCCGAGGCTATCCAAATAGGCTAAAAGCTCGTCCGGTGTAGCAGGCATTGCCCGCTTCATAGGACCGGATGGGCGCGGTTGCAAAGCCGGTCGGTCTTTGGCATAGCTTGGACGTAGGGCCCGCCGTGCGGGCGACCGCCCTACGTTCTCGGATGCGGGTGTAGCTCAGGGGTAGAGCACAACCTTGCCAAGGTTGGGGTCGAGGGTTCGAATCCCTTCGCCCGCTCCAGACTTTCTCCTTAAAAATCGACGTGAATGCAGCATCTCGTCTGCGAGCGTTCCTGCCTCAGATGGCCTGAACGAACCTCGAACAGTGCCCAATTGCGTCCAGCGGTTGGGCACACGGCGGGCAGCACGTTCTTCCAACGTTCCAGCCGGGTCGTCACTGCGAAAACGAAAGGCTAGCCCAACCGCGCCACGGCTGGCCCGTTGCATCCTATGGGCTACCGGATTCAAAAGCGCGCTCGTCGCGACCTACGAGAGCGACGGCTGTTGCGACGTTGAAGATGGCGACTTGCCGGAACACTTTGCGGGGCGAACATGAAGCCCTCACGGCAATGATCGGAAAGCGCT
>Ga0306920_100008952_pt1 | contig 13337 bp, 7 predicted proteins | sample flu12Cox44000170_FD_204666 | JGI IMG/M metagenome (GOLD analysis project Ga0306920, IMG submission 204666) | Lab enrichment of tropical soil microbial communities from Luquillo Experimental Forest, Puerto Rico - flux4day.12C.oxic.44.000.170 (v2)... | ecosystem: Environmental > Terrestrial >... | reverse complement strand
AGCAGGACATCATCGCCAAGCTGCCGCGCGCGCCGGACAGCTTCCTGTCCAAAGGGAAGTCCACGCTCCGGCTCGCTGGCCAGATAACAAACGAAGCCGAAGGTTGCGAGGGCGTCGATGAGCAGCGGGCCGGCGTCGAGCTGGCGAGCGAGCACGACCGCCTCCTCCCCAAGCCGCCGTGCGCTCGCCATGTCAACGCGGCTAACGACGGTGGCCGCGGTGACCAGCGCTGTCGCGAACAGTTCCGGGTTTGCCCGTGCTTCGGGCCGGTCCAGCACCGGCAGGAGCAGCGCCGCAGCTTCCTCCTCCCGGCTACGCGCCATCCAGTACCGGCGAAGTGCGCCGACCAGGCGCAGGACCTGCGCGGTTCCGCCCCGGCGGGCGGCCGCGTACGCGGCAGCGCGCCGCAGGTTCGCCTGGTCGGCGTCCAGCCGCGCGAGCCACTTGCCCTGGTCGGGCCCGGTCAGATGCGGGGCCGCGGTCTCGGCGGCGAACAGGTAATGCGCGCAGTGCGCCGCTGGGACGGCAGCGGCCTCGTCGTCGCCGGCCTCGGTGAGCCGCTCGGCGGCGAACTGGCGGATGGTCTCCAGTAGCCGGTAGCGCAGGGCTGCGCCGACCGGCTCGGCCACGACCAGGCTCTTGTCCACCAGCGCACCGAGCAGGCCGGCGACGTCGAACGGCTCGATATCCCCGAAGCCACAGACCGCTTCCGCGGCGTCCAGATCGAACGTCTCGGCGAAGACCGACAGGCGCCGCAGCAGTTCCCGCTCGGCACGGTGGAGTAGCGAATAGGACCAGTCGATGGCCGCCCGCAGGGTCTGCTGCCGCTCCAGGGCGGTGCGGCTTCCCCCGGTGAGCAGGCGGAAACGCTGGCCGAGGCGGTCGTGCAGGCCGCGCAGCGACAACGAGCGCAGCCGGGCGGCGGCCAGCTCAATGGCCAGGGGCAGCCCGTCCAGCTGCTGGCAGATCGACACCACCAGCGGGCCGGTCTCCTCGTCGAGGGGAAGAAGGACGCCTTGCTCTGTGGCCCGGTCGAGGAACAAAGCGACCGCATCAGAGGCCTCGGCCGCGGACCACTCGGACACACCGGGTCCGGGGAGCGACAGCGGAGGCACCCGGTAGATGGTCTCGCCGCCGATGCCCAGCGGTTCGCGGCTGGTGACCACCAGGCGCACCTTCGGGCATCTGCGCAAGATGGCATCGGCGGTCTTCGCGCAGCCGCCGATCAGATGCTCGCAATTGTCCAGCACGATCAGCACGTCCTGCGGGGTGAGGGCGTCCAGCAGGGTTTCCATAACAGGCCGGCCGGGCTGCCTGGCGATTCCCAGCGCTTCGCAGATGGCCGATGCCACCGCGTCCTCGGTGGAGACCAAAGCCAGTTCAACCAGCCAGACCCCATCACCGGACCCGTCCAGCAGGTCAGCTGCCAGCCGCAGGCTCAGCCTGGTCTTACCGGACCCCCCGGCCCCGGTCAGTGTGACCAGCCGGGAGGATTCCACCAGGGCCCGGACTTCCGATAGCTCCCGGTCACGGCCGATGAAGCTCGCCAAGTGGGCCGGGAGATTATTCGGCAGCGCCGGGTTGCCCAGCGAGCGCGGCGGCGGGAACCCGGCCTGCAGTCCCACGGCCTGGAGCTGGAAGATCCGTTCCGGGCGTCCCAGGTCTTTCAGCCGGTGTACACCCAGATCCGTCAGCGACACGCCCGGCGGAAGCGTGTCGCGCAACAGCACCGCCGCCGCCTCCGACAACAGGACCTGGCCCCCGTAGCCGACCGCTGCCACCCGGGCGGCGCGATGCACTTCCAGGCCCACCAGGCCGGTGGCCGTCCTCGCCGCCTCACCCGCGTGGACCCCCATTCGCACCCGGACGTGCTCGTCGGCAGGCCACGAATGCGCCGCCAAGGCCCGCTGAATTTCCAGCACCGCCGCCACGCACGCCCGTGGTGAGGAGAACACCGCGAAGAACGCGTCCCCCTGGGTATCCACCTCCGTGCCGCCATGGGCGGCCAGCCCGGACCGGATCAGCGCATGGTGGTCGGCAAGCAGTTGCGTGTAGAGACCTTCTCCCAAGCGCCGGACCAGGGCAGTCGAGCCCTCGATGTCGGTAAACAAAAACGTAAAGGTCTCCACGGGCAAAAGCCTAGGAGGCCAGCCAAGGCCCGCAAGGGGGCTGGGGGTGTCGGGCGAATGGCTAGAATCGCCGGGATGCCAGGGCCAGCCGCAGGAAGCGCCGCACCGGTGGGCAGGGCCCGCACACTCGCCCAGGTGTACCGGCACTTCGGTGAGGTCGACGCCGCCGGAACATCGCCGCTCTACGAGCGGGTCGCCGTCGCCCTGAGTGAGTCTGGCGAGGCGCTGCGCGCCATCGAGGCGGCGCCGGCGCGCAAGCGGCACCCCACGGTGATCCTCGCCGCGCTGCACGACCTCGCCCTCGCCGGACGCGCCCCGGCGCTTGCCGCGGCCTATGCCGCTGCGGACGGCGACGCCGCCGCTGCCGCGGCGATCGACACGCTGCTGCGAATGACCGACTCGGTCGTGGCCATCGCCGTGCGCCGGCAGACGCGGCCCAACGAGACCGGGCGCTGCGCCGTGCTGTATCCGGCCATCGCCGAGGCGGCGCGGCGGGCAGGCGCGAACGCGGTGGGGCTGATCGACGTGGGCTGCTCGGCTGGGTTCAATCTCAATGTCGATCGTGTTGGCATCGCTTACAGCGACGGGCAGTCGCTGGGCGACCCGTCATGTCCGGTGCAGATGTCGTCTTCGATCGTGGGAGAGCGGCCCATCCCGGCGCGGGCGATACCCGAGGTCGTCGCCCGGGTCGGTGTCGACCTCGAGCCGGTCGACGTGACCGACGCGGATGACGCCCGATGGTTGCGCGCCTGCCTGTGGCCGGACCAGCCGGAGCGGGCTGCGCGGCTTGAAGCCGAGATGGCGTTGGCGGCGACGGCCCCTCCGTTGCTGCTGCAAGGTGACGCCGTCGAAGTGATGCCCGACGCCTTCGCCCGCGTGCCGGCTGACGCCCTGCCTGTTGTCACCACGACGTGGGCGGTGTCGCGCTTTCCACTCGAGAGCCGACTGCGCTTCCTGCACCGTCTCGACGAAGCGGCGGTCGGCCGGGCGGTGGCGTGGGTGTCAGTGGAGGGAGTCGGAGTCGCGCCGGCGATACCGACACTTGGCGATCGCCGCGCCTCTGGCCACAGCATCATCGGCCTGGCGGTGTTCGACCAGTCGGCTCTGCGCGCCGAGGCCATTGGCCGCTGCTGGTCGCAGGGCCGCTTTCTAGCGTGGCTGACAGCCTCCTAGGTCGGCAGGCCGCCGATAGCGGTCCCCCGGGGGCCGGCAGAGCCGTTTCCGGACTGCAGTTTCCGGCGTAGTGCGTCGCGGGCCGCGGACAGGCGTGACTTGACGGTTCCTGCGGGAATGTTCAGGTCAGCGGCGATTTGGCCGATGCTGCGGTCGCGTAGATAGCGTGCGGTGAGTAGGTTGCGGTCCCGGGGGCGCAGGCTGGCCAAGGCGGTGGCGAGATCCCACTTGGCGATCGCGGCGTCGATTTGGTCGGGTGCCGCCTGGCTGGCACGCAGCATCCAGGCCCTCGCCGAACGCGCACGAATCCCCCTGCCCGGCCCGGCCGCCGCCGTGCAGACCACCCCGCAGGACGGCCCGACGGGCAACCTCACCCAACGGAACGGCAGGTCCTCACGCTGCTCGCCGACGGGCTCAGCAACCGGCGCATCGCCCACGACCTGTTCATCAGCGAAAAGACGGTCAGCGTGCACATCTCCCACATCCTGGCCAAGCTCGGCGTCACCAACCGCACCGAGGCCGCCGCCGCCGCCCGGCGCATCAACATCACGCCATAGCCGTCGAATGAACCGGTGTGTTGCCGGGCTGGGTCACCTGCCTTGAGCCCGAGCTGCCGGGCGAGGCCGGGAGCGCCGACCGCCCGGCGCAACGGTGGTGCGCCGATGACGGTGTCGATGAGCCGGGTCAGCGCGTAGTGATCGAGCGGCCGCCGGATGACCGTGCTGGACAGCCCCGGGGCGATGAGCACCAACGGGACCTGGTTGGTGGTCTCCCCCTCATCGAAGACGACGGCGATGGCCAGCCGGTGGCGCCGCCAGTCGGGCCCGGACATGATCACCGGGATCCACCGCCGCAGCCAGGCATCGGCTTGGCCCAGCGTCCCGTCGTGGGCGTCGTTGATGAGGTTGGGCGTGAGCAGGCCAACGTTGGGCAGGGTTCCGGCCCGCACATCCGAGGCCAGGGGCCCGCTGGACGGGGTGCCGGAAGGCACATCACCGGCCCGGCAGGCAGCGGCCTCGGCCGGGATGTAGGCCCACGGATTGTGCCTGACGGCGTAGTTTCCGCTGTCGGAGCGGTCGCACGGGGCGGGCATGGACTCCTGGTAGGCGCGGGCGGTCTTGCCCATGGCCAGGGCCTGGCCGAACACCGACGGCGCCGGGTAGCTGCAGCCGGGCCCTGGGCTGCAGTCCGGCGGGTCGTTGAACGCCGACCCGCTGAAGATGGCCAGGTAGTTCGGCAGGCTCGGATGGGTGATGGCGGTGTAGTCGGAGGCGTATCCGTACCGCTGGGCGAGATGCCATAGGTAGGGCATTCCGGCGGGGAAGACCTCTCCCGTGCTGTGATTCTCTTCCATGATCACGCCGGCGGGCCGGCTGGTGAGCTTGCGGGCGCGACATGAGACGAAGCGGCCGGGGGCGTGCTCGCCTGCCCACCGCAGCCCGCGGCGAGCCAGCCCGCCAGCCCGGCGCCAATCAGCCGCGTGAGCCCGCGCCGGGCGGGTACCCCGCGTGGCCTCGGTCCCGCGGGTGACCTGCCTGGTTCCGGCACCGCGGGGCCCGGGAACGCAGGGGAGGGATCCCGCATCAGTGTCCCAGGCCGGGCAAGCCGCGGCCGGATTCGGTCACCGGATCGCCCCGGCAGGTGACCGGCCAGCTCCGGGTCCTCCTCGGCCTCGGTTTCACCGGCTTCAACTTCATCCTCGGCGGCCCCGACCGGATAGCCAGCAGGCAGGAGATAGCTCACGACGTGCTACCAACCCTGAGAGCTGCCGGCTGACCGGGGCACGCCGAACAGGGCGACAACGATCGCCTCGATCATGCGCCCAGCTTGCCGTCCTCGAGCGTGAATACCTGGTCGGCCAGGTCGACGATCCCGGCGTCGTGCGTCGCGACCAGGGCGGTGATGCCTTCGGCCCGCACCACGGTCTGCAACAGCCGCATGACCTGCAGGCCGGTCTCCGAGTCGAGCTGGCCGGTCGGCTCGTCGGCGATCAGCAGTTGCGGGTTTCCGGCCAGGGCCCGCGCGATGGCCACCCGCTGCTGCTCGCCGCCGGACAGCTCGCTCGGCCGTTGGTCGGCGTGATCGTCCAGGCCGACGACCCTGAGCAGCATCCGGATCCGTTCCTCGCGGGCCCGCGGCTCGGTGCGCGTGATCCGCAGCGGGACGCCGACGTTCTCCGCGGCGGACAGTGTCGGGATAAGGCCGAACGACTCGAAGACGAACGCCACGGTGGACCGCCGCAGCAGCCGCCGTTCCCGCTCGCTCATGGCGGTGACGTCGCGCCCGGCGACCTGGACCGTGCCGCGCGTCGGGGTGTCGAGCCCGCCGACGATGTTCAGCAGGGTGGTCTTGCCACTGCCGGAGCGCCCGCGCACGGCGACGAGTTGTCCCTCGGCGACGGTGAACGAGACCGCGCGCAGCGCGTGCACGGCCGTGGCGCCACGGCCATAGGTCCGCGCCACATCGCGCGCCTCCACCAGCGCCGCAGCGGGCGGCGTGGCAGGTGAACCCGCCACCTCAGTCCTCCCCCGGAGCTGGCCGGGATGGCTGGTCCGGCCACACACCGATGTGGTCGGGCTGCTCTTGCAGCCGGACCCGATCGCGCATACGGAGCCGGCCGGTCATCTCGCGGGGCAGCTGTACCCGCCCGGCCCGGTCGAGCACCGCGTACTCCACCGTGCCACGCGCGGCGTCGCCCGACTCGTCGCCGGTGCCGTGGCGGAGCGTTTCCGAGCTGGTCCGGCCGTCGCGGATCGCGACCGTGCGCCGCACCTGAGCGGATACCGCGGGATCGTGCGTCACAACCAAGATCGTGGCGTCGAGCTCGGTGTTGGCCGTCTGCAGGGCGGTGAAGACGTCGTTGGCGCTGGCGGTGTCCAGCTCGCCGGTTGGCTCGTCGGCGAGCAGCACCCGCGGCCGGTTCGCCAGCGCCGTGGCGATGGCCGTTCGCTGCTGCTGTCCGCCGGACATCTGGTCCGGGACGCGCTGGGCGCAGTTCGCCACCCCGAGCGCGTCCAGCAGTTCGCCGGCCCGCCGTTCGCGGTCCCGGCGCCTCACCCCGGCCAGCTGCATCGGCAGCAGTACGTTCTGTAGCCCGGTCAGGTATGGCAGCAGGTTGCGGGAGGTCTGCTGCCAGATGAACCCGACCACGCCGCGACGGTAGGCGAGCCGTTCCCGGCCCTTCAGCGAGCCGAGGTCATGGCCGTCGACCCGGACCGTGCCCGCGGTGGGGCGGTCCAGCCCGGCAAGGATGTTCAGGAGCGTGGACTTCCCGCTGCCCGACACCCCGATGATGGCGGTCAGCTCGCCCTTGGCCACCAGGAGGTCGAGGCCCTGCAGCGCCTGGACCTCGATGCCGTCCCCGGCGTAAATGCGGACCACCCGGTCACAGACGATCAGCGCGCCCTCGCCGTACGCCACCCGCTCCCGCTGCCGTTCCGCGTCGAGCTCGGCGATCCCGCCTGCGGGGCCTGCTGCCTGACTGGTCATCGGCGCTGCCTTCCTCTCATGAACATCTGCTCACTTCGCCACCCGCAACGACCGTGCGACGCCATGGCCCTGTGCGATCAGGGATTGGGCGGCCAGGGCGACAACGGACAGCAGGATCAGGCCCGCGCCGCACGCCGCCAGTGGCAGCAGCTCGGTCCTGATCCCGGCGCCAGCCGCGGAGGCTGCCGAGCCGGTAAAGGCCGACAGGCTGATCGACGGCGCGATGAGCGGCGCCAGCGCGTACGTGGCCGCCACTCCTCCGGCGGTGGCCGCCAGGACCTGCGGCATGGTCTCGAGCACCACCAGCCACTGGGCCTGCCCGCGCCCGAGTCCCATGGTTGTCAGCCGGCCCAGGGTGAGGTCCCGGGAATGCGCGCTCATCAGCAGCCAGATCAGCAGGATCAGCGCGCTGAATGCGGCGGCCGCCGCGGCGGCCTCGACGATCGCAGCGTGCGCGGCGGCCGGCAGCGGCGCACTGCCGAGCGCGGCCAGGACGTCACGGCGGAAGGTCAGCGAGCCACCGGGGAGGGCGCGCCGGACCGTTGCCGACAGCCGGCCTGCGTCGAGCTGCGGCCCGACCAGGAGCATGACCGAGGGCAGTGGCGGCGTACTGCCAAGCACCCAGGTCGGCAGAACCAGGAACGAGCTGCTCTCGACGCCGGGAACGGGATGGGCCAGGCCGGCCAGCCGGAGCCGGAGCGTCCGGTCACCGACCGAGAGGCCGGCGCCGCTACGCGGTAGCGTCCTGGCCTCGGCCGGCGACGCGAGCGCCGGCACCAGCCCCGCCCCCGGCGTCCCCGCCCGTGCGGGAGGCCGGGCCAGGGCAGCGGCGGGGAATGCGGGCCGGGGGGTGGCGGCGACCAGCGCGGCGTAGGCGGACGGGTCGAGCACGGCCACAACCACCCGGGTCCCCGAGCCCAAGAACCCGCCGGTGACCAGTACCGTCGCGGCGTGCGCCGCGCCGGGCACCGCCGCGATCTCCCGCTGCACCGCGGAGCCGAGCGGCCGGGACGAGCTGGGCGCGTGGACCACGGCGTCTGCGCCGACCTGGCGCCAGGACTCGGACACCTCCCCGCGCCGCACCGCGCCGTTGATCATGATGCCGAAGGCGACCACGGCTAGGGCCAGGACCAGCGCGAACACGGACACGACCGCGCTGCGTGAGGTCCGCGTGGCCTGCGCGAGCCCGACGAACACGCTGATCCCGGGCCGGGGCTTGGCCAGCCGCAGCAGCAGCCGGAGCACCAGGGGGTACGCGCGCACGACGACGATGGCGGCCAGGACCGCCACCAGCACCGGCGCCGCGCCCGAATACACGTTGACGCTGCCCGCGGTGAGGCCCTGCCGCCGGAGCACGATGATCCCGCCGACCGCCGCGGCGGCCAGCGCCGCCTCGGCTACCAGGCGCCGGGCCGCGGCCGCGCGGCGCGGGCCGGCCTGATGCGACACGGGACTCCCGGTGCGCTCTGCCCGGCCGCCGCGGCGCTGCTGGGCGGCCGCGAAGACCGGCAACCCCGCCAGCGCCGCGGCGAGCGCGCACCCGGCCAGCCACCAGGCAATGGCCGCGGCGCCTCCTGGCGTCACCGCGATCGCCAGCGCGGCACCGGCCGCGCCGGCGGGCAACGCGAGCGCGGCCGAAGCCGCCAGCGCCCGCCCGGCCACCTGGCGCAGGGACGCGCCACGGGCCCGTATCACCGCGAACTCGGCGTCCCGGCGGGCCGCGACCAGGCCGGCACCGAGCAGCACCGCCACGGTGCCGATGACGGCCAGGCTCACGAACAGCAGCCCCAGCACGGCGCCTATGGCCTGGTCCTCGCCGGAGAACCCGCTGAGTACCCCGAGCAGCCCGCTGCTGAGAGTGATCTGGGCGGGCGAGCCGTTGATCTGTACGCCTCCCCCGTTGGCGAACACGCCGCCCAGCCGGGCCTGCAGCGAGGTGACCTGGCTGGCGGTCAGGTGCGCGGTGGACAGCGGCACGGCCCAGGCGAGCTGCATCTGACCGGGGGGCACGGTGGCTTGCATCAGCGGAACCTCGGCCGGGCCGATGAAGCTGGCGCCGATCCAGTACGGCACCGACGGTGGCAATGGCGTGTAGTTCAGCTTGGGCGCGGCCGCGACCGGATCCAGTCCCCAGAACGCGGACTGCGGGTAAGCCGGGGTCAGGATCCCGGTGACGTCCAGGACGATGTTCGGGGCAGACCCGAGCCGCGAGCCCGGCCGCAGCCCGAACCTGGCCGCCGTGGCGCCGGTCACCGCGATCTGCAAGATCACCTGGCCGTGGCTGACCCGGCCCCGCTGCGGAAGGCGCCCGGCTATCAGCCGGCCGTAGTGGTTCAGCCGGTCCCGGTAGAGGATCTCCATCTGCGGCGGCCGCGCGGCTGTCGCCCGCCGCGCGGCGCCGGTGACGACGGCAGGGCTGGAGGCCAGACCGCTCCAGGCCTGTGCCGTCCCCAGCGGCAGGCCCCGGCCGGCCAGGCCGGCGGCCAGCTCGGCCCGCGTCGTGGCCAGTTGGTGGGCGGTGAACGGGCGCTCGTGGAAGTTCACGTCGAACGTGGTGTAAGAGAGATCGCCGAGTACCGCCGTTGACGCGGCGGGCGCCGCGGTGAGGACGCGCTGGAGCGCCTGGGTGCGCTGGCCCAGGCTGGCCCGGGGGATAGCCACCGAGATGAACACGGCCGTGAATACCAGCAGGGCCAGTCCCAGGCTGGCCGCGGCTGCGGTGCCGGTGATCACGATCCAGGCCCGGCGCGGTAGCCGCCGGAGCCGGCCGGACACGCCGCCGCCCGGTGGCGGCCCGGCGGTCATGACGCCTCCGCGTTGCGCAAGTCCGCGACCGGGTCGGGCCGCCGCGCGGCGCTGACCGCCGCAGCGAGGACCGGGAACGCGGCCACGGCGCCCGCGAGCAGGACCGCCTGGCCCACCGGGATCTGCACCAGCACCGGCGGAACCGGCCGGGAGCCGGCCGCGGTGAGGGTGAGGGCGGGAACCACGAGCCGGGCGAGAGCCGCGCCGACAAGCAGCCCGCCGGCGGCCGCTGGGACGCTGAGCATCAACTGCTCCAGGCAGAGCTGGCCGGTCTGGGCCGCCCTGGCCACGCCGAGCGCGGACAGTACCGCGCTCTCGGCGCGCCGGTCCCGCACGCTCCCCGCGACGCTGGCCGAGAACCCGATCGCGGCGAGCAGCACCGCGGCCAGGCCGACGGCCAGGGCGGCCTGGCGGGGCGGCACGGACAGCGAATTGCCGAACAGGGCGGCGGTCTGGGCGGCCCGGTCGGTCACCGAGGCGCCACGCAGCACCGCGGGAACCTCGCCGTTCGAGGTTGCGAGCCACCACTCGGTGACGGGGAGCGGCGAGGCCGACCGGCTGGCCAGGATCGCTTGCACCGGCGCCTGATCCACGACGAGCGCGCCCCCGCCGCCGACGGTGGGAAACGCACGCACGGCGGCAACGATCCGCACCGGGATCGTGACACCGTTAACGGACAACGGCAAGATCCTGCCGACATCGGAGCTGGCGGCCCGCAAGAACGACTCCGTCGCGATGCCAGGCACCGGTTCGGCCGGAGCACGCGCGGTGATGGTCACCTCCCCAAGAAAGCCCGCGGCCGGGGTGGAGGTTGCCCGCAGCATTGCCGCGGACGGGGTGGCGCCGACCGAAAACCGGAGCTGCTGCGTGCTTCCGGCCCGGTGCCAGCCGGCCAGCGCGGGCGGTACCCCGGAGGACTCTGCCATCGACGCACTGACCGGAGACCCGGTGCCGTTGAGCCCGATCGAGGAGACCCCGGCGGACCAGGACGCCAGGGCCCGGCCGGCCGCGAACGGGCCGCGGCCCGGCCGGGCGGCGAGCCCGGTGATTACGAGCCGGGCCTGACTGGCGTCCCGGGCCGGCCGGAAGGGGCCGCCCGACGGGCGGTAAGGCCGCAGGTTGTAGCTGAGCGAGAGCCCGAGCAGCCGCAGCGGGTAGGCCGCCTGCCGGGCCGGGGAAAGCTCTGCGGTCAGCGTGTGCACCCGCCCGTCGGCGGGAAGGCTGCTCGCTCCGACCAGGTAGACGATGCCGTCGGCGTCCTGGATCGACACGGTGACCGAAGCCAGGCCCGGCGAGGCGCCCGCCGACCCCGCGGTCAGGCTGGCCCTGATCTGCAACCGGGCGGGCCGGCCGGGAATGGTCAGGCCGGGCGCAGGCCGCGGCGGGACGAGCAGCGGCCAGAGCTGCCGGGCCGGATACGGGGAAAGATCGTTGCGCAGCAGCACCGTGCCTGCGGCGCTGCGCGCGTCCACGACGAGCAAATCGCCTGCTGACCCCCCTGACCCCGGTGGCGCCGCGCCGACGCGCGCCACCGGCATCACGGCCCGGACCCCGGGCGACCGGGGGATCGTGCCCGCGGCGGCGGGCGACAGCGGGTTCAGAATGTCGGCGCGCAGGTCCGCGCCGACCGCGAAAGCCGCCTGGTCAGCCGCGGAGCGGCGCGATGTCTGGTACTGGGCGAGCGCCAGGGTGGTCGCGGCGGTAGCCAGGATCACCAGCAGGACCGGCCCGCTCTGCCGGATCGGGCGCCGGGAGATCTGCCAGCCGGCTAGCGCCGTGGCCAGCCGCCTGCCGCGGGCCGTGACCCGCTCGATCAGCTTGGCCGCGACCGGGAGCAGGCGCAGCGGGATCACGGCCAACGCGGCCAGCGCGAGCGCGGGGGCCACGGCGATGACCGGGTCGATACCGATCCCGCCGCCCGAGGACTCCGCGACCGCCGAGTAGGTATGCAGTTCCCACACCGCGAGCACCGCGAGGGCCAGCAGCGCCACGTCGGCCCCGGCGCGGGCGGCGCCGGCCAGCGCGGCCTGCCTGCCGCGCCGGACCCTGGCCGCGCCCGGCGCCGTAGGCCGTATCGCGGGCCAGAGCACGACCGCGGCGGCGAGCGCGAGCACCGCCAGCGCCGCCCACCACGCCGATACCGGGATCTGGGAAAGGCTGATCCTCGTGCCCGGCTCGGTGATCCTGACCAGCACCGCGGCCAGGAACGTGCCGGCCAGCACCCCGCCCGCCGCGACCAGGCCACCGAATAGCAGCGTTTCCGCCAACGTCGGCCCCGCTAGCTGCCACCGCGTCGCGCCCCGGGCGGTGAGCAGGGCGGTTTCTTCCTCACGGTGGCCGGCGAGCAGGCGAGCGGCGAGCGCGAGCGCTGCCGTCGCCATCAGCGCCAGCTGCAGGGCGCCGATAACCAGCAGCGACCTGGCCTCCACCAGGTTGCTGGCCAGCCTGCTGAGCAGCTGCGGAAGGCCGGTGGTGACCTGCGCTCCGCCGAGGCTGTTATTTCCCTGGAGGGCCGCGGTCGCGCGGCTGATCTGCCCGGCCAGGGCGGCGAGGTCCCCGTCATGTATCCCGGCTGCGCTCGGCAGGGCGATCCAGGAGACCTGGCCGACGGCCAGGCCACCGGTGCCGAAGGCGGCCGGGCTCGCCACCGCGGGGCCGTAGCTGACGAACGGCGGCTGGTTACTGATCCCGGACCGCGCGATGAGATCGATGCCCCAGTACGGGGAGGCTGGATCGGCGGGCCGGTAGAGGCCGGTGATCCGCATCGAGATCCGGGCACCAGAGGTACGGTCCGTGGACCGCAGGATCGTGCCGGGCCGTGCGCGCAGCTGCCGGGCGGCCAGGGCCGGCAGCGCCACGCCGAGCGGCTGGCCGCGGTGCGGCGGGGTGGGCCAGGCTCCAGCGGTGAGCACTGCGCGGGCCTGGATCTGGCCGGGCGCAGCGACCTCGACGAGCGGGATGGTCTTGCTGCCCCGCGGCGCGGGCAGGGCGAGCGGGTCCGACCAGAGCGCCTGGTCCAGCTGGTAGGGCACGCCCGCCAGGGCGCGGCCGATGCTGGCGCGGACGAGCCGCCCGACCGGGCCGACCTGCGGCGCGGCTATCGCTCTGCGGACCGCGATCGACAGGGCCGGGGACCGGGCCAGCTGACCGCGCACGGCCTGCGGCAGGCTCTGCGCGGCGAAGCTAGCCAGCGCGGCACCGAGCGCCACGGTGGCCAGCACCGTCAGCATGACCGTGGCGAGCAGCAGGCGAGAGTACTTCACACGGCGCGCCAGGAAGGACCCGCGGATCATCTCGGCCTCCCGGGGGTCGGCCCCTCCGGGCTGACCTGCCGCCGTGCTGGCAGATTACGGGGCAACTCCGGGCAGGAGCGCCGGCCTGACCTTAATGGTTACCCAAGCGTTAGCACCCCGTTGTACCGGTGCAGCGCTGGTCAGGCCCGATATCGGCTACGTACGGTAGCTCCCCGGTCGCTAAGGACCGGCCTCCCGCGAGGGCAGCCATGCAGCCGCATGAAGTGTCCCGTACCGGCTGCTCCGAGCCCGCACGGTTTACCCGGTTATGCATCCCATCTCAGAAAGGCGGCGCGGGCTAGGCTTCCGGCGTGGAAGGTTACGGAGGCCTGCTTACTTACACCGGTGGCTGGCTGGACCGGGCCGGTGGTCGCCGTGCCGACCCGAAATGGTTGGACGAGCTGCTTAACAGCCCGGACGCGACGCTGATGCCGTTCTGGCGAGACCA
>Ga0306920_100008950_pt1 | contig 13338 bp, 28 predicted proteins | sample flu12Cox44000170_FD_204666 | JGI IMG/M metagenome (GOLD analysis project Ga0306920, IMG submission 204666) | Lab enrichment of tropical soil microbial communities from Luquillo Experimental Forest, Puerto Rico - flux4day.12C.oxic.44.000.170 (v2)... | ecosystem: Environmental > Terrestrial >... | reverse complement strand
CGTAGCGGGGCTCCGCGTTACGTCCTGACTTGAGGTCATGGATAGCCTGTAGTGACAGGCCGCAGGCTTCGCCCATCGCCCGCAGGCTCATGGACTCATTGAGGTCGCCAACAATCTCTTGCCAGTTGGGGGTTTCTTGAGCTTCGGTCATGGTTCCACTCCGGTTATGTCGGAGTGGAAGGTACTGCTAAATTTATTTTCGCGCAAGTGGAATAAAACGCTTGACAAGAAATCCACGCTGGCGGAATATGATCGTCACCCAAGACAAACGGACCCAAGCCATGACCCATAACCCCGTCTTTGATGCCACGCTCCGCGCCTTCGGTGGCGCCGCCTACGCCAACGTACAGGCGTTGCAGACCCACACCACGATCCGCGTGGAGAAGGTGGAAATCACGTTGCCGCATGACAACACCTGCCATCCCGAGGTGTACCGCACGGGATACGCGAGTGACGCCGTGCTGGCGCAGGCTTACGAGATGTTGGCTGAGCGTCACCTGCAAGAACTGTATGACCTGTGCTGCGAACTGACGGAGAAAAAGGCATGAGCTACCGCAACGTAATCCGTACTAATAGCGTCGCCACCTTGGGAAGCACGAAGGTAACGTTGGCCGGGCTGACCGATGGACGTGATCCCACGATCTGCTTCACCTTCCACACCGATGCCATAACCGGACTTGAGGTGCGGTTCATGGGCACGACCGCCGAGGCGCGGACTTTCGCGGCTTCGCTGATCCATCACGCCGACGTGACAGACGCGGCCAGTCAGGAGATGACAGCATGAGCACCGAGACGCAGAAGATTGATGTGCTGGCGGTGATGAACCAATCGGCGCTACTCATTGGGAATCTACCTGAGTTGCCGGGATATAACGGCTCGATCCTCATGATCGATGACGATGAAGCTGCTCGCGTTGATCGCGAGCTAACGCAAGCCTGCTCCGTCGTGGCAGACCTGATCGATGCGGCGCGCGCCGTGGTTGATCATCTTCACGATTACACAGACGACGAATGTCGCCTTGTTGACGCACTAGCCCGCATCGGTGGTGCCGTATGACCACTCAACCCCTCACCCCATCCGAGAAGGCGCGTCTGCGGGAGTTGGCGAACGCGATTCGATTCGGCAAGCATCCTGATAAAGACGGCATAGGTACTTTTTACGATATCCGAGCAGCAATGGTGGATGACGAGGGAAATATAGTTAAGTCAGTGAACGGTAGCTCGCTCTGTAAAGGTACAAACCTTTACGTAATGCCGTGCGAGCCGAAGATGTTAGGTGAAGGTATTACCGCCCTTCTGGACGAGATCGAGGCGCTTAGGGTGGATCCAAAGTTGCATGAAGGTGCTCCGCCTCATCCTTGGGACACGGAATGGTTCATAGCCATAACGATCTATGGTGATCGTGTTGTGCTTAAGGAATTGCCAGATGAATACACGTACGACTACACCACCGCGGATGGGACGTACATGCTCAAGTCGAATGTCGCTAAGTGGATGCAATTTCCTGACAGCCAATTCGTAGATTACACCGCACGCCAAAAGGAAACCCCATGAACCTCATCCTTTCGGAAGACCAGGTGAAGGCGTTGGCTGATGCTATTTACGATGGACTCAATCGCTGGCGAATCTCATACCATGATTATCAAAGTGAGCGCGATGCTCTACGCGAAATCATCCTCGCCACCGCCAAGCGCGTGGATGAAGGAAAAGCAGTTGCGTGGCTTCATACAGTTACTCAGGACGATGGAGAAACTGATCAGGCGTTGTCATTCTCTCCTGATGCCTTTCCACTGATGGGCGTAGGTGGATTTCGTAGCATCGAGCACATACCACTCTTTTACCGTAGCACCGCCAAGCGCGTGGAGGTGGATGAATGTCTCCACGCCTGCAAGCGTCTCCACCCACACACGCAACTTCGACTTACACGGAGCATCGCACCGGATACCAATTGGCATTGGACGGTCGTGATGCCAGACGGCCACACGTACGACATTAGCAAGGGGCCATTGACGTTCGAGCAGGCGGTCACCGACCTTCAGGGGCGCGGCGTGATCGCTCTCGACGCAGCAGACACCATCTGGCGTCGCAATGCCGCACTAAAAGCCGCGCTAGGCGAAGGGGAAGGCGAGTGAGCGATATAACGATAATGAATGAACAATCCGGAATTTCCGGAGAGTTCGAAAAAGGCACTTTAGAAGGTCTTTCGATAGCCATTGCTATTGCATCTAAATTGTGCTTTGCGATCGATCATGGTGGTAATGAATACCGGCGCGAGGCTTCGGCGAGTGTCGTAGCGGAACATATTCGACTGAAGTACGCCGAGTTTTACCGGCTTATATATCCGCTAAGTGAAGGACCAAGCCATGAGTGAGAAAATGACGCTTGAACAGGTGCGGGATTGGCATCGCGAGCAGGAAAGCCATTGGTACGGGAAATCGCTTACCGGTAAGGAATGCCACGATGCGCCATTGCCTCAGATGCACAAGCGTATGGCCGACGCCATCGACGCCCACCTCGCCACCCTTCCCGCTGCGGTGCCGGATGCGAAAGATAAGCCGACCATTCACTACAAGGGCGATCTTGTCCATGAATGTGGTTACGTGAGTGGATGGAACGGCTGCCGTAAGGCGATGCTCACCCAACGCGGCAGCGCGCAGGATGCGAGGGATGCGGCGAGGTATCGCTATTTGTTGTCGCAAATGAAAGTTGGTGCAGTCACAACGCAACTCCCTTTGTATCGTGCTCCGTATCTCTATTTGTCCGAGCCTTGTGACGATGTGCGCCACGTCGAGCAAGCCATCGACGCCGCCATGCTCAATGATAAGGAACTCCCATGACACGACGGGAACGCTTTGAGTGGACGGTCATTGCCTTGGGATGGCTTGGCGCGGCATTGGTGTGGTTGATACGCCCATGATGCCCGAGCTGATCGACATGACGCCGGACGAGCAGCGCGACGCGTGCGAAGCCCTTCGTATCCTGTTGCGCATTGTTCCCATTGCATCTAACGCCATGGTCTCGGATTACGAGACGGACGAGGGTTAAATATGTGCCACGCGATTCTTGAGGTGCGCTACCGCAACAAGATCGAGCCGGACCAGCTATTGCCCATGACGGATGCCGAATCCATGGCTAAGCGCATGGCCGATCTGGAAGGGCTCGATACCGTGGAACGCATCCGCGTCTTCACCCCAAGCAAAACCCGACAGCGGGAAACGCGCTGGACGGAAACCTAAGCCCTAATGAACTAGGAACGAATTCATGAACACGACCGATATTGCAACGTCGAGCGAACGCCCCGCGCCGGATACGATGTTGGCACTGATTGCGCGTGCCGCTTCCGATCCGTCCATCGACCTTGACAAGATGGAACGTCTGCTGGTGATGAAAGAGCGCATGGACGAAAAGGTCTCTGAGCAGTCCTTCAATGACGCCATGAATGCGGCGCAAGCCGAGATTCGCGCCATTGGCTGGAACAAGACGAACAAGCAGACCAGTAGCAGCTACGTCACCTATGACAAGCTGGATGCCTACATTCGCCCGGTGTACGTGCGCCATGGTTTCGCGCTCAGCTTCGACACGGGAGATGCACGCGTGACCGAAGAGGTGCGCTTCATCTGCTATGTGTCGCACAGGGACGGCCACACGCGGACCTATAAGGTTGATATGCCCGCCGATGGCAAGGGCGCCAAGGGTAACGACGTGATGACTAAGACACATGCGCTTGGATCGGCCACCAGTTACGGCCGTCGCTACCTTCTGAAGATGATCTTCAACGTGATTGAGGCTGCGGAGGATGACGACGGCAACAACGCATCCGGCACCGTCTGCGTCAGCGATGCCCAGGCCGCGACGATACGAGACATTCTGGAAGACAATGATTTCGACATTCGAGCCTTCTGCGACTACTTCAAAGTAGACGCGATTACCTCCATTCCCGCAAACCGCTTCGACGGCGTGATGCGCGATATCAAACAGAAGATCGCTGCCAAGGAGCGTAAGCATGGCGCCGCTTGAGATCATCGACTGCGAACAGAATTCGCCCGAGTGGGTGCAGGCTCGTCTTGGCATCGTCACGGCGTCTAACTTCGCGGCCGTGTTGGCGAAGGGCGAAGGCAAGACGCGCGCCACCTACATGCGCAAGCTTGCCGGGGAGATCATCACAGGCGAAGTCATGCCTAGCTATACCAATGCGGCCATGGAGCGCGGGCATGCAATGGAGCAGGAGGCTATCGATAAGTTCGCTTTCCTGCATGACATGCATCCCCATGAATTAGGTTTCATGCGTCGCGGACGGGTTGGCGCAAGCCCGGATCGTGTCATTTATTGGGACCAGGATGCGATTCACGCACTGATCGAGGCAAAATCGAAGGAACCTCATATCCTCATTGAATGCCTTGAGCGCGGGAAGCTTCCCCCGGAACATGTGGCGCAGACGCAGGGGCAGCTATGGGTATCCGACGTTGATATGTGCCACTTCATTGCTTATTGGCCCGGCATGCCTCTATTTCATGTCGAGGTAAAGTCAGATATCGCCTATCACGATCGGCTAGCAAACGAATGTGGCGCATTTGTTGAGGAACTTGACGCGATGGTGGATCGCATCAGGAACTACCAGTGAACAAGACCTTCCGTCTTCCGGTCGGCGCACTGCGTAAGACCATCGAGTCACACGCGATAGATTTCATCCATGGCCTATCGGCAGCGAAGGCGTGGCGCGTAACGATTGAGCCGGATACGAACATTCGTAGCCATCGCCAAAACCGTTATCACTTTGGCGTCGTCGTGAAGATGCTTAGTGATTTTACTGGATATGAAACAAAGGATATCCATGAGTTTTTGTGCGGTGAACACTGGGGATGGAAGGAAAAGCGCGTGCCACGGTCGCCTAACTTCCCATCCGGGGTATGCGTTATCCCGGTGCGTACCACTACCCATGATGAAGATGGAAATAGTGACACGCTAGACAAGAAACGTTTCTATGAGTTCGTGGAGTTTTGCCAGCGGTTCGGTGCATCCAAGGGCATCGTGATTCCTGACCCGGAGCCGTGGACATGAGCACTGCGAACCAAAAGCGATGGTTTGAGGCGATCCATGGACTTGAGACGTGCTCGCTTTGCGGTCGGTTCGGTGTACAGGCCAGTCACCGTAACCAGGGTCGAGGACTGGGGCAGAAATCCGCTGACCACCTCATTGCCGCTATCTGCATGCATGACCACATGGAGATCGACAACGGGAAGACCATGACGAAGGAAGAGAGGCGTGCGGCGTGGAACGCGGCGTATGTTGACACCATCGACCGTCTGATCCGCTCAGGCCGTCTCGTCCTCAAGTGATGCCACCGTGTTTTGGGGCACGTTCGCGCCCGGACGTGGGTCGCCCTGCCGAAGCGCGAAGGCGGAAAACGTCACCGCCCGACTGGCCGCCGTAAGCGGCTACCTATTGCCCTAACAATTTGGAGTGATCATGGATGCATTGACGAACGAACAGAAGGCGCGTCTGCGGGAGTTGGTGGAGGCATTGCGTAGTCCGGCTTACTGGTTTACGGCTGGCTTCGATGAAAGAACCGGCCATTGGTTTAGCGGTAGCTCAGCGGGACATGAAGGTCAAAATGACCTTCCCATCGAGGCAGCTACCGTTATAGACGCCCTTCTTGACGAGATCGAGGCGCTTAGGTCCGCATCTCAGAAGGTTGTCGATGCATGGGCACATTACGAGCGATACGGCGCTGAATGCACTTTTGAGTCAAGCCCGATGATCTACGCCGAGACGTTGAACGAGTTAGCTGCTGCTGCCTGTGAAGCTTTGAAGGAAACCACATGACCTTTCCAATCGCCATAACCCCGGCATTCCCACTCAGTGAAAACTATCCTCGCGACCAAGACTGGCAATCAGGACTCACAAAGCGTGAGTACGCTGCAATAGCGATCATGGCTGCCATGTGCTCTACGCCAGGATGGGCATCTCACGGCAAGGACGCAGCACAACTTGCTGTTACTCGCGCTGACAGCCTTATGGCTGCGTTGGAAAGAGCCCCATGAACCGCATCATTTCGGAAGATCAGTTGAAGGCGTTGGTTGAGAAGTGGCGTGGGGTCCGTAAAGGCGGATTCCGTGCAATGGATGACTACGGCTTTACGGTAGTAGAAGCCGTGGAGACATGCGCAGACGAACTCGCCACCATCCTCGCCACCGCCAAGCGCGTAGATGTGGAACTACTTAGAGGATGGACGGCAAAGCGAACAGACAGCCCTGATTTTCGGGCATGGGTAATAACTAAGCCTGACAGGATGGAGTCTGTGATGATTGAGGACAGCGACAAATCCAGCGGTGCAGTCATGTTGCGCGAAATAGCCGAGCAACTTGCAACGCCTCCACACGCCTCATCTACTTGCCCCATATGCGGTACTGATACGCCACATCGCCACACGGGTGAAGAAGTGGCTAGGCATCGTATCGCCCTCAAAGCCGCGCTAGGCGAAGGGGAAGGCGAGTGAGCAACGACAACATCAAGGTTTCAACCATCGTCAAGCTTTACGCGGGCGACGTTCTAATAGCTGAAATTGATTCAGCTGCTTTGTTCTTACTGGCACTTGATTTCATTCAAAAGCAGCCAATAGAAAAAGGACCAAGCCATGAGTGAGAAAATGACGCTTGAGCAGGTGCGCGATCTGCTGCGGTTTTCAGCTTCCGAGAACGTGGACATGGATGCGCTGCGATACAAAATGGCCGACGCCATCGACGCCCATCTCGCCACCCTTCCCGCTGCATCCACCTCGCCGGATGGGGGTGAGGCTGTGGACAACGCCACCAAATGGCTCATTGACTGCGCGCGTCGCTCCATTCCGTTCCTCATGGACGAGGCATCGAAGTATGACGATGACGGTTCCAATGAACCATTGGAGACGGCACGCGACATCGACAAGGCAATCGATGAGCTTGCCGCTGCCTACCAAGCAGGCCTCGATCAGGAAGACCAAGCACGCAAGACTTACGCGTTTGATGTTCTGATCAATATCGGCCACGTAACTCGGCATGAAGCAGAAGCGGCTCTAGCAATCGCCAAGCGATCCCTGTCCGCCCAGCGCGGGGAGGCTGAGTCGTGAGCATGTTTGACCGTCCCGGCTCGCTTGAAGCAGCCAACGAGTGGAACCTGGCACGTGATGCCAGAACCAACGCCTTGTGTGAATTGGATGCGGCTCGCGAGAAGTACACCGCGGCCCTAGTTCGCCTGGCAACGGCGCACAAGAACGCCGTAGAACTCGTCAGCCCCGAATACGCGGATGTCTTCCTCTGGCTGGACGAGCTCTACGGCAAACGCGATCAGATACTCGCGATGACCATCGCCCGCGCTACGGAGAAGTACCATGACCACCCAACCGATCCATAGCCGCTATCGGTGACAAAGAGGCGTCCCAAAAAAAAAGCCCCATCACTGGGGCTTTTTTTGTGGCTTCTTCCAACATCCTTGCGCTACGCCGTTGAGGTTGTGGGCCAGGATTTCCTTAGCAGTTTGGTCGGTGAGGACGTCACCCTTTCCCACTAGGATAGGCGCCCATCCCTTGCACGGATCAACCTTAACGGGACCAGTCGTCGTGCAGCTTCCCAGCAGCGGAAGAAGGATTAGCAGTAGCCACAGCCTGCGTAGGCGCTTGCGGTAGATTTTGAACCGTCGTATCAACGTCATGGCGCACCTCAATGACCTGTTGAACTTGCTCGGCCTCTTGGGCCTTCTGCATGGCTTCATCGACCTTAGCTTGCTGCTTTTCCTCACCCGAGGATCGGCCCTTAAGGAAGATCGCCGCCACTGCCGCCAGAATCGCCCCAAGGGCGACAACGTACTTCCCTACCTTGGCCCATAGGGCAGAAAGGATCATGGCGTGTCCCCCGTCTTGGGTCCGCCTTGATCGACGGCACGCGCGATGATGCCACCAAGCCCCAGGAAGGCCGCCACGGCAATCATCACCTTGGGAGGTAGGTAGGCCTTCAGGTCAGGCGGCAATACCGCCCACGACCCTGCCACGGCCAGCTGCGCCCCGTGGAACCAGTTGGTGGCGAACCTGGCCGATTTCTTCCAGTTGTCCACGAGGCGCATGGGGTCATTCTCCCGACTGGATAAGGGGAAGCAACGCGCGGGCATGCGATAGCTTGGCGCATCGCAGCAATACTTCCTCACCGTCGCGAATTTCGACAGAGGACAGCGTTCCTTCCTCTTCATACACAGAAACAATGCGCGCGTTGGGGTGCGGACCACCGCCCCCGATGACAACGGTACTCATGGTGACTTCTCTCCCTTGCTTTGGCTGGTGGAATCATCGACTTTCTTTGCCAGCTCCGGCGCCCATTGCAGGATCACCGAGAGCTTGTCGTTCGCTAGGTCAATCCGGCGTTTCTGATCGATCTGGTCCGCGCGTGACACGAAGGTCAGCGTCAGCATCACGGCACAGCAGATGGAGGCGAGCCACAACGCCGCCCATACGCCGAAGCCTCCTGCGTCTACCTTGATGATCTGAGTGTTGGTCGCCACGCTTGGCGCGACCATGGCTTTACGGATGGTGGCGTCCAGCCCTTGAAAGGCTTCGGCCAGCTGGATGGCTACGTCACGATCCCCTGCATCGTGGCTCATGGAAATGTCCCTATGGTGTGGCGCTAAGTTTTCCCACGAGGCGGTTAACCAGCTCGTTGAGGTGATCCAGTTTCGTTTCGATACGGTCGATGGTTTCGTTCTTGGCGTAGTTCTCGGCCACGTACAGCTTGAGCGCATCCAGCTCCCGCCGCTGTGAATGGATCGCCGCTACCAGCCATCCGCAAAACGGCACCAGCAAGCCGAGCGCAATATTAATCACCCACTGCCACCACGTCATGGGCCATCCTCCGGGATCGCGTTCATCGCTGCCGCGTAGTTTCCAGCCCAATCCGCCTTTCGCGGCTTGCCGGGATGCCAGGTGGCAAGGTAGTAGTTCCATGCGCCGTCACCATCGCCTACCACTGGCATGGGCTTGGTGTTGGTCCAATACCCGAGCCGTGCCAGCGCCATGGCGAGCACGTCATCCGTTACCAGCGCGTTCCAGATGGCGACGGGGGCGAAGTCCACGCCACGGGCTTGGCAGACAGTGCGCAAGGCTTCCCGGGACGCGGGATGCTCATACACCCCCGTGACGCCCGACCCCATGCCGGGCCTACCAAGCTCGAACTGCGCCAGGCCATGCGCCGGACCGCCGCCAAACTGTACGCGATGCACGAGGCCCGATTCCTGCAAGCACGTGGCGATGACCTGGATGCTGGCGGCACGGCTGTCCATCTTGGCCGGCAGTAAGGCATAGGCCTGCGCCAGCGGACCGGTAACGAAGGCTCGGATATCCATGCTCATTGCGCCCACTCCACCATGACGGCGGCATCCTGGCCCTTGCCGCCATTCTGGTTGCCGAAGCCGCCACCCGTAGCACCTGCGCCGGGCAACGTAGCCGCAGCACCGTTAGCGCCACCACCACTGAGCGCACCACCCGCGTTATAGGCCGGGCCACCGGCACCACCAATGCCATTGCTCCCTTGCGCGTAGCCCGTGGCGCCGTAGGAGCCGGTAAGGGCCAGCGTGAAGCCCGAGGGAGCACCGGCGCCTGCACCACTGGACCCATTGGCGCTGCCGGTGGCCGCACTGCCGGCGAAGCCGCCGCCTACGGAAACGGTGCCGCCCGTCAGGCCCGACACACTGGTTGATCCACCATTGGCCGCTGCTGCACCACCGGCAATACCACCGACACCGCCCGCGCCCACTTGGATCGTTAGCGTGGTGCCTCCAGTCACGCCGAACCAGCCTTCACCGTAAGCACCGGACCCACCACCACCACCACCAAAGGCGCCCGTGGCACTCGCACCCGCACCCGCACCCGCACCCGCCATCCGCAGCCGGACTTGCGTGACATTGAGCGGCACGGCCAGTGTGTAAGTGCCAGCCGAAATGTAGGCGTTCTCGACAAAGGTAGGCAACGTCATAGGCTGATTTCCGAAATACATCCCCAAGGGGAACACCTGGCCGAGCACCGGACGACCGGACGGGGCATTGAACTGCGTCACCGTAACAGATGGTCCCACGATAACGACTTTCCACGACGCGCCCGATACCGTGTCGTTGGCGATGTAGGTGCCGTTCTGGAAGTCATAGAAATAAGCCGTGCTGCCCGCCGATGCTGTGACATCGACCATCTGCCCGTTCTTGGTCAGCGTGATGGCGGCATTAGGCGTCACGCCCGGGATGGCAATCACCAGATTGAGCGGGGACCGTCCCAACGTGAAATAGTTGGCGCCGAACCGTATCGTGTTGACGCCAAGCACATTGACGGAGGATTGAGCCAGCGTGACGGATCCAAATCCCGCATCCCACCAAGGGTGAACGGCCGGCGGATAGAATCCCGTATCACCCCAATCAGCCACTCGGGGCGCTCCAGGTGTCCGATTCTTCCACTATTGCCCATACGGTTGCGCTGTAACCCATGACGCGGAAGGAGGCTGATGGGTTGTAGGCACTGTCGGCAAAAGTGTCCGAAAAGCTCACTGAACCAATGTTGTTATGGACGGGTGTCCATAAGTTCGGCGCCCATGCACGCGAAGGGATCGACGTTGGGCCAATGGTGGCACTCGTGGATCCATAGCAGTCATACGAGACCTTCTCACGCAATATGCGGTTCATATAACCCGCCCGCGCGTTGACGCCACGAGTGGTCGACCCCATGGTCGCCGCGCCGCGGATATTCATCTGGTTGTAGCTCGAAATGATCGTTCCCGTGATATCGCGGGCGAAATAGCCAACGCTTGCAGCTTCAATCAGGAACACGCCCGATAAATAGGTACCGTTGCCCGCGCTCATGAAGGTGGCATAGGCGTCACCTGGCGTAGTTGCCACCATGTCGCCGAAATGCCAAGAAAACCACTGCGAGTTGTTTGAGTTAATGTCCACGTGCATGCGCACGTATCGGTCCGTCACGTAAATGACGTATGGCCGAGCGGCAGTGCTCACAGCGGCAGAGCATGCGGCTCGCTGAACCGTATTGGCTACCTGCGCCAAGCTGGGAAACGGATTCACGAGGGACGCAATCGTCGAAGCGGCCTCACAGCCGCGCATGGTGGCGTACTGCGCACTACCGGAGACGGTCGAGTCGTGCGCCACATAGAGGCAGTAGCCATTGCCGGCGGCGGTCTTGTAGATACGCTGATTGGTCGCGGTGGCCACGGTCGTCCACGACTTCTGCGCCAACGCCCAATCCAGCACAGCTACCAAGGCCCCGTTGGTTCCACTGAGGACCGGGGCGCCCACATCCGTACTGCGACATACAATCATTCCGACGCTCATGGCGTGATCACCTGATACGTAAGAGTGGCACTGGTCGCCACGGCGGTGGCTGGTTCCAGCGTGTAGGCAATCGTGTTGCCCACGGTCGATTCATTATTGAACAGTTCCGGCACCGGGCCGCAGTCAAAGCCGGTCAGCGTCGGATCGGTGACGCCCTCAAACAGCAAGCCCGAGCCGGGGGGCGGGTATTGTGCGACCAGCCGGGAAAGATCGGCATTGCGGTGGGCCACCGTCGTATAGAGTCGCAGGCGGCACGGGTTGGTGGTCGCCATCGTGAGCAAGCGCGCCACCGAGGAAAGCGTAGCCGTTCCCGTCACCGTGGCGCCAGTCGGACTGCTGATGGTGACCGTCACGCGGGCGGCGTTCTCTTGGATCGCCACCGCCGTGGCGGCTGTCACGATGCCATGGGCATCTACAGTGACTTGGGCAACATGCGAGGCATCCCCATACGTGCCGGCCGTGACACCCGAGGATGGGAGCTGGGAGGACGCCAGCGTGCCGCCGATCTGGGAAAAGGTGTAGTCGCCGGTAACAGGCACGACCGCGCCCGTGCGCGTGTTGAACGAGGTCACGCCCCCGCTGCCGCCGCCATTGAACTGCACGAAGGGGATCGCCGTGACACCCAGCGTGCCGCCCGGGTCGGCGGTGCAGGTAAATCCCTTGTCGGCGTTCGCGGTGCCTTGTTCAACGAACACCGAAGCATTAGGCACTTGTGCCCAGGTGCTCATGTCCGAGGCACGCGACCACGCTCCGGACGCCGCCACGTAGATGCCGTTATCGGCCGGCGCCGTCTGGTTCATCACCAGTACCCGGCTACCGGCTGCTGGCGTCACGCCATCGCGCGCGGCCAAGCCGCTGAGTGTGTCATTCGCCGTCGTGGCGAGCAGGCACGGGGCTTTCCATGACAGCCCGTTCGCGATGCTGTCGACGTATTGCTTGGTCGCCGCCTGTAACGCGCCTGTGGGGTCGGCGCCGAGATTGACCGTCGCAAAGCTTGGCGATGAGGCCGTGTCGATATCCTGCGGGGTCGCCAGAACGATGGTCGAGCCGGAGCCATCGCCGCCCGTGACAATAACCTGATGGGTTGTTCCCGTGACCGTCACCGCATGCTGCTGCACCACGCGGCCTTTGCTATCGGTCGCTATGGCGAGCAGCACGCCGCCCGTGCCCATGGTGACGTCGGTGAGGTCAAAGGACACGACGCCCGTTCCACTGGCGGTAGCAGCAATGTTGGCACTGCTGGCGAAATCATCCGCCACGGCTGCCCAGCCTTTGTTGCCGCCATCGTCGCTGCCGTAACGGTAATGGCCGCCCACCCCATCCACGTCACCCACCAGGTTCACCAGGGCGTTACCCAGGTGCAGCGAGCCGAGCACGGATACCGAGTCGATACCCTTAATGTCGCCCACGGAGGATGAGCCACCACCCGAAGGCGACAGCGCATTGATCTGCGCCTGCATCGCATCCAGCGTGTCGGGAATGGCCTGAAAAAAGATGTAGTAGGTGCGGCTGGCGACGTTCCCGGGATCGAGAATGGATTGGTTGACGAAGGGAAGTAGCGCGCGGAGCTCCGTGGCCATCAGGCGTTACCAATGGCGATCCAGCTAATAGCCGTCGAGGCCGTGATCGGTGGGTTGCCCGAGTTGTTGTTCACATCGCCCACGCAGGTAAACCCCGTGCCGGAGACGCTTTGCGCCCCCAGAATCACCATTTTTCCGGCAGAGGTGGCGCCGGAGCCGCTGTTGTTGGTAATGCCCACCCACGGCGTGCCGCCCGTGTAGGCCGTTGGGAAGGTAATCGCCTTGCTGGTGGTATTGCCGCCCGAGGCCGGTAGCGTGTCGGTCCCGCGCTGGATCAACAGACCACCCAGATTGGCGCTATTGCCCACAATCGAGATGGTCGGGATGCCCAAAGAGGCGACGGTCTTCCAGAAGACTAGCGTGCCATCCGTGCTGAGCAGGTCGCCGCCCGAACCGGTCGGGTCCGGCACCTG